>Ga0209698_10006959_pt1 | contig 11941 bp, 11 predicted proteins | sample LitLauG_LLR_2012_FD_187203 | JGI IMG/M metagenome (GOLD analysis project Ga0209698, IMG submission 187203) | Freshwater sediment microbial communities from Pennsylvania, USA - Little Laurel Run_MetaG_LLR_2012 (SPAdes) (version 2) | ecosystem: Environmental > Aquatic > Freshwater > Creek >...
CCATCATCAGCGCCGCCTCCGCCGCGCAGCAGCCGGGTGATCGCCGCTCTCTTTCGCCGGTGGTCGACGGCCGTTCCCTTCCGAGCCATCCGTTCAGCCCGGCGGCACCGGAAGTGTCACGCGACATTCCGGTCATCGTCGGCACGAACAAGGACGAGGCGACTTTGTTCCTGTCGGCCGATCCGCTGTTTGGCAGGATGACGGAAGATCAGGCGCGCGCGCGTTTCGCCGGCATGCTCGGTGAGCGCGGCGCGGCGGCCTTCCAGGTCTACAAGGCCCAGCGGCCCAGCGACCCGCCGACCTATTGGGTGACGGCGCTGATGACGGATACGATGATGCGCCTGGATTCAATCCGCCTGGCTGAGCGCAAGGCTGCGCAACAGGCGGCGCCGGTCTTCATGTATCGACTCGACTGGGAAACGCCGATTCTGGGCGGCGTGATGCGCGCTCCCCACGGGATCGACGTGCCGATGGTGTTCGACAATGTGGATGCCAAGCGGGGTACGCTCGGCGGCGGCCCCGAACCGCAACAGCTCGCCGTCCTCATGTCCCGGGCCTGGCTCAACTTCGCGCGCGACGGCAGTCCCTCGCAGACGGGGCTGCCATGGCCGGCCTATGCGATGACCGGGCGTCGGACGATGATTTTCGACACGAACTGCCGGGTGGTGTCGGACCCCGACGGCACGGCCCGTTCATTCTGGGATGCCTGATGCGGGATATGGCCTGCCTGACAAGGCAGCCCGGACGCACAGCGCCACGGCCGCTTGTGCCGATCCCGGTGCGCGGGCATAGTTAAGTCAATCCCGGCGCCCATGCCGCCCGGGCTGGCTCATGCTGACGGGGCGGCGATGAGTCGAGCATCAATGCAAATCTGATGGGGCGCTGATGGAGACAACGTTATGCTCGGACTCGATTCTGAGCCTCGCCGAACGCGAAAGCGGAGCCTACGGATTGGCCGACGAGAATCTCGTCGCGCGCTTCCGGGCAATGGTCGATTGGATCAATGAGCGGGGACCCTATGCAACCGAACAGATCTGGGCGATGCGCGCGCAGATCAGGCGCCTGCTCGCGACACGCCTGAAGCTTGCGCTCGATCGGTTGCATTTTCCTCGGATCGCGCAGGAAGTGATCGAGCGGCCGATCTTCATCGTCGGCTTCGCACGTTCCGGCACGACCTTGCTTCACTCCCTGCTGGCGGAGGATCCGCAAGTGCTCGCGCCGCGGTCATGGCACATGTATTCGCCTTCGCCTCCGCCCGGGGCGGGTCCCGTGGCCAGGGAGCGCATCGCCTATGCGCAACGTGAAGTGGAGGCATGGATGGACTTCTGCCCGGCGCAAAAGCCGATGCATCCCTATGTCGACAAGGGCGCCTTTCAGCTGATCGAAGACGAGGAGATCTTCACTCTGGATTTCCGCAACGCCTACCCTTACCACTACTACCGCGTTCCGACGCTCGACGTCATGGCCCAGTTGAATGGCGATGAAGTCGGCGCATTTCAATTCCATCGCAGTTTCCTGCAGCATCTGCAGTGGAACAGCGGCATGCGCCGCTGGGTGTGCAAGTGTCCGAGCGGACAGATGAACCTCCACGCGATCCTTGCCGTCTACCCTGATGCGCTCTGCGTGTGGCCGCATCGCCCCATCGGGCAGATCTATGCCTCGAACGTCGCCCTGCGCGCCGCCATTTTCGATACGATTCGCGGCGAGCCCGGCGACTGGTCTGGACAGGCCAGGGCGCAGGTCGAGCGCCTGAAGCTCGCGGTGGACCGGGTAATGGCGAGCGAGCTGATCGACGATCCGCGCATCCTCCACCTGCCGTTCAGGACGATCGCCGAGAACCCCCTCGGCGCCGTGCATGCCGTCTACCAGCGATACGGACTGACCGTCACGCCGGAATTCGCGCAGCGAGCCAGGGCATGGCTTGCCGATCCTGAGAATGCCGCCGATCGCTACGGCCGCTACCCATACTCGTACGAGGCGTTCGGACTCGACCGCACCTGGGTGGAGGACCTGTTCGCCGATTACAGCAGGCGCTTCGGCCTGTCATGATGGAAAACTGATGCGCGTCAACCCACTGGCCACCACGGCGCAGCGCGAGGTCGAAGACCGGGCGATTGCGCTGCTGGGGCGCCCGGGCCTGCAGCGCGCAAGGGCTGTGGTCACCATGCTGTGGCGAAGCGTTGCCGCCTGGCCAGCGCGCGATCAGGAGGATCGCTTCGAGAACATGATTGACGAATACATGTTTCACCATGCTATGCGCTCGGCAAACAGTGACCCCAACGCTCCGCAGGTTGCCCGCTTCATGGCTCCTCCACACCACTGGTTCGGGCGCAGCGTCCCGGGATCGCGCTGGGCGGGCGACAGCCCTGACTTCATCTACCGCACTATCCCGATCGCCCATGGAGGAAGCTACGAGATCCGGGGGCAACCGACGTGTCACGAGCCGCCGACGGTCAACTACTCGCTGATGTCGGACAGCACGGCATCACCGGTCACACAGGCGCTGCTCGACAGTCTCGACATGCAATTCGACGCCGATGGCGGCTTTACCATCAGCGTCGACGCCACCCCGCCGGATGGCAGGCCGAATCATCTGCAGACTCGGCCGGGCGCCAGCTTTCTCATGATCCGCGATGCACTGGGTGACTGGATCGGGCAGTCGCCCAACGCACTGACGGTCCACCGGCTCAATCCGCTGCGTGGACGCAGGAGCGAGGACGAGATGGCGCGAGATTGCGCCCGGATAGCCGTGGACGGGGTCTACTACACCTATTACTGCACGCAGTCCGGAAATGGGCAGGCGCCGAACCAGTTTCGTCCGCCGATGTCTGCGGCCGCCTTCGGCGGGATGGCGACACAGGCGGGAGTGAAGGGCAATGTGGATCTGGCGGACGACGAGGCCCTGATCGTGCGGTCCAATGCGGCCGGTGCGCAGTTCCGGAACGTCACGCTTACCGACGCGTTTCACATGTCCATCGAATATTGGCGGCGGACGTCCAGCCTGAACATGGTACAGATGGCGGCGGATGAGGACGGCGACTTCACCTTTGTCGTCGCCCACAGGGATCCGTGCATTCACAACTGGCTCGATACGGGCGGGCTCAGGCGCACAATCTTCGGGCATCGCTGGCAGGCCTTCAGGCGCGGTGCCGAACGTGCCGAGCCGTGGATAACGGTACGCCGCGTCAAGTTCGAGAACCTCCGTCGGGAGCTGCCGGCCGGCGTGACTGGTCTCGATGCCAATGGTCGTCGCGAGCAGCTCGCCGCGCGTGACGCCGGGTTTCGCCGCAGGTTCGCCGCGGATTGAAGGCAGCCGCTACGACCGGCGCGGTTGGCGGGGCCGCAGCGGACGCTGGTAGCTTACGTCGCGGGAGTCGCGCGTTGCCGGGTAGATTTCGTCCGGTCCATAGGCCGGTGGCATGTCCTTTGCGAAGTCCAGCTCGGCCAGGCCGAACTGACCTTCGACAATCGTGACCCGGTTGGCAATGCGCCACTCTCCGTTGCGGCGCTGGAAGTGGTCGATATAGCGGCCCGTCGACAACAGGTGCGGCGGATGCCTGGCGACCCCGGTAAATTGGAAATACGTTTCGCAGTAGGCGTCGTCGCCCTGCAGATCGCAGAAATGATTGAGTATGCCGTGCTGCGTCGATTCGAACCGGAGTGTCGTGGAGTCGGCCCAGGGAATGAAGTCATCCGGTGAGCCGATGAAGTGGCCATGATCCTCGATCGCATCGTCCCAATAGCATGATCTCGACAGCGCGTTGTCGAGCCGGTCGAGCCCCCGAGCGTATCGCATCAGCACCTGCCAGATGTCTTCGCGATCCGCCACCTGGCGCAGCCTGGCCTCCAGCATTGCATCCATCTCGCCCCCTGCTTCGGTTCGTTCGATTGGTCAGCTTCGCGATGAGCGTCCCGACACTGTGGTGGATGTCCGAGGTCGGTGCGCCGATTGCCTTGAATTATTGTCCGGCGCCGCGGATATGGAAAGGCCCGGAGTCCCGCGCCTGGGCACCTGGCCGCTCAGCGGCGCAATTCGACGGCATCAATGCCGCGATTCGGGCAGGTAGACCGCCGGGCCGTCCAGGTCATCACCGATGCTGATCCGGCAGCATGGCTTCCGACGGAGCGCCGACGAGGACTGACATGCCGGACATCGTGGCATATCATGCCCACGGTCACAATGCGGGGCCGGGGCGCAGGACCGGCGGCATGAGGGCAACAGCCACGGAGACGAGGTGATGCGGAACGAGAAGATCCTGATCACCGGGGCCACCGGCAAGATCGCTTTCCCCATTGCGCGAGCGCTTGCGGCGGACAATCAGGTCTGGGGCGCAGCGCGCTTCACCAAGCCCGGGGACCGGGAGAAGCTGGCGGGTGCGGGGATCCGTCCGCTCCAACTCGACATGGCGAAAGGTGATTTCTCGGCCATGCCGGACGATTTCGCCTACGTCTTCCATGCCGCGGTAGATACCGGCGTGGCTGGTTGGGGCGCGTGCGTGCGGACGAATGCGCACAATTCCGGGGAGCTGCTCCATCATTGCCGGAAGGCGAAGGGGTTTGTGTACTGCTCAACGGGCTCGATCTACGGATACCAGGGGCAGCGGCCCCTGACCGAGGCCGATGGACCGGGTGTGCCGCTCCGCGCGAACTACAGCTTCTCCAAGATCGCCGGCGAATCGGTCTGCGGCTGGGTCGCGGAGCACTTCCGGATTCCGCTCACCATCATCCGCATCTGCTCGACCTATGGTCCTCTCGGCGGCGCACCGGCCGATCGGCTCGAGCTGATGCTGCAGGGCAAACCGATTCCGCTGCACCCCGACAGCCCCAACAACTACAACCCTATATACGAGGATGATTATGTCGAGCTGGGCATTCGGGCGATGGAAGTCGCCGCAACGCCGCCCGTCGTCGTCAACTGGGGCGGCAGCGAGACCGTCAGTGTCGAGGATTATTGCGCCTATCTGGGCGAACTGGTCGGCGTGAGGCCCGTGTTCGAGTACACCGCGGCCGCGCACACACCGCTGTGGCCCGACGTCACCCTCATGCATCAGATCCTTGGGCGCACCAGGGTGCACTGGCGTGACGGTTTCCGCCGCATGGTCGAGGCCCTGCATCCCGAACTGCTGCGACCTGACCGGGGCGCTGGCAAGTAAGGCCTCGGGCGCTCTACGGCGGGATCAGGGCAGGTGGCGCTCCCACTCGAACGGCACGAGCGTATGGAAGGGAGCGGCGAACAGCGGAGTCACCTGTCCCGCCGCCCAGCGCTGTTCGAGCGGCCGACGCAGCAGCCCGGCGACGGTCACGGGGTCGTCGTCCAGGTAGCAGTAGGTCACCTGCAGGCCCGCATTGGCGCGGATGGCGGGGTCGGGCGGCGTTCCGCCCGCATGCCACCAGATGCCCGCCACGCCGGCGACGTGCGCGAGTGCGGCCGGCGAGGTCGCACCCTGTTCGACGATGAGGTACAGGCCCCGGGCCGGCCGCCATGGAATCACATCCGCACCCGCAATGGCCCTGGCGGCTGCGACCTTGCCGGCCAGCCGAAAATAGCCCGCATCCACGCTCGGCAGCGCAAATTGCCGGCGATCGCCGCCGAGGGCGGTACTCAGAGCGCTGAACTGATCGAAGGCGGCGTTCGCGGTGAAGAAGTACGTCATCACGTGGTCGACCGCGTCGTAGCGCGCGGTGCTGAACGCGCGCGCGGCCCGGCACGCCGGGGTGGACACCACCCGGATGGAGTGCCTGATTCCGGCGAGCCGGTACTGCTCGGGGCGGTGGTCGAGCGAATGCCACTCGAGGTACGCCGCATCATGCCCGCGAGGTTCCCGGGCCGACATCGATACGAAGATCATGCGAACGTCGGTAGTGCCGGTAGCCAGCACTGCCGGTATTTGGTCTGAGGGGGTGCCGGGGAGAATGGTCGACATATGCGCGCTCCGGTGGTGATGGGATGCTGCCGCCCGGTGTCGGACGCGCCGGGGCCCGGGCGGACTCTACCGCCCGGCGTAAGTGATCATCATGCGTGCGAGCTTGGCGTGCCAGTCCTCGGGGAGCGGCACCGGGCCCGGCCCGACGCGCGTGACCTGCACGACTTCGGCATAAGCGCCGGCGCGTCCGTTCTGGCTGGCGATCTGCCCGTACCGGTAGGAGGTCCTGCCGACCTCCAGCACGCCCACGGCGACGTGCACCGGATCCGGGTACAGCAATTCCTGCGAAAATTCGATGTGCGAGGCGGCGATCACCAGCTGGCAGCGGCTCGCGCCGATCAGATCGAAAGCCAGGATGAATCGCAGGCGCGCCTCCTGCAGTATTTCCGCCAGTGCGACATTGTTGACGTGACCGAGCTGGTCAATATCCGCATACCGCGTCGGAATTTCACAGTGGAAGGGGAAGGTTCCGCCTTCGAGCCGCGTGCGATCGAGCCGAGTCATGAGTGAGGCCTGCAGGTGGGGTCCGGTAGGCGCAGTCTACCCCGGCGGACCCGGTCGTGGCCCCCACGGCGGACTACGAGACGCGGGGGCCGCCCGGGCATGCCGGCCGGCTTCCCACCGGCTTGCAATGCATTCGATGGGGCGCTAGCGTAACCGGAGCGGTGCGGCAGCATGCAAGCGGCGACGGGACGATTCGACGTCCGATGACAAGCCCTCGCACGATCGAAGTGGAGGGTATCCATGACCGCGGTTCAAACGGTGAAGGGGCCCGTCGATTCGGGCAGCCTCGGACGAGTCCTGGTGCACGAGCACGTCATCACCATGGACATCGAGTACACCCTGAACTACCGCCCGGATTTCGTCGAGGAGGAGCAGGTTGCTCAGGCGGCCACGAGGCTCAATGAGCTCAAAGCGGCCGGCGTCGACACCATCATCGATCTGACCGTCCTCGGACTGGGCCGGTACATTCCGCGCATTGCGAAGATCGCGGCGCGAACCGAATTGAACATCATTGTCGCGACCGGCTGTTATACGTTCGACGAGCTGCCAAAGCCGCTCCGCAGCGTCGGGCCCGGCCTCTCCTTCGACATGCCGGATCCCATTCCCGATCTGTTCGTCAGGGACATCACCGTGGGTATTGCGGATACGGGAGTCCGGGCCGGCGAGCTCAAATGTGCCATCGATGCGCCCGGCCTGACCGCAGGAGTCGAGCGCATCATGCGCGCGGTGGGACAGGCGAACGTGCGCACCGGCACGCCGATCACCGTACATACCTCAGCCCTGCATCATACCGGGCTGATCGCACAGCGCGTGCTGGCGGAGGAGGGCGTGGATCTGCGTGATGTCATCATCGGACACTCCGGCGACACCACGGACGTGGATTATCTGATGAGAGTCGCCGACCGCGGTTCGATCCTCGGCATGGACCGATTCGGCATGAATGTCCTGCTGCCGCTCGCCGAGCGCGTCGCCACGATCGTGCAGCTCGTGAAGCGCGGGTATCTCGGCAGCATCACGCTGTCGCACGATTGCTTCTGCTGGAGCGATCACTTTCCCAGCGAAGCGGCGCGGGCGCAGCTGATTCCCGAGCACTCGTATCGTTACGTGCTGGAGAAGGTCGTTCCGGCGCTGCGGGAGGCGGGCATGACTCCGGAAGAGATCGATACGATGCTGGTGGAGAACCCGCGTCGTCATTTCGAGGGTGCCGCCGGGCGATTCGCGGCCAGAAACCCGCAGGGTTCACGGCTCCGCAGCGGGGCCTAGCGCTGCGGCGGGGAACTGCGATGAGCGAGGAGGCAGGCGGCGCGCGTTGCGCGATCATGCAGGCGCTGGCGGTCTGCACGCAGGCGGGCGACGCGCGCAAGGCGGATGCCTACGCCGGGTCATACACCGAAGACGGCGTGCTCGATCTGGGTGAGCGGCTCGAGGGGCGCGAGGCCATCCGGCAATGGATGGCAAGGCCGTCGGTTATCCCCGCGCCCCACGACGGCCGGCCCGCGTTCGTGAGCCATCATCTGACAACCTGCCGGATCGATCTGACTTCCGAGCGCTCGGCGACTGCCCGTACTTACTGGCTGGTGATCAGCGCGGTGGGACTCGATCACAGCGGCTACTATGATGATCGATTTCTCAAGGTCGACGACGCCTGGCTCATCGCCTATCGCCGTCCGCGTACCCTGTGGATCAGTCCGGAGAGCCTGCTCAAGCGGGCGGAACGCAAGTGACGCGCAGGCTGTGCGTCAGCGCAGGGTCGGGCGTTCCCGGAACGCAGCCAGTTCAAGCATGGACTCCGCCAGGAGAACTTTCAGCCGCCGGTTCTCTTCCTCGATCGCCTTCAGCTTCTGGGAATCCGGCGCAGCCGGTTCAATCCGTTGCAGCGGCGCGGGCCGCTTGCGACCGCCGCGGCGCCGCGCAACCGCGCCGTTCGCGCCTGCGACACCCTGGTCCAGGTGCAGCAGGCCGTGCAGGAACAGCCGTACGCTGTAGCGGGTGTGGCGGTCGATGGCCGCTGCATCGAGAGCAATGCCCCATGCGCTCATGCTGGCCGGTCCGCCCACCACCAGATAGAGGAAGGCCATCGCGGCTTCCTCGGGGTTGGGTACTTCGGCACCGTTCGGTCGTACCTGACGGCGTAGCAGATCTGTCAGATAGGCGAGGGTGGGCCCGGTACCCTGCCGATAGGAAAACGCCCCGATCTCCGGCATTCGTCCGGATTCCGCATTGGTGATGCGCATCAGGCGCAGTCCGGCCGGGCTCATGATATTCGCGACCAGAAGCTGCCCGATGCTCAGCAGCGTTTCCTCAACGTCAGCCGTTTCCGCGGCCCGCAATCGGTCCACCGGGACAATCCACGCCTCGATCGCGCGCTGCAGCGATGCCTTGAACAGCCTGGTCTTGTTGCCGTAGCGCAGGTACACGGTGCGTTTCGCCATGCCAACGGAGGCGGTGATGCCGTCGATGGTCGTGCGCTCGAAGCCTTTTTCGAGGAACAGGTCCAGGGCCTTGTCGAGCAGTTCGAGGTTGCGCAGTCTGGTTTCACCGGGCGTCGTCCGGCCCGGACCCCTGCGCGCCTTGGGCGCGGATACCGCGGTGCCGGGCCTGTGACGCGCGGGTTGCTCGCTGTCCATCGGATGCGGTCCACGAGAATTGAAACGATGCGGGTAATAATAGCATAATCGCATCCGCGGCCGGCCGCCGGGCAGCCAGGCTGCGAAATCCGATCATGAGCCGGTCGGCGCGGTCGGCCGGGGGGTGATGACCATGACTCTGACAACGATCGACCTGAAGCCACGGGTCGGGACCGAGTTCAAATGCGATCTGGACACGCTGCTCAGCGGGCGCGTTGCCGCGGAGCTGCGCGACCTGCTCGCGCAGCGCGGCGTCATCATCGCGCGCGGCATCCGCATGAACGACGAACAGCAGCGCGCCTTCACGAGAACCCTCGGCGACCTGCGGCTCGGAACGGTCAGGAAGGAGGGCGAAGAGGGCCTGATGAAGGTTACCTTCGACACGAAGGAAAATCCGGAATACGCGGAATTCTTTCCCGGAACCTTCTTCTGGCACATGGACGGAACATACGAGGAGATTCCGCCGTTCGCCACGGTCCTGACTCCGCGCGTACTGGCGCCGAGCGGCGGGCAGACTGAATTCGCCAACAACTATGCGGCCTACGAGGACCTGCCGGAGATGGAAAAGGCCTTTCTGGAGAAGCTGCAGGTCGTTCACACCATGACGGCGGCAATCATGCCGGCGGTTCCGGACGCGACCGATGAGCAGGTCATGCGCTGGCGAAGCTATCCCGCCAGGTCGCATCCCCTGGTCTGGCACCACCGATCGGGGCGCAAGTCTCTGGTGCTGAGTACTTCAGCTTCCCATGTCGTCGGGATGCATCCCGCCGAGAGTCACGCGTTGCTGCAGCGCTTGATGCTCTGGGCGACGCAACCACAGTACGTCTACCGGCACAGCTGGCAGATGGACGACCTGCTGATCTGGAATAACACCGGTACCATGCATCGGGTGCTGCCCTACGACGTGAGTTGCGGCCGCCGCCTGCATCGCTTCACGCTGAACGGCGAGGAGCCCGTGAGCGGGGTCAGCTGAGGCGCTGCCGCCCGGTCCCCCTGCGATGCGGCTCGCGCGTCCGGCAGCGCATCGCCGGATCCGCGCCGCCTATCCCTTGAGCCTGGGCAGCACCTTGTTGGCGAAGCGCCTCATCTGGTCGTACACGAGTTCGTAGGGCATGCCGCCGTAGCTGAAGTTTGCCAGGATCTCGTAATCGCCGACCATGGCCTTGCGTGCGAGATGCTGTTCGAACATCTCATCGGGAGTGCCGATGAGATTGGCCCCGATGTAGTCCTTGTAGGCCTTTTCGGGACCGCCGGCAGCCGCCGACAGTTCTCCCAGCGTCACATAGGTCGAGTAGGAAGGCAGCGACTTGAAATGCTCGCCACCGAATTCGTAATGATTGGCGACCGTCGCAAACAGCTTGCTGAAATATTTGTCCGTATATTCAGTCACCTTCTGCCGGTTGTCGAAGCAGACGATGAAATCACTGATGATGAATGGCGGTGCGGCGCGGCCGTGCAGCTGCCTGAACGTGTTCCGGTAGCCGTTGATCTCCGGAATCGCATGGGTCCAGTCCCCTTGCGAAAACCGCAGTGATTTGAGGCCGTATTTGGCCGCCACGTCGACCGACGAGGACGACATGCTGACCATGACGGTGCGGTCCTTGAAGGACTTCTCCGGCCGCGGCCGGACTTCGATCCGCGGCTGCTTGTACCACTTGGTGTCGGCCTCGACGAAACCCGTTTCCAGGCCGTTGATGATGATGATGGCGGCCTCATCGAACATCTCGCGCGAATTGGCCAGGTCGACCCGGAAGGGCTTGAACTCACGGCGGGCTGCGCCCCTGCCCATGCCGAGAATCAACCGGCCCTCGCTCAGGACGTCGAGCATGATGGCCTTTTCCACCACGCGCAACGGATCGTTCCAGGGCAGGATGACCGCGGCCGTGATGAGCTTGATCTTCTTCGTCTTCGCCGCGACGTAGGACAGCATCTGGAACGGGTCAGGGCAGGCTGCATAATCCGTAAAATGGTGTTCGACCGGTCCGACGAAGTCGAACCCCATGGCTTCCGCTTCAATCGCGAGCTGCGTTTCCTTCCGGAAGAAATCGCCGTCGGGAAGGCCATGGAGATTCTGATATCCCAAATGTACGCCCACTTGCATGATGGCTTCCTCCAGAACGTCCGGTTGATATTGGCGGGGAATGAAACGGTGTGTCGCGGGGCGCCGCTTCCTATACGGGCATCCAGATCGGCGCGCCGCGCTGAGCGCGCAGCGACGGGATCACCCGCCCATCGACGTCGCTGATGCCGTATTCCTGCGCCAGCTCGGCGGCGATGAAGGTACCCCCCGAGCGCTTCATCACTGCAGGATCCCGGGCGAGCGCCGCAATGACCCGGCCGGGAAACTCGACCGAGGTGCCGGCCGCACTGTTGAGCTGCGATGCCATTCCGGACACGGTCTTCAGGTTTTCCTGCGCCCGCTCGGTATACGTGAATCCCTGCCAAAGCGACAGCGAGGCGACGTTGTGCGGCTTGAGCTCGATCGCCATGTCGCGCGCCATCCGGTCGGCGGCGCTCTTGCAGGTGCCGAAGATGACATTGTAGGTGTAGGTGACCCCGACATAGCCGGAGATCGCGACGATCAGGCCGGACTTCTGCGGCACCATGATCCGCGCTGCATGCCAGGCCGCGACGAAGTTGGAACGAAGTCCCACGTCGATCATCTCCCAGTTGGAGATGGGCTTTTCCCAGAACGAGCCGGGCTGGGTCAATTCGTCGGGAATGGCGATGGCATTGTTCACCAGGATGTCGAGCCGGCCCTGGTCCCGCCGGACCTGCGCGAACAGCTCCGCAACCTGCGCATCGTCCCCGACATCAACCTGGACTGCGATGCCCTTGCCGCCGCGGCGGTCGACTTCCGCGGCCGTCTCGCCCACGGTACCGGGC
>Ga0209698_10006960_pt1 | contig 11941 bp, 10 predicted proteins | sample LitLauG_LLR_2012_FD_187203 | JGI IMG/M metagenome (GOLD analysis project Ga0209698, IMG submission 187203) | Freshwater sediment microbial communities from Pennsylvania, USA - Little Laurel Run_MetaG_LLR_2012 (SPAdes) (version 2) | ecosystem: Environmental > Aquatic > Freshwater > Creek >...
TTTCTCGGGTACCCAAGTCGTGGTGTTCGGCACCATCGAGAACAGCCGGCAAACCTCGGCCGACCAGGGGCTCTATGATGTCGCTGTGGTGATCGTGGGTCCAAGCGAGGAGCTGACGGCCCGGCGCAAGGCCGATGTGGCCGGATTGTGGATCAATACCGCAGCCTACAATTTCAAGAACGTGCCGGGCTACTACACCGTACTCTCGACCCGGCCGATCAAGGACGTCGCACCAAAGCCCGTGCTGGTGCAGCTGGGCATAGGTCTCCAGAACCTGCGCTTGGTGCCGGATGGAGCCGTGGGCGCGAAGGAGGCCGAGGAATTCCGTGCCGGCATTCTGCGTGTGAAGAACCATCAGGGGCTCTACCGCGAGGATCCGCAGGGCGTGGCGTTCATCGGTCGCAGTCTGTTCCGCGGCTCGGTCGATCTGCCCGCGAACGCGCCGCTCGGCGAGTTCAACGCCTGGATCTATCTGTTCCGCGGTGGAGAACTGGCCTGCGCGCCCTACAAAACAAAGCTCGATCTGCACCGCGAGGGTTTCGAGCGGACAGTGTACACGTTCGCTTTCGAACGGCCGTTCTGGTACGGACTGACGTCCGTCGGGTTGGCTCTGCTGGCCGGGTTCGCCGCGACCATGGCGTTCCGCCGGAACTAGGCGGGCGCCGACCTACATCTCAGATCTTCTGTCCGGTCTTGGCCCAGTCGGCGATGAACGCCGCCAGCCCCTTGTCGGTCAGCGGATGCTTGACCAGATCGCGGATGACTTGCGCGGGAGCGGTCATCACATCGGCGCCCGCCAGGGCCGCATCCTTCACGTGATTGACCGAGCGGATCGAAGCGGCAAGGATCTCAGTGCCGAAGCTGTAGTTGTCGTAGACTTGCCGGATCTCGCGGATCAGTTCCATGCCATCGAGCCCGATGTCGTCGAGCCTGCCGATGAAGGGTGAAATGAACGTCGCGCCGGCCTTGGCCGCCAGCAGCGCCTGATTGGCCGTGAAGCATAGCGTCACGTTGACCAGTGTTCCCTCGGCCGACAGCGCCTTGCAGGCCTTGAGGCCATCCCAGGTAAGCGGCACCTTCACGCATACGTTCTTGGCGAGCTTGGCCAGCGTGCGGCCCTCAGAAAGCATGGTCTCGAGCTCGGTCGAGGCGACTTCCGCGCTCACCGGTCCCTCGACGATCGCGCAGATCTCCTTGACCACTTGCTTGAAGTCGCGGCCCGATTTGGCGATCAGAGTGGGATTGGTGGTGACGCCGTCGACCAGGCCCGTGCTGGCCAAATCCCTGATGTCCTTGACCTCGGCGGTATCGATGAAGAACTTCATGAGTTATCCCTTTCACCGTTGAACCTGCCTAGATTGGGTCACCGCGGGCCGCTAGACAGGAGGAGTGATTCGATCTGACCTTCAATTCCTGTTCGCACCCATGGATAGCCCCAAATTGGCCGGGGCAGCAACCTTGATGGCGACCCAGGCTCCCCCGGCGCAACGCGTGGCCGTATTGTTGCCGGTCGCGCTCGATGCGACCTACGACTATAAGCTCGGCCCAGGCATCGAAGCGCCGCCGGGCTCTTTCGTACTCGTACCGTTTGGCCGGCAGGAGCGGCTCGGCGTGGTCTGGGATGGCCCGACCGAGGGCTCCGGCGAGGTCGCCGAGAGCAAGCTCAAGGCGATCGCCGAGGTTCTCGATGTACCGCCGTTGCCGGCCATCTCGATGCGTTTCGTCGAGTGGGTGGCAAAGTACACGCTCGGCCAGAAGGGCATGGTGCTGCGACTGATGATGGGGGCGTCCGCTGCCTTCGAAACGGCGCCGCAGCGCTTTGGCGTTCGGCTGGTCGGCGAGCCGCCGCACCGCGTGACCCCGGGCCGACAGCGTGTGATCGACATCGCCAGGGACGGGCTGATCCGTGGCAAGAGTGCGCTCGCTATGGAGGCGGGGGTCAGTCCGGCGGTCGTCGATGGCCTGGTGCAGGCGGGTACGCTGGTGCAAGTCGAACTGCCGGCGAAATCTTATCCGCTGCCCGACCCCGTGGCATCGCAACCGAAGTTCAATGGCAGCCAGGAAGCCGCCGTCCACCAGCTTCGCGCCGCAGTCGATGCCAGCAATTTCTCGGTGTCGCTGCTGGACGGTGTCACCGGATCGGGCAAGACCGAGGTCTATTTCGAGGCCGTCGCGCGGGCACTCGCCAAAGGCAACCAGGTGCTTGTGCTGCTGCCCGAGATCGCGCTTACCAGCCAATTCGTCGATCGCTTCAAGGAGCGCTTCGGCGTGCCGCCCATCGAGTGGCATTCGGGCATCGGCCAGACCGAGCGCGGACGGATCTGGCGGGCGGTAAGCACGGGTGAAGCGCGGATCGTCGTCGGCGCCCGATCGGCGCTCTACCTGCCGTATCCCGATCTTGGCCTCATCGTGGTCGATGAGGAGCACGACGGAGCGTTCAAGCAGGAAGACCGGGTCACCTATCAGGGTCGCGACATGGCCGTGGTGCGGGCGTCGCTCGGCGGCATCCCGGTTGTGCTGGCGTCGGCCACACCTTCGCTCGAAACCCAGGTGAACGCCCGGACCGGGCGTTACCGGCACCTCATGCTCGAATCACGCTTCTCTGGCCAGGCCCTGCCGACGGTTGGGGCCATCGACCTGAAGGTTGACAAGCCCGAGCAGGGCAAATGGCTTTCGCCGACCCTGGTGCGCGAGGTCACCGAAAACCTGTCGCGCGGCGAGCAATCGTTGTTGTTCCTCAACCGGCGAGGCTATGCGCCGCTCACATTGTGCCGCGCTTGCGGCCACCGCTTCCAATGCCCGCAATGTGATGCTTGGCTGGTCGAGCACCGCTTCAAGGGGCGCCTCACCTGCCATCATTGCGGGTTTCATACCCCGATCCCGGAGAAGTGCCCCAAGTGCCATGCTGAGCATTCGCTCATTGCCTGCGGCCCGGGCGTCGAGCGGATCAGCGAGGAGGTGAAGGCGTTGTGGCCGGAGGCGCGAACGACCATCCTGTCAAGCGACCTCGTGCCGAGTGTCGCCGATCTGCGCGAGGTTATCGATACCATCACGCGCGGCGAGACGGACATCATCATCGGCACGCAGATTGTCGCCAAGGGGCACAATTTCCCACAACTGACTCTAGTTGGCATTGTCGATGGCGATCTCGGCCTGTCGGTGAGCGGCGATCCGCGGGCGTCGGAGCGCACGTTCCAGTTGCTGCACCAGGTCACCGGCCGCGCCGGGCGGCATCTGAAGGCCGGGCGCGGCTACGTGCAGACGCATCTGCCTGAGCACCCGGTGATGCAGGCGATCGTCTCGGGCGACCGGGAAGCGTTCCTCGACTACGAGATCGGCGCGCGGCAGGCGGCGGGCTACCCCCCCTTCGGGCGGCTGGTCTCGCTTATTGTGTCGGCTAAGGACAAACGGGTGGCGGAGGAATACGCTCGCAAGGTCGCGCTGGCCGCGCCGCCGGCGCAGCGGATCATGGTGCTGGGCCCAGCCGAGGCCCCGATCGCCGTGGTGCGCGGAAGGTACCGGCACCGGATCCTGCTGAAAGCGCCGAAAGAGGTTGACGTGCAGAGCTACCTGCGCGCCTGGCTGGACGCGCTACCCACGATCAAGGGCGGCGACCTCCGGCTACAGGTGGACATCGATCCGTATAACTTCCTGTGAGCTTCAGCGCATCACCTTTGCCGCATCGTTGCCGGACCCGATCACCGGCTCCCCAGATGGAGTCGCCAACGCTGGCGCGGCGACGTCCGGCCTCGCCTCACCGGGCTTATAGACCGCCAGGAACCGGTCCGTGGACGTATCGCGGATCGCGTTGAACCACTTGCGGCAACCGGAAGCGTGATTCCAGCGCTCCGCCCACCCGCCCTTGGGATTGTTGCGCATAAATACGAACTCGGCCCATTGCGCATCGGTCATGGCCTCGCTGTTTCCTGGCCGTGGAATATGCGCTTCGCCGCCATAGGAAAACTCGCTCTGGTCGCGCGGACCGCACCAGGGGCAGGTGATGAGAAGCATGGGTCGGCTCCCTAACTTTGGGGCAACTGATGGGACGTAAAGAAGTCGAGCAAATGGGTGGCGACAGCTTCCGGGGCTTCGAGCTGGACGAGATGGCCTGCTCCGGCAACCGCCTCCAGCCGCGAACCGGGAATTCTCTCATGCAGGCGCTGGCCCGTGGCAAGCGGTATCCAGGGGTCATCCTCGCCCCAAATCACCAGCGACGGACAGCGAACAGCGCTGTAACGCGACTCGACTTCGTCGGTGAACCGCTGGTCGGCCTGCGCGATCTGACGGTAGAAGGCGCGCTGGCCTAGCTCGGGCAGCCAGGGCGCGACAAGCGCGGTGAAATCGGCTTCGGCGATCCGGCCCGACATGGCACCGCGAATATAGGCCTCGACAATGGCGCGGTGGATATAAGGGGGCACACCTTCGAATGCCTGCACATGCTTGCGGACATGCGCAAAAAACGGCGAGCCCCAGGGTGCGAGCGCAACCGCATTCAAGAGCGCGATGGCCAAAAAATCGCGCCCGTCCAAGAGGTGCGCGCGCAAGACCGTCGCCCCGCCGAAGTCGTGCCCGGCGATGAAGAGCTTACGCAACTGCCAATGATCCAGCAATTGGCCAAGGACCTTGTTCTGGATGCCGAGCGATACATCCTGCCCGTCCCGCATCTCCGATTGGCCGTAGCCGGGCATATCGTAGACGTACACGGTGAAATGGCGGGCCAAAATCGGAACCACGCGGCTCCACGAAAACGACGACCAGGGCGTTCCGTGCACGAGGACGAGCGCCGGCCCAGCACCGAAGACTGCAAATCGCACGACACCCCCGAGGGTTTGCGCCTCTTGCGTCAGAATTGGGGCTTCCACGTTACGTCCCTCAATGCGCGACGGCTGCCGCGCCGTGCTCCGCCACCAATGCGCCGCTCGCGAACCGATCCAGCGAAAACGGCGCGGCGATGGAGTTCGGCTCATCGCGCACGATAAGGTCGGCGAACGCATGGCCCGAGGCGGGTGTCGCTTTCCAGCCGCCGGTTCCCCAGCCGGCATTGATGTAAAAGCCCTTGACCGCCGTCTTGCTGATGATCGGGCTCGCATCCGGGCACACATCCACGATGCCGCCCCATTGCCGCATCAGCCGCAACCGGGAGAACATCGGGAAGAGCTCGATGAGCGCGGCCATCGAATGCTCGATGATGTCGAGGCCGCCGCGCTGCGTATAGGAATTATGTGCATCGATTCCCGCGCCGATCACCAATTCGCCCTTGTCCGATTGGCTGACATAGGCGTGCACGGCGTTTGACATGATCACGCAAGGGATCAGCGGCTTGATCGGTTCGGAGACCAGCGCCTGCAACGGATGCGACTGGATCGGCAACCGGATGCCGACCATTCCGGCGATCACCGATGTGTGGCCCGCCGCCACGCTTGCGACCTTCGGTGCCCTGATCTCGCCACGCGTCGTCGAAACACCGGTCACCGCGCCCGCCTCGGTCCGGATGGCGGTCACTTCGCAATTCTGAATGATATCAACGCCCATGCTATCGGCCGCTCGCGCCAGGCCCCAAACCACGGCATCATGCCGGTTGACGCCACCCCGCCGTTGCAGGGTGCCCCCAAGCACCGGATAGCGCACATTCGCCGCGATATTGATCGGTGGGCAGAAGTCCTTGACCTCCCTCGCATCCAGCCATTCGGCATCGACCCCGTTCAACCGATTGGCCTCGATCCGCCGCCGGAGGGTTCGTGCCTCGCCCTCGTCATGGGCGAGGTTGAGGACCCCGCGATGGCTCATCATGATGTTGTAGTTAATCTCGCGTCCGAGCCCCTCCCACAATTTCAACGCGTGCTCATAAATGGCGGCGCTGGCGTCCTCGAGATAGTTCGAGCGAATGATCGTGGTGTTGCGCCCGGAATTGCCACCGCCGATCCAGCCCTTTTCGATCACCGCGATGTTGGTCATGCCGTGCCGCTTGGCAAGGTAGTATGCCGTCGCCAGGCCATGCCCGCCGCCGCCGATGATGATGGCGTCGTATGCGGGTTTGGGTTCAGGAAACCGCCAGGCGGGCGGCCAACCCTTGTGTCCCTGCAGACCTTGGCGAAACAGGGACAATGCGGAATATGCGGGCATGATGTGGTCCGTAACGGATCGGAGCTTGGAGGCCCCTTGTAGCAGGACGGGTGCCGGCGGCAACAGGGCCGACGGGAGCGACGGATCGGCTCGCCGCATCCGTTGATTGGGGGAACCGGGGCTAAAGTGCCAACAACCAAGCAGGTAGATTGCTAATGACAACCCGACGCACAATTCTGACGGCCCTCGCGGGCGCCGCGATGCTGTCCGGCGCCGCCTATGTCGAGGCCGCGACCGATACCACCACGGATCAGATGCCGAAAATGCATCGCTGGCAGCCGCCCTCGCCCGAAACAATGCAACATCTGCTCGACGGCCGCATCGCCATGATCAAGACGGCGCTGCAGCTCAACCCGGATCAGGAAAAACTCTGGGCGCCGGTCGAGCAAGTCATCCGCGACAACGCCGCCACCCGCGCCAAGGCGATGACCGAGAGGCATGATGGGGAGGGGGATGGCAAGATGGATCCGATCGCTCGGCTCGAGTCCATGAGCAAGCGGGCGAGTGTACGTGCGGCCAATACTCAGAAGCTGGCCGATGCCCTAAAGCCGCTGTATGCGACCCTGAGCGATGAGCAAAAGGCGGTCGCGGTGCTGATCCTGGAACTGCATGGCGGTCGGCGCGGCGGCCCGGGTCACGGCCACATGATGCGAGGTTGAACTGCCGACGCCTGGCCAGGCCCTGGCATGTCAAGCGTTTAGGCGCAGGATTTGGTGCTGCGTTATCTAGGGTTTGCCTCCCCGACGCCCCGGACAACGCCTTTCAGGTCCGCATCTTCCTGCGCTGGAGCCGCGGTGCGTTACGCCCATCCCCCCGTCCCTGGGCAGCGCGTGCCGCGGCTCCGCCGCTGGCTGATCATTGCGCCGGTAACCCATATTCAGGCCCGATCGTGGAATGAAATTCCTAACCAAAGCGGTTTCAAATCGGGATTTTGCGTTGTCGGTAATCCACCGGCCGCTAAATTCTCGATCCGCGATCCTGCTTTTTGTTGACTTTGGCTCAAGGATGAGGCCACTGCATCACTCAATGACAGACGCATGGTCAGCCCTCCACCCCTAAACGAACCACCGCGCGTTCGGATGTTCGCTTCTGAATGTCCTGCGCCGGCCACTACTCTTCCACTTAAAGGCGACGTCAATGACTTCAGGCACAGTTAAGTTCTACAATACTCAAAAGGGCTACGGCTTCATCGCTCCCGACGGCGGCGGCAACGATGTGTTCGTGCACGCTTCGGCACTTGAGCGAGCCGGCATCCGCACCCTTAACGAGGGGCAGAAGGTTATGTTCGACACCGAACTCGACCGTCGCAGTGGCAAGACCGCTGTCGCCAACATCAAGACCGCGTAAGAGGACGTTGGGCGCCGCGAGCCGTGCCTCGCGCCCCATGACTTTGAGCCGCCCCTTTTCGGGGGCGGCTTTTTACTATTCGGCGCCCTGATATGGTGCGCCGAACTGCTTTCCGTACCCGCCCAGAGGAAGACGATGAAAGGCTTCAAAGACAAGGACTTTTCTGACCGGCTCAGTGCCGCCGCAAAGGCGCGTGAGGCGGCATTGGAAAAATTCAAATCGCGGCCTAAGCCGGACGATCCGGTGATGATCGAGCGCGCCGTCGCTCGCAAGGCCGCCGCCGAGGCCCGCGCGGTGCGTGAAGCCGAGCGGGTCGCCGAGCGCGAAAGGCAGATCGCCCGTGAAGCCGCCGAAGAGGTCGCGCGCCAAGCCGCCGAGGCCGCCGCAAAGGTAGCCGCCGAAGAGGCCGCGGTGGCGGAAAAGGCGAGGCTTGCCGCCGAGCAGAAGGCGGCGCGCGACGCCCGCTATGCCGCTCGCAAGGCGGCGGGCAAGCTGCGCACGAAGGGCTGAGGGATCGCGAGGCCGAGATCGATCGCTCAGTGCAGCTTGACCGGCGGCTCGGTGCGGCGCGTCAGCAGTCGGGAGGCCGTGTCCAACGAGACCTTGGCGGGGCCGTGCAGCGCCATCTCGTGCATCTTGTAAAGGCTGCGATACATGAAGCGCGCGAACAGGCCCTCGACGAACAGGTTCTTGCCGAGCACAAACCCCATCAAACTACCGATGGTCGAGTATTGGCCGAGCGATACCAATGATCCGTAGTCGTGATAGGCGAAGGGTTGCAGCGGCTCGCCCGCGAGCTGGCGCTCAAGCTGGCGGCGCAAATGCGAGGCCTGCTGATGGGCAACCTGGGCGCGCGGCGGCAGTGGTCGCTTGGCGCCAGGGAGCGTGAGGCTGGCGCAATCGCCGATTGCGAAAATCTTCGGATCGCGGGTCGTTTGCAGCGTCGGCCCGACCACTAATTGATTGGCGCCAGTTGCCTCGAGGCCATCGAGGTCCTTCAGCACGTCGGGCCCGCGCACACCGGCCGACCAGACCACCAGATCGGCAAGGATCTTGTCGCCGCCGGCAAGCACCACGCCGTCGGCCTCGACCTGCATGACCTTGGCGCCGGCGCGCACGTCGACGCCCAGCCGCTCCAAAATCGCGGAAGTTGCCTTTGAAATTCGCTCTGGAAGCGCCGGTAGGATACGCGGCGCAGCTTCGATCAGCGTGATGCGAATATCCTTCTCCGGATCGATTTTGTCGAGGCCATAGGCCACGACACCCCGGGCGGTATGATGCAGCTCGGCGGCAAGCTCCGTACCCGTCGCGCCTGCCCCGATGATGGCGACGTGCAGTTGGCCAGGCCGCACCGGGCCAGGTTGGGCGTGGGCGCGCATGCAAGCGTTGACCAGCCGGCGGTTGAATTTTTCGGCCGCGCTCGTTGTATCGAGCATGATCGCGTGCTCCTTGACGCCGGGTGTGCCGAAGTCGTTGCTGACGCTGCCGATGGCGATGACCAGCGTGTCATAGCCGACGGTGCGTTCGGGGGTGATCTCGCGGCCATCCTCGTCAATGGTGGCAGCGAGCATCACCCGGCCGGCCTTGCGATCGAGGCCGACCATTTCGCCGAAGCGGTAGCGGAAACCGTGCCAATGCGCTTGAGCGAGATAGTCGAGTTCGTGCCGGCCGACATCCATGCTGCCGGCGGCGATCTCGTGCAGCAGGGGCTTCCAGAGGTGGGCGCGGGTCTTCTCGACCAGCCGCACGATGGCCTTGCCACGTCGACCAAGCCGGTCGCCGAGCCGTGTCGCGAGTTCAAGCCCGCCGGCGCCGCCGCCGACCACGACGATGCGCGGCGGGGTAGTTGGTTGGGTGCTTTCGGACATGGTAATCGCAATAGTGGATGGAGTTCATAGGGCGCGCCAAGGCGTGCGAAAGTGATCTCAAAGCGTGCCAAAGTGCTCAATACGTACACTTGTTTGCACAACTCGACGTCCGGCGATCTGCCGCATGCCTTAACCAATTTCGCTGGCGAATCCCAACGTCGTTTTGCGTTCGCGCCAACTCTGAAGTTGCATCCGGCATACGCTCCGCACCAGCAGCCAGGCTACCACCGCGGCGGGTATCGAAACGAGGTCCGAGGCCAAGGCGACTGCCGAGGCTAGCATGCTCGTTTCGATATCGCTCGCGGTCAACATGAGACGGCCGGCCAGGTTTCCAACGATGTTATCGACCAGGAACAAACCCCACCAAAGTGGCAGCAACGCCCCGACCCTGTCCGTGGCCCATGTGCCGGGCGATCTGCTCGCGCGCCAAATCTCGGACATTGCCTGGTATGGCTTCCAGAGATTGGCGACGGGGATGAAGTACCATCCGGCTGCCCATTTGGAGGTGAAGCGCAACCCGGTCGCACCCAGTTGGCGAACATTGAAATTGGATCGAACGATCCATTTGATGAAGACAGCGACGACCGCGATCGTCAGGGCGACCTGGACAAAGGCGACGATCGCCTGTCGCCCGTCGCTCACGCTGGCGGCTGCCGTTCGGGCCGCGTCATCGGGATAGAGACCATTCTTGATATCGTTGAGAAGGCTGAGCTCCAATGCCCCCGAGCCGGCCGACACCACGGCATAGACAGCACTGACAATTAGTAGGCCGGCAAGAAGGCGGGTCAATCCAGTGGGATCGCGAAAGCGTTGAAGCGCGGGCGGGCCCCGGGATTGGAGCGAGCCGGCAGCTGCACCCGGCGTGAAATGACCGGCCAACTCGGTCACCTCAATCGCTTCGATCCATTCACCAAATCCCTGCCTCCAGACAAGGTCGCCTTTCAGCAACCGTCCGTCCGCGGCCATCTTGCCGAATTCGGTATCCGAGAACGGACCGCGCTGCACGCCGTTGCGGCCATAGAACCACTGCATTGGCACTTCAGTTTCGGTCATCGCAGCTCCCGAACGCCTCCACGTGATTGCCCACCACTCGAGCCGCGGCCGTGCCGACCGTTTGGCCACTGTCGGCCCTCGTTTGCTCTCGCCAGCTCAGCATCTGCATCTGGTGGATTTGGCATGAGGCACTATTCGACGAGCCCCCTCAATCGATAGAGCGCCTCCAGCGCCTGTTTCGGCGTCAGCTCGTCCGGGTTGATGCTCGCGACCGCCTGCACTACCGGCGAAGCAGCGGTCGCCACCTCTGGCACCACGCTCTTTGGTCGCGCCGCCGCGAATAGCGGTAGGTCCGCGATCAAATCATCCGGCCGGGCTCTTTGACCTTCTTCCTCCAATAGCTGCAACACCTCGCCTGCCCGATCCGTGACCGCGCGCGGCAATCCCGCCAGCTTGGCGACCTGGATGCCGTAGCTGCGATTGGCTGTTCCCGGAATGACCTTATGCAGGAACACGATGTCGTCCTGCCATTCCTTGACCTCGATGGTGGCGTTGGCGGCATGCGGCAACTTGGCGCCGAGCGCGGTCAGCTCATGGAAGTGGGTCGCAAAGAGTGCACGGCAGCGATTGACCTCGTGCAGATATTCAACCGCCGCCCAAGCGATGGAGAGGCCGTCGAATGTCGCGGTGCCGCGGCCGATTTCATCGAGAATGACGAGGGAGCGAGGTCCGGCCTGGTTGAGAATGGTCGCCGTCTCGACCATCTCGACCATGAAGGTCGAGCGTCCGCGCGCGAGGTCATCGGATGCGCCGACCCGACTGAACAGCCGATCGACGATACCGATATGAGCTTGCCGGGCTGGCACGAACGATCCCATCTGAGCGAGGATGACGAGCAGCGCGTTCTGGCGCAGGAACGTCGATTTGCCGGCCATATTCGGGCCGGTCACGATCCACAGGCGCGGGTCCTCGCCCGCATCGAAGCCAGGTGTCTCGTAAACGGCGCCGCCCGAGGACAACCGGCCTTTCGGCTCGGCCGGACGCGGCGGCTTCGTTCCCGCACGACCGAGGACGCAATCGTTCTCGATGAAGGGCCCGCTCCCATTCGCCGCCAGCGCCTGCTCGACGACGGGATGCCGCCCGCCGAAAATCTCGAACGCAGCACTGTCATCGAGGCCTGGCCGGACATAACGCTGTTCGGCCGCCAGTTCCGCCAGGCCGGCCGCGACGTCAAGTCCCGCGAGCGCCGTGGCGATCGCCGAAAGCGCGGAATGCTCGGACGTGGCAGCCACCGCAAGCTCATCGAATATGTCCTGCTCCAGCGCCAGCGCTCGGTCGCCGGCGGCGGTGATCTTGCCTTCGATTTCGGCGAGTTCGCTCGTCGAAAAGCGCATCGCGCCGGCCATCGTCTGGCGGTGGAAAAACCGCTCCGCATTGGGCGGAGCCTGCAGCACCCTGGCCTGGCCCGCCGGCACCTCGATGAAAAATCCGAGCACGTTGTTGTGCCGGACCTTCAGCGCCTTGATGCCGGTTTCTTCTTGGATGCGCGCCTGCATGGCGGCGAGTACCTGGCGCGACTGGTCGCGCAGTCGGCGATTGTCGTCCAGCTC
>Ga0209698_10006961_pt1 | contig 11941 bp, 12 predicted proteins | sample LitLauG_LLR_2012_FD_187203 | JGI IMG/M metagenome (GOLD analysis project Ga0209698, IMG submission 187203) | Freshwater sediment microbial communities from Pennsylvania, USA - Little Laurel Run_MetaG_LLR_2012 (SPAdes) (version 2) | ecosystem: Environmental > Aquatic > Freshwater > Creek >...
GACCACCCACATTCGGGTGGCCACCTCGGTGATTCGCACCGGCGTCATCACCCTGGAAGTCGACGGCAAGGTCCAGACCTTCCCGCTCATCAAGGCCGCCAAAGGCAGCGCCAAGAACGCCCACGACGGCAGCGCCCACGCCTCTGATCGGCGCTTGAGCGTAGGCTTTGGCGCGCAGAGCCCGCCAAAATGGCGAGGCCCCCAGCAAGACCAGCATGCCCGGCAGAAAGATTGCGACCAGGTCGAGCGCTGCGCCCAGCGCCCCGCGCGGCGCAATCTTCATGGAGGCGCCTAAGAACGCCGCGAATGCAAATAGCGGTCCCGGCATGGCTTGGGCGGCGCCATAGCCGCTCAAGAACACCTCCCTGTCGACCCAACGCGGGTCGACCACCGCTGCTTCCAAGAGCGGCAACACCACGTGACCGCCGCCAAACACCAATGCGCCGGAACGATAGAAGGCCGCAAACTCCGCTGCGGGGCCTTTGGCGACGAACACCGGCGCCAAAAGCGCTGCAAGCAGCAACGCAACAAAGATCGCCAGCGCCAAGCCGGCGGTGCGCTGCGTTACATGCAGCGCAAAACCAGGCCCGGCCTCAGCTGGGGCGGCGCGACAAAACACAAAGCCCGCCAACGCGCCAAATCCGATCGCCGCGATCTGGGCGAGGCTTCCAGGCGCCAGCCACAGCACTGCGAGCGCCAAAACGGCAATCGCTAAACGGGTCAAGTCGGGCGCAAGCGTGCGCGCCATGGACCAGAGCGCCTGGGCGACAATAACGACGGCTACAAGCTGCAGGCCATGGCGCAGGCCTTCCAGCCAGGCGCCGTGGGCCCAACCCAGTCCCAGCGCCAATAAGGTGAGCGCTATTGCCGATGGCAGCGTAAAAGCGGCCCAAGCAACGAGCGCCCCGAGGGGGCCCGCACGCAACCAACCGAGCGCAAAACCAACCTGGCTGGAGGCGGGTCCGGGAAGAAATTGGCAAAGCGCGATCAGATCGCCATAGGCGCGCCCATCAAGCCAGCCGCGGCGCACCACAAATTCATCGCGAAAATATCCAAGATGCGCAATTGGCCCGCCAAAGGCGCTCAACCCGAGCTTCAAGAAAGCGGCGAAAACCTCGCCGAGCCCGCCCGGCGCAAGCGAAGTTTTCTCGCTCATTGTTCGCCTTTTAGGCAGCCCGCGCCGCGGCCACGACTGCGGTCTTCACCCCAGCCACGGTGGCGCGCACGAGCGTTTCGTCGTCGCCCTCGGCCATGATCCGCACCAAGGGCTCGGTGCCGCTTTTGCGCACTAGCAAGCGGCCCTTGCCCCCCGCAAGTGCGGCCTCCGCGGCTTTGATGGCTTCCTTGACGCTGGCGGCTTCCATCGGATCAGGTTTGCCGCGCTCGTAGCGCACGTTTTCGAGCACTTGCGGAGCAGGCTCAAAGAGCTTGCAAACCTCGCTTGCGGGTTTCTCGGATTGCACAATGACCGCCAGCACCTGGAGCGCCGCCAACAGGCCATCGCCGGTGGTCGAGAAGTCGCTTAAAATAATATGTCCCGATTGCTCGCCGCCCACATTATAGCCCTTGGCGCGCATCTGCTCGACCACGTAACGGTCGCCAACATTGGTGCGTTCCAGTTTGAGCTTTAGACTATCGAGAAAGCGTTCGAGCCCCAAATTGCTCATTACAGTCGCGACAATGCCGGGCTTGCTCAGCGCGCCAGCCTGTTTCCAACTCTTGGCGATGAGCGCCATCAGCTGATCGCCGTCAATGGCGTGCCCCTTTTCGTCGACCATGGCGACGCGGTCGGCGTCGCCATCAAGCGCGATGCCAATGTCGGCGCGATATTTGAGGACGGCGTCCTTGAGCGCGCGGGTATCGGTGGAGCCCACCTCCTCGTTGATATTGAAGCCGTTTGGCTCGACCCCAATGGAGATGACTTCCGCGCCAAGTTCGTAGAGCGCCACAGGCGCCACTTTGTAGGCCGCGCCATTGGCCGCATCGATGACCACCCGCAAGCCCTTGAGCGAAAGCTTCTTCGGAAACGTCGCTTTGACAATCTCAACATAGCGCGCCTGCGCATCATCGATGCGGCGTGCGCGCCCAAGCTTGGAGGCCTCCGCCAAGTGCTCGTCGAGCTGGCTGTCCATCAATTGCTCGATGGCCTTTTCGGCTTCGTCAGAAAGCTTGTAGCCGTCGGGACCAAAAAGTTTGATCCCGTTGTCTGCGAACTTGTTGTGGGAGGCCGACAGCATGACGCCCAGATCGGCCCGCAGCGAACGCGTCAGCATGGCCACCGCCGGGGTCGGCAAGGGGCCAAACAACACCACGTCCATGCCCGCGGCCGTGAAGCCTGCGGTTAAGGCCGGCTCCAACATATAGCCCGACAGGCGCGTATCCTTGCCGATCACCACCAGGTGACGCCGGTCATCGGCCGACATAAACCTTTTGCCCGCCGCCAGACCCACGCGCATGGCGATTTCGGGGGTCATGGGGAATTGATTGGCGGCGCCGCGGATGCCGTCGGTCCCGAAGTAAGCGCGCGTCATTCGCTGCTCCTTAAATTCGTCGCATGTTGAAAGACTAATTGAAGTGCAAATCAATGGCGCCGCGGGCATGAAGCGGCGGGGCGCTGCAGCAGAACGAGAACCCATCATGTGCGGCATTATCGGAATTCTGGGCGCTAACGCCCCTGTTGCGCCACGGCTGGTGGAGGCTTTGCGGCGGCTGGAGTATCGGGGCTACGATTCCGCGGGCGTCGCCACGCTGGAGAACGGCAGGATCGAGCGCCGCCGCGCTGCCGGCAAACTTGCAAACCTCCAACACGAACTTGCAACCCATCCTCTGACCGGGGTCTCGGGCATTGGCCACACGCGCTGGGCCACCCATGGGGCGCCGACCACCAATAATGCCCATCCCCACGCCACCGACAAAGTCGCCATCGTCCACAACGGCATTATCGAGAACTTCCGCGCGCTGCGCCAAGAGCTCATCAGGAGCGGCCATAAATTCGCATCCGAAACCGATAGTGAGGTCATTGCTCACCTGATCACCGACTATCTCGACAAAGGCCAATCACCGGAAGCTGCAACGATTGCGGCCGTGCGCCGCCTTGAAGGCGCTTTCGGGATCGCGGTGCTGTTTGCCGATCAGCCTGACGTGCTGATCGGCGCGCGCAAGGGCTCGCCCCTGGCGGTGGGCCTGGGCGAAGGCGAGATGTATCTGGGCTCAGACGCCATCGCAGTGTCGCCCTTCACCACGCGCGTGATGTTCCTGGAGGAAGGCGACATCGCCATCCTTTCGCACGCCAAAGTCAAGGTGCTCGACGCCGAGGGCATGGTGGTTGAGCGCCAGGCGCACATCTTTGCGGGGGGCGCGGCGGCGGTGGAGAAAGGCAACCATCGCCACTTCATGCAGAAGGAGATTTACGAGCAGCCCGAAACCACGGGGCGCACGATCACCCGTTACGTCAACGCCTTTGACGAGAAGGTTGAGATGCCCGACCTCGACGGGATCGACCTTAGCGCCGACAGCGCCATTATTATTGGTTGCGGCACTGCTCATTATGCTGGGCGGGTGGCCGAGTATTGGATGGAGGAGATCGGCGCCATCGCGGTGGAGACCGATATCGCTTCGGAATTCCGCTACCGCAAACCGGTCGTCGGCAAGAATAGTTTCGCGGTGTTCGTTTCTCAATCCGGCGAGACCGCCGATACGCTGGCGGCGCTGCGTTACTGCAAGCAAAAAGGCATGAAAACGCTGGCCGTGGTCAACGTGCCGGGATCAACCATCTGGCGCGAAGCCGACGCGCGCCTGCCTACCCTTGCGGGGCCGGAGATCGGGGTTGCGTCCACCAAGGCGTTCACCGCCCAGCTTTCGGCGCTGGCAGCGCTCTCGATCGCCGTCGGGCGCGCGCGCGGGGCGCTCTCAAGCCAGGAAGAAGCAGCACTCGTGCATGCCCTGATGGAAACCCCGCGCTTAATTACCGAGGCGCTCAAAGCCGAACCGGAAATCGAGGCCATCTCTCATGAACTCGCGCAATCGCGCGATGTGCTCTATCTCGGGCGCGGCGTGCATTATCCGGTAGCGCTCGAGGGTGCGCTCAAGCTCAAGGAGATTTCTTATATCCACGCCGAGGGCTACGCAGCGGGCGAGTTGAAGCACGGCCCCATCGCCTTGATCGACGAGGACACCCCCGTAGTGGTGGTGGCGCCCCACGATGGGTTGTTTGAAAAGACCCTCTCCAACATGCAGGAAGTCGCCGCCCGCGGCGCCAAATTGGTGGTGATCACTGATCCCCCCGGGGCCCAATCGGTGAAGGATTTGGCCAAGCACATTATCCTGGCGCCGGCCTGCGATCCCTTTATCGCGCCACTCATATACTCGATCCCCATCCAGCTCTTGGCCTATCTCACCGCCGTGCATAAAGGCACCGACGTCGATCAACCGCGCAACCTCGCCAAATCGGTGACGGTGGAATGACCAAGCTTCGCTCTGGTGTTTTGGGCGCCGGCGCGTTTGGGCGCATTCATGCCCGCAAATATAGCGAAGATGCGCGCGTAACGTTGGTGGGCGTCTATGATCCCGACGATGAGCGCGCAGTCGAGCTTGCCAATACCCATGGCGTTGAAGCGTTTGCGACGCTGGACGCGCTTTTGGCGGAAATCGATATTGTCACCATAGCTTCGCCGCCTTCGCTTCACGGCGCTGCCGCCCAGCAATGCCTGGGGGCGGGTAAACACATCCTCGTTGAAAAGCCGCTGGCCACCGACGCCGGCGTCGGCGCTGATTTGGTTGCCCTGGCGAGTGAGAAGGCGCTGGTGCTCGCATGCGGGCATCAGGAGCGGCTGGTGTTTGAAGCCATGGGGCTGTTTTCCGCGCCGGAGCCTCCCACCTTCATTGAAAGCCTGCGCGAAGGGCCATGGACGGGTCGCAGCGCCGATGTGTCGGTGACGCTCGATCTCATGGTCCATGACCTCGATTTGGCGCTGCAGCTGATCAAGGCAAAGCCGCGCGAGATAAACGCCAAAGCCCAGTGCGAGCATGGCCGCACCGCCGATTGCATGGATGCGCGTTTGGCCTTCGATGCCTGCGAGACCCGCTTCACCTCGTCTCGGGTGGCCGGCGCACGGCGCCGCTACATGCGCGCAATCTATCCTTCCGGCGAAGTCAAAATCGACTTCATTGGCCGCAGCTTCGAGAACTCCACCAGCTTTGCGCTCAACGCCAATTTCGCCGAAACCCGCATCGGCGCCGATCCCCTGGGCGCCAATGTCGCACAATTCGTCGACGCGGTGCTGGGTGTGGCCAAGCGCCCGGTTGTGAACGGGCCAGAAGCGCTCGCCGTTTTGGAATTGGCGCTCGACGTTGACCGCGCCGCCGGCTTACCCTCGTTGAGCTAGAGAACCAGCCCATGATCCCGTTCATCGACCTGCAAGCGCAGCGCGCGCGCATTGCCGACAAAATCGACGCCGCAATCTCCAAGGTCGTCCGCCATGGCGCCTATATCTTCGGCCCGGAGGTGAAAGCGCTCGAAGATCAGCTCGCCGCGTTTGCGCAAGCTCGCCATTGCCTTGCCAACGCCAACGGCACCGATGCGCTGGCGCTGCCGCTCTGGGCATGGGGGATCGGCGCCGGCGATGCGGTTTTTTGCCCATCGTTCACCTTTGCTGCGACCGCTGAAATCGCCCCATGGCTGGAAGCAACACCGGTATTCGTCGACGTTTTGCCCGACACCTACAACATGGACCCCCAATCCCTGCAAAGCGCCATCGCCGGCGTTGTCAAAGCCGGCAAGCTCAAACCAAAAGCCGTTATCGCAGTCGACCTTTTCGGTCAGCCCGCCGACTACCCCGCCATCAGCGCGGTCTGCAAACGCGAAGGTCTGAAACTTATTGCCGATAGCGCCCAAGGCTTTGGCTCGACCTTAAATGGGCGCCATCCCCTCTATTGGGCCGACGCGCAGACGACCTCTTTCTTTCCTGCAAAACCGCTTGGCTGCTACGGCGATGGCGGGGCCACGCTCACCAATGATGACGCCGACAACGTCATGATGCGCTCGATTGCCTTCCATGGCGCAAGCGGCGACGACAAATACAATTGCGCCCGCATCGGCATGAACTCGCGGCTGGACACCATTCAAGCCGCGATCCTGATCGAGAAGCTCGCGATTTTCGCCGACGAGATCAAACTCCGCAACGAGGCGGCCAGCCGCTACGAGCAAATGCTCGAGGGCCTGGTAAAAACTCCGCGCGTGATTGCTTCGGGAGTTTCCACCTGGGCCCAATATGTGATCGAGGCTGACAACCGCGACGGCTTGGCTGCGCATCTGCGCAGCCGCGAAATCCCCACCGCACAATATTATCCAAAGCCGCTCCACAAGCAGACCGCTTACGCGTCCTACCCCGTGGGCGCAGGCGGGCTTGGGGTCAGCGAAACCATCTGCGCGAAAGTTCTGGCGCTGCCCATGCACCCTTATCTTGACGGCCAAACCCAGACCAAGATCGCCGCCTCCATACGGGAGTTTGTCACCGCCGGGAGCTAGCTCGCCTGGCTGGCTTAGCGCCTTCAAAACGCGCGCCCATTGTGCTGGGACAGGCATGACCCCCCGCTCTCAAGGCGGGCGTTGCGGAGCTCTACCATGCGGACGCTTCTATGCTTGCTCGCGATGATAGTGACGGCCCTGCCCGCGCACGGCCAAACTGCCCGCCCCGGTTGGTCGGCGCCCGGCGTCGCCAGCTATGGGCGCCCCGATTATGGCCCCAGGGGACCCACGCCCATCTACCTGGCGGCCAACGCTTATGTGAGGTTTACGCCAGCCGGGCCGCACAGTTTTAGATACCGAAATGGCGTGCGCGCTTGGTACGGGGCGGTCGACGCTTTTGCGCCGGTGCTGACAACCGGCGCGCTGGTTGCGCAGGGCCCAGCCGTGGCCGCGCCGGCAAGTCCAGGTCCCAGACTCTATCGCCGTGGCGACGGGATGCGCCTCTGGTATGGCCAGTAGAGCAATCTCGCTTAGCTAAAGGCGCGGGCGACAGGAGCGGAATTTCGACACCGCCGCGCTCCCCTTTTGGCGATGGGGGATGCTATGGCTGTCGCATGCGCCTCAATTCACCCCGTATCGCCCCGCTTTTGGACGCCGAACTCACCCAACAACAGCGCGCCATATTAGCCCCGCTCAGCGTCAACGCGCCCGCGCACAATATTTTCCGCACCCTGGCGCGCGCGCCGGAGGCGCTGAGCGCATTCTTGACCTGGGGCGGCTATATTCTTTCCCGCAAGCGCAATTCGCTGCCCGAACGCGAGCGCGAAATCGTCATCTTGCGGATCGGCTATCTGTGCCGCTCGGGCTATGAATGGACCCAGCATGTTGAGATCGCCAAGCGCGCTGGACTGACGAATCTCGAAATTGCCCAGATCAAGACCGGCCTCGGTTTCGCGCCCGCCGAGACCGCCCTCATCAAAGCCTGCGACGAATTACACGCGGGGCAGTTCATTTCTGATGCTGTTTGGGCGGAGCTGAAGACGCATTTCACCGACAAGCAATGCATGGACCTCGTATTCACCGCTGGCCAATACACCCAGGTGTCGATGATGTTGAACAGCTTCGGGGTGCAGCTCGATCAGGGTCAGAGCCTCGATCCGGATTTGCGCGCATGAGACTTGCCGGCAAACGCGCTATTGTTGTGGGCGCGGGCCAAACCCCCGGCGAGACGATTGGCAATGGGCGCGCAATCGCCGTGTTATTGGCGCGCGAAGGGGCCAAGGTGTTGTGCGTGGACCGCGTCGGCGAGCGCGCGCAGTCCACCGCCCAGGAAATCGGCGGCGCAGCTTTTGGCGGCGACATCACCGATATGGCTTGCTGCCACGCCATGATCGGCGCGGCGGAGAGCCAATTCGGCGGCGTTGACATTTTGATCAACAATGTCGGCATCGGCGCCAGCGGCGATGGTCCAGCCCACCTGGCCGAGGAAGCCGCGTACGATCAAATCATGAAGGTGAACCTCAAGGGCGCCTGGTTCACGATCAAGGCGGCGATCCCGGCTTTGCGCAAAAACAAGGGCGCGATCGTCAATATTTCGTCGCTGGCCTCGCTCGCCGGCGCCAACATGATCGCTTACGAGGTGTCGAAAGCAGGCTTGAACCGGCTGACGCTTTCGGTGGCGCTTTCCAACGCCAAGCATGGGGTGCGCTGCAACGCGATTTTGCCGGGGCTCATGGACACGCCCATGGCCATCAACACGATCTCGCAGACGAGCGGAGTGAGCGCAGGCGAGCTTCGGGCCAAACGCAACGCCCAGGTGCCCCTCAACGCCAAGATGGGCGATGCGTGGGATACTGCTTACGCTGCGCTTTTTCTTGCCTCTGATGAGGCGAAGTTCATCACCGGGGCGCTCTTGGCCGTAGATGGCGGCATGAGCGCGCGCGTGGGTTAGCGTGCGCTGGAAGAAGACCTATGCCGGGCCCGAGCCGATCCGGGTCAATAAGTGGTTGGCCCAAGAGGGCGTGTGTTCGCGCCGCGAAGCCGAAGCCTTCATCGGCGAAGGCCTGGTGAGCATAGACGGCGCGCGCATCGACGAAGCTGGGCGCCGAATTGCTCCGGGGCAGACCTTGAGCCTGGCCGACGCCGGCGCTCCCGCACCGATCACTGTGGTGGTGAACAAACCGGTAGGCTACGTCTCAGCCCAGCCTGAAGCGGGACAAATCCCAGCCGCGCGCCTGCTCACGCGCGCGAATCTGATCGGCGCAAGCGCGGTGATGCCGCGCAAAGACACAAGTCTCGCCCCGCTCGGACGCCTCGATCAAGATTCGCGCGGATTGTTGCTGTTGTCCCAAGACGGGGTGCTGGCAAAGGCGGTGATCGGGGAGAATTCGGGCCTTGATAAGGAGTATGTGGTGCGCGTCGCGGGGACGCTCAGTGAAGCTAAACTCGCAAAATTGCGTTCCGGGCTCTTGCTTGACGGCAAGGCGCTGAAACCGGCCAAAGTGAGCCAACTGGCTGGGCAGAGTTTGCGCTTTATTCTGCGCGAAGGACGCAAGCGCCAGATCCGACGCATGTGCGCGCTGGTCGGGCTTAGTGTGACCGACTTGGCGCGCGTGCGCATTGGGCCGCTCAAGCTTGAAGATTTGCCCCCAGGCAAATGGCGCGCGCTGACCCCAAGCGAGCGCCAGGCTTTGCTCGATGCGGCGAAAACTTGAAGCCCGGAAGCGAGGCCTGGCGAAATATGAAGCCAGGGTTAAGCGCCAATCGCTTGGTCAGGGGGGGCGAAAACCCTATGTGGAGTGCGCCCCACCCTTAGAACTAGATCCCGATGGAGACCCCCATGGCGCTTCGCATTGGCGACAAAGCCCCAGATTTCGAAGCAGAGACCACGCTTGGCCGGCTCAGATTTTACGATTGGATCGGCGACAGCTATGCAGTCTTATTCTCCCACCCGAAGGATTTCACGCCGGTCTGCACCACCGAGCTGGGCGCACTCGCCAAACTCGAGGGCGAGTTCAAGAAGCGCAATGTGAAGGTCATAGGCTTGTCGGTTGACCCGGTTGGCGATCACCAGCGTTGGAAAGCCGATATTCGCGAGGTCACCGGCGGCGATGTGCAATATCCGATGATCGGCGATAGCGATCTTAAGGTGGCCAAACTCTACGATATGCTGCCTGCCGACGCAGGCGAGACCAGCCAAGGTCGAACTGCTGCAACCAACGCCACGGTGCGCACCGTATTTATCATTGGGCCAGACAAGCTGATCAAAGCGACGCTTTATTATCCGATGTCGTCGGGTCGAAATTTCCAGGAAGTTTTGCGTCTGGTTGATTCGATCCAGCTCACCGCAAAACACAAAGTGGCGACGCCGGTGAATTGGCAAAATGGCGAGGACGTAATCATCGTGCCAGCAGTGTCGGATGAGGAAGCCAAGACCCGCTTCCCCAATGGCTGGAAAACCGTGAAGCCCTATTTGCGGATCGTGCCGCAGCCGAAATCCTAAACCGCGACTGGCGCGACTTCGCCGCTGTGGCGTTTGAAATAGGCAACCGCGAAGGCGCAGCTGGCGCGCAGTTTCTGACCGCGCGCCTTGGCGTCTGCGACAATCTCGGCCATCAATCGCGAAGCATAGCCGTGACCTACCCTCGAGGTTTCGACATGCATAATGACGCGCACGCTGGGGTCGTGGCCGACATCGCGATAGTCAGCAAAGGTGAGATAGCCCTCAACCACCAACTCGTAGCGATGTTCGGCGAGGTTGTCGCGAAAGCTCATGACGGCGCCTTGGGCTCCCAGAGTTCGATCTTGCGGCCTTCCAAATCCATGATGTGGGCGAAGCGGCCGTAGCTTTCATCCTGTGTCTTGATCGGCTGGACGCCCTCGCGCGCGCAACGGGCCAGCATGGCGTCGATGTCATCAACGATGAGGTTGAACATGAAGTCCTTGTCGCCGGGGGCAAAGTAGTCGGTGTCGGACGGAAATGGCGAAAACACCGTCCCGGATCCGGGTTTGGCGCCAAGCGCATCGGGGGTGAAGAATGCGCCCCACTCGCCAATCTCGAGCCCGAGCACGCGCAGGTACCAAGCCTTGAGCGCACTCAGATCCGTGCTCTTGAAGAAAACCCCGCCAATTCCCAACACCTTGGCCATTCTCACCGCTCCGGCTAGTCAGTCATGGAGTGAATTATCGCCATGCCTTCCATGCCGGCAACCATGCCGACGTCGTAAAGCACATGGCGCTGCTTTATTGCCTCGATGCCTTGCGGCGCAAGGACGCCCCCTTTGGGGTGCTCGACACCCATGCCGGGGCTGGGCGTTACGATCTTTTCAGCGCTGAAGCCATGCGCAGCGGCGAATGGCGCCAAGGCGTGGGCCTGATTTGGGACTGGGCGAATGCGCCCGAGGCGGTGAAGCGCCTGGTTGCGGCGGTGAGTGCCAACAATGCCGATGGGGCGCTGCGCTATTATCCGGGCTCGCCGCTGTTGATTGCCCAAAACTTGCGCGGCCATGACCGGCTCGACGCCTGTGAGCTTGAAGCCAAAGCCTATGCCGAGCTTCGCCGCGCCACCCCAAACGCCCATCTGCATCGGCGTGATGGCTGGGAGGCGCTGACGGGATTGCTGCCGCTCAAAGAGCGACGTGGCCTAGTGTTGATCGATCCGCCCTATGAAGAGGGCGACGAACTTCAAAAAGCCGCAGCCGCGATCGCCCAAGCGCTCCACCGGTTTGGATACGGGATCTATCTTTGGTGGCGTCCGCTTAAAAGCCTGCGCGAACTTGCAAGCGCCGATGCTGTGCTCAAAACCAACGCCACGCTCAAAACCAAGAGCCCGGCCAAGCTGATGCGCGCTGACTTTTGGGTGGATACCCCAGCCCCCGGGGGCGCGCTCTTGGGCTCAAGCCTCATCTTGATCAATGCGCCGTTCGGCGCCGAGGCGGCGCTTAAGGAGGGGTTGGCCGCACTTGCCAAGCGCCTGGCCCGCGGGGCCGCCGGCTGGCGGCTGCAAGCGCTTTAAACGGCAAAAGGGCGCGGATTGCTCCGCGCCCTTCCCCCTCGCCACGCGCGCCGCGCGCACTGGGCGACGACTTTCGCGGCTTGGCCTCGCCAAGCGCCAAAGCCCTTTAGGGGGAGCTTCGCGCTAAACTCGATCGCGACTGTGCGCCTCTCGGCCGGCCCTGGTCAAATCGCGATGTCACAACGCTAATGCAGCATGCGCGCGAGCCCCGTGACGCGCGTCACCGGCGCCACGAACAGGATGAATCCCGCGTAAATCTGCGAGTTGGCGCTTGCCTGTGGCGACACCCTCGCTCATAACCGGGTCTTGTGAAGCGCCGGCATATGGGCCCGGCAAGGTTGCGAAGTTTCCGCGGCGTGCGGCCAAGTTCTCTCTCCCAAGCAAAGCAGAATTTCGCGTTTTCGTGCGGACGCCCTGGCGTGCGCGCGGCCGATGGCGTTGTGCCACGGCTCGATCAGGAC
>Ga0209698_10006962_pt1 | contig 11939 bp, 12 predicted proteins | sample LitLauG_LLR_2012_FD_187203 | JGI IMG/M metagenome (GOLD analysis project Ga0209698, IMG submission 187203) | Freshwater sediment microbial communities from Pennsylvania, USA - Little Laurel Run_MetaG_LLR_2012 (SPAdes) (version 2) | ecosystem: Environmental > Aquatic > Freshwater > Creek >...
GCCCCACTCCTTGGCGAACGACACCGAGGAGTCGGGGATCGACTGGAAGTGCTCGGTGATCGAGGAATCCTTCAGGTAGCCGAGGTAGTAGTTGAACAGGGCCGCCGAGGAGACCTTGCCCTGTTTGAAGAGCTCGAGTTCGGACTGGTCCTCGAGGAGATTCTCGCGCCGCTCGACCGACCACACCTGCCAGCCGGGGGTCTTGGCGACGATCCACTTGGCCACGGGAACGAAGTAGGCGCTGCCCGCCGACGTGCCCGGTTCGAGGACGAGCACGTTCCGGGCCGAACTCGGGCCGATCTTGATGACGCCGACCCGGTTGTAGGTTGCCGGCGTCCCGGGGGCCGCATAGCTCGGCATCCAATGAACGGCCAGCGGCTGCGAGGTCGTGTCTGCGGTCGTCGACGGGGGCGCCGCCGAGGAACCGCACCCGGCGAGAATCACCACAGACATCGACGCTGCGACAACGATCGCCCGCAGCCTCCGGGCACGCGGTGATGACATGACGGTCCCCCTTGAATCGGCAGGTCGACGCCAAGGTTCTATCAGGGAGCCGGTCGTCCCCGCATGGGCGCCATCCACGGGATACCCGGCCGCGACAGGCGGGGTGGACGGCTCCGACCTACGATTCGGTCGTGCGGTTCAACCACATGGAGCTGACCTTCGCCCGCGGCACCTTGACCGACCAGTTCCGCGAGGAGGTCGACGCCTTCTACCAGTCGGTGTTCGGGTGGTCGGCGACCGACGCCGACGTCGTGGGCCAGCGCTGCCACATCCTGCTTCCGGACGCCGATCAGTTCATCCTCCTGGCCGAGAGCGGCAAGCCGATGGACTCACCGGGATTCGATCATCTCGGCCTGCTCCAGGACTCGCGGGTCGAGGTCGACACGCTGCTCGAGGCGTGCAAGCGCTATCGGGAGAAGGACGATCGAGTGCAGATCGAGGAGTACGAGGATCTGGTGTATCCCCAACTCACCGTGCATGCGTTCTACGTGAAGTTCCTCCTTCCGATCTATTTCGACGTCCAGTCGATGGAACGTTCCTGATCGACCTCCCGTGAGGTCTGCTCAGGCGTCCCTGGTCATCATCCGCCACGCTCCGAGGACCGACCAGCCGACCAGCCATGCGACGATCACGCACACGGCGACCGTGGTCGACTCCGGGAGGAGCGCGGCATTCCCCCCGTGCCCCCCGGGTCCGCCACCGCCGCCGCCGATCACGGGGAGCCCGCCCGGCGAGAGGTGGGCGGTGGCAAGACCCACCACTGCACGCTGGAGGTTCGACAGATGGGGAAGGTGCGCCCGGGAGAGGATCGGGGTAAGGACGACCTCGAGCACGATCATCAGGACCACCGCCACCGTCCGCTGCCCGATCAGTGATGCGAGCCCCAATCCGACGACGAAGCCGATGACGGCCTCGAGTTCGAGCCACAGTCCGCTCTTGATCATGAGCGAGTTCGACGGATACAGGAACTGCCGGGCGTAGTCGGCATAGTTCATCCGGGCGATGATGGTGGCCGCCTCCCGGATCTGGGCCTGCGTCGGTTGGGGTTGACTTTGGATTCCCGGGGGTTGCTTGGCACCGGGCCCGGGGCCATTTCCGCACGGGAAGTTCTGCTCGACGGTGTTGAGCGTCGAAAAACCCGGTGTGGACGGACCGATGTCGAGGCCGAAGTTGCAGATGACCTCGGCCTCATGGTCGGCGGCCCAACTCTGCAGGCCGGCGCTGGACAGGTTGGGCGGCACGGTCACACCGTTGAACTGGAGCCGGGTCGGCGCCGCGAACACGCACACTGCGCAGACGATGGTGAAGCCGATCGCCACCAAGGGCACGATGATGGCGAGCCCGGCAGGTATTCGTGCGAGATACAGCGCCAGACGGGAGCGGCCCGTCACCACCGCGTGCCGGAACATCCCCTCGGTGAGATCGGCGGAGCCGGCCGTGGCGCCGAGCACCGCGGCCACGATGAAGCCGAACGTATAGAGCACCCCGGAGACCATGGCGCCGTAGATGGTGTAGCCGCCGGCAGGACCGTAGGTGTTCGGCGCGAACGCGTGGAGCAACAGACGGATCAAGAGGAACACCGTGGGAATCCCGATGGTCACCAGGATCAGGGTGATCATCAGGCCGCGACGTTTCCGCAGCTCCATGCATCTGGTGGCGATCATCGCTCCCGACGGGATCCATGATCCCCGGTGGTCGCTCGGCGGGGTCGGCATCGACGGGGACGGCGACTCGGCCTGGCTGCCCGTGACGGTGGTCATTCCGGCCCCCCCAGACGACTCGTGACCTCCAAGAACCAGGCTTCGAGGGAGGCCTGGACATGCTGCAGTCGGTAGACGGAAATGCCTCCCTCGACCAGCACCCGATTGATTTCGGCAACCACAGCGCGTTCCGTCCCCGCCGGAAGCGAAATGGTCAGCCCGGCCGGGTCGACGTCGACCTGAGGCCTGAAGCTGGTCCCATCGAGGAGCAGTCGGGCCCGATCGGGCTCGGTGCACTCCACCTGCACCACGAACGTCGCTCCCGCCAGCAGCTCCGAAATCGGCCCCTGGCGGACCACGCGGCCCCGGTCCACGATGGCCACCGCGTCGCAGGTGCGTTCGACTTCGTCGAGCAGATGGGAGGACAGCACCACCGTCCGGCCCTCGGTCACCAACGAGAGGATCATCTCGCGCATGTCCTGCATGCCGGCCGGGTCGAGCCCGTTCATCGGCTCGTCGAGGATCAGGAGCTGTGGGTCCCCGAGGAGGCAGGCGGCCACACCGAGGCGTTGGCGCATGCCCATCGAGTACTTCGACACCTTGTCGTCGGCGCGATGGAGGATGCCCACGCGCTCGAGCGCCGGCCCGATGCGGTCGCGGGCCGCCCGTTCGCGGGCAGCGGCGAGGATCTGGAGGTTCTGGCGACCGGTGAGGTGACCGTGGAACCTCGGCTCGTCGACGATGGCGCCGACACGGGCCAATGCGACATCGCGGTGCTTGGGGACCGGATGCCCGAGTAGGGACATCGTCCCGGCGTCGGCGTGCGTCAGCCCCAGCAGCACCCGGATCAGGGTCGTCTTGCCGGCCCCGTTGGGCCCCAGATAGCCGAAGGCGCAGCCGCGCGGGACGAGGAGCTCGACGTCGTTCACGGCGATGTTGTCGCCGAATCGTTTGGTCAGGCCGTGGGTCTCCACGGCCCATTGGCCCTCGGGTCGTCGCTCAGTGGACGGGTCGTCGAGTGTTGCCGTGCTCATGATGTGGGTGTGAGCCTTCCTGACCGAGTGGGATGGTGGGTGGGAGAGAGGGCCGCTACACGGAGTTGGAGTCGGATCCGCCCGTCGTCCACATCAGGCGGAGGAAGTTGGGGTTGCCGGTGCTGGTCTCCGGCGTGCCCTTCTCGCGTCACAGATAGCTGGGCATGCCGATGTCGTCGTCCAATCCGGACCGGCGCCGACGGGTCGACCACGACCGCCAGAGCCAGAAGGTGACACCGAGTCCGATGAGCGCGGCGGCCATGAACAGCAGGCCGCCCAGCAGGTCGAGGCCATGGTCCGAATGCACCGAGAAGATCCGCTGCGGGGTCATGAAGATGCCGGGTATCGGTCGGATCAGGGGGCGACGAAAGGCCGCGGCCGCCACCGACACGGACCCCATCGGGCGGACGACGAGGATGAGCAGACCCACCATCGCCGCGGCGGCCGAGGCGAGTGCGGCGGCGGCCAGCGCCCAGGTTCGGCGCGGGGTCGCTGGACTGACCCGAGGAGTCGCGCTGACGATGCCCCGGGCCACGGCCCACGAAGCGGCGAACGCCGTTGGGTCGAAGATGCCGTTGCCCAGCACTTCCTCGGGTGACACCCCGTCGGCCCGGGCCTCGGCCAGATCGGCCTCCAGGTCCGCCGCCATCTCGTTCGACAGGTTCTCGGACACGCCGAGCCGACTCCACTCCTTGCGGCATGCCTCGACGAACTCGCTCATGCACCCACCTCCGCGGCGGCGAGACCGAGCACGGCGTCGACGGCGTCGCGGGTCTCCTCCCATTCGTGGATACCTGCGGTCAGCGCCTTGCGACCCTGCCGCGAGAGCTCGTAGTACTTCCGAGGCGGACCACCGTTCTTGCTGGCGGCCCGATGCGTATCGACCAGTCCGTCCCGCTCGAGCCGTCCCAGCAACGGGTAGATGGAGCCCTCGCCGACGATGGAGAGGCCCCGCGCCCTGAGGCGCTTGGTCATCTCGTAGCCATAGGCCGAACCCTCGCCCATCACCGCCAACAGGCACAGGTCGAGTACCCCACGCAGCAACTGGGTCCGGCGACCCCCGCTCTCTACCATGCAGCACATGATAGTCGAGAGTGCCTTGTGGTGCAAGTGTCTGTGTCGCCGACATAGCGATCTGACGCTCGGGCCCATCGGGTGCGCCGTGGCTCCCGGTAGCATTCAGCGCGGTGGCGTTGGCGCCCTCGTGTCAGTGCCTCGGACCTCGGGAGGAGTGACGGACATGACGAAGAGCGGGGTGCAGGGCGACAAGTCTCCTGCTCAGCTGATCGACGCCAGGATCGAGGAACTGGCCGACTGGCGGGGCACGATGCTCGGTCGGATCCGTTCGCTGATCAAAGAAGCCGATCCCGACGTCGTCGAGGAGTGGAAGTGGCGCGGAGTACCGGTCTGGTACCACGACGGGATCCTCTGCACCGGCGAGACGTACAAGGCCGTCGTGAAGATGACCTTCGCCAAAGGGGCGTCACTGGACGATCCCTCGGGCCTCTTCAACTCCAGCCTCGAGGGGAACACCAGGCGAGCCATCGATTTCCACGAGGGCGACAAGATCGACGCCAAGGCATTGAAGGCTCTCGTGCGCGCCGCCGTCACCCTGAACGAGTCCAAGGCCAAACGATAGGCCGCAGTTTTCGGAGCACCTGACAGGCGTCGGCACCCCGTCCCAGGCCGCCCATTGTCCGCGGCGCCCGGAGCGGCGATGATGGCGGCGTGCCGATCCTCGATACCCGCCACGACCTCGGACACCCCGTCGAGGACGACGCCGCGTGGAGCGAGTCGTACTACTTCAACGGCTACGACCAGGGCAGCGATTCCGGGCTGTTCACCCGCGTCGGCATCCGTCCCAACGAGGGGACGATGGACGTCGGGCTCTCGCTCTGGCTGCCGGGAGGGGATCTCGCCGAGTACCGCGCCGTGCGGGAGCAGCGCACGATGGTCGACACCGTGCTCGAGGTCGGCGACGTCCGCTACGCGATGACCGAGGCGATGCGGTCGTGGCGCCTCACCGCGGACGCCGACGTACCCGTCCGGAACGGCCGGCGAGGCTCGGTGAGCGACCGCCGATCCCGCGTGGCCCTGGACCTCCGGTTCGACTCGATCACCCCGGCCATCGGGACCGACGGCCAGTCCGGGGCCCGTCCGGGGTCGGCCCAGTCCGCGGCCGCGGCGGGCACCACCGGCAAGGGCCATTTCGAACAGTCCGGCACCTGGACGGGTTGGCTCGAGGTCGACGGGACGCGTCACGCCTGGGACGGCGCATTGGGCAACCGCGACCGCTCCTGGGGCCCCCGGAACTGGGGTGGTCCGACCATGTGGCGGTGGTTCAGCATCAACATCGACGAGCACCTCCACTTCGGCGGCATCCGGCTCGGCACCGGCCACGGCGACCTCCACCGTGGGTGGGTGTTCGACGACGGCCGTGCCGCCAGCATCGCCGAATGGCGGATCCGGACGGAGTTGGCGGACGACGGACTGACCCAGCGGATCGTCCATCTCACCGTCCTCGACAAGGGCGGACGGGAGTACGACCTGGTCGGCGAGGTCCAGCGGGTGGCGGACATCGGACGGGCGTCGGGGACCCTGATCAACGAGGGGCTCACCCGGTGGACGTACTGCGACGAGGAGGGATCCAGTCGCACCGGGTACGGCATCGCCGAGTACCTCCACCAGCTCGACGACGGCGGGAGGCCTGTCGTCGACATCGACTGATGGCCTGGTCGGACGAGGCCGTCGCCGACGAGCTCGCCAGGGCCCTCGGCGGCGCCGTCTCGGACCTCCGGCGCCTGTCCGGCGGTGCCTCCCGTATCACCAGCTCGTTCGACCTCGAGACTGCCGACGGGGTCCGACGACCGCTGATCCTCCAGCGGGAACGCAACGACGGGATCGTCCCCGGCAGCCGGGTCCGCACCGAGGAGGTCCTGTTGCAGGCGGCCCGCGGCCTCGGCGTCCCCGTTCCGGGAGTGGTGGCGGCCGGTGCCGGCGGCGGTCTCGATCCGGGATGGCTCGTCGTCGAACGGCTGGAGGGCGAGACCATCCCCCGCAAGCTCCTGCGCGATCCCGAATGGGCCACCGCGCGTGGGGCACTGACGGCCCAGTGCGGGACGGCGTTGGCCGCCATCCACCGGATCGACCCCGATGCCGTCCCCGGGTTGCCGCCTCGCGATCCGCTGCGCGACCCTCTCGAATACCTCGACGGACTCGGTGAGGTCCGGCCGTGCCTCGAGTTCGGTGCCCGGTGGCTGGAGATCAACCGGCCGCCGCCGGGGCCACGCGTCACGGTGCACGGCGACTTCCGCATGGGCAACCTCCTGGTCGGACACGACGGTCTGCGCGCCGTCCTCGACTGGGAGCTGGCCCACGCCGGCGACCCGGCCGAGGACATCGGCTGGATGTGCGCCCGGGCCTGGCGATTCGGCGGCGCCGGGCACGTAGGGGGATTCGGGAGCCTGTCCGAACTGCTCGACTCGTATGCGGCCGCCGGCGGAGAGGCGATCGACCCCGAACGCGTCCGGTGGTGGGAGGCCTACGCGGCGGTCAAGTGGGCGGTGATCTGTGCCCTCCAGGCTTCCGTCCATCTACGTCGGGCCAACCGTTCGGTGGAGCTGGCGGCCATCGGGCGACGGGTGTGCGAGAGCGAGTGGGACCTCCTTGTCCTCCTGGGCCTGGCTCCTGACGACGAGGAGGCGGATGCGAACACCACCGACACTCCCGCCCCACCGGTCGAGCCCTTCGGGCGTCCGACCGCCACCGAGTTGGTGGAGGCCGTCCGGGAGCAGCTCGAGGCCACCTTGGAGAGCACCGACGGCCGGGCCCGGTTCGACAACCGGGTCGCCCGCAATGTGCTCCTCATGGTCGAACGCGAGATGCAACTCGGACCGACGATTGCCCGATCCCACGCCGATCGGTTGGCCGGGCTCGGCTACGAGGGGGACGCCGCGTTGGCATCGGCGATCCGATCGGGGGTGTTCGACCACGACTCCGGCGACCTGGGCCGCGCCCTGACGGCGTCGGCCCGCGATCAGCTCCTGGTGGCGAATCCCTCGTATCTGGGCGACCCCGCCCGGTGAGTCGGAGGCGACCAGGACGAGGACAGCGGACGGCCCGGGTTCGGCACAGGCGTGCCCATGGGGCACAATGGGCCGTTCCGACCGGGATGCCCACGGCTCCCACCGACGAGAGGGGGGCCGATGTCCGCCGACGAGACCCGTGCGATGGTCGAACGCCACATGGCCGCGCTGCAGTCCGGAGACATCGACACGGTGATGGAGGACTACACCGACGAATCGGTGTTCATCATCAACCTCGGTGGCATCTTCAAGGGCAAAGAGGCCATCCGTCCCTTCTTCGAGGCGTCCGGTGCCATGCCCGGCTTCACACAGGGCGACGCCTACGTCGAGGGTGACGCCTACTTCGTGACCTGGAGCGCGGACGGCATCGAGCTGGGCAGCGACACGCTCGTCGTCCGCGACGGAAAGATCGTCCTGCAGACCGTCACCGTCGTCCTGGCCTCCTGACACTCCGCCGCCCGAATTGGGCGTCCACCTGGGACCGGACACGACGCGGGCGAGTCCCGGTCGGCTAAGAATGCAGTGCCTGCATCTTCGGCGGGTGGACACGAGAGACGGAGGGTCGGCCCATGAGCGGACAGTCGGGTAGCGGAGTTCCCACCAAGATCGTCGTAGGGACCGATGGATCCCCCACCGCCGATCGCGCCGTCGCCAAGGCCGCGGCGCTGGCTCAGGCCGTCGGGGCCGAGCTGATCATCGTTTCGGCGTACAACAACCGCGCCCCGTCGGGTGTGGCCGCAGCCGGCATCTCCCTCGACTCGGGCTGGGTCGGCGCCGCCCACTCCGCCGCCGAGCTGGTGGCCAAGGAGGCGGGCGAGAAGGTCACGGCCGGAGGCGTCGCCAACGCGTCCTTCCGGGCGGTCGCCGGCGAGCCCTCCGAGGCCCTGGTCCAGGTCACCATCGACGAGAACGCCGACCTGCTGGTCGTGGGGTCCAAGGGCATGCAGTCGACCGCCCGCTTCCTGCTCGGCCCCATCGCCAACAAGGTGTCCCGCCGGGTCCCCTGCGACCTGCTCATCGTCGAGACCTCCGAGTAGCCCGTCCGGGAGGGCACGCCGGGTCCGCCCCCTCTACGGTGGGCGTCGTGCGCGTGCTCCCCTTCCGCCTCGAGGCCGAAGTGACCGACGCCCAGGGCACCCGGGTCGAAGTCGCCGATCTGGAGGGCCCGGGCCGGGCCTTCGGCCTGGGTCCGATCGAGGTCACCATCGAACTCCACGACACCGGTCTCGACTGGTCGGTCGCCAACCGGGGGGACCGGACGGTCCGGGTGCGCTCGGTCTCCCTCGTGTACGGCGTCGCCGGGGCCCGCGGGCCCGTCCGGATGCTCCGCCACGGCTACCAGTCGTGGTCGCCCTCGTCGGTCGCCGTGCTCGGCGAGGACGTCGACCCCTCGACCTTGGCCGACCTCCCCTTCCTCCAGGCCGTCCACCACGCCGACCAGCGGAGAGCCCGACCCGGCGAGCTGCGCTCCGAATGGGTCACCGTCCTGGCCGACGGTCCCGCCGCCACCGACGCGGCCGTGCTGCTCGGCTTCGAGGGTGGCGACCGCCACGACGGCACCCTCCGACTGGCCCCCGGCGTCGACGGCGCCGAGGTGTGGTCCCAGGCCTTCCTCGGCGACGCCGAGCTGGCGGCAGGAGCCCACCGCGAGCTGCACCCGCTGGTCGTCGAGCACGGCCGGGTGGCCGACGCCTCACCGATGCTCGAGCGCTGGGCCGAGCGGGTCGGACGGGTGGGCGGTGCCCGGGTCGACGCGCCGTACCAGGTGGGGTGGTGCAGTTGGTACCAGTACTTCCACGACGTGACGGAGGCCGACATCACGGCCAACCTGGCCCGGGCCGACCAGTGGCCGTTCGAGGTCTTCCAGGTCGACGACGGCTTCCAGGCGGCCGTCGGCGACTGGCTGGAGACCAACGACCGGTTCCCTTCCGACCTGTCCGGGCTGGCCTCGTCGATCCGGGCGTCTGGCCGGACCCCGGGCCTGTGGCTCGCCCCCTTCCTGGTTGCCCCCGACTCCGAGGTGGCGGCGATGCACCCGGACTGGATCGCCCGCCACGTGGTCGACGGGGTCGACACCGGACCGTTGCGGACCTGGTGGAACCCCCCGTGGGGAGGGGGTGAGGACGGATTCATGTACGGACTGGACACCACCCATCCCGACGTCGCCGCCCACCTGGAGGCGGTGGCCGCCGCCGTGGTCGACGCCGGCTTCCCCTACCTGAAGCTGGACTTCACCTTCTCCCCCGCCGCGGACGGCGGCTACGCCGACCCCTCGCGCACACCGGCCGAGCGCGTGCGGGCCGGCTTCCAGGCGATCCGCCGGGGTGCGGGCGACGACGCCTTCCTCCTCGGGTGCGGCGTGCCCCTGGCCAACGTGGTCGGACTGGTCGACGCCAACCGGATCGGCCCGGACGTCGCCCCCGTCTGGTCGCTGGAGCCGTCGGACGAGATGGTGGCCGGCTACCTCGGCAGCCAGCCGGCCACCGCCCACGCCTTCACCAACACGTTGACCCGGGCCTTCCTGCACCGGCGCCTCTGGCTGAACGACCCCGACTGCCTGATGCTCCGGGCCGAGGACACCGGGCTGGCCCCGGCGGCGGCGCGCACCTGGGCCCACACCGTCGGTGTGTCCGGCGGGATGGCCCTGGTCTCGGACGACCTCGCGCTCCTCGGCCCCGATGCCCGGAACTTGCTGGACGAGGTCGTCGCCCTGGGCCGGTCGGCCGACGACGACGCCCGCCGCGGCGGCGGGGCGCGCTGTGTGGACCTGCTGGAACGGTCGACGCCGGGCCGACTGATATCGGCGGCCGGCGCACTGGTCGCCGACCCGCATGACGGGTCGTCGAGCCTCACCGTGGCCGCCGGGACCTGAACGGCACGGCGCGGCCCGACGGGGCGGAGCGGGAGGGGGCCGGTAGGGTCGACGGGCATGGGACCCCGGGCGCAGATCCTCGAGGCACACGCCGTCGGTCGGGCGGTGACCGAGGGCCGCATCGAGCAGGTCCGCGGGCAGGCCCTGGTCCACGTCCGCCGGTCGATGGGGTTGACCAACCGGCCCCCGGTGGCATGCGTCGACCCCGATCTCGCCTTTGTCGCCCCGGGCTCGGTGGTGCGGCGCATCCACGGCGACCTGCCCGCCATGCTGATCGGCGGCCTGTCCGCCCTCCTGTTCCAGATGCTCCATCCCCTGGCCATGGCCGGGGTGGCCCAGCACTCGAACTACCGCCAGGATCCGCTCGGGCGCCTGGAGCGGACGGCCTCCTTCCTGGGCACCACCACCTTCGGGACCGAAGACGAGGCCCGGGCGGCCATCGAACGCGTGCGTCGGGTCCACCGCGGGGTGCGGGGCACCGCCTCCGACGGCCGCCCGTACTCGGCTGCCGATCCCGACCTGCTCACCTGGGTGCATGCGGCCGAGGTGTCCAGCTTCCTGGCGGCCTCCCGGGTGTACGCCCCGGTCCCGCCCACGCGGGAGGAGGCGGACGACTACCTGGCCCAGATGGCCACCGTGGCCCTGGCCCTCGGCGCCGTCGACGTCCCCCGGTCGACAGCAGGGCTCGAGGCCTACTTCGTCGAGGTGCGACCACGTCTGCGCCTCACCGCCGAGGCGCGCACAGCCCGCAACTTCGTGCTGCGCGGGGTGGGCCGTTGGCCCCACGAACTCGCCACCTACGGCCTCCTGGTGGGCGCCGCCCAGGGCGTCCTCCCCACCTGGGCCCGCCGCCAGCTGGGACTCCGCTCAGTGCCGGGCGGTGACCGGTTGGCCGTGCGGCCCTCGGCCCGTCTGCTGGGCAACGCCTTCCGCTGGGTGGTCGCCCCTACGGCGTCCGCCCGGACCTGAGTCCCCGGGCTCGGGCATCGCCCGCAGCGGCGGCGCAGCGGGCCCCTCGGCCACCGACGCCCGCACGGCCGGGGCGGGCACGGCCGCCGACCGGTGCCCGCCGCCGAGGTCGAGCACCTCGTCGAAGCCCTGGCGGAGGCAGTCCATCATGACCTCGGGATCCGGGACCGCCGTCGTGTCGATGGTGCATCCGATGCAGCACGTGCGCTGATACGAGACGAGCGTCACGTTCAAGGCGGCACCCGTGGTGGGGCCGAAGGCGTAGCTCCCGGTCACCGCGGCACCGGCCAGGAACAACGGCACGGGCGCGCCGGGCACGTCGCTGGCCACGAAGTCGACGTGCTTGAGCATGGAGCCGATCACACCCGTCGGCAGGAAGTTGAGGAGGCCGGCCACCGCATCGGACAACGGGAGCGCCTCCTCGTACCGGGCCGCCCGGCACCGCCAACCGGTCGTCCGGAGCCGGGAGCCGGTGTCGGCGTCCCCCACCGGCACGGTGAACCGCTCCAGGGTGATGCGGTTGCCGCCGACCGGATCGTCGTCACGTCGCATCGAGACCGGCATGGTCACCCGCAGCTCCCTGACCGGCTTGCCGTGGAGTTCGTGGTAGCGGCGCAGTCCGCCCGTGACCGACGCCACGAAGGTGTCGTTCAGCGTGGCGTCGACTGACGTGCCCGACCGCTTCAGGTCGTCGAGGTCCACCTCGATCATGGCGAGGTGGCGACCGAGGCCGCGCCCCTGCATGACCGGCGACAAGGTCTCCGCCACCGGCATC
>Ga0209698_10006963_pt1 | contig 11937 bp, 10 predicted proteins | sample LitLauG_LLR_2012_FD_187203 | JGI IMG/M metagenome (GOLD analysis project Ga0209698, IMG submission 187203) | Freshwater sediment microbial communities from Pennsylvania, USA - Little Laurel Run_MetaG_LLR_2012 (SPAdes) (version 2) | ecosystem: Environmental > Aquatic > Freshwater > Creek >...
TGCTAAACCATTGAAAGATATGGTGGCCAGGGACGGAGTTGAACCGCCGACGCCAGCCTTTTCAGGGCTGCGCTCTACCACCTGAGCTACCTGGCCACTTTCCAGCGCCGCCGCTGGCGGCCTGCGAGGACTCTCCGCTTCAGCCCGATTTGGGCGGGACGAATGACTGAAGCCCGTCGGAAAGCGTGTGGAACGCAACTGATTATAGCAACCACATCGCTTTCCCTCAACGTTCTGCGGCAAGCAAACACACCGAAAGACGCCCCAGTCGCCATGATCGTAGAGGATCCTGAATCAACGACCATTTCCCAGCACCCGTGGCACTTCCTCAGTCGCGAATCTTAAGCCGCGAAACTCTTCACAAACTCCACTAGACTGCGCAAAGCAACTCCCGACGGGCCTTTGGCAATCCATGGCTTCTGATCTTCCGTCCACGCCGTGCCCGCAATATCCAGATGGATCCATGGAGTTTCCTCAGCGAATTCCTTCAGGAACATGGCCGCAGTCACCGCACCGCCCCAGCGCCCTCCCGAGTTCATGAGGTCCGCGATCGAACTCCGAATCTGATCCTTATATTCATCATCCAGCGGCAACCGCCACATCTTCTCGCCGGCTTTCGCATTGGCCGCGTGGAATCGGCTGTACATATCGTCGTCATTGGCAAAAATCCCGGCGTTCGCATATCCCAGCGCGACCACGACCGCCCCGGTCAGAGTCGCGGCGTCCACCAGATGCGTGCATCCAAGTTGCCGCGCATAATAGAGACCATCAGCCAATACCAGTCGCCCCTCTGCGTCAGTGTTAATGATTTCGATCGATTTGCCCGACATCGCAATCTGCACGTCACCAGGCTTCTGTGCCTTTCCGGACGGCATGTTCTCGGTCGCGCACACGATGCCAATGACCTTCACCTTCGGCTTCAAAAGTGCGATCGCGCGCATCGCCGCGATCATCGTCGCTCCCCCGGCCATGTCGTACTTCATCTTCTCCATGCCGTCGGCAGGCTTGATCGAGATACCTCCCGTATCGAACGTAATTCCCTTCCCCACCAATCCCAGAACAGGTTTCGCAGGCGCCCCTGCAGGCTCGTAGGTCATGACGATTAATGCCGGAGGCTCGTCTGATCCTTGCGCAACACTCCAAAATGCCCCCATCTTCATTTCTTTGATCTTGTCCGCGCCATACACTTCGCATTTCAGCCCGACGTCCCCGCACATCTTCTTCGCCCGTTCCGCCAGGATCGTCGGAGTCATTCTGTTCGACGGTTCATTCACGAGATCGCGCGCGAAATTCTGCGATTCCCCGACAATCCGCGCTTCATTCGCCGCCTTCTCCAATACTCCGGGGTCTCCGGCGGCAATCACTGTCACCTCTTCAATTTTCTGATCCTTGCGATCGCTGCGATAGTAATCCGGATCAAAGTTCCCCACGTGCGCGCCTTCGATGATGGCGCGAACGGCTTCCTCTGCTGGAATGCCGGTCGGCGCGATGAATGCGAAGCTGCGGATCCCCCTCGATTTCAGGAATCGCACCGCCACGCCGGCGATTCGGCGCAGATCGTAGCTGGAGAACTTCTTCGCGCTACCCCCGGAAATCAGCAACAGCCGTTTCGCTTTCAGCGACGCCGGCTTGTGCAGTAGATTCGTTTCGAAACTTTTTCCGCTGACTTCTCCGCTCGCCAGCAGATCGGCGGCGGCAGCTTGCACCGCGGCATCAGACGCCGATACCTTCAGTTCAGGTTTCCGGTCTTTTTCATTGGACCCGGCATTGGCCTGGTCCACTACGACCGCGACCAGGGATTCAGATTCGAGAGCAGAGGGTGCTGTAGAAGAGATTATCGTTTTCATATTTGGATTACTGGAATTAGTACGTTATTCCAGTATCGTGGGCAGGAAGCCTATCGCGCAAGCGTGCCTGAAAATCCGCGGCATTCACGGTCATCGATGACCGCACGAGGAAATCGTGCCCGACCACGCCATCAACCCGCCAGCGCGCTGGGAAAGCGCGTCTGGAAATCCAACAATCCCACCCACTCGGGCGTGATCGTGATCCGGACCATCGAAGACACCATCGTGCGCAATTGTCCCAGCCAACTTTTGGCCAATTCCGGATCGAAATATCTTTCGGCGCAGACAACGTATTCCGGCACAATTCCTTCCACCGGTTCCAGTCGCGCGCTGCCACGGATCAAAAGCACCTTCGGCGGAAACCCGTTTTCATCGATGGTCAGCGATACTTTCGGATTCTTCGCCAACGCCTTCAGTTTGGGAGCCCTCGGAGGGCTGGCCATCACAATTTCACGCCCGTTCCAGTGAAACCAAATCGGAACCACCCGCGGTGCACCGTCTGTTCCGATATAAGCAATACGCGCAGGAATCTTTGACTGCAAAAGAGCTTGCGATGCCGGATGCTGCAGCAGGCTCAGATCACCTTGTTGAACGGGGCACATGTTCCCTCCTCAACACAACGCAGAAATACCAAGAATCGCCGAACGCATTGTACTCCCGACTCGACGCATGGATCTTGCCTCGAAAACCGTAGTCCAATCATTCATCCGAGTCATTGCATTCCCACCTCTACAATATGATTCAAGGCCGCACTTCACGCCACTGGAGTCGAACTGAGTCGACCCGGTCGTCACCGTCCTAACACAACCACCGTAATCCCCAAATTCCTGCGCCCTAAATCCGAATCATCCTTCAACTCCGGCCGGTCCCGCAGCAATCTCCATGTCGTCTCATCCCCTTTTGACCAATCTTCCCCGAAGACGCACCCGCAAATCTCTCCACCCTCGCTCATTTCGCGCAACCGCCTCTGCACGGCAACGCGAATATCCCCGCCAGCCCCCGTCGACCCATACCCGTGAACCACTTTCAATACTGCGCTTCCCTCCCGGCGCGCCTTGCACAATTCAACTTCCAACCGTTCCAGTGCTTCGCGAACGGATGGCCGATCCGATTTCAAGTTTGTCGTTCTGATGGATGCCCCCAGAAAGGTCTACGAGCGGAGGCGCACCCCAATGACTGTCGGCCTAGGTGCGCGCTCTCCCGTGCGCTACCGCTTCCCTCGCTTCCTTCTCCGCAGTCTTCCTGCGTTCGGTTTCACGCTTATCCCACAACTGCTTGCCCTTTGCTAATGCGAGTTCAAGCTTCACTTTCCCATTCTTGAAGTACATCCTCGTCGGGATCAGAGTCAGTCCCTTCTGCTGGGTCTTACCGATTAACTTGCGGATCTCCTCCCGGTGCATCAACAGTTTCCGCGTCCGCAGCGTTGCGTGATTGGAGTAACTGCCGTGTTCATAGGGGCTGATATGACAGTTCAGCAGCCACAACTCACCGTCTTTGATGAGCCCGTAGGAATCCTTCAGGTTGGCCAGTCCACCCCGGATCGATTTCACCTCGGTCCCCGTCAGGGCGACTCCCACCTCAAATTTTTCCAGCAAGAAATAGTTATGCGAAGCGATCCTATTAACAGCGGCATCCCTCTGCCCGCTCGCAGTCGAGTCGCGCCGGGGAGACTTCTCCGGATTCGGCTTCGTCTGATGCGTGGATTGGCGAGCCATTGACGTGGAGGTTTTATCTTAACGCATCATAAATAGGAGGACTCGGACGTCTGGCGTCCAATGCCAAGGCGCGAAGCCTGAAGCCATGATGCCTGGTTCCCCACTAGTCCTACGACCAAAGTGTGTAACTCTCGTGTGCACAAGCACTTCGGACGCTCAAATTAGCGATGCTATAATCGCCGTACCGCGAGTTTTCTCAGTGATTTGGAGTGGTTTTCCCGCGCTTCGTGCCGGTGAAACCCGGCCCAAGCCCGGGAATGTCGCTCGGCCGGCGATGTTCGAAATTTTGAAGACCAGCGCACTACCTATAAAAGAGGACCATCTCGTGAGGATTATCGAATGAGACCCCTAATGCGCCCAGCTCTCTTTCTTTGGCTGGTCGCCGCTCTCACCCTCCCCTCCGTTGCGGCGGACAAGGCCAAAGACCTCTATGCCAAGGGTCAAGATGCCGAAGCCCGCCAGCAATACGAAGCCGCCTACGACTTCTACAAGCAGGCTTACGACCTGAAGCCGAAAGATCTACGCTACCGCGCCGCCTTCGAGCACAGCCGCTTCGAAGCCGCGGCCTCAATCGTCCACCGCGGCCAGAAGCTCCGCGATGGTGGCAAACTTGATGAAGCCGTCGCCGAGTTCCAGAAGGCTCTCGACATCGATCCTTCTCTCTTCATCGCCAAGCAGGAACTGCTGCGCACCCAGAAGATGATCAACGACCAGCGGAATCCGACACCTCAGGCTGCGGGACCGCCCGAAAGCCTCGAGCGCCGCGTCCGTGAAGCCACTGGCCCCGTTGAACTCGCACCAATCTCCAATATCCCGATCACCGTCAAGCTCACCGATAAATCCGACACCGTCTATCGCACAATCGGCCAACTCGCCGGCATCAACGTACTGCTAGATCCCGACTACACTCCGCGGCCCATCAAGGTCGAACTGACTGGCGTGACACTCGAAGAAGCGCTCGAAATCACAGCTCTTGAGTCTAAAACTTTCTGGCGCCCAGTCACCACGAACACGATCTTCGTCGCCGCCGACAATCCTGCCAAGCGCAAGGAACTCGAACAGAGCGTCCTCAAAACCTTCTATCTCACAAATCTTTCTCAGCCGACTGAATTGCAGGATGTCGTCAACGCTATCCGCGCCGTGCTCGACGTCCAACGCGTCCAGCAACTGCTCTCGCAGAATGCTCTCGTAGTGCGTGGCACACCGGATCAGATCGCACTCGCCCAGAAGCTCGTAGAAGATCTTGATAAAGCCCGCCCCGAAGTCATCATCGATATCGCAGTCATGCAGGTCAGCAAGGACCGCTCCCGCACCCTGGGTCTGAATCCACCAACCAGCGCCACCGTCACTCTGCAAAGCAACCTCAATACAACCACGACAACCACCACCGGAACCAGCACCACTCCCAGCACGGGTACGAACGGCATCAACCTGAATTCCCTCGGCAATCTGACCGCTCAGAACTTCAACGTCACGATTCCTTCCGCCAACCTGTCAGTGGTCATGGGCGCCAGCGACACCAAGCTGCTTCAGAATCCTCAGATCCGCGCTCTCGACGGCCAGAAGGCATCACTCAAGATTGGCGACCGCGTCCCCGTCGCCACCGGATCATTCCAGCCCGGTATCGGCGGCGTCGGCATCAACCCGCTCGTCAACACCCAGTTCCAGTATCTAGACGTCGGCGTCAACATCGACGTCACTCCACGCGTCCACGCCAACGGCGAAGTCACTCTGAAGATCACGATGGACGTCTCCGCCGTCACCGGGCAGCAGAACATCGGCGGCATTAGCCAGCCCATCATCGGACAGCGCAAGATCGAACACGAAATCCGCCTGAAGGACGGCGAGGCCAACCTGCTGGGCGGCATCATGGAAGACCAGCAGACCAAACAGCTCAGCGGAATCCCCGGCCTGGCACAGATCCCAATCCTGAAATATCTCTTCGGCCAGACCACGCAGGATCATTCCGAGAACGAAATCGTCTTCGCGATTGTTCCGCACATCATCCGCTCAACCGAGGTCAACGAGATCAATCAGCGCGCGATCGACATCGGGACCTCGACCACCATTGAACTGCATCATGGCCCACGTCCGGCTGTGTCTCCATCGGCTTCGGGGACCCCCTCGATTACTCCTGCCAGTCAGTCCGCGGCAAATCAGACTTCCGTACGCCCCGCGACTGCTGCTCAGCCCGGCGCGCAATCCGGTGCCGCACCGAGCTTCCTTTTCGATCCGCCGACCATCCAAGCTACGAAGGGCAATACCTTCGCGGTGAACCTGCTGATCTCCGGTGCGCAGAATGTATATTCCGTTCCCGTACAGTTGAACTATGACCCCAAGATGCTCCAACTGGTGAACGTTTCCAATGGCGGCTTCCTGTCGCAAGACGGACAGGTTGTCACTCTGGTGCATCGCGAGGATGAAACCATCGGGCAATCCCAGATAACCGCCTCGCGCCCCAGCGGTGCCGGTGGAGTTTCCGGGCAGGGTGCCGTGGTAACTGTTACCTTCCAGGCGAAAGAAACCGGTCAGACTCCGCTCACCATTACCCGCGGCGGAGCCCGTGATCCCGGCTTGCAGCCCATTACCGTAAATGGCGCCCAGGCGGCGGTGGTCGTGCAGTAGTTTCGCCTGTTTGAAGTGGAGCAAAGAGAAACAACGATGTTGAGCGTTCAATATAAGAAGATGGGGAAAAAGGCACAACGCGGCTTCAGCCTGATCGAACTGATCATCGCCGCGACCATTCTGTCCATCCTCACCCTCATGGTGATCCCGCTCTCGCGCGTCACCGTCCAGCGCGAGAAAGAAAAACGTCTGCGCCAGGGGCTATGGGAAATGCGCGACGCCATCGACCGCTACAAAGAAGCCGCCGACCGCGGCATGTTCCAGACCAAGGTCGACAGCCAGAACTATCCCCCTGACCTCGACACGCTCGTCAAAGGCGTGGAGGGCCAGGCCGGCAAGAAATATCGTTTCCTGCGTTCCATCCCTACGGACCCGATGACGAACAGCAAAGAATGGGGCCTGCGATCGATGCAGGACGATGCCGATTCCGATTCCTGGGGTGGACAAAACGTCTTCGACGTCTTCACCAAATCGGAAGGCAAAGGCCTCGACGGCACGAATTACAAAGACTGGTAAATGAACGACTCGACCCAACTCGTAGAGACGTTGCTGGCAACGTCTCCTGCCGAAATCTCCTCGAAGACACGGACAAAAAGGGGACGTTTCTCCCGGGGCTTTACCCTCCTCGAACTCATGATCGTCATCAGCATCATGATGATCCTGATGGCCGTCGCGGTGCCGCTCTACCAGCGCCATGTTATTCAAGCTCGTGAAGCCGTCCTGAAACAGAATCTGTACCAACTCGATTCTCTCATCGAGCAATACAGAATGGATAAGGGCCAATCTCCGCAGGCGCTCGACGATCTCGTAACCGCCGGCTACCTCACGAAATTGCCGTTCGATCCGATGACCGAAAAAGCCGACTGGACATCCGACCCGGAAGATCCCACCAACGCCGTCGATCCGAACCAACCAGGCATCGGCCGCGCCCACTCGGCCTCACAAGGAATAGCGTTGAACGGCGAAGCCTACAGCACCTGGTAATGCCACGACGATCCATCCCGGCCGGCGGTTTCACTTTGCTCGAATTGATGGTCGTCATGAGCATCATCGCCATCCTGCTGGCCGTAGTGATTCCCACTTACAGCCGCTCTATCCTTGTGGCCCGCGAAAACGCCCTGCGGTCGGATCTTTCCCAGCTGCGCGATGCGATCTGGAAATACACGTTCGATAAGCAAAAAGCTCCCCAGTCGCTCGACGATCTTAGAACCGCCGGCTACATCGACAGGATTCCCGACGACCCCGTGACCCGCGAGCCCAACTGGCAAGTCGAAGAGGACGAGTACCTCCTTTCCCCCGACCAGCAGGATCCCGGCCTCATCGACGTCCACTCTGCCTCCAACGCCGTCGGAAGCGACGGCACCGCCTACAGCACCTGGTGAAGCGACTTCCCTTCCGAGATCAAAGAGCCGGCCCGACTCACAATCGTGTAGGGACGGGCGCCTTTGTCCGTCCAGCGAAGGCGAAGCCGAGCGCCGTAGATGCGCCCTGTCACCAAAGGCTGTCGATCCGTGAACCTTCCTCAAAGACTCTCTTTCGGAGTTTTGGGTTCTGACGAGTGGGGCCCCCCTCCCCCCCGGTCTATTGGAATCATCAACTTCGGGGAAAACCGAAAATAAAATCTTGGGGCACAATCAGTTACGGGCAAAATCTTGATTTCAAATAACTTACGCTCTCCTGCTAGTTGCGGTCGCGTACCGCTAGCGCCTTGGTCATGATCTGCTCTTTCACTTGTGGAGCGCAAGGGCAGATGTCACACAGATGAGCTGTGGAAATCTCTGGAGGTGGGAACGTTCGGGTCCTCCCGAGGGAACTTCAAAGTCACTCAAAACACGATGGACACGAAGGTTCACGAAGGAAACGAGATTTCCACGGAATTGCACCGCTCTAACAGAACCACTACCATCTTCTTATGCCCGTTGAAACAGAAGTTCAGGCCCCCACTTCGATTCGCGCGCCTCGCGGCAATCAGATCACGTGCAAAGGCTGGCAGCAGGAAGCCGCCATGCGCATGCTGATGAACAACCTCGACGAGGAAGTCGCCGAGCGCCCCAAAGACCTCGTGGTCTATGGGGGAACCGGACGCGCCGCGCGCAGTTGGGAAGCCTACCGCGCCATCATCGAAACCCTGAAGAATCTTGAGAATGATGAAACCCTGCTCGTCCAATCCGGAAAGCCTGTCGGCGTTTTCAAGACCCACGATCACGCCCCGCGCGTGCTCATCGCGAACTCGAATCTCGTCGGTCACTGGTCGAACTGGGAGAAGTTCAACGAACTCGAGCGCGCTGGATTAATGATGTACGGCCAAATGACCGCCGGAAGCTGGATCTACATCGGCTCGCAAGGCATCGTGCAAGGCACATTTGAAACCTTCTCCGCCGCGGGCGAAAAACATTTCGGTGGAGATCTCTCAGGCAAACTGATCGTCTCCGGCGGAATGGGAGGAATGGGAGGAGCCCAGCCACTCGCAGCAACCATGACCGGTGCCGCGTTCCTGGGTATCGACGTTGATCCCGAGCGCATCAAAAAGCGGCTGAAGACCGGTTACTGCGACTTCATGGTCACGACGCTCGACGAAGCTCTGCGAATCCTGAAGAATGCGGTGCGCAAGAAAGAGAACGTCTCGGTCGGGCTCGTTGGCAATTGCGCCGACATCATTCCCGAACTCGCGGAACGCGGAGTAGTTCCCGACATCCTCACCGATCAGACGTCCGCGCACGATCCGCTCAACGGATATGTTCCCCATGGCATGACGCTCGCCGAAGCACTCGAACTGCGGCAGCGCGATCCAAAGGCTTATGAAGAGAAATCGCTGGACGCGATGGCGCGCCACGTCGAAGGCATGCTGCGCCTGCAGAAGATGGGATCGGTCACGTTTGACTACGGCAATAACATCCGCACATTCGCCTTCCAGCGAGGCGTCAAGAATGCCTACGATTTTCCCGGATTCGTCCCCGCTTACATCCGTCCACTGTTCTGCGAAGGGCGCGGCCCATTCCGCTGGGTCGCGCTGTCAGGCGAGCCATCGGACATTCACGTCACCGATGATCTTGTTCTCGAACTCTTTCCCGAAAACCGCATCCTGCGCCGCTGGATTGACCTGGCTCGCAAGCGGATCAAGTTCCAGGGATTGCCCGCGAGAATCTGCTGGCTGGGCTACGGGGAACGTGCCCAATTCGGCCTGGCTATGAACGACTTGGTGAAAAAGGGCAAGATCAAGGCGCCAATCGTCATCGGCCGCGATCATCTCGACTGTGGTTCGGTCGCATCGCCATTCCGCGAAACCGAAAGCATGAAGGATGGAACCGACGCAGTCGCCGACTGGCCGCTCCTAAACGCGCTCGTGAACACGGCCGCAGGCGCGTCGTGGGTTTCGATCCACAACGGAGGAGGAGTTGGCATCGGCTACTCGCTGCACGCCGGCCAAGTGACTGTTGCGGATGGAACAGAGATGATGGCAAAGCGCATCGAGCGCGTGCTCACAACCGATCCGGGGATGGGAATTATTCGCCACGCCGATGCAGGCTACGACGAGGCGAAGCAGTTCGCGAAGCAGACAGGTGTGAAGATTCCGATGCAGTAATTTATTTTCTTGGATAGCGAGTCTTCAGGTATTGAGCGGGCAGCAAGATCACAACGCCTCCGACTTTTCTGCCGAGGTACGGGCCGAAGTGACGAATATCCCCGGTCAGCAGGTAGTTCGCGTGCGCCCCGAGTGCAGCCTGCAGAATGGGAACATCTTTTTCCGGAAGGCGGATTCCGGCAGGAATCTTGGCGGTCAGCCGCCTCATGGAGCGTAAGAGCCTCGGCCAACTTCTTTAGTCTTCGGATCTGGTCTTCCCCGGAGAAATTGACTCTGACTTCTTCCAACGCATACCGCGAACTCCACAACGAGACATCATTCAACTTCCAGAGTTCAAGCAGTCGGGCATTCGCCTTGTAAGCGGCGGAGAATAACACGTTCGCATCAAGGAACAGGCGATCCATCTATTCGGGTGGTTGATGAGGGATTTTGTCCGGATCCAAGCCTAACTTGCGAACTTCCTTTCGGGCTTCGCGGTAATCGTCAGCGTCCACCGCATTCGAAAGCAGGAATTCCGCCTTTCGCTCGGGAGTATATCGTTCAATGGGAACAACGACCGCGGGGCGAAGGAGAATTCCGTCATCCTTCTCCTCAGCAATCACCAGGCTCCCCTCCTCGATTCCAAAGCGTTTACGAAGGTTCGCCGGGACAATGATTGCTCCCCGCTTTCCCACCCTTGCGGCTTGCACGCTCTTCATATGCCGATTATACGGTATGCCTGATTTTCAGGCAAAGTCCTATGCCTGATATACGGTTCTTTTCCTCGATGTCTCCGGAAATCGCGAGTTCAACGGGTGCAGCGGCTGTGCTATATGCATGGAGTCTGCTGCTAGACTGAGAAAGCGTAAAGACCGCAGATGCAAGCACCGGCACCAAAACCACTTTTGCTCGCGAACATCGGGCAGCTTCTGGCGTTGCATTCTCAGTTGGCGCGATCGGGCCCTCGACGCGGCTCCCATCTCAAAGAACTGGGGATCATCGAAAAGGCCGCAGTGCTGTGCATGGGCGGCAAGATCGTTTCCGTCGGCACGACGAGAGACGCATTGCACGATCCCTGGATCAAGAAACACCGGAAACAAATCAGCGAGATCGACTGCGCGGGCAAAGTCGTAATTCCTGGATTCGTGGATTCCCACACACACCCTGTATTCGCCAGCCCGCGCTTGATTGACTTCGAGAAGCGCATCGAAGGAGCCTCCTACGAACAGATCGCTGCGGCGGGAGGAGGAATCCGCTCCAGCCTCGAAGGCGTTCGCAGTGCCACCAAGGCTGCGCTGCAGGCAAAGGTTCTCGGTGTCATGAACGACATGGCCGCGCATGGCACCACGACAATCGAGGCCAAGTCTGGGTACGGACTCACCGTCGATTCTGAACTGAAGTCGCTCCAGGCGATACGGGAGGCCGCTTCCCGCTGGCCTGGAACGATCGTCCCCACCCTGCTCGGAGCTCATTTGGTCCCGAGGGAGTTCGCGGACCAACCGCAAAAATACGTAGCGATCGTCTGTGACGAGATGATTCCCCGCGCGGCCAAGCAGGGCCTCGCGCGGTTCGTGGATGTCTTTTGTGACAAAGGCGCATTTACCGCGGGGCAGGCTGAACAGATCTTTGAAAGCGCCGTGAAAGAAGGGCTGCACGTCCGAGCCCACATGGGACAGCTCTCCGAGACGAGGCTGGCTCCCTTCTTGAGGTTCAATCCCGCGTCTTTTGACCACATGGATCATGTAAGTGACGATGATGTCGCGCAACTGTCGAAGCACGGCACGATCGCAACGCTGGTCCCGGGAGCGAACTACTTTCTCGGCCTGAAAGAGTATCCGAATGCACGCAGGCTGATCGATGCTGGAGTTCCAATAGCTTTGGCAACGGACTACAACCCAGGGACTTCGCCTACCGTCAGCATGCCCATGGCGATGTCGCTGGCATGCACGCAGATGAAGATGTCCCCCGCCGAAGCAATTGCTGCCGCGACGATAAATGGCGCGTGGGCACTGCGAATCGCGGACCATAAAGGAAGCATTGAGCCGGGAAAGGACGCCGATCTGGCGCTGTTCGATCTTGATGACTATCGGGAAATTCCTTACTGGTATGGGGCGAATCATTGTCGGTTGACGCTACTCAATGGAATCGTGTTTCGCGGCGGAGCATCGGCGCATGTCGGAACGCGGAA
>Ga0209698_10006964_pt1 | contig 11937 bp, 10 predicted proteins | sample LitLauG_LLR_2012_FD_187203 | JGI IMG/M metagenome (GOLD analysis project Ga0209698, IMG submission 187203) | Freshwater sediment microbial communities from Pennsylvania, USA - Little Laurel Run_MetaG_LLR_2012 (SPAdes) (version 2) | ecosystem: Environmental > Aquatic > Freshwater > Creek >...
AGGAGCACATGTGCTGTTGGTATCGAACAACCGGTACGAGCCGGTGAACCTGGGGGGCCAAGGAGCCCGCAGCCGGATGGACAGCGGGCTCCTTGGTGTGATCGCCGCCGTCCTCCGGGAGCCCGAGGAGATAGCGGCCCTGGTCGCCGATCACGACATCCATGTCTCCGCCGCTCGCCCGCTGGCGCTGGGCGCCGATGACCGGCGCTTGCGGAAAGCGGTTGATCGCCATCGGCGCGAGGTCAATGTCGCGCTCCAGCCTCGCCTTGGAATCGGCCGTCGGCAGGCCGGTCGCGGCGTCGCCGAGCGCCATCGCGTAGGCCGAGCGGATCCAGCCGGGATGGTCGGGATCGGCAAGCCCAACATCTTTCGACAAGACCAGCAGCACGCGCTTGGCGGCGGTGATCTTGGTGGCGAGCGTCACGTCGAAGGCCGAAGACTCCGGCTCGAACAACACCAGCACGCCGTCGTCGCCAAGCTTGCCAAGCGGGTTGGAATCGGCGCGCAGGACCGTGCGGCCCGCCTTGTCGAGCGTCTCATAGAGAGCGCGGTGGCCGATGGCGGAGCGCGAGTACGAATTGGCGCCGACGGAGAGGTCGGCGTCCGGCTCGGCGCCGCCGCCGGTGAACAGCAGCGCCAGGCCGAACAGCACCACCGCCAATCCGGCCAACGCGAAGACGATCCGCGGCGAAAATCCCGAGTCTCCGTTCACGCCGCCGTTCATGGCGCCGCCCCGGACGCCAGCGACGCGGCGAAGACGTCAAAGTCCGCGCGGCAGGCGAGATAGGCGCTGGAATCCGCCGGCTCGCGGCCGAACAGGACATGCTCGACCGCGCGCACGATGCGCGTGAACGCCCCCTTGCCGGAGACGTCGAGCGGCGCGCGGCGCTCGATCTCGCGGGCGGTGAGCGAGTCGGCGATGGAGAGGCGCAGCTTCTCGCGCAATTCGCCCACCGCCCGCAACAGCAGCACGTGCATGGCTTCGTCGTAACGCCCTTGCGCGGCGAGCGCGTCGGCCTCATTGCGCGCGCCCGCGAGCATCGTCGCGCGGGCGAGGCCGCCATCGCCCTCGGAACCCTCCTCCTCCAGGCGGCGCGAGCGGTCCCATCCCGGCAGATTGTCGCGCAGGGCGTAGCCGATGGCGATGGCGCCTGCGATGACCGCGATCCAAAGGATCGCTTCGGCCAGGGAACGCGGGAGATGAAAACCCCACGAATTGTCGGGCGTATCGAGACGGTTGGGGATTTCCGTCTGCATCGATTCGGCGGCGATCAGCTTTTGCGCGATGGACTTGGGGTCCGGCGCGGCGGCGGCCGGGGCGCCCATGGCGCCCGCAGCGAGGGCGGCGGCGACGAGCGCGCATTTCCGCCATGTCCGCATTGCGCCGCGCCCCGACTCGATCCGTCGCGCGAACATGGAATATTTCGCGCGCAAAGCCTAGCGCGATTGGCGCTAGTCATCCCGGCGCGCACGATCGTCATCCCCGCTTGTGCGGGGATGACGGAAAACGACGACCCCAAAATGAAAACGGGCCGCCGCTCTTTCAAGCGACGGCCCGCCGAACTCCGCTCGTCCCCCCGGAAAGGCGAAGCTCAAAACCGGTAGGTGACGCCGGTGGAGAGGACCCACGGCTGGAAGTTGGTGACCTGCTTGCCCGGCAACTGCGCGCCGATGGCGGCGCCGACGATGTTGCTGGCGTTGGGCGACGTCACGCTGGCGAAAATCTTCTTCACGTTGAACGTGACGCCCCAATGCCTGTCAATCATCACGTCGGCTCCGGCGACGAGAACCGCGCCGACGGTCGGATTGACGGTGACGCCAGTGGCGAAATGATCGCGCGTGTTGAACGAAAACACCGGCGCGAACCCGGCGCCGACATAGGGTTGGAACGCGCCCCAGCCCATGAAATGGTAGTTGAGCGTCACCGGGATCGCCGAGGGCATCACTTTCGCCAGCGTCGTGCCCGAGGTCAGTGCCCCGCGCGTCCCCACGGTGACCGTCGCGGGAACGTTGGTGATGTCGTCATGCGCCCATTGCGGCAGCCCGCCGGAGACATCCAACGAAATGTTCTGCGTCACGAAATAGCCGACTTCGACGCCGACCGTGCCGACGTTGCCGATTTTCGCGCCCGCGCCCGGCATCTGGGTGACCGGGGCGCCGGGGGCCGGCGTGAAGTAGATGTTCGACGTGCTCGTGTTGATCGCGTAGATGACGCCCAGGCGCACAAAGAAGCCCAACGGCTGGATCGGCTCGATGGCGGGAGCGGGCGGGGCCTTCATAGTGGGCAAGTCGGCCGCGAAAGCGGGAGCGGCGAGCGCGGCGGACAGCGCCAAAGCCGAAACGATTGTCAAAGACTTGGTCGTTAGAACCATTTTCCACCCCGTCGCGCCGCAGGCTGAGTCGCCTGTGCGGGCTATGTCTGGCCAAAGAATAACCACAGAATCGTCCACGGATAAACTAGGTTCGTTCCCTGATCTCCGCGAAGCCGGGCCCGGTGATAAAATTGCAACAGTTTGATGACGGTTCGTCACCTGTCCTTTTGGGCCTTTTCCGCCTCCCGGGCGCGCTTGGCGTTGCCGTCCTGCGGCTCGGCGCGCGGACCTTCCACCAGCCGCACCAGTGCGCCCCACAATGTGCGCACGTCCTGCTCGGTCATCGCCATCCGGTGAAAGATGTTTCGCAAATTGCGCCGCATGTTTTCGATTTTCGTCGTCGGGCGGAAGAAGCCGTTGCGTTCGAGATGCCCCTCCAGGAAATTGAAAAAACCAAGCATCTGCTCGCGCGAGGCGGGCGGCGACGTCGCGCGCAGGACCGCAGGTTGCGGCGCGTTGTCGCCGTGCGCGGATTTGAACCATTCATAGCCGACCAACAGCACCGCCTGCGCGAGGTTCAGCGAGCCGTAGGCCGGGTTGGTCGGGAAGGTGACGACCTCGTCGGCCAGCGCCACCTCGTCGTTGTCGAGCCCGGTGCGCTCGGGGCCGAACAACACGCCGCGCCTTTGCGTGGGCGCGGCCGCCGATTCCGCCATGGCCAGCGACGGCGCGACGACGCGCTTCATCTGCCCGCGCTCGCGCGCGGTGGCGGCGTAGAGAAATTGCAGGTCGGCGACCGCCTCTTCGAGCGTGGCGAAGACCTTCGCGCCGTCGAGCAAATGCGCCGCGCCCGCCGCCGCGGCATAGGCGACGTCCTTGTATTGCCCCTCGCGCGGCCAGCCTTCGCGCGGCGCGACCAGGCGCAGATCGCCCAGGCCAAAATTGGCCATCGCCCGCGCGCACATGCCGATGTTCACCGCCAATTGCGGGCGCACGAGAATGATCGCGGGCCCATCGCTGAGGCCCACCCGCGTGCGGTCCGTCCCTGCCCCGACCATGGCTCCTCGCATTGGTGAAGGCGAGCGTTTGGGGGATTTGCCCAGCGTAGGCAAGAGGGCGGCGGCGATCCGCGCCGGTTGGACGCGCCCGGCTTTGTGCTAAAGGCGCGCCATGACCGAACCCGACCGAAAGGCGCTCACCGGCCTCATGGCGCTGCTGGCCGTCATGGCGGCGGCGATCTTCACGGCCGCCGGGACGGTTCGCTATTGGCAAGCATGGCTCTACTTGGCCCTATTTTTCGGTTCCACGTTGGCCACGACGCTCGATCTGATGAAGCGCGACCCCGCCCTACTGGCTCGAAGGTCGAAAGGCGGACCTTTCGCGGAAAGCTCGTCGGCGCAGAAGATCATCATGTCGTTCGCGATGATCGGATTTATCGCGTTGCTCGTCGTCCCCGGGCTCGATCGCCGCTTCGGATGGTCGCACGTGCCGGGCCTTGTGGCGCTCTTCGCCGACGTCGCGTTCGTGGCGAGCTACGCGGCGATCGGCGCCGTTTTCCGGGCGAACACGTTCGCGGCGGCGACGGTCGGCGTCGAGGCGGGCCAACGCGTCATTTCGACGGGCCCCTACGCCGTCGTGCGCCACCCGATGTACGCGGCCGGAACGGTGCTGCTCGCCGCGTCGCCGATCGCGCTGGGATCGTGGTGGGGGCTGGCCGCAATGATCCCGCTCGCGCCGACCCTGATATGGCGCCTACTCGACGAAGAGGCCGTTCTGAAAAAGGAATTGCCGGGCTATGTCGCCTATTGCGCGCGCACAAAATTCAGGCTCGTCCCCGGGGTTTGGTGACTGGCGCGTTCGTCGCGTCCGTCGCCTAAAGCCCCCTCGCCGCCATGCGCTTGTCGATCTCGCGCGCGATCGCGCCGGTGGCGTCGATCGGCGAATAGGCGAAGCGCTCCAGCGCGCCGGAGAAATCGCGCGCGGCGCCAGTCGCTTTGATCCCGGCGATCATCGCATCGAGCTTGCCCGCGCGCCGCCCTTCGGCGTGGAACAGATGGACCGGCGCGCCGGTCGCCGCCGCCTCGCCGACCATGTTGGCGCTGTCGGCGGTGACGAGCAGCGCGTCGCTCAGCCCAAGAATCGCGGCGTAAGGGTTGGCGCCCCGCCCGTCCCACACGAAAGCCGCGTGGCCCTGGCACGCCGCGCGCACGGCCTCCAGCATCGCCGGCGTCGTGCGCCGCGAGGGCGTCGCCATCACGCTGAAACCTTGGGCGAGGATCGCAGCGACCGCCGCGCCGAGCCTCGCATGGTCATCGGCGGAATAGGCGACATGGCCGCTCGGCCCGCCCAAGACAATGCCGCATCGCGGGGCCGGCAGCCCGGCCAAGCGCGGGTCGGGCGCCACGCGCTCGGCCGCCAACCGCTCGGGCGAAATGGGATGGGGCGAGGTCAGCGTCGTCATCACGTTCGCGCCGCGCAATTTGTCGTGCTCGGGCGTCCAGATCAGGTCGAAGGCGCCGCGCCCCGCGCGCGGATCTTGCAGGCAGACGGCGAATAGCCGCCCGCCGCGCCGCTTCTTGAGCGCGCGCGCGAGCGGAACGGTCGATCGCCCGCTGACGATCAGAAGATCGGCTTCGATGGCGTCGAGCCGCCGCAGCTCGGCGGGGTCGGCGGGGCCATAGGGCGCGAGTGAGTCATAGATGCGCGAGGCCTCGGGGCGCTCGAAGCGGCAAGGCCGGCCCAAAGCCTCGGCGACGCCCAGCGCGTTGGCCTCATGGCCCGCTTTGCCCGATCCTAAAACCAGCGTGGCGCGCGCGGGTCCGCCCCCCATCACAAGCCGAGGCGGCTGGGCGCCCAATAAGCGAAATTCTCGCACAAGGTGTGGACGCGTTGCTGCGTCAGCGCGAGGTCGCCAAATCCGTCGGCGGGGGCGTTGGCGATGGCCAGGAGATCGGAGCGCGCAATCTGGCGTCCGTGCGCATCCGTCAGCCAGACCTCGCCGTCGATGTTGTCCGTCGCGCCCGCATTGAACATGAAGGGAAAGCGCACGTGTGGGGAGCCCGGGTCGATCGTCACGGTCTTGATGCGGGCGTGGACGACATTGGCTCCCAAACGCCCGGCGAACGCCTGGGCGAGCAGAGGAGGCAGCCATTGCGCCACCCAATCGGCCAGCGGCCCGCTGCCGTTGGCGCGCAGCGGCGAGACGTCGACCACCACGCCGGAGGCGCTCCTAGCCGCCCAAGCCGGGCCGGCGGCCAGCGCCGCGAAGCCGGCCAAAAACACGCGCTTGGAAATCACAGCGGACATCGCCGCCTCCCTGGCTCGAACGCCCCCGAACCGCCCTCAGATATAGGCCACTTTGACCACTTCGTAAGACTTGCCGCCGCCCGGCGCGTTGACCTCGATCGTGTCGCCGACCGACTTGCCGATCATCGCGCGGGCGGTGGGCGAGGTGACGGAGACCTTGCCCGCCTTCACGTCGGCTTCGGTGTCGCCGACGATCTGCAGCACGCGCTTCTTCTCGGTGTCCGCGTCGATCAAAGTGACGGTGGCGCCGAATTTGATCGTCTTGCCCGAGAGGTTGGCGACGTCGATCACTTCGGCGCGCTGCAACAGGCTCTCCAACTCGGCGATGCGGCCCTCGTTGTGCGACTGTTGTTCTTTGGCCGAATGGTACTCGGCGTTTTCCGATAGGTCGCCATGGGCGCGCGCCTCCGAAATCGCCGCGACGATGCGCGGGCGATCCTCCTGCTGGCGGCGGCGGAACTCCTCCTCCAGGGCCGCATGCCCGGCGGGCGTGACGGGAAATTTGGTGACCGACATAATCTCAATCCTCAACGACTTGCGAAGGCGCGGCCGAAGCCGCCCGCCTCACGGAAAATAATCCTGCAACGCGCGCACTTCCATCTCGCCCGCCAGCGCTGCGCGGATGCCCTCGGCGGCGGCGATGGAGCCCGCCAAGGTGGTGAAATAGGGCGTCTTTTGCAAGAGGGCGGCGCGCCGCAGCGGTTTGGAATCGGCGAGCGACGTCGCGCCCTCCGTCGTATTGAACATCAATTGGACGCCGCCGTTGCGCACGATGTCGGCCGCGTGCGGGCGCCCTTCCGAGACCTTGTTGACCTTGTCGGCCTTCAGGCCGTGCGCCACCAGGAATTTCTGCGTGCCGCCGGTGGCGACGATCTTGAAGCCGAGCGCCTGGAGCGCGCGCAGCGGCTCGACGATCCGCGCCTTGTCGCCCTCGCGCAGCGACACGAAAATCGTGCCGGATTTGGGCAGCGCCGCGCCCGCGCCGAGCTGGCTCTTGGCGAAGGCGACCGCGAAGGTGCGGTCGAGCCCCATCACCTCGCCGGTCGAGCGCATTTCCGGGCCGAGCACCGTGTCGACGCCGGGGAATCTGGCGAAGGGAAACACCGCTTCCTTCACGCCGACATGATCGAACGTCTCGGTCTTGAGGTGGAACGAAGCCAGCGTCTCGCCCGCCATGATCCGGCTGGCGATCTTGGCGATCGGCTTGCCGATCACCTTGGCCACGAACGGCACCGTGCGCGACGCGCGCGGGTTGACCTCCAACACGTAGATCTCGCCGTCCTTGAGCGCATATTGCACGTTCATGAGCCCACCGACGTCGAGCGCCAGGGCGAGCTTGCGCGTCTCGGCCTCCAGCGCCGCGACGGTCTCGCTTGAGAGCGAGCGCGCGGGCAACGAGCAGGCGCTGTCGCCCGAATGGATGCCCGCCTCCTCGATGTGCTCCATCACGGCGGCGACGAACACGTCTTTGCCGTCGCACAAGGCGTCGACGTCGACCTCGATGGCGTCGGAGAGATAGCGGTCGAACAGCAGCGGGTTCTTGCCGAGCACCGTGTTGATCTGGCCGGTCTTGTCGTTGGGATAGCGCGCCTTGACGTCGTTGGGCACCAGGCTGGGCAGCACGCCGAGCAGATAATCGTCGAGCGCCGAATTGTCATGGATGATCGCCATCGCCCGCCCGCCCAGCACGTAGGAGGGACGCACGACCAGCGGCAGGCCAAGTTCGCTCGCCACCAGCCGCGCCTGCTCGACGGAATAGGCGATGCCGTTCTTGGGCTGCTTGAGGCCGAGCTTGTCCAAGAGGCGCTTGAAGCGGTCGCGGTCTTCGGCGAGGTCGATCGAGTCGACGCTGGTGCCCAGAATCGGCGCGCCCGATTGCTCGATGGCGTGCGCGAGCTTCAGCGGCGTCTGGCCGCCGAACTGCACGATCACGCCCTTGAGCGTGCCCGCCTCTTTTTCCTTGGCCAGCACCGCCAGAACGTCCTCGGCGGTCAGCGGCTCGAAATAGAGGCGATCCGAGGTGTCGTAGTCGGTCGACACGGTCTCGGGATTGCAATTGATCATGATCGTTTCAAAGCCGGCGTCACGCAGCGCGAACGAGGCGTGGCAGCAGCAATAGTCGAACTCGATGCCCTGCCCGATCCGGTTCGGCCCGCCGCCCAGGATCACCACCTTCTCGCGGTTGGTGGGGTTGGATTCGCACGCCGGCGCGTCGCCGAACGGCGCCTCGTAGCAGGAATACATATAGGCGGTCGGCGCGCGGAATTCGGCGGCGCAGGTGTCGATGCGCTTGTAGACGGGCGTCACGCCAAGGGCCATGCGGCGCTTGGCGACGTCGGCCTCGGCGATGTTGGCCAGCGCGCCGAGGCGCGCGTCCGAAAATCCCGCCGCTTTGAGCATTCGGAAGTTTTCGGAATCGCCGGGAAGGCCGCTCGCGCGCACCCTGTCCTCCAACGCGACGATCTCGGCCATGCGCGCGAGAAACCATGGGTCGATTTTGGTCGCCTCATGCGCGTCCTCGACGCTCATGCCCATGCGCAGCGCCTGCGCGACCTTCAGCAATCGGTCGGGCGTCGGCGTCGAAATGGCGGCGCGCACCGCGTTGCGGTCATCGCCTTTGCCCAGGCCCTCGATCTCGATTTCGTCGAGCCCGGTCAGTCCCGTCTCCAGCGAGCGCAGCGCCTTTTGCAGCGATTCCGCGAACGTGCGTCCGATCGCCATCGCCTCGCCCACCGACTTCATCGAGGTGGTCAGCGTCGGTTCGGCCCCGGGGAATTTCTCGAAGGCGAAACGCGGGATTTTCGTGACGACGTAATCGATGGTCGGCTCGAACGAGGCCGGCGTCGCGCCGCCGGTGATGTCGTTGGCGATCTCATCGAGCGTGTAGCCGACCGCGAGCTTGGCCGCGACCTTGGCGATGGGAAACCCCGTCGCCTTCGAGGCCAGGGCGGAGGAGCGCGACACACGCGGGTTCATCTCGATCACGATCATCCGCCCATCCGCCGGATTGACGGCGAATTGCACGTTCGACCCGCCGGTCTCGACGCCGATCTCGCGCAAGACCGCGAGCGAGGCGTCACGCATGATCTGGTATTCTTTGTCGGTCAGGGTCAGCGCCGGCGCGACCGTGATGGAATCGCCGGTATGGACGCCCATAGGGTCGATGTTTTCGATCGAGCAAACGATGATGCAATTGTCCGCCTTGTCGCGGACGACCTCCATTTCGAATTCCTTCCAGCCCAGCACGCTCTCTTCGATCAAGACTTCGCTGGTGGGCGAGGCGTCGATGCCGCCTTCGACGATCTGGATGAATTCGCTCTTGGTATAGGCGATGCCGCCGCCCGTGCCGCCCATCGTGAAGCTCGGGCGGATGATCGCGGGGAGGCCGATGTCTTCGAGCGCGGCGAGCGCAGCCGACAGCGTCTTGATGTGGTGCGAGCGCGGCGTCGCCAGGCCGATTTTGGTCATCGCCTCGCGGAACAGCTCGCGGTCTTCGGCCTTGTCGATGGCTTCGGCGGTGGCGCCGATCATCTCGACGCCAAATTTCTCCAGCACGCCCATCTTTTTCAGGCTGAGCGCGCAGTTCAGCGCCGTCTGCCCGCCCATGGTGGGCAGCAGCGCGAAACCGCCTGGGATCGCGTGACGCTCTTTTTCGATGATCTTGGCGACGATCTCGGGCGTGATCGGCTCGACATAGGTGCGATCCGCCATTTCCGGATCGGTCATGATCGTGGCCGGGTTGGAATTGACCAGCACGACGCGATAGCCCTCGGCGCGCAACGTCTTGCACGCTTGGGTGCCGGAATAGTCGAATTCGCAGGCCTGACCGATCACGATCGGCCCGGCGCCGATGATCAGGATCGTCGATATGTCCGTCCGCTTGGGCATGGAACCTCGAAAGGCGCGTCCCTTTCCTCGCGGGGGGCAGGCGCCCGCCAAGCGGATCGAAGGAGCGCTTAGACAAAAAACAAGGCCCGTTGACACGAGCCTTCGGCCCCTATGCGGGGGCGACGGTCCTTAGACCAGAATCGGGGGATGGGGAAGCGGTGGAAGACTCCCTCTCCCGCTTCGCGGGAGAGGGCTGGGGTGAGGGGAAGTCGCGCCCATTGCCGGTGGCGAGACCCTCATCCGCCCCAAAGCCCGTCAAAAGACGGGCGTTCTTCCGAACGCCCTATGGAAGCACCTTCTCCCGCCCTGCGGGAGAAGGGTCTTCGCGCGTTTCGACAGCGACGCTTCGCATCATTATGCTGGCCACAGACCACTCCCGCCGATCGACTTGGAAGCCCATGTCCAACTACGTCGCCACCGTCGCCTGGACCCGCCAGCCGGGCGAAGCCTTCACCGACCGCCGCTATTCCCGCCGTCACCACTGGTCCTTCGACGGCGGACAGACGCTGCTGGCCTCCGCGTCGCCCCAGGTCGTGCGCGTTCCCCTCTCCGATCCCGCCGGAATCGATCCGGAAGAGGCGTTGGTGGCGAGCTTGGCGAGCTGCCACATGCTGTTCTTCCTCGATTTCGCCTCGCGCGAGGGTTTTCGCGTGGCGTCCTACCGCGACGACGCGGTCGGGCGGATGGAAAAAGACGCGCGCCAGCGCGAATGGATGAGCCTCGTCACGCTCAAGCCGCAGGTCGTTTTCGACGGCGACAAGCGCCCGAGCGCGCTGGAGATCGCCGCCTTGCACCATAAGGCGCATGACCATTGCTACATCGCCAATAGCGTGAAGGCCGAGGTGCGGGTCGAGACGTGAAGCGGCGAAATCCTCGGCTCGCCCCCGACGCCTGGAAAATAGAAAATTGACTCGGTTTTGCTGATTGACAGAACCAACGTATTCATGATACGTTCTCATGCCGTCTTGAACCGCAACGCCGAGAGGGTTCGCGCCGCGAAGAGGACGCGGGGATGCGGCCGCCTTACTCCTGGCCCCTGGGCGGCACGTTTTGCCGCGGGAGAGAACGTCGGATCGAATTGCAGTTTTGCAAAATTGGCGAGCGCCGCCCTTGCGATCACAAGGGCCATCCCAAGGGGTTCACAAGGCCTTCACAAGGGGGTCCGCAAGGGGTTCACAAGGGGGGTGACAAGGGCCGTTGGAATGCCTTAGATTATGCTAAGCCAATGATTTATATAGGCTATAAACACAAAATACTCCAGGGGAAAGCGAATTTCGTCGGAGGCCCCGCGCCTCGTTTGCAATTGCGCAAAGTCCGAGCCCGAAGCGCCGCATCGCCGGCCCGGAATTGGTCGGCCCTACCGCCCCGCCCGCTGCTCCGGCGTCAGCAGCACCACGACTTCGCCTTTGTTGACGCGGTCCAGCACGTCATGCGCCTCTTCTTCCAGGAGGTCGCGGCTGACCGATTCCGGGCTCATGTCATGGACCCGGCGGGTCCAGGTTTCGTGCTCGGCTTGCAGGCTGGCCAGTTGTTTACCGAGGTCGGCGAGCTCGGTCTGATAGCCGGCCATCGCCTTGAGGCCGTGCTCGCCCTGGCTCGCGCCCCACACGAGGTAAGCGCCGGCGGCGCCCAGGACGCCATAGACGGCGAGGGTCAAAAAGGCGGCGCGGACGCGGCTGCGGGCGATCATGGGCTTTGATCGCCCGCGTATCGTTAAAGAAGGGTTGAGAAGCCTTACTTCGCCTTCACGGCCGCGCGTCCGGCAAAGCGGGCTTGGCCGCCCAGCTCCTCCTCGATGCGGATGAGCTGGTTGTATTTGGCGTTGCGGTCGGATCTCGCCAGCGAGCCGGTCTTGATCTGCCCGCAATTGGTGGCGACCGCCAAGTCGGCGATGGTGGAATCCTCGGTCTCGCCCGAGCGGTGGCTCATCACGGCGGTGTAGCCGGCGCGCTGGGCCATATCGACGGCGGCGAGCGTCTCGGTCAGCGTGCCGATCTGGTTGACCTTGACCAGGATCGAGTTGGCGATGCCCTGCGAAATGCCCTGCGACAGGCGCGTGACGTTGGTGACGAAGAGATCGTCGCCCACCAGCTGCCGCTTGGCGCCGATGAGGTCGGTGAGCGCCTTCCAGCCGGCCCAATCGTCCTCCGACATGCCGTCCTCGATGCTCAGGATGGGATAGTCGGTGGCGAGCTTGGCGAGGTATTTGGCCTGCTCGTCGCTGGAGCGGGTCTTGCCCTCGCCGGAATAGACATATTTGCCGTCCTTGAAGAACTCGGTGGCGGCGCAATCGAGGCCGAGGCCGACATCGACGCCCGGCTTGAAGCCGGCCGCCTCGATCGCCTTCATGCAGAAGTCGAGCGCGGCTTCGGCCGAAGGCAGATTGGGGGCGAAGCCGCCTTCGTCGCCGACATTGGTGTTGAGGCCGGCC
>Ga0209698_10006965_pt1 | contig 11937 bp, 6 predicted proteins | sample LitLauG_LLR_2012_FD_187203 | JGI IMG/M metagenome (GOLD analysis project Ga0209698, IMG submission 187203) | Freshwater sediment microbial communities from Pennsylvania, USA - Little Laurel Run_MetaG_LLR_2012 (SPAdes) (version 2) | ecosystem: Environmental > Aquatic > Freshwater > Creek >...
GTATCAAAACAATCGCCCCGGAGAATCGGGCGGCACAGGATGGTCCTGGACAGGTGCTGCGGGATACGAGGTTCGTTTCAGCGAGAGACTGGCGCTCGCTCCGATTGTCGAGTATGCATACGGCAGGTTTGACGATGTTCGCAACCCGATCACGGTCGAGACGGGCCGCCACTATTCGGTAGTCGAGTTCAAGGTCGCGGTGATCTGCCACCTTGGAAAGAGAGCGGGAGAGTAGGCGTCATTTTGCCTCGGCTTTCACACAGAAGCTAAAGCAACCGTTGGAAAATCGTCACGAATCCGCAGTGGAAGTTCAGGCGGCTTTGATCTCTTGCTCCGCGCTATAGATCGTCAATTGCGACCGGGCAGACCGAAGCACACTCTGCATGCAAACGATTGCTTCATCAATTCGCTCTTGAGGAAAAACGGCTTCACCCCCCACGGTCTGCCGCAGCCGGGGCATTCGATTGCCCAGAGTCGATGCGGAGGATTTTGTCAGGCGTTGCTAGCCGGGCCAGGTACTGCCGGATTTCAGCGCCGTAGTATGCCTGAAATGAACCGGTGTGGTATTGTATTGCGCGCAGTCTGTAAACGTTTACAGGAAATAGGTATTTTCAGCTACGTTCGGTCTCGGGTGACGCGATGCTTGTAAAAAGGGCTGCAGTCTGGATGGTTATCGCCCTCACGTTGCAAACTTCGTGCCTCTTGCGTGCGCAGACGTCGCGTTGGACCGAGGACAAAGCTAAATCCTGGTATGAGCAGCAATCCTGGCTGGTCGGCAGCAACTACATTCCGACAGACGCAATCAACGAACTCGAGATGTGGCAGGCCCAGAGCTTCAATGCTGCTCAAATCGACAAGGAACTGGGTTGGGCGGAGAACCTCGGCATGAACACGATGCGCGTCTTCCTCCATGATCTAGTATGGCAGGAAGATCCGGAAGGCTTCAAGAAGCGCATTGATCAATTCCTGGAGATTTCTTCCCGGCACCACATCAAGCCGCTGTTTGTACTGTTTGATTCCTGCTGGGACCCGCAGCCAAAACTCGGAGTCCAGCATCCGCCCATCCCTGGGGTTCACAACTCAGGATGGGTACAGTCTCCCGGGAGCGCGGCACTTACCGATCCTGCGCAAGAAGGTCGGCTGAAAGCATATGTGTTGGGAGTTGTTGGAGCGTTCGCAAGCGACGTCCGCGTACTCGGCTGGGACGTATGGAATGAGCCCTCGAACACAAATCACGGCAGCTATTTCAAACTCGAGCCCGCCAATAAGCAGGCACTAGTGGAAGCCTTGCTGCCGAAAGTGTTCGCCTGGGCGCGGGAGGCACACCCGTCGCAGCCGCTCACCAGCGGCGTTTGGGATATCGATTTTGAGAACGGATCAGAGTTGACGAAGACCCAGCAGACTCAGATCGAAGAGTCTGATGTAATCAGCTTCCATAACTACGGGTGGCCCGAGAGCTTCGAAAGGGAAGTGCTATTTCTGCAGAAATTCCACCGTCCGTTGATCTGCACTGAATTCATGGCACGCGGAGCCGGCAGCACGTTTGATACGGTCTTGCCGCTCGCTAAGAAATACAAAGTCGCAGCCATCAACTGGGGCTTCGTAGCCGGCAAGACCCAAACATATTATCCATGGGATTCCTGGCGGCATCCTTACATTCTCGATCAGCCAACTGTGTGGTTCCACGAAGTGCTGCACCCGGATGGGAAGCCTTACCGCGATGCCGAAGTCAAGCTGATTCGGGAGTTAACGGGCCGGGGAAGGCCAGCGGGCCCGGGTTCAGAGGTCCATTAGCACGCTATTCTAAGCGAGCAATCGAAAAGCAGTCACGCTACTGCGTTGACGGCCACCACAAGCCCCGAAGTGGCTGGCAGAAGCTGCATCGGGCCGTCGACCGGTCCTTGCACGGATTCGAGTTCCCGTGCACCGTGGAAAAGCCCGCCATCCCGATGTTCCTCTTTTGACGCCTTTCCCCTTGCTCATGGGCGCGCCAAGTCGTATATTGATGCGGCTCTGAGTAATCGTTTACTGAGAAATGCGTAAATGGCTGGCCTAACTCTGTGTGGCTGGCCACCAGGAGGATGAAAACAATGCCTTCGAGACGCCAGTTTTTGCAGCAGGCTTCTACCGCCGCTATAGCGCTGTCTTCCAGCACTTTCTTCGGGCGCCTTGCCTCGGCGCAGATATCGTCGACCGCAGATCAGACCGTCCGCATCTTTATAGACGGTCGCCGCAGCATCTCTCCGCTGGACCGGAATTTATTCGGTTCGTTCCTCGAGCAATTGGGACGCGCGATTTATGAAGGTATCTACGATCCAGGATCGAAGTTGTCCGATTCGAACGGGTTCCGGAAGGACGTGATGCAGGAGGTACACAATCTCGGTGTTCCGATCATTCGATATCCGGGCGGCAACTTTGTTTCCGGCTACAACTGGCTCGACGGCGTTGGCCCGAAGCAGGATCGGCTGCGAGTGCTCGATAAAGCTTGGGACTCCATCAACACGAATCAGTTTGGCACCAACGAGTACATGCAGTGGTGCAAGGCGGTCGGAACATTGCCCCTCATGGGCCTCAATCTCGGAACCGGAACTCCCGAGCAAGCGGCCGCCCTTCTGGAGTACTGCAATGTGGACAAGGGAACGCAGTGGAGCGACTTGCGGCGTAAGCACGGCTATGCCGAGCCCTACAACGTGAAGAACTGGTGCCTGGGAAATGAAATGGATGGGCCGTGGCAGATCGGGCACATGACCGCCACAGAGTACGGGATGAAGGCGCAGGACACTGCACGCCAGATGCGATACGTCGCCCAGGATCCGTCGCTCCAGTTGATTGCGTGCGGATCAAGCGGCCCGTTTATGCCCACTTATCTGGAGTGGGACCGTGAAGTCCTCGAGCACTGCTATGAAAACGTGGATGGGCTTTCGCTGCATCGCTATTTAGGTAACAACGGAGAAACAGGTGGAGACAGCGCAAAGTATCTGGCCATGAACTTGACGATGGATCGCCAGATTGCCGAGACGCTGGCGGTTTGCGACCTGGTGAGGGGACACAAGAGGTCGCCCAAGAAACTCTGGCTCTCGTTCGATGAATGGAACGTCTGGTATCGGGCGCGCAGCGGCGACGCGGTAGATGGGCACCGAAAAGAGGCGCCACATCTCCTCGAAGAGATCTACGACCTTGAGGACGCTCTGCTGGTGGGCGGAATGCTGAACACCCTGATGCGAAACGCTGATCGTGTGAAGGTCGCCTGCCTGGCGCAACTGATCAATGTAATCGCGCCGCTCATGACCAATGAAAACGGGCTCTTCCGCCAGACAATCTATTATCCGTACGCCTGGGCGCTGCAATATGCGCGTGGGAAGGTGCTGAACGTGTTGGTCGAGTCGCCAACTTACGACGTGAAGGGCCTGGATGCGGTGCCGTACATCGATGCGGTTGCGACAGCCGAGGATGGCAAGACTTCACTCTTCATTCTCAACCGCGATCTGACGAAAGCTCACGCCGTCGAAGTGGTCTGGGAGGATCAACCGCAGAGCCGCGTGCTGGCTTCACAGGTATTGACTGGAAGCGATCTGAAGGCGGTAAATGGCTTCGATGCACCCGAGCGTATAAAACCACAAGGCTTCGACAAACCTTCGACTGCAAACGGGCGCGCCAGGTTCGAAGTTCCGGCACGGTCATACACTGTGATCCAGTGGGGAGCGTGAGAAGATTCGAAGGGGGTGACGTTTCAGCAGGAGCGTTGCCCCGTTTGTCCGACTAGACCTTTGTGCCGCTGCCTTCCACTACGGTTGTGTATTGGTCAATGGGGAGATTGGTGAATCGTTCCACCCTCCCGCTGGGCATAGGCCATTTGATTTCTACCCAGTCGATTTTTGGACGAGAGCCAATCCCGAGAACGACGCGCGGATCGTGAGAAGCGAGATAGCTGCCGCCGCCTGTTTTGAACATTGATCGCTTCAAGTCTCCCGCCTGCCAGGTGATGACGGCTCCAATGGCATCCGGATTAGACTGCTTTGCCGCCAGTTTCAGTCCGAGCCAGTGATTTTGTCGACCGGCATTGTTCTTCGCCAACAGAGGGGCGCCATTGTTGACGCCGACGAGGATGTCTAAGGCTCCATCATTATTGAAATCACCCACCGCCATGCCGCGTGAGGCGTAGGGCTTGGTGAACACGGGTCCACTGGAAGCAGAGATATCCTCAAAGCGTCGACCGGTACCGCGAAACAGAAGCATTGGTTCGCAGTACTTCACCTCCGTCGAGTGCGCTTCGATCTTGTCGTCGGGATGCCCGTTGGCAAGAAACAGGTCCAGATTGCCGTCGTTGTCGTAATCGAAGTATTTCACTCCCCAGCCGCTCATCAGCCGGGTCACTCTCCCGATGCCATTCGGAATGGCCATATCGTCAAATGTTTCGTCATGATTATTGTGGTAGAGCGAGTACATCTCGCGGTCGACGTTGGTGACGAACAGGTCGATCCAGCCGTCCTGGTCATAGTCGGCAGCGTCTACGCCCATACCGGAGCGGGCATGGCCTTCGGCGCTGTAACCGACATTTGCCTGAAGCCCGATCTCTTCAAATTTGCCATTGCCGCGGTTGAGAAACAGAAAATTTGCAACCGTGTCGTTTGCGACGAAGAGGTCCATGCGGCCGTCATTGTTAATGTCGCAGGCGACGACACCCCAGGCTTTGCCTAACGACTTGGCAATTCCTGACTCCTGGCTGACGTCGGTGAAGGTGCCGTCGCCATTGTTGTGGAACAGCCAGCTCGGCATGGGATCGTAGACTCGGGGAATGCAATAGTAACGATCTCCGGTCTGCTGGTTACCACAGAATTTGTTCTTGGTTTTGTCGAAGTCGACGAACCTGCAGATAAAAAGGTCAAGCTTCCCGTCGTTGTCGTAGTCGAACCACACGGCGCTGGAGGCCCATCCCGTGGTGGGAAGTCCGGCTTTACGGGTCACGTCGGTAAACGTGCCGTTCCCATTGTTGTGGTAAAGAATGACACCGTTGTATTGCGTGACGATAAAATCGGGGAATCCGTCGCCGTCATAATCGCCTACCGCGATACCCATCCCATAGCCACCGCCCGGGACTCCCGCTTTCTCGGTGATGTCGGTAAAGGTGCCATTCCGATTGTTGTGGTAGAGCGCGTTGCGAAGGGGCGGGTTGAGGTCCAGGAAATCGCATTTCCCGCTGTTGACCAGATAGATGTCCATCCAGCCGTCGTTGTCGTAGTCAATGAATCCACAACCCCCTCCGACTGTCTCAGGCAGGTACATCTCTGGAGAACGACCGTTGTGGTGGGTCCAAGTTATTCCAGTCGCTTCTGGAGGCACGAATTCAAAGGGGAATTCAGAGGACGAAGGTGCCCGGGAAGAAAGAATGGGCAGGCGGGGGAGAGCAGAAGCGGCTAGTGCGGCACCGACGCGCTTCAGGAAGCCACGTCGAGTGCCCAAATCTCCACTTTTTCCCTGGATCATGAAGCTGCGTCTGCCCCCACGGCGAAGAAGAACCCAGTCGCCTGTGCATGAATCTACACCTGTGGAACACGGGGTCACAAGGGAGAATTCCCCAGTATTTTCGCGGGTTTGCGCATTGCGCGCGTCCTGCGGCGATGCTATAAAAGACGAAGTTCCGGCCGGGCTTCCTATCCGCCCGGGCACCCACTTTATGCGGGCAAGAGACTGCTGGCGCTTGTTCTTCGTCCTGTGTGTCCTTGCAGCAGCAGCATGTGCTCAGACTGGTCATATTGAGACCGCTGTGCAGCTATTGAGCAACGGCGACACGGTGCAAGCAGAGGCTGAGGCCCGCAAGGCCATGCACAGTCCGTCGACTCGAGCCCTAGCGCTGGCTATGCTCGGGACGATCCGCTTACAGCAAGGGAAAACTGAAGAGAGCACAAAGTTTCTGGTTCAAGCTCTGGCCCTCAATCCAGGGCTGGTGGGCGCTCGTACAACTCTGGGGAATGCCTACGCGTTCAGCAATAAGCCAGATCTGGCGGCGAAATGCTTTCGCGAGGTGCTTAAGATCGATCCTGGAAACTTTGACGCTCGGTTCGACCTCTTCAAGCTGGAGGCCTCCCGGCGCAACTTCCAGCAGTCCCTCGATCTAGCCGTACCAATCATGGCTCAGTTGCTCGAATCTGACGAGGCGATCGTAGTCCTTGCCTCTGACTACGGCGCACTCGGCAAGAAGCGAGAGTTAGCGGACCTCGTAGCTCACTGGCAGAAGGTGCCGCAACCTGACGATCAAGCCGCACTCGACTTCGCGAGCACGCTGCTCGTATACGGGATGAGGGCCGAGGCTACGACAGTGTTTCAGGACGAAGAGGCACGACTTGGGCCGCATCCGTCACCGCCTGTCGCCCTCAAATTGGGGAATGCTTTTTTGAGTCTGGGGCTTCTCGACGAAGCGGAGAAGAACGCCCAACTCGCGCTATCGCGGGCTCCCAACTGTGTGGGGTGCTACCAGACTCTCGCGCAGGTCGCTGATCGACAGGACAACAGTGAGAAGGCGCTGGCATATCTGGTTGCGGCCAAAAAGCTAGCTCCTGAGGACGCGGAGGTGCTCTTCGAGTTTGGCAAAGTCTGTCTGGAGAGAAATCTTGTCGACGACGCGTTGCCTGCTCTGACGAAGGCTGTGGAGCGAGATCCCGATAATGACTCGTATGTCTACGTTTTGGGCTCTGCAAACGTTGCCAAGGGCCAGTTGCCGGATGCTCTGGCGCTTTTCCACCGACTGCTCCAGAAGCATCCCCATGATCCTGTCCTGACGTATGCAACGGGGGCCGTATATTACCTGCAAGGAAAGTACAGCGAAGCGGAAGCTTCTCTCAAGGAGAGCCTCGCGGCTCAGCCGAATCAGGTAGCGGCGTTCTACTATCTAGCTCTGACTTACGATGCAGTTGGCGACGATGATCGTGCAATCCCGGTCTTCCGCGAGCTGCTCAAGAGCAATCCCAAGCATGCGCCTTCCTACGTGAAGCTAGGCGGCATACTGTTGAGGGCTCACCAGTACGAGGACGCCCAACAGAACCTCGAGCGCGCTGTTTCTCTCGATCCGGATTCGGTGGAAGCGCATTATCAGCTAGGGCTTCTGCTTAAGCGCCTGGGCAAGCCGGCCGAGTCAGAGAGCGAGTTCGCGGAGTCGCGAAAGCTGGAAGAGGCACAACGTGCGCAAAGGGACGTCCGTTTGCGCCTGTTGTTGCCTGACTGAGCTTAAAATGAGCCGGCGTATTCTCGACCTTCACGGGCCCAGCAACTTATCGGCAGCCACTCAGCTTTCCCGTCGAGATTTTCTCGGCGCCATGGGGCGACTGGGCTCCACATTGCCCATTTCCTCCCTGCTAATTGGACTGCCAACGCTGCAGGCACTCCAGAAGCCGACGACAGCCACACCCAGGCGAAACACCACAAACGCCAACACCGCAGGCTTCTCGTTTAAGGACATTGCTAAAGAATCCGGGCTCGCGGCAGCCCTTAACGTCTTCGGCGGAGTTGAGCGCAAAGAGTACATCGTCGAGGAAACGGGCTGTGGCGTTGCCCTTTTCGATTACGACAATGACGGCTGGCTGGACATTTTCATGGTCAACGGGACCAGGCTGGAGGGAATCTCGGCATCACATCCGCCGACCAACTTCCTATTCCACAACAATCGCGACGGCACGTTTACCGACGTTACCGCGAAAGCAGGCCTCGCCAGATCCGGCTGGGGGCAGGGCTGTTGCATCGGAGATTACGACAACGACAGTTTCGACGATCTAGTCGTGACTTATTGGGGCGGCATCGTTCTGTATCACAACAATGGAGACGGAACTTTTACCGACGTCACCGATAAAGCAGGTCTGGTGCAGAAGGATGCCCACCCGCGATGGAACACGGGCTGCTGCTTTGTCGACTACGATCGCGACGGCCGCCTCGATCTTTTCGTCGCCAATTACGTGAATTTCGATCTGAAAGCGACACCTGTAGCGGGCAGCAATGCCTACTGCCGTTATTTTGGCTTGTCGGTCGGTTGCGGGCCGCAGGGAATGGGCGGCGGCACCAACATCCTCTATCGTAATCGCGGCGACGGAACGTTCGAGGACGTGTCTCTAAAGTCAGGAATTGCGGTTCCTCGTGGTCCGTCGGAGCCAATCTTTGTGAGCGATCAATGGATCCCCACAGGTTCCTACGGGTTAGGCGTTTCGGCTGCCGACTTCGACAACGACGGCTGGCCTGACATCTATGTAGCCTGTGACTCGGTCCCCAGCCGTTTCTACCACAACAAAGGCAACGGAACCTTTGAGGAGATTGGGAGGGAGATCGGTTGCGCGGTGAATGAGAATGGCGGGATGCAGGGCGGCATGGGAGTGGCCGTCGGCGATTATGACTGCGACGGTTGGCTGGACATCGTCAAGACGAACTATTCCGATCAAACGGCAAACCTGTACCACAACAACGGAGACGGGACTTTCTACGACGCTGTCTTACAGGGCGGTTTGGGCGGCAATACCAGGTACCTGGGATGGGGTGTGGGCCTGTTCGACTTCGACAATGATGGCTGGCCCGACATATTCATGTCGAACGGCCACGTCTTTCCCGAAGTTGATACCAAGAGGCTGCACCTGACCTTCAACCAACGAAAGATACTGTACCGCAACCTTGGGAACGGGCGTTTTACAGACGTTACGGCCGATAGCAGCCCAGTGCTGAACGAGCCGCGGCCTAGCCGAGGAACGGCATTCGGGGACTTTGACAACGATGGAGACGTGGATATCTTGGTCATCAATATGAACCAGTCCCCGTCGCTGCTGCGGAACGATTGCTCGACGAAAAACAACTGGCTGAAGGTGAAGTGTATTGGAACCAAGTCGAACCGCAGCGGGATCGGCGCCCGCGTGCGAGTGGTGACCGGCCGGCACTCTCAGATGAACGAAGTCATGAGCGGATCGAGTTACATCTCGCAGAATGACCTTCGGCTTCATTTTGGCTTGGGTCAGTTCAAAATAGTGGACTTGGTGGAGGTCCGTTGGCCATTAGGCCTGGTTGAGTCCTTCAAGAACGTCGATGCCAATCAACTGCTGGTGCTGCAGGAAGGCCACGGAATCCTGCGAAGAGAGAAGCTGGGAAAACCCTAACTTCGAGAACAAGAAAAAGGGATAGTCGAGTCGGACCATCCCTTTTTCTGTCCCAGAGGACACTAGAAGAAGACCTGCAAGGCGAACTGGATTCGCCTCGGGATGTTGCATTGGCTCCCGGTGTGCCCAAAGTTACCGTTCCCGTTGTTGGGGATCCAGAACTGATCCACCGGACAGAAGAAGACACGGTTCAGCGCGTTCCCTGCATCCGCTTCGAACCGAACGTACTTGCCCTCCCCGAAGAAAGTATCCTTCTGGATCGCGATGTCTTCATTGTAGTATGGGAAACCGCGTACCGACGCATCTTCTCGGAGCGCATTGCCGAAAGCGGGCGCACCATTGCTGGTTAAACCGGGATCTGACCATCCCGCTTGACTGAGGTATGGGCCAGTGACTCCGTTCCCACTTGCTATCCCGCCACTGCCCTTATTTGGGAACCGATTATAGTTAAACAAGTAGGGTCCTAACGTGTTCGGCATAGTGATCGACAAGGGCCGTCCCGACGAGTAACTCTGAATCCCGGAGATTTGCCAATCGCCGATGATCTTGTTGAGGAAACCCGACGCATTGCCCAGCACCGGCCTGCCCTTGCCGAAGGGAAGCTTGTAGATCCAGCCTACCGAGAAGATATGGGGGACGTCGTCGGAACTTACGCTGTACAGGTTCCGCATGTCGCTCGGATTCTGGACAGGAGGTCCTCCAGACCCCAAGCCGGTTTCCGCGCCGTTATTCATCAGCTTGGAATACGTATAGGCCACCTTGAGTTGGAACCCGGCGCTCATGCGCCGCTCGAACGAGGCTTGCAAGGCATTGTAGTGGCTGTTTCCAAATGGGAAAAACCGCCAGTTGATCTGTTGGTATTGCGGCCACGATCGCAGAGACTGGGCGATCGTCCCCGTGAACGTCGGATACGGCGGAGTGTTGAATCCGTCTGCCACCGCAGTCGCATTCGGCTGGCCGTTGTTGAAAGCTCCGTTCGTCAGATCGTTGACGTTCGGAACCATGCTAAGCACACTAGCGGGGTTCATATTGTCGTACACGCCAGCAGAACTGCGACCATCCACCAGGCGCGTTCCGTGGTTACCCACGTAGGCCAAGTCGATCGCCATATTTTGGCCCAGTTGGCGCTGGAACGATACCGACCAGTTCTGGTATCTCGGCATCGTATAAGTCCGCGGATCGACACCGACCGGGTTCGCGCCATTGGCAACGTCCGGTGTTAGTGTTGCGGCAGATGGCAATACGATATTCGGGAAAGAGCAAGGGAAAGAAGTAGTGGCAGGGTTGACTTTTTGCGCAGTCGCCAGCATGGTCGAACAACCTGTGGAACTTGCCGGATTGCTCCCGTTGAAGTAGTACGCTGGTAATTCCTGACCGGCATTGAGGTTCGCCACAGTTGGATTGGTCTGGTAGCCATCGACCGGGTAAGGATCCCACGAGTCGGCTTGCACGCCTGCATAATACATTCCATACCCGCCGCGGATCACTGTTTTCGGATTCACCGAATAAGCAAATCCGATGCGCGGACCAACGTTCCAGCTTGTGTTTCCGTTAGCCTTCGAACTGTGGTAAATGGTCGCACCCGCAACGCCGACTGGATTCATGGCCGTAGGATCGAACGTGGAGAATCGGCCGTACTCCTCCGCCAAGCCTCCCTGTATGTCAACCCGCAAGCCAAGGGTGATGTTCAGATTCTTCATGAGCTTGAAATCGTCATTACCCCAGAAAGATCCGTATTTCATCTTGGGCATGTACTTGAAGGGTGCTGAGAAATTCGCGCCGTCTACTTGGCCCAGAATAAAAGAAGCAAATTCGTTTCCAGTGGGGCCGCCGTTCAGCAGCTTTCCGTTGGCGTCGTAGCCTGCGGTTGCAGCGTCGCTGAAATTGAAATTGCCGCCTGTGTTTATAGCCCACCCAGTCTGGGGGAAGGTCATGTAACGGAATTCCATCCCAGCTTTTATCGTGTGCTTGCCCGTTGTCCACGTTACGTCATCCAAGAACTGATAACGGTTGTTGATGTCCGCGCCCTGGCTTGCCCACGGAGTACCGAAGTGCGTGTATCCGACTGAGCCGTTGAAATTCAGTTGTGGGAACCCGGCATTGTCGAATATCGGCTCGTCCGGCAGACCCAGCCCGAGTTTTTGATTCCATCCCACTCCGCCCGAAAGTTGATGTCCGAGCATCTGCCAGCGGTCATAAGCAATAGTCGTGTGGTTAAACAGGTTCGGCTTGATGATCCAGTTCATCTGCACATGATCGAAATGGTTCGTGACGCGCTGATAGAAACCCTGCCCGATGTAAGTATCATTTTGTGCCGAAGCCGTTTCGCCGTTATTCACGGTGTTGCAGCCTTGCGGACCTCCACAGTGCGCAATTCTCGGACGCATGTTCTCGTAGTAGGTGTTCGAGATGGAAAACTTGTCGTTAAACGTCTGGTCGACGCGCAACAGCCATGTCCGCACGTTGATTTTGTTGTTGTCATCAGAATTTCCGCCGAATCCGTTCACACGCACCGTGTTGCGATCAAGAGCGGGGATGTTGGGAATCACAGTCGTTGCCAGCGAACTCCAAAGAGGATCGGTGGCCGGAATAATGTTTCCTGGGTAGCCATCGCGGACCGGTGTTGGTCCATTAGGTCCAGCTACGATTCTGGTAGTCGCGGGGTTGAAGATCTCACCCTCAAAAACCGGGCGCCCGAGAGCATCTACAATCGGGATGTTGTTTGCGTCGACAGCCTGTTTACCGGTTAGAAACTCTGAGAAATCACCCGTTCGCTGAGTTGGCGTGGGTAGTGTGTTCACGAAGCCCGTGTTCA
>Ga0209698_10006966_pt1 | contig 11936 bp, 10 predicted proteins | sample LitLauG_LLR_2012_FD_187203 | JGI IMG/M metagenome (GOLD analysis project Ga0209698, IMG submission 187203) | Freshwater sediment microbial communities from Pennsylvania, USA - Little Laurel Run_MetaG_LLR_2012 (SPAdes) (version 2) | ecosystem: Environmental > Aquatic > Freshwater > Creek >...
AAGCCACGGGGCCCACCACATCGCGCTGCGGCGCAGATCAGTAAAGGTCTTCGACGGAGCGATAAAGGTGTTGACGATGCGCGCGCCTTCCGACAGGGGTGTGGCTTCGGGAGCGGGAGACGACGCGACGGGAGGAAGAGGAGCAGCGGCCATTTATGCCTCCTGGCAAAGTTTCGATGGAATTCTAGCCGGGGTTTGGCGTCTAGACAAGCGACCCGGAACGAGACAGAAACCTTTACGGAAGTATGTAACGCGGCGTGCGTCTGCGTCACTATCCCTGTAGCCAGGAACTCGTCGGCAGGCCTTTGGGCCGCCGAAGAGTAAGCAAGCGCATGGCCGGTGCGGTCCGGTGTTGAAGCGATTCCCTCCTACACGGCGTTCCGCCTATACCTGGCGAGTCTCCACACGTGGGGACAAGCGGGCCAATTCAGTTCCATTCCACTTCAGGAGGAAAATTATGAGATTCGTTCGGATCGCTTTCTGCGCAGCTGTGCTCGCGGCCATCGGGGTCGCGACGGGCCAGACGAGGGTCGGGGATGTAGTGGCTGACGTCCCGTTTGCCTTCGTCGTCGCCGGCAAGCAACTGCCCGCCGGTCATTACATCGTCACGGCGAAAGGCGACTTCATCAGGATATTCAATACCAACAATCAAGGTGTCTTCGTTCCCACGCACGCTGCGATTCGAGCTGCGTCCGACGACGGCAAACTGGTTTTTCACCGTTACGGAGATACGTACTTTCTCTCCTGCGTATGGGTGAAGGGCAAGACCACGGGTAAGGAACTATTCCGATCACGCACCGAACGCGAGTTGGCGGCGCGTCAGGCCGAGATGGAACTCGCCGTCGTGCGCCCGGCACAGTAGAGCTTGCCCATCGCGGTTTGAGGGAGCGCCGGCGTGCCGCCGGCAGACCGCCCTTGTCCGGGTGGCGAACGCCGCCCGGATAAGATAGTCATGATGTCGAACGTGACGCCAGATGTCATCGCCATTACGGTGCTGGAATTTATCCCGGCTTTTGCCTTTGCGCTGTGGGCAGAGCCGGTGGCACGTGCGATCCTGCGCTGGCCGAGAGTGGTGCGCATTGCGGCTCCGGCGTTGTTCGCTATTCCATACGCCATACTTTCGGCTCGGCATCACATGTTTCGCTGGGAATGGCTTGCGTTGTATTGCACGCTGCCAGTTGTGATGGCGTGGCTGCTGGGGCAGGCTGCGGCGGCCGATCCTGAACAGCGTGGAAATTGGCGGGATGCACTCATCCTGCTCACTCTGGGACTGGTGGTGGATTTGCGCTGGCTCGATGGGGCGTGGCCGGCGGGGCTGCGGGGGTTGGGGAATCTGCTGCTTGTGGATGCGGGTCTGTACGGATTTCTCGGCATCCGGCGGCTGAGCGGTACGGGATTCGACTTTCATTTCCATTGGAGCGACTGGAAGACCGGGCTGCGCGAGCTCATGTTTTTCGCTCCGGTGGTCATAGGGCTGGGACTGGCGCTGGGATTCATTCACCCGCATAGAAGCCTTCCGCCGATAGGCAGAGCGCTGATCAGCTGGGTCGGAATATTTGTTTTTGTGGCCGTCATCGAGGAACTGTTCTTCCGTGCCTGGGTGCAAAACTTGCTGGAGCGGCGCGTAGGGCAGCGCGCAGCCTTGGTAATTGCTTCCGTGCTCTTTGGTTTGTCGCACTTCAACAAGAGGTCGGCGCACTTCAACTGGCGCTACGTATTTCTGGCTACCATCGCCGGAATTTTCTACGGCCGCGCTTGGAGAGAACAACGCCGGGTGCCAGCCTCGGCGATTACGCATACGTTTGTCGACTGGCTTTGGTATCTCTGGTTTTAAAGGAAAGCGGACGGATTACTTCCCGGCTGTTCCGTGGTATCCGTCGTAATGACCGACTGCCGACGGCTGATAGTGCCAGTAGCCGAGTCCTACACGCATGTGGTGTAGAAATGAGTCCGGAACGCAGACTGCGAGGCACAATCCCAGCAAACCTTGCGCGATCCCAAGCACAACCAGGCTGCGGTAGCGGCGGAACAGGGCGCACGAGATGGCTCCCCAAACCAGAGTGGCCACGGTGAGGGCGACGTTTGGCAGATGGGCTATCGCGAATAGAACAGCCGCGAAGGCAATGGCTGCATCAGTCTTCATCACCCGGGTCAGGCGAGGCATGAAATAGTCCTGCAGCAGAAATTGCTGGTAGATCGTCCAGAGAACATAGCCGCCGACGTTAGCGAGGTCGGATTTGTAAAGTTCGTGGAATGTGCCGGCGGCGCGCGCCGCCAGAATGCCTGCGGCGGCTACCGCTGCAGCGGCAGGGAGAATCCAGAGAGAAGAAAAGGTGCCGCGCCAGTGGAGTCCGAGTTCCCGCAGGGTTGGCTTCTGCAACAGCACTAGAATCAGCGGGCCGAGTAGCGCAATGGGACCAAAAATCAGTTGCTGGCGCGTGGGCAGCCAGAGCACGGCGACGATGGCAACAAAACCGATTGCCAGTTGGGCCACAGTGCGGAGCGAAGTGTCGGATTGCGGGGTCGAGATTGCGAAAGGAGTCGAGTTTAGCGTCGCCACTGCGTTACTTTCCAATTAAGACATAGAGTCGCGTGGGGGCAAATTGGTTGCAAGACTTACGTGAGGGACGGCGTTTGCTCGCGGCTGGGGAGGCGAGACGCCTCCCCGACAGCCGGCCGGAGCCGGCGCTACGTTGCGGCGGGGCGTTTACGCCAGCAGTTCCGGGGTGGCTTCCAGCAGATTGCGCGTGTAGGGGTGAACTGGGTTACTCGTGATCTGGTCTGTGTCGCCGACTTCTACGATTTTTCCCCTATACATGACGGCGATTCGGGTCGCGAGATAGCGCACCACAGGCATGGAGTGCGAAATGAACAGGTAGGTCAGGCCGAAGTCGCGCTGTAGCTGCGCGAGCAGGTTGATGATCTGGGCGCCGACGCTGACGTCAAGGGCCGAGACCGGTTCATCGCATACGATCAGCTTGGGCCTCAACGCCAATGCGCGTGCGATGCCAATGCGCTGGCGCTGTCCGCCGGAGAACTCGTGCGGGTACCGCAAGCCCGCGGATTCGTCGAGGCCCACGGCGCGAAGGAGTTCGGCGACACGGCTGTCCCCACCTGAATCATCCCCACTTGAGTCATGCGAGCTTCCATGGATGATCAGGGGCTCGGCGATGATGTCTTCTACGCGGAAGCGCGGATCGAGGGAGGCGAAGGGATCCTGAAAGATGATCTGCAGGTCGCGGCGGAGGCGGCGCATTTCGCCTGAGCTGGCGGCAAGCAGGTCGCGGCCTTCGAAGCGGATGGCCCCGGAGGTGGGCTCAACGAGGCGAAGGATCAGGCGGCCGAGGGTACTCTTGCCCGAGCCGGATTCGCCGACCAGGCCGAGGGTCTCGCCGGCCTGGATGTCGAGGGACACGTCATCGACCGCGCGGAGTTCGCGCGAGAAGACCTTGACAAGGTTCCTAAGTTCCAGGAGGGGCACGATGCGATGCTAGCAGTTGCGAGCATCGAGTTGCGAGTATCGAGAGGAGACACTATCCCGCCGCGATTAGCGGTACCGCCGCCAGGGCAGCCAGCAACCCTACGAATTTCCAGCGGCTGAAGTGTTCTTTCAGAACAATTCGTGCCAAGAGGACTGTGATCGCCGGGTAGAGCGATGTAATCACTACCGCTTCGTCGAGGCGGCCGTGCTGGCTGGCGACGATGAACAGTGCGACGCCGATGATATCGAGACAGCCGGCCACAGCGCCGAAGGTGGTTGCGGAGCGGTTGAGCTGAAGTGGAGCGCGGGTCGCGAGGATCGCAATTGACGTTGCGACGAACGATCCGATACGAGAGATGGCGGCGACCCATGTGGGCGAGCCGGTCGTCTGGTGGATGCAGAGGTAGAATCCGGCGAATCCAACTCCAGCCAGCGCGGCAGCAGCTACGCCTTTGGGATGGCCGGATTCGTCGTTCTCTCCCGGAGCCTCGGGACGCGCGATCAGCCAGATGGCGAGGATGGCGAGGGCGAATCCGAGGATCGACCAGCGGCTCGGAGCGCCTTCCAGGGCAATATCGACCAGCGTTGGGATGGCGGCGCCCAGCAGGGCGCCGATGGGAGCAGCCAGGCCCATGTGTCCCGAGGCTAGTGCGCGGTAGAAAATGGCTATAGAGAATCCTCCGATGACTCCGGCAGCCACTGCCCAGAAGATGCTGGCGCGATCGGGGAAAGCCCCATGTTGTGTGAGGGCGATCGCGAGCATCAGCAGGAAGGCACAAAGATGCGAGAAGGCCGTGAGCACGAAAGCATTGGCGCGGCGCGAGCCGTATCCGCCGGCGAAGTCAGACGCGCCCCAGATGAAGACAGCAGTTACGGAGTATGCTGTGGGCGCGAATTGTGGCAGTGAAGACACGCCGGTCGAGGGTAACATGAGCCAATTAGTTCCCCCGGAGCCGCAGATTCCGCGTGTTAGAATTTCCACAAGTGTTTTCTTGCAAGAAATCAGGTTCTGAGGCCCCGGTTTGATCGAACTGGCACCGTCAATTCTTTCCGCGGACTTCGCCCGGCTGGGCGAACAGGTACGAGCCGCCTGCCAGGGCGGGGCTCATGTCATTCACGTCGACATCATGGACGGGCATTTCGTCCCGAATCTCACCATCGGGCCGCCGGTAGTAAAATCCCTGCGGAAAGTGACCGATCTGCCGCTCGACTGTCACCTGATGATCGAAAATCCGGACGAATTCATCCCTGTTTTCGCCGACGCGGGCGTGAACTGGATTTCCGTGCATCAGGAAGCCTGTCGGCACCTGAACCGCACACTGCATCTGATCAAGAGCCACGGCTGCCTGGCCGGTGTGGTGATCAATCCTGCGACGCCGGTCGAGACGCTTTCGGAAGTGCTCGATATTATCGACTACGTGCTGGTGATGTCGGTGAACCCCGGGTTCGGGGCGCAGAAGTTCATTCCTTCTACCATGCATAAAATGCGGCGTTTAGCTGACATTCGCCGCCAACGCGGCCTGAACTACCGCATCGAAGTAGATGGCGGGGTGGCGCTCGATACTGTCGCTGATGTGGTACGCTCCGGAGCTGAAATTCTGGTGGCGGGCAACGCCGTGTTCGGCAATGGTGATCCAAAGAAGAATGCGGAGGCGCTGCTCAGGGCGGCGACCGAAGCAGCGCTAGCAAAAGTTTAAGATTGCCGATTTTCAATTGCCGACTGACAACGACCTCAACAGGAAGTTCGGCAATTAGCAATCGACAATCGGAAATCACTGAGGGTTCATGTCGCGTCGAATTCATCTGATTCTCGTGCTGGGCGTGCTGCTGGCGCTGACCGCCGCCTGTACCAACAAAAAATCTGTCAATCCGCTGGCTGGTGTGGGGTCGAAGCAGCCCGACAAGGTCCTGTTCGACAAGGCCATGGACGCGATGAAGCACAACCGCTTCGACGTGGCACGCCTCACGCTGCAAACCCTGATCAATACTTATCCTGACTCGGAATATATTGCCCGAGCCAAGCTGGCGGTGGGCGATTCCTGGTACGCCGAGGGCGGAACCGCAGCTCTCGCGCAGGCCGAGCAGGAATACAGTGATTTCGAGATCTTCTTCCCGAACATGCCGGAAGCGGCCGAGGCGCAGCTGAAGATCGCAAACATTCATTATCAGCAGATGGAGAAGTCGGATCGCGACTACACCCACGCCAAACGCGCCGAAGATGAATATCGCAAGGTGATCCTGCAGTATCCGGACAGCAAACTCGTTCCCGAGGCAAAGAAGAAGCTGCTCGAAGTGCAGGAAGTGCTGGCGGATCGCGAGTTCGGAATCGGACGTTTCTACTACCTGCGCGAGTCGTATGCAGCGTCGATCGCACGGTTGCAGTCGCTGGTGGAGAAATATCCGCTCTACAGCCACGCCGATGAGGCGTTGTATTTGCTCGGACAAAATTACGAAGGACAGATCGACCGCATCCGCAAAAGTACAACCTGCGATGTCCACAATCTTCCGCGCGGCTGCATGAGGGAGGCTGACAAGGCCCGCGCAATCGGAGAGCTTTCCAAGAAAGCGGCGACAGAATATTCGAGTATCCTCACCCGCTATCCGCTGATGGACCGCTCCGACGACGCCAAGAAGCGGCTGGAAGCGCTGCACGAGCCGGTGCCGCGCCCGACCAAGGCCGCGGTGGCGCGAAATAAGGCAGAAATCGAGAGCCGCGGCCAGACTACGATGATGCAGCGCGCTAAGGGGCTGATCAGGAAGGGGCCGGATGTCTCCCAAGCATCTACCGTGGGTGAACCGACGCTAGTCGATCCGGAGCCGATTAGTGCAACCTACGTTCAGCGAGACGAGGCGAAAGCCTTCGTGGAAGCGGCTGGGGGCGGGAACAAGGTCGGTGTGGAGATAGTAAAGCCTGATCAACCCTCGGGAGATAACGTGCCTCCTCCGGGGAATGCGGTGAATCCCAATGCGCCGTTCGGTACGCCTCCAGCTGCTACCCCGCCTACACCTGCAACACCAGATCCCAATGAATTGAAACCGACTGCCCCATCCGATCCCAATGAGTTGAAGCCCACGGATTCGGGTGCAGATGCGTCGCTGCCACCGCCGACTCAAGTAAATGAGATTCAGAGCCAGTCATCCTCGAGCAGCGCGTCGAAGGCCGATGATACGACTCCGGCTAGCGATCAGGATCTTTCCAGCAGCAAGAAGAAGAAGAAAAAGGGGCTGAAGAAGATTAATCCATTCTAGAGGCTGCTTTCAGCCGAGAAGCGTTGGAGCGAGGCGCCTTGCTTCGCTTCGGCGGACAGCCGAGGCGGCTGTCCCTACGTGACCATTGCGCACTAGGTGCTGACCACTGGTAACGTGTTACTTCCCTTCAGGATCATTGACTTAGGTTGAGGGTCAGGTTACCTTCGCGGTATCTCCCCTCTTCAGAGGAAACCTTTGGCCAGGAAGATACTGCTCGCCGACGACAGCGTCACCGCCCAGAATATGGGGCGGAAAATCCTCGCGGACGCGGGGTATGAAGTCATCACCGTAAATAACGGGTCGGCGGCATTGAAGAAGATCGCGGAACAGAAGCCTGACCTGATCGTCCTCGATGTCTATATGCCCGGCTACAGCGGGCTGGAGGTGTGCCAGCGCCTCAAAGAAGTGGGCGAGACCGCGCGGATCCCGGTCCTGCTCACGGTGGGAAAACTGGAACCGTTCAAGCCGGAAGAGGCCAAGCGCGTGCGCGCCGATGCCTTCATCGTCAAACCCTTTGAAGCCAGCGAGTTGCTGAGCGCCCTGAGCAAACTGGAAGACAAAGTTGTGCCCCGCGCCGACTCGTCGAAACCGGGCCGCTTTGCCCGCGCTACGGCGGCGATCGATGAGGGCCGGTACGACAAGACGATGACCGCCGAAGAAGACGATACCGGGTGGAAGAGGCGCATCGCGTTTCCGTCGAAGAAGAAGAAGGAAAAGCCGGTGGAAGAGGATGTCGACGATCCGGCGATCTACAACCCGGTCAACAAAGATCTGCGGACGGTCGTTGAGCATACGACCATTGAGCCTACGCCCGTCCAAGTTGTGCGCGTCCCATCTGGGCCAACAGAAGAAGCGAACGTGAACGTTGGTGCTCTAGCTCCCGAGGGCTTGCCGAAGGATGTCACTCCGGAAGAGATAGCTGCCCTAGCCGCCGCCGCGGCCCATCTCAAGGGCAAGGTCGTCGAGGAGAAGCCGCCAGCACCTGCAGCGGAAATGCCGGTCACGGCCCCGACGGAGATTGACGCTCCCAAAGCTGAAGCGGTTGAGGCTGCGAAGCCGGAACCCGCCGCGACGCCGGAAGGCAAAGAACCGCAGAAAAAAGAGGAAGTTCACCCGGCAGAATCCGAGCCCGCGCCGGAAATAGCGGCTGCAGCCCCTCCCGCGACATTTGCCGAGCAGCAGCCTGGGACGAAGATCGAAGCAAAGAGCACAGAGCCCGAAATTGTCTCCACCCAGGCGGACGCGCTGACGGCCATGATGGGCCTGGAGACGCAAATGATGGCGGTACATTTCCCAGCACCGGGAAATGGAACTGGAACGCACGGGGAAGCGAGTCCCACGCAGGAACCGGTGACTATGGCGGTAGCCGCCGTCGCCGACTCGGCTTCAGCACCATCGCGCTGGACCGCTGTTGCCGTAGCTGTCGCGCCCGACGAAGCCGCAGTTTCTCTCGAGCAGGAAATGCAGAAGGCGTATGCGGCGTTCGCGGCGGCGGAAGGCGGCCACGCCGTGGCCGCGTCCACGGCTCCTGAGACACAATCTGCCGTCGCTGAAACAACTCCGGCGCCAGCTGTTGCCACGGAATCTCCAGTTGTGGAAACTGCCGCGACCGAAGTCGTTGCTCCCATTCCGGCCACACCTGAGACGGAAGTCGTCCAGCCTCTGGCCGCAGTCTCGGAGGCCACGACCGAAGCGATCAGCGCTGCCGTAAAAGAGCTGGAAGCTGTAGCGGCGAAGTACGAGGCGGAACGGACGGCGGCATCGACTGAACCCGTCGCTGACAAGTCTCTCAAGGCCGCGGCTCTTGAGTCGCCGGCGGCTGTGCCTGATATTGAACCCAGGCCTGAGGAAAAAGTCGAAGCGAAGATCGAGGAGAAGATCGAGCAGAAGGTTGAGGAAAAGGTCGAAGCCAAGGCTGAGGAGCAGCCGAAAGAGGTAGAACTGCCGGAGCAGGTCACGGCCTCTACGGAAACGACCGAGGCTGCTGTGCCTCAGGCCGCGCCTCCAGTCGATGAAGCTCAGGAAGAAAAGGCTGCTCCGGTGACGGAGATTCCGGAGGCAGCGGCAGAGGCCGAAGGGCAAGAAGAGAGATCCAGTTCGGAGGAAGTATCAACGGAGCCGGTGCCGGTTTCCAGAGCATCGACCGCAGGAGGGTCAGACGAAATGGCAAAGAGAGAATCGGAAACGGCAGCGGCCTGGGCAAGTTGGAGAAAGATCCGTGAGACCGGAGGTTCAAAGCCGGCACAGTCGGCAGAGCCACCCGTGAAGGAGCCAGAAGAGTCCGCTCCGCAAGATAGGGCGGCGATGGCCGTCGCTGCCGGCGCGGAGAGCACGCCCGAGGAAGTGGCTTCACTCGACTCCGATCCGGAGATCGCCAGTATTGTGGACAGCGTCCTCGCCGATATGCGCCCGAAGATTGTCGAAGAGATCGCGCGCAAGCTGGGGAAGAAGAAATAGCGTTTTCGAAACATGCTTGAGGTTCTGGAGACACGAAGTTAGTTCAACGACATGTCCGAGCCGGAGCGCCTCTCCAAGACCCCAATTCTTGATCTAGAGCAGCCAGTACCACTCCCACCAAGGCAACGCAGATCATCCGCAACCACTCTGGCTGCTTTGACTGTTATCGCGGTATTTGGACTGCGATCGCTAGTCCCGGTCGCCATCATCCTGGCTTATTTCTTGATAAGCCTGACTGTAGCCGCAGTTCACGAGCTCGGGCACTGGCTGGCAGGCCGCAGTGTGGGATTGCGTCTTACCTACCTTGTGATTGGTCCGCTGAAGTTCATACGGCAATCAGGTCATTGGAGAATCTATCGCCGCTCGCAGTTTACGGGTGGATTCATACTAATGTCGCTTGACAAGGTACGGAGGGTGCGCCGGCGCTTGATGATCTGGGTGACCGGAGGTCCGGCCGCTAGTCTTATCACTGGCGCGATTGCTCTGGTCGCTTGCAGGGCGGAGAGGGTCGGAGGAGATGCCACGATCGGGCTGCCAGTCGCCGCGTTTGCAATTCTCTCTCTGTTGGTCGGCATTCAAAGCCTGAGGAATGTGAAATTCCGCGGTTACTCGGGCGACGGAGTTCTGTTGAGAACATTGTGGAGTTCTTACGACGGGGCGAAGCAGCAAATTGCAGCGCACGCGCTTCACTTTCAGGATAGTAACGGCTGGGAAGCACCTTTGTGGAACCGTCGGTGGATGACCATGGCGTCGGCCCCATCGGTGATGCATGCCACGAGCTTCCATACTGACTGGCTGCAATACCATTTGAGCTCTGATCCCAATCTTGCGGCGGAGTGCCTTGAACGCTGCCTCGCGGGCCTGGCATTGCTCCCGCCAGACCAGCGTGAGGAAAACCTCGATCAGGTGTTCCTCGAAGCGGTCGCGTTTATGGCGTGGCACCGCGATGATGCGGAGAAGGCGCAGACCTGGTTTGGCAGAGTTACGCGTCCAGAGCGCGCATCGCCAATGCTGCGGAGGCGAGTCCAAATTGCATTGAGCTGCGCGCACCGAGATTTCGACAGAGCCCTCGCCGAAATCGACGAGGGGCTGAATTTGTCGGACAAGGTCGCAGCAGGAAGACGTGCGGAAAGATTGAAGTCCTCGTGGAAAGAATGGCGATCCGCCGTTCGGAAGAAGCGTGATGAGACTGTCCAGGGGGATGCCCTTGCGGAAGCGTCAGCAAGTTCGGCGGTGCGCGCCTGAATCCTTCTAGCCCTTCCGTCTTTCACAGGCACGTCATGATTTCTCGGCGATTAGAACCACGTACTCCCCATACCAAACCTCTCGATCGAACCGCTTGAGAAGTGGAAGTAAAACAGACGGAGTATTGTTTTGAGAGATCATCCCTGTGGTCATCCAGGAGATCGGTTTTAGCCCAACGTCACGCAAAATCGCAAGGTTCGACGCCTTGGTCGAAGTCAACAGACCTCGCTCCGCCGCTACTACAAGCCCGAAGGCGAGCATCAACGGGTTATAACGATTCGGCTCGATCAAGACCACCCACCGGCGCGAAACCCGAGCCATCTCCCGCACCACCTTGGACCTGTCGTCGACATGGTGGAGCAGATTAGCCTCGAATACCACGTCAAAGCTCCTGTCCGAAAACGGCAAATCCGTCGCCCCGCACTGGACCACGCGCGGGCAGGGATTCTCGGCCAGCATATTCCTCGAATTGTCCAAGCCAGTGACGAATCCGCAGAGCTGCTGGAAATAATAGGTGAATACTCCGTTCCCACACCCCACATCGAGCAGAGAAGTAGTTTTCCCCAGAGAAACAACGCGGCTTATGTAGTCGACTTTTGGCCGGACGTAGGCTTCGATTACGGGATGCTGGGGAAGACGATACTTGACCTTCTCAAAATAAGCTTCCGCCATCGCAGTCGGAATCTTAAATGGAACGGTAGGATTTTGACGAGAACAAGCCAGACGACACCGCAGCGAGTTCAACCGAATGGAGACTTTCCACCTAGGTGAGTCTTCCGACCTAGCGCGTTCCAACCCGATTCACGGGCCTTGTGATCGAGATCTGTCATCAGCGGCGCTAACGAAGGGCCCAGAAATCAGGTACGTGTTAATCAGACATGAGATTGCCAACGACTTGATACCATAAGGTTGTGAAGTGCTCGAGTTGCGCAGCTCCGATGACCGACTGGACGCTTGGCGGCCGTCTGGGTGTCACGATCACTGTCGAGGTCTGCCCCCCTTGCCAGGCCTTCTGGTTCGAGCAAAACAAAGACCTGCAGCTCTCCCCAGGGTCCACACTGGAACTGATGAAGTATATCGGCGAGCACTCCGCATCCCCCAAACCGGCTCTCGCGCAGGTGCTGTTGTGTCCGCGATGTGGTGCCGCCCTGACGCTCGCGCATAATATCGCCCGAAATGTGCGTTTCACCTACTGGCAATGCCCGAACCAGCATGGGCACTTCATTGGTTTTTTCGAATTCCTCAAGGAAAAGAATTTTATTCATCCACTCTCACCGGGAGAGATCCAGCAACTACGAGAGAGCATCCACACGGTGAACTGCTCAAGCTGTGGTGCGTCAATCGACCTGCAGACCAGCTCGGTCTGTCCCTATTGCCGTTCCGCCATCTCCATGCTGGACCTCAAGGAGCAGCAGCGTATGCTGGCGCAGTTGAAGCAAGCTGCCGAGCCGAAGCCTGTGGACCCGGCCCTTCCCCTGAAACTGGCCATGGTCAAGGCGCAAAC
>Ga0209698_10006967_pt1 | contig 11936 bp, 9 predicted proteins | sample LitLauG_LLR_2012_FD_187203 | JGI IMG/M metagenome (GOLD analysis project Ga0209698, IMG submission 187203) | Freshwater sediment microbial communities from Pennsylvania, USA - Little Laurel Run_MetaG_LLR_2012 (SPAdes) (version 2) | ecosystem: Environmental > Aquatic > Freshwater > Creek >...
GACGATGGTGACCGCGGGGGTTTACATGGTGGCGCGGTCGAATGCGTTGTTTATGCTGGCGCCGACCTCGATGAAGACAGTCGCCATTGTAGGTGCGCTTACCGCGATCTTTGCGGCCTCGATCGGGTTGGTCCAGAACGATATCAAGCGCGTGTTGGCCTATTCCACAGTTTCGCAGTTGGGATACATGTTCCTGGCGCTGGGCGTGGGAGCCTTTGCCGCGGGGGTGTTCCATGTATTCACGCACGCGTTCTTCAAGGCGTTGCTCTTCCTTGGTGCAGGATCGGTGATTCATGCCATGTCGGGGGAGCAGGACATGCGCAACATGGGAGATCTGGCCCACCGTATTCCGACCACGTATCGGACGATGTTTATCGCGACCCTGGCGATTGCCGGAATTCCTCCGTTTGCCGGATTTTTCTCGAAGGACGAAATCCTGTGGCAGGCGTGGACCAGCGAGGGCGTGGCATATCACCTGTTGTGGATTATTGGGTACGCCACGGCATTGATGACGGCCTTCTACATGTTCCGGCTGATTTATCTGACTTTCTACAGCAAGCCGCGGATGAGCCATGATGTGGAGCATCACATTCACGAATCTCCCGCGTCGATGACGATGCCGCTCGTGGTCCTGGCTGTGATGTCAGTATTTGCGGGATTCCTGGGATTCCCGCAGAGCATGGGGAGGCTGGTCGGAATCCACGGTCAGACGAATCGATTTGAGGCTTATCTTGAACCCGTGTTCGCGAGAGAAGCTCCTGTCATGGCAAAGGGAGAGCCGGGACAACTCGCGGCTGGGGCGAAGGAAGAAGAGAAGACTAGCGGGACCGAGTATCTGCTGATGATCCTCTCGGTGGGAGCCGCGGGTTTCGGGTGGTGGATGGCGGGACGCTCGTATCGTGACGCGGATAAGGGATATACCGAACCGATTCAAGCGCTCGCTCCGCCCGTGTACAACACGCTGCTGAACAAGTATTACGTGGATGAAGGGTACGACTACGTTTTCACCGGCCGGCGCAAGTTGGGCAAGGCACGACTTGGAGTCATGGGTCTGGGTGAGGCCAGTTCATGGTTCGACATGCACATTATCGACGGCGCTGTGAACGCCAGCGGATGGCTTACCCGCGTCATCGGTTCGATTTCGAGTTGGTGGGACAAGTGGATCATCGATGGAATTGGCGTAAACGGTCCGGCGATTCTCGCTCGGGCGCTCAGTTATCCGGCGCGATTGCTGGAGTGGGGCCTGGTGCAATGGTACGCGCTGGTGATGACGGCAGGGTTAGTTGGGTTTGTTTTCTACTACGTGTACCACTGATGTGTCCGTAGAGACGTAGCGAGCTACCTCTCTACATAAAGAATCTACATGCAAAACCACATTCTCTCGATCATTCTCTTGACGCCGCTGGTGGGCGCGTTCCTGCTCCTGTTTGTCCCTAAGGAGAACAAGGACGCCATTCGGTGGATCGCGAACATTTTCGCGCTGGCCGGGTTCCTGATCTCGTTGCCGCTGGTACCGATGTTCTGGGAGAAGGTCACAAGCGGGGACACGACGCCGTTCAAGTTTGTCGAAGGCACGGCCAACAACTGGATTCCTACGATCGGCGCCGGGTACGTGCTGGGCATCGACGGCATCTCGTTCCTGCTGATCATGCTGACCACGCTGCTCGGCTGGATCTCGATTCTGTCGTCATGGACGGCGATCGAGAATCGAGTGAAGGAATATTACGTCTGGTTTCTGGTGCTGCAGACCGGCATGCTGGGCGTCTTCATGGCGCTGGATTTCTTCCTGTTCTTTGTGTTCTGGGAAGCGATGCTGGTGCCGATGTACCTGCTGATTGGGATCTGGGGCGGGCCGCGAAAACTTTACGCTGCGATCAAGTTCTTCCTGTATACGCTGGCGGGATCGGTGCTGATGCTGCTCGGCATCCTGTTCCTGTATTTCCATCATCACACGGTGACCGGCGTTTACACATTCGGTCTGCAAGACCTTTATACGACTGCGCCGCGGATTTACACCGACTACGGGCCGTATGCAGCGACGCTGCTGTTCCTAAGCTTCTTCTTCGCCTTCGCGATCAAGGTACCGATGTTCCCGTTCCACACTTGGCTGCCGGATGCACACGTGGAGGCACCTACTGCGGGCTCGGTAATTCTGGCGGGCGTTCTGCTGAAGATGGGAACGTACGGATTCATCCGCTTCTCGCTTCCCTTCTTCCCAAATGTGCTGACCGATCCGCATATCCATGTTCGCTTCTGGGTGATGGTTTTGTCGGTCATCGCGATTATCTATGGCGCGCTGGTTTCGTTGATGCAGAAGGACATGAAGAAACTGGTGGCGTACTCGTCGGTCAGCCATCTTGGCTTTTGCACTTTGGGGATTTTTGCGCTGTCGCCACTCGGGCTGAGTGGCTCGGTTCTGCAACAGATTAACCACGGCATTTCCACCGGAGCGCTGTTCTTGATCGTGGGAATCCTGTATGAACGGCGGCATACGCGTGAGATCTCGGAGTATGGCGGGATCTCGAACGTGATGCCGATTTACGCGACGATCACGATGATCATGTTCCTGTCGTCGATGGGGCTGCCGCTGCTGAACGGGTTCGTGGGTGAGTTCACGATCCTGGGCGGAACCTTCATGCAGAAAGATATTGCTGGGCACTCCGGGTGGTTCTGGACGGCCTGGGCTGTGCCTGGAGTGGTTCTGGCGGCGGCTTATCTATTGTGGCTGTATCAGCGCGTGTTCTTCGGTACGGTCACGAATCCGAAGAACGAAAAGTTGCACGATTTGACTCCGCGTGAGGTCGCGACGTTCGTGCCGCTGCTGATTATGGCGTTCTGGATCGGACTGTTCCCGAAACCGTTTTTTAAGATTCTCGAGCAGCCCGTGAACAATCTGGTGGCGACCGTGAATGGCGCGACGCCGAAGACTGAGGCGACAGCATCGGCTCAGGGTGGACAGCCCGTGCCACCGGCGGCGATGCAGGTTCCTGCTGCGGCAGCTAAGCCCGGGACGCTCGCTCCGCTCGCGGGGCGGACGAAGGCGTCCGCCCCTACACAAGCAAAGGGGAAGAACTAGTGGTCTGGACCGACTATCTGCTGGCGCTTCCGATCACGCTGCTGACGCTATTTGCGCTCGGCATCCTGCTGATCGACTTCATGCTCCCGAAGGAGAAGAAGTGGGCGAATGCCGTGACCGCGATGTTTGGGGTCGCTTTTTCGGCCGCAGGAGTGTGGAAGATACAGCACTGGCTTGATGAAATCCAGAGACCTGGTTGGCCCGGAATGCTGGGCACCATGGTGGTCGATCATTTCGCGATCTATTTCTTTTATCTTTTTCTGGCCGGAACGGCCATCGCGATCTTGATGTCCGTGCGGTACCTGGAAACCGAGAACGAACATCATGGTGAATATTACGCGCTGATGCTGTTGTCGGTCGCGGGAATGATGTGCATGGCCTGCGGAGTTGACATCGTCTTGATATTCATTGGCCTCGAACTGATGGCGATGTCGACGTACGTGCTAGTTGGATTCTTGCGCCGCGATCGACGCTCGAATGAGGCTGCTTTGAAGTATCTATTGTTGGGGGCGTTCTCTTCGGGAATTTTTGCGTACGGTCTGTCGCTCTTGTATGGACTGACGGGCACAACCAATCTCGGAGGCATCCATCAGCAACTGCTGCACAAAGCCTTCGATCCCCAGTATCGTCCCGTCGCGGTGATTGCACTGGTGACAACCATCACCGGATTACTGTTCAAAATTGCGGCTATCCCGTTTCACCAATGGGCGCCGGATGCCTATGAAGGAGCGCCGACCTGCATTACGGGCTTTATGTCAGTAGCGGTGAAAGCTGCTGGATGGGCGATGCTGCTTCGCATCATCATTGTGGGTCTGATTCCGATGCGTTCGGTGTGGGTGCCAATTCTGGTGTTCGTCTCGATTGCAACCATGACCGGGGCAAACTTCGCTGCGCTTACACAAACCAACACCAAGCGTCTGCTCGCCTATTCGTCCATCGCCCACGTGGGTTACATGCTGCTGGGCTTGATCGCCGGAACTGTCACAGAGCCGAATATCGACGGAATCAAGGGCATACTGATCTATTTGCTGGTTTATACGTTCATGAATCTGGGGGCGTTTGCGGTGATCACTTCGCTGCGGCACCGGAACATCGCTGGAGACGACCTCGACGATCTGAATGGGCTTTATTCGCGGGCACCCGTCGAAGCTGTCCTGATGCTGGTTTTCATGCTGTCTCTCGCGGGCATTCCGCCGCTGGCAGGGTTCTGGGGCAAATACTTCATCTTTCTCAGCCTGATTGAGACCAAGCACTATGTGCTGGCGTCGCTGGGCGTGCTCTATTCGGTCTTTGGCCTGTACTACTACCTGAAAATCGCCAATGCGATGTTCATGCGGCAACCGGAAAAGGGCGAGGAAAGATTGCCGGTGAGCCTGGCGATGCGTGCGGCGCTGACAGTAACCGGCTTTGCGACGCTGTATATCGGCATCCTGCCGAATCAATTCATCGAGATGGTGAACTGGGCGCTGGGTATCGCGAAAACGGCGAATGTCGCGTCATTGATACGGTAGGAATCAGTTTTAAACGAGTGCGGCTTGGCTTCGCCCTTCGTTCGGTCGAAAATCCCCACTTCTGGCAACATCGGCCTGAAGCGAGGCACCCAGTCTTGATTTTGTCCTGCTAGGGCGTGGCCGGGTAGACAGCCGAAGTCGGCTGTCTCCACATGGTGCTTGCTCGCCCAAGCATCTTTCATCCTATGACTCTCGTCCCTGAAGATCCTGAACGCAAGAAGAACCCGTGGGTACAGTTTGGGCGCTATAGCCAAATTGCGTTCCTGCTGCCTGCCGGGACGGTTGCCGGATACTTGCTGGGAGCTCTCTTGGATCGCTGGCTGCATACTTCGTGGATCGAGGTTGTCGGACTGATTCTCGGGAGTGTGGGTGGGCTGATCGAGTTGATTCGGACGGTTTCGCGGGACACGAAGTAGGATGGGTGTGCAGCGCCGACACCGGAGACGCTTTCAGGTCTATCCTTGCCCATGCCTGACGATCGCGCGAAATCGATTCATCCAGGCACGAGGGAGGCCGACCATTTCCATGAATCCGCGTTGGAGCGAATCCGGAATTTCATGCTCGTCCTGGGTCCGGTTCTTTGCGTTGCTGCGTGGGTGAAGTTCGGGCTGCGACCGGCGACCGGATTTTTCCTCGGCGGCGTGATCTCCTACCTTAATTTTCAGTGGCTGAAGAGCGGGGTTTCCGGCCTCGCGGACCGCGTGACGAATACCGGTAAACCACAGTCTGGCAACGGGATCGTGGTTCGGTTCCTGTTGCGGTACGTGTTGTTGGGGCTGGCTGCGTATGCTATATTAACCAGTTTCCCCGCGAGCCTCAGGGGTCTGTTCGCGGGCCTGTTCCTGCCAGTGGGGGCGATCGTCTGCGAAGCGGCGTATGAGGTATATGCCGGCGTTCGGAGCGGTGGCTAGAATCGAAAGTACTTTGGAAAATCCCCACTTCTGGCAAAAGCGGCCAGAAATGGGGCACCCCAAGGACGCGAGTTTACATGCCTGAACAACTTTGGTTCACGGAAATCCTGAATCGGCTGTTTGCGGGGCCGGTTAACGCCTTCCTGCATGTGCTGGGGATTACCGCCAAACACCCGGCTGCGCCAATTCCTGATTCATTCGCGATGGAGTTGCTGGTATTCGGGTTCCTGCTGATTGTCTTCCTGCTCGTACGGTCCCGGCTGTCGGTGGAATCGCCTGGCGCATTGCAGCACGCCTTTGAGGGGATCGAAGAATTTGTGGCGGGACAGAGCCATGAAATTATCGGGCATCACAGCGAGCAGTACACTGCGTTTTTTGCCATCGTCTTTTTATTCATTCTCGTGTGCAACTTGATCGGGCTCCTCCCCGGGTTCGATTCGCCCACGGGCGTGGCCTACGTACCCCTCGGCTGCGCGATCTGTTCCTTTGTGTATTACCATGCACAAGGCTTCAAGCATGCGGGAATTGGGTATCTGAAGCATTTTCTAGGACCCATTCCGGCGCTCGCCCCGCTAATGTTGCCCATCGAGTTGATCAGCCACACTGCGCGATTACTGTCGCTGACCGTTCGCTTGTGGGCAAACATCTTTGCCGGCGATCTGGTGACCCTGGTCTTCTTTTCGATGATCCCGATTGGGGTACCGATTATTTTCCTTAGCTTGCATATCGTGGTTGCGGTTCTTCAAGCCTACGTGTTCATGCTGCTTTCGATTATTTATGTGTCGGGAGCGGTGGCGGAGGAACACTAGTCGGGGATCAGGGACTAGGGGGTAGAGATCAGTTCGTTGAGAGGAGCCTTACCGGAAGAGTGATTAGTCGCCAGTGATCAGACGCAAGGTGCTGACCACTGACAACTGGCCACTGGCCACTGCAGTCAGCGTGAGGGCGCCTGCACGGTATGGCGTCAACCACCTCCTGGCGGCAACTCATAAAGGAGCAATACCCATGCGTCAACTAAGCCGTTTGTTCATGATTCTGTCTGCGCTGTGCTTCGCCATGCCTGCCTTCGCGCAGGGCGGCGGCATGAGCGATGCTAGCTGGATTGCCATCACTGCCGGATTCTCGATGGCGATTGCGTCCGCCGTATGCGGACTCGCCCAGGGCAAGGCGGTAGCCGCCGCGACCGAGTCGCTGGCGCGCAACCCTGCTGCGCGTCCTGGAATTCAGTTCGCCCTGATTCTGGGACTGGTGCTGATCGAGTCGCTGGCACTGTACACCCTGGCGATCATCTTCTTGAAGGTGAAGTAGGAGAGTGCAAAGTTTCAAAGTCAAAAGCCTCTGCGAGTGTGCAGAGGCTTTTGCTTTCTACCCAGACGGTTCATTCACTCCTAGACTTTTCGGTCACCGCCCCATTCATGCCCTTTGTTTTTGGGTGCCGAGTTAAGAGCCTCCACGAGCAGGCGCCGTAGTTTGTAGCGGCTCTCAAGGTCTGTATTGACGATCTCAAATCCGACTTCGTTCACGCGGGCACGGCGGAGGAGAACGTGTGCGCGGATCTTGGAGCGCATGCCAAAAGAGATTTCCAGGTCGGCTTCGCTGCCGATGCGGAGATTGTCTTCTTTCGTTCCCATGCCGCCGCCCAGACTCAATTCACGGATCATGATCTTCGACTTACCCCAGGAACTGCCGATGGTTCCGATGACGGTCTTGGCCAGCACCAGGCGCTCGTAGCGGCGCTGGCGTACCCATGGGCACGCCGGAGCGGTGTCCAGTGGAGCGATCGCAAGTTCAGCCGGTTCGAGCCCGCTGTCAGACATGACCTGCGCACTGTAACGGGGATCTGTTTTGGCCAAGGCTTGCGCGGCTGCAATCCTCAATTCGCGATGAAATACCCAGCCAAAGGTCTTCTTGGCTTCGAGAACCTCCCGCAAAAGGGAGACAGACTCGAGGTCCTTCAACCGGCCCAGGGACTCGATTGCTTTCAGCTGGACATAGGGAGAACGCGAGGCTGCGTCTCCTGGCTTGGCCATGGCGATGAGCGGAGGAACAGCGGTCATATCGCCGCTCATGCCGATTTCATCGACAGCTTCGGGAAGAACCAATGGATCGAGAACTTCAGCCAGTTCCAATAGAGTGCGTCCACGGTCGGCAGCATTGCCATAGGCAATCTGACGGACGACAATGTCGTGGTAAAAGCGGTTCCACTCGGGCATACGAACCGGGAGCAACTCGAGCAGGGTTCCGACGTCGAGGCGGCTGATCAGTCCCACCCCGCCTGACGCCTGGCGAGGCTGTCCGGTGCGCAGAATCTCGCGCAACTGCAGGAGAATCGGGGACCCCAGATTCTTTACCAGCTCGATCATGTGGTCACATTCGTCGCGACGCATGCAGCGGAAGAAGCGGTCGGCCAGATGTTCCGCTCCCGCCTGGCTGGTCCGGCGCAAAACAGAGAGCAGATCGGCGGGCACGGGTTCGACACGAATGGCTTCCTCGATGAATTCGGGCAGGCGGTTTTCCACGCCCACGCGAGGCTTGAGATCGCTCATCAGGACCGGGCGTTCGACGCTGATCAGTTCCATACCGGCGCAGACTTCATTGATCGCGGCGTAGTTCTTGGCCGCGCTGGACTCCTGGCTCAAGCGTACGAAGGCCGCGCTGAGCAGGCTCTGCATTTCTGCATCCTTCTCGGCGATGATCTGCTCACTGAGCGTATGCACGGCCTGAGCCATGGGCTGGCCGCCCAGGCGAGCATAGAGATCGGCGATCTGGCTTAATCCAATGGCGGTTCTGCGGCGCGGTTCAATCTCCTTGACGCTCAGGCAGTTCGAATAGTTATTGAGGATGTCGGAGGCCAGTTGCTTGTCGTCGCGTTCGAGGAGCATTTCGACGAATTGCCGCAGGTTGCGCGGAGGCACGCAGGGCGCCTCGTGAGAAAGCAACACGCTCTTCTTGCCGGCTTCCGGGACTTCCGCCCAGAACATGCGGTCGAGAATGTCGGCGTGGGACTCGACCAGGATCCCGGCCTTATTCATCTTCTCTTCCTGCAGTTTCAGAATCTGGCGCAGGGAGTCCATCTGCCGGCTCATGTGCTCCATCATCTGATGCACAGCATTCACTTTCACTTCGCCATTCTGATACCGCTGGAGGGCGAAGCGGATGGCCATGTGCTCGGCGGCCTTCATCAGCAACGGAGTGTCTTCTTCTTCCGCGGAGGACGCGCGGGAGGCAAGACTGCCCAGCAGTTGCTGCAGACTCAGCCTGGTGTTGGGGTCGGCCTGGGACAGCTCCTTCTGCAAGTCTTCTTCTTTAACGGTAGGATCCTGCTGCACCTGTCCAAAACGAGTGAGCAGACGGATTGCCTGGATGACTTCCTGTTCCTGCAGAGGAACCATGCCACCCTTCCAGGCAGGCGCAACACCTGTACCCGCGCCGGTTCCAGTACCAGCAAGGCCGCCGCCCTTGCTGCCTGCAGCGCCTGGGGGCATGTTCGGCACACTGCCCAGCGGAACCATGGGGGTGCCGTCGCCGGTGCCCTTTCCGCCGCCGGAATTCGCGCCTTCTGCAGCTGCAATTAATTGCAGCAGTTTCTGTGGATCGTTCAACCATTGCTTGAACTCGGGACCTAAAGTCTGCGCCGCGATTTGCGCGGCGATACTGACGTCTCCGGTGAGGGGATCTGTCGCGACGAACTTCACTTCATTGATCTTGATCGTACCCTGCTTGGATCCCCCTAAGGCCTCTTTGATCTGCTTGGCTACGTCGGTGGCTTTCGATCCCGCCACGGTAAAGGCCCGCACGAGACGCACGAAATCCTCTTCCGTGACGTCTTTGGAGAAATGCAGGCTGGCGAGTCCAGCCGTGTTAAGCAGAGTGGCAAAGCTCTTCTCGGCTTGTCCGGATTCGAGCGGGATGCCATCGAGAAGCAGCTTGTTTTCGGTAACGCCAAGCAGAAACCCCCCGCTTGGAAGGGCGCTTTGCAGTTCGCTCCAAGTGGTGTCAAATTGCGTCTCGGTGCGCTTGTGATCATAGCCATACATCCGTGCATACTTAATCAGGATGTTCAGGCTGTGAACAAACGCCCGCGCCGAAGCCGCACGCGCTCCTTGCGATGTGTCGATGCCGGAGATAAGAGACTCCTCGAACTGCCAATTTCCACCTCAAGGTTAAGCCGAAAAGGTAAGCTCTAAAACGTTACGGAAGTAAGCATGCCTAGGTAGGGAGCGAATTCCCACGTCTCGCAAATGCGGCGAGACATGGGGCACCCAATTTTTGGTGAGTTGTTTGGGGAAACCTCGCACCTTACGTCTTTATGGGCTGCAATCGTTAGGGCACTTAAGACCAGTTACGTTGGTAAGGTTGCCCCCGGCCCGCAAGCCATCGCGCTATTCGAACCTATGGCATCGTCGCCATCGCCGGTACTTCCGTTCCAGTAGAATGTTGCGGAAAGTAATTCCTCTTCTTGACGACACACTTGAATACCGTTTCTAAACCGAGCGGTCTCCGCTACTGGATGCTGCGTGTACTGGATGAATGTGTGAACGTGTCGGCTGACTTCAGTGCTGATCCGGTCCACGATCTTCGCGTCGCGTTGCGACGTTGCCGCTCGATGGCGGATGGCATGATTGCGATGGATCCCGATCCCAGATGGAAGGCCATGAAAAAGGCGGGAAAACCGCTATTCCAGCAGCTGGGCGCACTGCGCGACGTGCAGATCATGATGGAATGGATTGAAAAGCTTGGATTGCAGGAGATGCGGATATCGGTGCTGGAGGATGGGATAGGCGCCGCATCGCTTTCTGGATCGCAATCCGCTCCCGTGTCGGAAGTGCCTCACAATCCTGCACACGGGCTGTTGCGGATTCTGGAGGCTCGAGAGACCGAGCTGAAACGAGATGCTCGCGTAGCACTTGAGAGATTTGATCGAAAGCAATGGCGACAATTGAGCAAATCATTGCCGGCGCGGACGGCGCGGATACGCCCCGGGAGCGCCGTCTTCAAGCATCTGGCACTGGAGCGCTGGATAACAGCCCGCCAACTCCACACGGTGGCAATGCGAAACCGCTCACAGGTCGCTTTTCACACGCTGCGGATCGGGATCAAGCGGTTCCGTTACATTGTTGAGAATTTTCTTCCCTCCGAACACGCGGCGTGGTCAGACGATCTCAAGCATTTGCAGGATTTGCTTGGTGAAGTTCACGACCTGGATGTGCTGTGGGCTACCGCGACGTCTTTTCATGTGCTTCCGGATGAGGCCGCGCGAAGAGCGTGGCACGAGCGCATTACGAGTGAGCGCGGCAAGCGGATTGACGAATACAAGCAGAGGACCATTGGGGCAGAATCGCTCTGGGAGGTGTGGCGGACTGGATTGCCGCAAGGCAAGCAGATCCAGGACATTGCGACACGCCGCATGAAGTTATGGGCGAAGGCTCTGGATCCGGATTTTGCGCATTCGGAACGGGTTGCACGACTGTCGTTGCAACTCTATGACGGACTCAAGGGTTCCGGGGTGTTGGCCAAGCAGCCTCAGGAAGCTGCGAGTGGCGGTGATCCTCGGTCCAGCCTCTATGCTGCCGCCTTGCTACACGATGTCGGCAAGGTCAAAGGCAAGAAGGGATACCACAAGGATTCGCAGGACCTGATCGAGAAGCACGGCGCTCCGTTGGGTTGGAATAAAGAGGACTTGCGACTCGCAAGTCTGGTGGCGAGATTTCATGCCGGGGCACTTCCATCACGGAGCCATAAAGCTCTCCGCGATCTGCTGCCAGAAGAGCAAAGGGTTGTGATCAGTCTTTCCGCAGTTCTCCGGCTCGCGAATGCGTTGGACTCAGTTCATGACGGGCACGTCCGGAGAGTTAAAGTGGAGAACGCTCTAGCGCCACGCGGTCGCGCGAACGGGCTTCTCTACAAGTCACGGACTCTTGGGCGGCAGGAAGCTTTGGTGATCGGCGCGGAAGGGTTTGTGGCAAGCAGCCGGACCGCGCGAGCCGTGGCTGCCGAGAGATATTTGCTCGAAATGGTACTTCGAAGACCCATTGTAGTGAAGAAAATGAATGCCGCGACTTCTGCCATGTCAGCCAAATAAACACCTCGACCTCGCAATAATTGCCGGGAAATGAGTTTTGTGACAATTTCAAAAAGCGCGGGGTAATCGAATTTGGCCATCCCTAGGGGATCGCGGAGTTAGAAACCCTCCAGTCACTTCCTTCCCGCCTCTTTTCCCGCTACAAATTGTCTGTCATGACTCATGCGCAGTTGGTCGAAAAAGCGGTTCGGTGGTTGCGGTCGTATCGGTGCGGAGTGGTGCTTTCGGAACAGGCTTGCGTGAGCGGCGAGATGCCTGACGCGATTGGATGGAAGCAAGCGTGCCGCTCGGTGCTGGTCGAGTGCAAGGTCACGCGGGGCGACTTCCTGGCGGATCGGGAGAAACCGTTTCGGGTG
>Ga0209698_10006970_pt1 | contig 11929 bp, 16 predicted proteins | sample LitLauG_LLR_2012_FD_187203 | JGI IMG/M metagenome (GOLD analysis project Ga0209698, IMG submission 187203) | Freshwater sediment microbial communities from Pennsylvania, USA - Little Laurel Run_MetaG_LLR_2012 (SPAdes) (version 2) | ecosystem: Environmental > Aquatic > Freshwater > Creek >...
CCAGGGACTACCAGCCGACCGGAAAACGACACGGCCGGAGGCAGTGACTTCGCCTCCGGCCGTGGGTTCAGACGTTTCCGATGTCTCGCGACATCACACGGGCGGAGGGAGGGGGATTCGAACCCCCGGAGGCTTGCACCTCGCGGCTTTTCAAGAGCCGTGCATTCGTCCGCTCTGCCATCCCTCCCGGTGGGGGCAACGGTAGCCGCCGGCCCGGGACGTCAGCGCCCGGCGACCTCGTCCTGCAGCGCCTGCAGCCATTCGCCGGCCTGGCGCCGCGACTCGTCGGCCTCGGCGCGGATGGCCGGTCCCGCCGCCCCCGAAGCGGGGTAGGAGCCGAGGAACTTCACCCCGGCCAGCTCGGCGTGCAGGTCCTGGAGGCAGTCGGCGACCATGGCGTCGGCCACGTGGCCCTCGAAGTCGATGATGAAGCAGTAGTCGCCCAGTGCCTGCTTGGTCGGTCGGGACTCCAGCTTGGACAGGTTGATGTTCCGCGCCGCGAAGTGCCCGAGGATGGCGTAGAGGCTGCCGGGATGGTCGGCGCTCTGGAAGCAGGCGATGCTCGTCCGGTCGTGTCCGGTCGGGGCCGGGATCCCGGTCCGGGCCACCGCGATGAACCGGGTCTGGTTGTCCGGGTGGTCCTCGACCCGTTCGGCCAGGATCTCCAGGCCGTAGAGGTCGGCGGCCAGACGGGGGGCGATGGCAGCCGTCGGGCGCTCGGCGAGGGTCGGGTCGCCCTCGCCGAGGAGGCGTGCCGCGTCGGCCGTCGAGTTGGTCGGCACCGCGACGGCATGGGGGAGCCGCTCGTTGAGGAACCGCCGGCACTGGGCCGTGGCCACCGGGATGGACGCCACGCGCTCGACGTCGGCCAGGGTGGTCCCCGGTGCGGCCATGAGGTGCAGGTGGATGTCGAGGACGACCTCGCGCTGGATGCGCAGGTCGAAGTCGAAGACCAGGCTGTCGATGATGTCCCGGACGGTCCCCTCGATGGCGTTCTCCAACGGGATGAACCCGAGGTCGACGGTCCCGGTGCGGACGGACTCGAGCACGTCCACCAGCGAGGCGAACGGGGTGATGTCGGCCCCGGCGTAGGCGGGCTCGGACAGGAGCGCCTCCTCGGTGAAGGTCCCCTCGGGCCCGAGGAAGCCGATCCGCACCCCTGGCGCGCCGGACGGTCCCGGAGGTGCGTCATCGGCCATGGACAGGCAGGATAGTGAACATCATGGACGAACTCGCGCTGCAGCGGCTCCTGGACGAGGTCCGTTCGGGGGACTGCACCCCGGACGAGGCCGTGCTCCGACTCCGCCGGCTGCCCTTCGCCGATCTCGGGTTCGCCAAGGTCGACCACCACCGGCACCTGCGCCAGGGGCTGCCCGAGGCCGTCTACGGGCAGGGCAAGACCGCCGACCAGTGCGTGGCGATCGTGGGCGAGCTGCTGTCGGCCGAGTCGGGTGCCCCGGTGATCCTCACCCGGGCCGACGCGGACCAGGCGGAGGCGGTCATGGCGGCGCATGCCGGGGGGCGACGCACGGTGACCGGCCGGGCCACCGGTGCCGACCAGGTCCGGGGCGATCTGTCGACGGTGGTGTGGCGCCCGGCGGCGGGCCGGACGGCGCGGACCCTGGTGATCACGGCGGGCACCTCCGACCTCCCGGTGGCCCGGGAGTGCGAGGCCACCCTGGTGGCGCTGGGACTGCGTCCGACACTGCTGGCCGACTGCGGGGTGGCCGGTGTGCACCGGCTGCTGGCGTCGGCCGACGAGCTGGCCGGGACGGACGCCGTGGTCGTGGTGGCCGGCATGGAGGGGGCGCTGGCCAGCCTGGTGGGCGGGATCACCCCGGCACCGGTGGTGGCCGTGCCGACCAGCACCGGGTACGGGGCCGCCCTCGAGGGCGTGACGGCGTTGCTGGCCATGCACGCCTCGTGCGCCGCCGGGATCACCGTGGTCGGGATCGACAACGGCTTCGGGGCGGCCTGCGCCGTCGCCCGGATGCTCCCGTGAGCGAGGGACCTGGGCCGCAGCCGGGGCCGGGACCAGTGCCGGGGCCCGGTTCGGGGTCGGAGTCGGGGGGCATGGCCGGGCGCACGGTGGCCTGGTTCCACTGCTTCGCGGGCATCGCCGGCGACATGGCGCTCGGGAGCCTGGTGGACGCCGGCGCGGACCTGTCTGAGGTGCTGGCGCTGCTGGAGCGGCTGCCTTTCGGCGGGTGGGCGCTCGACGTCGAGCCGGTGCTGCGGGGCGGGATCGCCGCCAGCAGGGCGATCGTCACCGTGCAGGACCACGTGGTGGTGCGCACCTACGCCCACATCGTGGGACTGGTGGAGGAGGCACGGCTGCCGGCCCGGGTGGCGGCGCGTGCGCTCGCCACCTTTGCCGCGCTGGCCGAGGTGGAGGCCGGGCTCCACCGGCGTCCGGTCGACCAGGTCCACTTCCACGAGGTCGGCGGACACGACACCATCATCGACGTGGTGGGCACGGCGGCCGCACTCGAGGTCCTGGGGGTGGACGAGGTGTGCGCCAGCGCGGTGGCCACGGGTACGGGAATGGTGCGGGCCGCACACGGCATGCTCCCCAATCCGGCCCCGGCGGTCGTCGGACTGCTGCGGGGGGTGCCCACGTGGGGGAGGGACCTGCCCGTCGAGCTGACGACGCCCACCGGGGCCGCGCTGCTGGCCGCACTGTCGACAGGATTCGGCCCGATGCCGGCCATGGAGGTGGTGGCCCAGGGATTCGGCGCCGGCACCCGGGAGCTCGACGAGCTGCCCAACTGCACCCAGGTGGTGGTGGGTACCCGGACCGGCGTCCGCACGACCGCCCCCGGCCGGGGCGACCCCGACGCCGACGCCGGGCAGCCGGTGGCGATCCTGGAGGTGACCGTCGACGACGCCACCGGGGAGCAGCTGGCGCACGCGGTGGCGTCGCTGCTCGAAGCCGGGGCGAACGATGCGTGGCTGACGCCGGTCGTGATGAAGAAGGGACGGCCCGGCTTCGTCGTGCATGCCCTGTGCGACCCCGCACGCGCATCGGTGGTGCGCGGGGTGCTCCGGTCGACCACCGGGTCGCTCGGCGTGCGGTCGACGACGGCGGAGCGCTGGCCGGCGGCACGCAGCATGGACACGGTCGTCGTCGAGGGTCAGCTGATCCGGATCAAGGTGGGTGGCGGCCGGGTGAAGGCGGAGCACGACGACGTGGCGGCTGCGGCCCGACGCACGGGTGTGCCGCTGCGCGAGCTGGCATCGCTGGCCGAGGTCACCTGGGCGGCCGAGCACGGTCAGGATGCGCGGGACGGAGCGGCGGCGCGCATCGAGCCGCAGCTGGCACCCGAGGAGCGTGACGGGGACGGCGCCACGACGGACGACCCGGCGTAGGGGAGGACCGGCCACGGGCATCGGGCCTCATCCCGAGCGTCGGATGTGACGGGGGACCACCGGAGGATCCTCCGGGGCGGTCCAGCGCCAACCGCCGGAACCTCCGTCCGTCCCCACGGCGGTGGATGGTTCCAGGAGGTGTCCGTGGTGGGTCTTCAGGTAGTGGTGCCAGTGGCACAGGCGGGCCAGGTTGGACAGGCTCGCCATGCCGCCTGCGGCGAAGGGCACGATGTGGTCGATCTCCAGCCGTTCCCGTGTGTCGCATCCGGGCACCACGCACACGGGGTCCCGCTCCTCCAGCGCCCGGCGTAGGGCGGTCGGAATGGTCCGTCCCGCCCGGGCGACGGTCGTGACGTCGACGCCGTCCGTCACCAGGACGTTGAGGATCGAGTCGACGGCCAGCCTCCGGGCCACCTCGACCGGGATCGGCCCGACGCCGGGGATCTCACAGAGCTCGTCACCCTCTGCGTGGCCGCGCACCAGGGCGGCGTGGTCCACCCGCACGTGGACAACCGCTGTCGGCCCCGTGGAACGCCGCACCTCTGCATCGGATCCGGGCGCGTCGGTGGACGAGGGCGCCGCCGGCCGGCCGACCAGGCCCGCGAGGGCGTCCACGGCCAGGGCCTTCCGTGGCTCGTCGATTCCGGCCCGTCGGGCCACCTCGACGAGACGGGTCGTCTCGGCCTCGACGGAGGCGAGCAGCCTCGCCCCTTCGTCGGCGGTGAGCCGGGCATCGAAGCGGACGGCACCGGAGTCCTCGACCCAGTTGCGGAGGTAGCGCGAGCGCCGCACGGCCTCGTAGGAGGCGCGGGGATCCTGGCCTGCGGCCCGCACCCGCCGGCAACGGAGCTTGAGCACGCTGAGGGGCTGCTGACCGGCGGCGTCCACCAGGGACTGCTCGGCCTCGGGCTGGAGGATCGCCGCGCCGGCGATCTCCTTCACCTGGGTCTCTGACAGCCGGCCCTGGCGGACCGCCTCGTCCGTGGCCGGTAGGGAACCGAGATGACGGGCGGTCTCGAGGGCGGTCAGGGCCGGACCGATCCCGGTGCCGGTGGCCTCGGCCACGTGGGCCGCGGCCGACCGGTGCCCGGATCGGCGCCAGACGTTGGACGACTCGACCCGGCGGGCCGACAGCAGCTTTCCGGCAGCGGCCAGCCGCTCGACCTCGGCGAACGCCTCGAGGAGGCGTGCGGCGTCGGGTCCGCTCAGGCGCTCCGGATCGAGTTCGGACACGGCGCAGCGGAGCTGGTCGGTGACCCGGGCCAGTCGTTCGAGGAGCATCGGCCCATGGTGGCAGGGGGGTGTGTCGACGCCGGGGCGATCGCCGGCGTGCGCGCTGGGCGAGTACCGTCTGGCCATCGGAACGGCCGCCCTCGACGTCTGCCGGAACGCCATCGAAAGGAATTCCCGACATGACCCGCGTTCGCACCTGGTCCCTCGTGCTCGTCACCGCCGCCGGCCTCGGCCTGGCCGCGTGCGGTAGCTCCACGTCCGCATCGACGACCACGTCCACGACCAGCGCCCCGACCACCACGACCGTCCCGATCGCCACCATCGCCGATCCGTCGGCCGCCGGCACGATCGGGACCAAGCCGACGATCACCGTCCCCCCGGGGGCGCCGCCGACCCAGCTCGAGTCCAAGGATCTGATCATCGGCACCGGCCCGGCGATCAAGGCGGGCGAGAAGGCCACCGTGCAGTACGTGGGCGTGGCCTACTCGAGCGGCCAGGAGTTCGACTCCTCGTGGTCGCGGAACCAGCCGTTCCCGTTCGCACTCGGCCAGGGACAGGTCATCGCCGGGTGGGACCAGGGCATCGTCGGGATGCAGGTGGGCGGTCGCCGCGAACTGATCATCCCGCCGAACCTCGCCTACGGAGCCCAGTCGCCCGGCGCCGGCATCGCCGCGAACGACACGCTGATCTTCATCGTCGACCTCGTCAAGATCAACTGAGCAGCCGTGCCGGTCACCGCAGTCCAGCTGTTCTCGTTGCCGGTGTCGGACCAGGACCGGTCCCTGGAGTTCTATGTCGGGGTGCTTGGATTCGAACTGGTGTCGGATGCGGACATCGGCCCGGGGATGCGGTGGGTGCAGGTCCGTCCGCCGGGCGCATCGACCTCGATCACCCTGGTGACCTGGTTCGAGACGATGCCACCTGGTGCCGTGAAGGGGACGGTGCTCGAGTCCGACGACCTCGACGGTGACATCGTGCGCCTGCGCAGCCTCGGTGTGGACATCGGGGGCGAGGTCCAACAGGCACCCTGGGGGCGCTTCGTCACCTTCGACGACCCCGACGGCAACGGGCTGGTGCTCCAGGAGACCACCACTGTCTGAGCGGGGTCACCGGAGCGATGGGTGGTCGGAATGGCACGCCCCGGACCGGTGTTGACCAGGTGACGCAGCTCGGAAGGGAGCCAACGATGGGCACAGTGGAACTGACCAAGGACAACTTCGCCGAGGTGGTGTCGAAGAACGACACCGTCCTGGTCGACTTCTGGGCCTCGTGGTGCGGGCCGTGCCGCACGTTCGGCCCGATCTTCGAGCAGGCGGCCGAGAAGCACCCGGGCCTCGTGTTCGGGAAGATCGACACCGAGGCACAGCAGGAGCTGGCGGCATCGTTCGGCATCCAGTCGATCCCGACGCTGATGATCCTGCGCGAGCAGGTCATCGTGTTCAGCCAGCCCGGCGCGCTCCCGGGCGACGCCCTCGAGGACCTGATCGGCCAAGCGGTGGCCCTCGACATGGAGGAGGTCCATCGGGAGATCGCCTCGGGCCAGCACGACCACGACCACGAGCACGACCACGACCACGACCACGACCACCAGCACGACCACTAGGTCGTTCCCGACCCCCCCGGACGGGGGGTGGCTCAGGTCCCCGGGGTCCTCCGGTTCATCCGCGCCATCAGCAGGCGCTCCAGCAGGTGCACCAGCCAGGCGAACACGGTGATGGTGATGGCTCCGGCCAGGACCGGGAAGAAGAGGAAGCGGACTCCGTGGTCGCTCGGCACCAGGGCGACGATCATCGCCGTTGCCGCGCCCGGCGGGTGGAGCGCACTGGCCAGCCGCATCAGGACGTAGGCGAGTGCGACGGCACACCCGGCGACGAGTGCCGGGTGGTCGCCGATGAGCGTGACCGCCACGAACCCGGCCAGGGCCCCGAGGAACTGACCGGCGATGACGTTCCACGACCGGGCGATGTCGAGTCCGGGGAGGGAGAACAGCACGACCGCCGAGGCGGCCAGGGACGCCACCAGCAGCGGCAGGTGGTCGGAGGTGGTCTGCTCGTTGATGAAGACGAGCGCCCACACCGACACGCCGATGGCGGCCGTGTCGATGACGGAGAGGGTCATGAACCCGCGTTCCACAGGGGTCACGGCCCGGGCGATCAGGGAGGCCGCCGGGGCCGCCCGCACATCTTCGCCCCCCGGCGCCGACGTCGTCCCACCCGCCGGGAGCCCGGTCGGGGGACCGGAGTCCTCCGGGCCGTCGTCGCTCGGTTCGTGCTCGGGCCGAGGGTCCATCGGTCAAGGATACGAGCGGCACGGGACCACGGATGAACCGGTCTTCAGGCCTGGCCGCCCCGGCCTCCCCGGGTGCCGCCGGTCCTCGTCACCCGGCGCCGTGTCCGCACCGAGCTGTCGATCCGCTCGGCCCGTGACTGCGGTCCGCCGGCGAGAGGGATCGGAGCCCGGGACGGTCGTCGGGAGAGCCGATCGGGTCGCTCGGCCGCCGGCCGGCCGGGGTCGGCGTCCGGTGACCCGGGGTGCCGGCCCCCACGTCGACCGACGGGGCCCACGCAACCGGTCCCGTCCGGTCCGGCTCGGCCAGCTCGATGAGGGCGATGGCACTGAAGCAGACGAAGAACACCGGCTCGACCAGGGCACCCATCCGGTCGGTCAGGTAGGCCAGCGCCAGGAACGGGTAGGCCACCACCAGTGCTCTGCCGGTCCAGCGGATGGCCAGGGTGGTCGGGCGCTCGACCGCCCTCGTGCGCTGCCAGGCCAGGTAGACGGCGGTGGTCGCCGTGGCGAACTCGGCGATGCCCGCGAGAACGTGCACGTAGTGATGAGGTGGGAGGGCGAGCCGCCACTCGGCCGAGCGGCACGAGGCGCTGGTCCCCTCGGGGCAGACGTAGGCGAAGTGGCCGCCCAAGGCGCCCGACACCGCGAACGCCACGAGCCAGGGCCACTCGGCACGGGGTCCGGTCGGACCCCGACGGCCCCGCAGGAGCAGGGCGGCGACGAGCACCAGGCCGGCAGTCAGGTCGAGGTGCTGGAGCAGGGACGCATCGTGGCCGCCGGTGGCCTCGAGGTCACTGAACAGTTCGTCCGGTGTCGTCAGCAGGTGGGTGTGGAGGGCCACGACCACCCACCAGTTGTAGAGCGCGATGCCCACCGCACCGACGGCGATGGCCGCCGGTCGGCGCCAGGCGGCAGGTGGCCTGAGGTCGGCCGGCTCGGGGGCCGGGGACCACGTGCCGTTCCCGAAGGGTCCGCTGCCGTCCCGCATGGTGCTGCCTCCTTCCGATCCGGGCCTTCGGGCCCCGCTGCCTCAGGCCACCTGGAACGAACGCTTGGCCAGGCCGAACTGGTAGCCCTCGACGGTGGTCCGGACCGGTCCGTCGGGGCTGCTCGCGGCCCCCAGGGTCACGAACAGCGGCACGAAGTGTTCAACAGTCGGATGGGCGTACGGCATTCCCGGGGCACGGCGCTCGTAGTCGGCGAGCGAGTCCAGATCACCCGCGGCCAGCGCCTCGCCGGCCCACTGGTCGAACTCGGCGGACCACGTCGGCACCACGTTGTCGACGAACGCCTCGCGGCCCAGGTAGGGGAGGCCGTGGGTCATGAACCCGGACCCGATGATCAGGACGCCCTCGTCGCGCAGCGGCCGAAGGCTACGGCCGAGTTCCAGGAGGCGGGCCGGGTCGTGCGTGGGGATGCTCATCTGCAGCACCGGCACGTCGGCGTAGGGGTACATCACCTTCAGCGGGACCCAGGCGCCGTGATCGAGGCCACGGGCGGTGTCCAGCTCGACCGCCTCGCCCCCGGGCAGGACGGCGGCGATCCGGCCGGCGAGCCACGAGGCGTCCGGTGTCGGATATGTCATGGTGAAGTACCGGGAGGCGAATCCCCCGAAGTCGTAGACCAGGGGGACGGCGGCACCGGGAGCCGAGATCCGCAGCGGCGCGTGCTCCCAGTGAGCGCTGATCATGAGCACGGCCCTGGGCTTGGCCAGCGCCTGGGACCAGGTGAAGAGCTCGCTGATCCACAACGGGTCGTCGAAGAGCGGGGGCGCACCGTGGCTCAGGTACAGGGCGGGCATCGGCCCGTCGCCGGGCGTCCAGAGGGTCTGGTCGTGGCTGGAGGGTGCGACATCGGCCAGGAAGTCGTCGAACGCCGATCCCGGGTTCGGGGCAAGCATCGGTGAGGCCACGGGCACGATCCTCTCCGGTGGACCCGGAGCCTCCGGCCACCATTTAGTTGTATGAGCAACTAAATAGTACCAGGTTCCGTTGAACTTTCAAACAACTAGGGTCTCCTCCATGTTCGCCACAACTCCGGTTCCGACCGGCCCGCCGGGCACGCCCGACGGCGCCGGTGGGGTGCCCTGGCTCGACCAGGAGGAGCGCTCGATGTGGCTCACCCTGGTGCGCCTGCTGGCGAAGCTGCCCCCGCTGCTCGATGCCCGGTTGGAGCGCGAGGCGGATCTGAACCTGTTCGAGTACACGATCCTCGCCATGCTGTCCGAGCAGCCCGACGGGACGCTCCGGATGAGCCGACTGGCCTCGGTCACCGTCGCCTCGCCGTCCAGGCTGTCCCACGCGGCACGGCACCTCGAGGCGCGGGGCCTCCTGACCCGCGGGCCCGATCCCGACGACGGGCGGTGCATCCGGGCGGAGCTGACCGCCGCCGGGCGGGCGCTCGTCGAGGCTGCGGCCCCCGGACACGTCGCCGCCGTCCGCGAGCTGGTCCTGGACCCGCTCACCCGCCCGCAGCTGCTGGCGGTACGCGATGCGAACGAGCGGATCCTCGCCAGGGTGGATCCCGACGGGACCACCGATCCCACCCCGTCCACGACCCGAGGAGAGCACCGATGACCACCGCCGTGCGGGACGACCCGGCCCGCCACCGCTATGAGATCACCGAGGACGGAACGGTGGTGGGATTCGTCAGCTACCGGATCGACGGCGAGGTGATCGACCTCGTCCACACCGAAATCGATCCCGACCACGGGGGACGCGGCCTGGCCGGTCAGCTGGTGGCGGCCACGCTGGACGACGCACGTCGCCGGGGGCTCTCGGTCCTGCCCCACTGTCCCTTCGTGGCCCGGTACATCGACGACCACGCCGCCGACTACCTCGACCTCGTGCCCGCCGGACGCCGGGCCGAGTTCGGCTGGGTGGACTGACCCGTCCGGACGTCCGGCCGGGCGCCCCGCCCCCGTAAGGTGCCGGCATGGAACTCGACCACGCACTCGCCTACGCCGCCGGACGTCGGAACGCGCTGCTCACGACGTTGCGGAGTGACGGCCGCCCGCAGCAGTCCGTCATCTTCTACCTGCTCGACGGGGACCGGTTCACGATCTCGCTGACGGCCACGCGGGCGAAGACCAAGAACCTCCGCCGCGACCCGCGGGCCGCCCTCTACGTCCCGAGCGACGACGTGTTCGTGTGGGCGGGCTTCGACGGGACGGTCGAGCTGACCGACGTGGCCCAGGACCCGCACGACGCCGTGGTCGACCAGCTGGTGGAGTACTACCGACGGGGCAACGGCGAGCACGAGGACTGGGAGGGGTACCGGCGGTCGATGGTGGAGGACCAGCGGCTGGTCGCCACCTTCGTCGCCACCTCGGCCACGGGCATCCTCCCGGACTGACCCTGCAGCACCCGGGCCCGGGCCGCACGGTACGGTGGCACCGTCGTGCCACGCGGGCATGATGGTGGTCCGATCCGACGACCACCGGGGAGTGTCCGATGAGCCGAGTGAGCACCTACCTGAACTTCATGGGCGACACCGAGGAGGCGTTCGCCTTCTACGGCTCCGTCTTCGGGACCGAGCCGAGCGTCCCGATCATGCGCATGGGCGACATGCCAGCGCCTCCTGGAGCACCCGAACTGGCCGAGCACGAGCGCTCCCTGGTGATGCACGTCGAGCTCCCGATCCTGGACGGCCACGTCCTGATGGGTACCGACATGCTCGAGTCCATGGGACACACGCTGCGGATCGGCAACAACACCACGCTGAACCTGGAGCCCGACTCGAAGGAGGAGGCCGAGCGGCTGTTCGCCGCACTGTCGGAGGGCGGATCGGACACGGTGGGACTCGACCCGATGCCCTGGGGCTCGCTGTGGGGGGTGACCCTGGACAGGTTCGGCATCCGCTGGATGTTCAACGTGAGCCTCGAGGCCGACTGAGTCGGGTGCCCACCACCGCGCTGTTGGTGATGGATGTCCAGAACGCGATCGTCGGTCGGGTGCCCGAGGCCGCCGACGCCCTGCTGGCCGCACTCGACCGGGCGACGACGGCCGCCCGGGCACACGGGATCCCTGTGGTCTACGTGCGGGTCGCCTTCCGACCGGGTTCCCTCGACGTCAGCCCCCGCAACAAGGCGTTCGCCGCCCTGGCGGGGTCGGCCCCGCTCCTGCTCGACGACCCGTCGACCCAGATCCATCCGGTCGTGGCCCCGGGCGGGCAGGACGTGGTGGTGGTCAAGAAGCGGGTGAGCGCGTTCGTCGGCAGCGACCTCGAGGTCGTGCTCCGGTCGATGGACGTGTCGTCGCTGGTGCTGTGCGGCATCGCCACGAGCGGCGTGGTCCTGTCGACGCTGCGCCAGGCCGCGGACCTCGACTACCGCGTGACGGTGCTGTCGGACGGGTGCGCCGACGCCGACCCCGAGGTGCACCGGGTCCTGCTGGAGAAGGTGTTCCCCCGCCAGGCCGAAGTGGTCACCACCGAGGAGTGGGTGGGGAGCCTCGACGGACGTGCCGACTGAGGCGGCGCGGTCGCCTCAGGGCTCCACGAGCCAACGCGACAGCAGTGCGGTGTCCTCCACGGCGTACCCGAGCGAGTCGTAGAAGCCCAGCGTCGCGGTGTTGGCGGACCGGACCATGAGCTGGATCTTCGGCATGCCGGCCGCGCGGGCCCACGCCTCCGCCGCCTCCATCATCGCCCGACCGAGACCCCTCGCCTGCCGATCGGGGTCGACGGCGAGGTAGTAGATCCAGCAGCGGTGCCCGTCGTGGCCGACCATGGCCGTCGCCACCAGCCGGCCGTCCTCGAACCCGCCGAGCACGGCGGACGAATCACCACCTGCGGCCCGGTCGAAGTCCTGTTCGGGCGGATTCCACGGCCGGGTGAGCTCGGTGCGGTGCCACAGGGCGACCGCGTCCGTGCGGTCGGCGCGGGCGAGCGGGCGGATCTCCATCACCTGATTGTCGCACCGTCGGGGTTCCGCCGGTCCGCCTAGGGAACCGTGACGGACACGCGGTAGGAGCGCTGTGCCGGCGAGCAGGCGAGGGCCTCACCGCAGACGGTGCGGCTGGCGGACAGCACGGCGGTC
>Ga0209698_10006971_pt1 | contig 11928 bp, 10 predicted proteins | sample LitLauG_LLR_2012_FD_187203 | JGI IMG/M metagenome (GOLD analysis project Ga0209698, IMG submission 187203) | Freshwater sediment microbial communities from Pennsylvania, USA - Little Laurel Run_MetaG_LLR_2012 (SPAdes) (version 2) | ecosystem: Environmental > Aquatic > Freshwater > Creek >...
GATTGATAGCCGCGACCCGATGACGAAAATGGACGCTGTAATGGCATTGGGGGCGATCGCCGATCCGGCTGATACAGCGCTCTTAGAGAAAGTTGCAAAGGGTGCAGATGAGACGCTCGCGACGGCAGCGCTCCCCGGTGCGACGGCCTCGACGACCACCACGACCAGCCCTCCGCCCGTGGCCGGACCGGTCACCGCCATCGGCGACTCGGTCATGCTGGACGTCCAGCCACAGCTGACCGCCGATCTCCCCGGCGTCACCGTCGACGGCCAGGTCAGCCGCCAGTTCCCCGCAGGAGTCGGCATCGTGCAGACCGATCGGGCCGCCGGCACCCTGGGCAAGGTCCTGGTGGTCGAGCTCGGCACCAACGGAGCGGTGGAACCGTCCGACATCGACGCAATGATGCAGGCCGCCGCAGGCGTCAGTCGGGTGGTGTTCGTCAACGTGAACGTCCCACGCGACTGGGCGGCCCCGGACAATGCGGTGCTGGCCGCCGGGGTGGCCCGCTATCCCGGTGTGGCCGTCCTCGCCGACTGGAACGCGCTGTCGACGCCCCATCCCGAATGGTTCACCTCGGACCAGGTCCACCTGAATCCGGCCGGGGCCGTGGCGCTCGCAGCCCTGATCGCCCGGTACGCCTGAGAACCGGAACCGTCAGAGGAACGGCCCGGGCCCGGCAGGCCCGCCTTCGGGCCGCAGACCCAGACCCGACCGGGCCCGCACCACGTCTTCGAACGAGTCCGGGTCGTCGGGGGTCAGGAACGGCTTGACCCGCCTGCCCAGGTCCAGCACGAGGCCGGTCGACTTCCTCGGTCGCGCCGGGTCGAAGTTGGCCCAGTAGCCAGGATTGGCCGTCCCCCAGATCCTGCCCCTGCCGCGGGCGGCGTTCAGGTCCACCCGTTGCACGCCGCGCACCGATGCGTAGGCGATGCGCTTCGTTCCCCACGGGAAGTAGTAGCCCCGCACCTCGATGCCGACCGGGGTGCACCGTATCCTGGGATCGGCATAGCCCGGTGTCTCGTCCACGATCCGAGGCTACGCCCTGCCCCGCCGGTCCGGTGTGGTAGTCAGTGCCATGCCCCGCTTCTCTCCCTTCGCCGGTCTGAGGTACGACCGGGCCAGGGTGGACGTCGCCCAGGTGGTGGCCCCTCCCTACGACGTGGTCGGCCCGGACGAGCGGGCGGCCCTGGCCGCACGCCACAGCGCCAACTCGATCCTGGTCGAGCTGCCCGAGGCCGACCCCCGCAGTGGAGACGACCGCTATCAGGCGGCGGCGGCCCGCCTGGCCCGGTGGGAGGCCGAGGGGATCCTGGCCCGGGACCCGGTCCCCGCCCTCTATCCCTACCGCATGACCGCTCCCGACGGCTCGGTCACACTCGGCGTACTGGGAGTCCTCGGCCTCGAGCCGTCCAGCGCCGCCGGGGTCCTCCCCCACGAGGAGACGCTCCCCAAGGCGAAGACCGACCGCCTCGAGCTGCTGACCGCCACCCGGGTCAACCTCTCCCCCATCTGGGGCCTGTCCCTCGCACCCGGGCTCACCGCGCTCCTGGACGTCTCCGGTCCTCCGGCGATGTCCGCGGTCGACGACGAGGGCGTGCTCCACGAGCTGTGGGTCATCGATGATCCCGTCGTCGTGGCCCCCGTGGTCGACCTCGTCGCCACCGCGCCGGTCGTCGTGGCCGACGGGCACCACCGCCTGGCCGTCGCCACCAGCTACCTCGAGGGTGACGGTGCCGGCACCCCGGGGGCGGACGGGGTCCTCGCCCTGGTGGTCGAGCTGGCCGACGACGTCCTGTCCGTCGGGCCCATCCACCGGCTCCTCTCGGGCCTGCCGGACGGCCTGGACCTGGTCGACGTCTTCAATTCGTGGTTCGACGTGGCACGTGCCGGCGAGTTCGACGACCGGACCACCGCCGCCCTCGGCAACAGCTCGGCGCTCGCCCTGGTGATGGCATCGGGGTGCTGGCTGCTGACCCCCCGGGACGGGACGGCCGAGGCGGCCGGTTCCGACCTCGTGTCGTCGATGGTGGCCCTGGTGGTGGCCGAGTTGCCCGACCACGAGCTCACCTTCGCCAACAGCTGGCGGGCGGCGGTCGCCGCCGTCGGCGACGAGGTGGCCCAGGCGGCGGTGCTGCTGCCGCCGGTCCGCATCGACCAGATCGACGAATGGGCACGTGCCCGGCGGCGGATGCCGCCCAAGAGCACCTTCTTCCATCCCAAGCCCCGCACCGGGATGGTGTTCCGCCCACTCGACCCTGCCTGATCCCCGACGGCCGGCGACCCACGCGTCACCACTAGCCTTGCCCGGCGGTACGGGGGTCGGACGAAGTCGGAGGCGCAGTGACCAGAGCACGTCGCAGGGCGAGGAGCACCGCCCTGGCCGCGGTGTTGCTGGCCGCCGTCGTCACCAACGGTTGCTCCAGCTCCGGTGCCGCCCCGGTGCGCCGGTCCGTCCCGACGACCGCACCCGCGACCACCACGACCACCTCGACGACCTCGACGACGCTGCCGTCGGCCGTGCCGACCACGACGCCGACCCCGGTGGTCCCGACCGTCGGTTGGACGCGGCCGGTCACGGCGCTCCCCCCGGCAGGCGGGATCACCTCGCTGTCGTGCATCTCCGACGTGTTCTGTCTGGCCGCCGGCGGTGGGTCGAACGAAGCCGACGCCGCCGGCTCGACCGGCCCCGGGGCGGTGGCCGCCTGGGACGGGGCCACGTGGAGTTCGCCGACCACCTACTACCCGACCGCACCGGGCACCGCCCCGCCACCGTGGCTCCCGGCCATCTCGTGCACCGGGGGACCCCTGTGCGCGGTGGTCGACGGGTCCGGACACGCTGTGCTCGGCGACGGAACCACCTGGTCCGCGCCGTCGACGCTCGGCGTCGCCCCGACCACCAGCCCGAACCCCGCCGATCCCGGGCCCGGGCATCCGGGCGCACGCAGTGCGGCGGTGTCGTGCCCGACCGCTCAGTTCTGCGCCTACGTCGACAACACCGGCCACGTGGCAACGCTGCACGGGACATCGTGGTCGACGCCGCAGGCCATGACCGTCCGCGTGGGCACGGCCACGGTCGGCCTCTTCCAGTCCGGCAGGGTCGGCCTGTCGTGCGCCGACGGTTCGGCCTGCACCGGAATCGTGGGGGGCACCGTGCTCGACTGGGACGGCGCCAACTGGAACGTGTCGGCCGCACCCTGGGGAGCGTCGGCCACGGCAGGCGACACCGCGGTCTCCTGCCCCGCCGCCGGTACCTGTGTGGCCGTGCACGGGTCCACCGCCTCGGTCCGCGGGCCCGGTTCCGGCTGGTCCGTTCCCCGGACCATCGACTCCAACGGCCTCCTCGACTCGGTGTCGTGCCCGTCCGTGACGGTCTGCGCGGCCGCCGACGCCTATGGCGACGTGCTCCGCATGGCCGGAGGGGTCTGGGGACCTGCGCAGAAGGTGGTCCCCACCGCCACCGCCTACACCGGTGACGGCACCAGCCTGTCGTGCCCGTCGACGCAGTTCTGCATGGTGATCAACGGCGACGGCGACTACGCCACCTACCAGGGAGCCGACCCCCCGGCGGCCACCACGACGACGTCCCCGCTCGCCCCGGTGCCCGCGGGCGCCTGATCGTCCACTCCCGCCCCGACCATCGGGCTCTTCCGGGAATCCGGGCCCATCGGGATCATCGGGATCATCGGGATCATCGGGATCATCGGGCCAACTCGGCCAGCGCACACACCGTCCGCCAGTTCCGGGTGGTGGCCACCTGCCCGAGCACCCGCTCCAGCAGTGCGTTCTGCAGCTTCGTCTCGGAGTAGCGGCCGGGCACGTGCAGGAAGACGTCCGGGCCGACCACGGCGAACCGGTCCGGGAGGAATTCAGGTGCCCGTGCCCGAAGGGCGTCGACCTGCTCCCGTCCCGGCGGCGAGGCCAGGAAGGTCACGTGGAGCGGGGACCCGTCCGGAGGGCCGGACGTGGACACGTCGGCCCCGAACGGGTCGGCGGCCGTCAGTGCCATCCACTCGGCACCCGTGCGGGCCACCACCGGGACCGACATCTTGAACTCGTCCCGCAACGCCGAGGACAGCCCCTCGGCCACCGCGGTGGCCGCGCCGGATCCGGTGCAGACCACGTTGCCGCTCTGCAGGTGGGTCCGGACGTCGCCGTGGCCGAGACCGGTCACCAGGGCCCGCAGGTCGGCCATGGGCAGCCTGTTGCGGCCGCCCACGTTGATGCCCCGGAGGAGCAGGATGTAGGTGTCCACCGAGCGTGCGCCCTCGCCGGCCGACCGGTGACTAGGAGACGGTCCAGGAAGACCCGGAGCGAAGCAGCGCATCGAAGTCGCCGGGGCCCCGTCGTTCGGTGGCCACCTCGATCTGCTCGGCCATCTGCTCGCCGTACTCGTCGTGTTCGACGTCCCGGAACACACCGATCGGGGTGGGCTCGAACGGCCCGCGCGACAGGCGGCTCAGCTGGAAGGCCAGGCCGGGGTTCTCCTTGTGCTCGTCGTGCACCAGCAGTGCCCCCTCGCCCACCGTGGCCACCTCGACCACCTCGACCGAACCGTCGGGGTCCATGACCACGCCGAACTGCCCGTCGGACCCGAAGCGGATGGGCTCCCCGTGGACCAACGGGATGAGCATGTCGGCCCGGTGCTCCTTCCCGGTGATCGCCTCGAAGGCGCCGTCGTTGAACACGTTGCAGTTCTGGTAGATCTCCACGAAGGACGCTCCCTTGTGGGCGTGGGCCCGACGGAACACCTCCATCATGTGCTTGCGGTCCATGTCGTGGGTGCGGGCCACGAAGCCGGCCTCGGCGCCGAGCGCCAGGCTCAAGGGGTTGAACGGGTGCTCCAACGAGCCGAACGGCGTGGACTTGGTGACCTTCGCCATCTCCGACGTCGGCGAGTACTGGCCCTTCGTCAGCCCGTAGATCTGGTTGTTGAACAGCAGGATGGTGATGTTGACGTTGCGTCGGAGCGCATGGATCAGGTGGTTGCCGCCGATCGACAGGGCATCGCCGTCCCCGGTGACCACCCACACATCGAGGTCGGGCCGGGTGGTGGCCAGGCCGGTGGCGATGGCCGGGGCCCGACCGTGGATCGAGTGCATCCCATAGGTGCTCATGTAGTACGGGAACCGTGCGGCGCAGCCGATCCCGGACAGGAACACCGTCGACTCACGGCGCACGCCGAGGTCGGGCATGAGCATCTGCACGGCGGCCAGGATGGAGTAGTCGCCGCATCCGGGACACCAGCGCACCTCCTGGTCGGACGACCAGTCCTTGCGGGTGGTGAGGGGGACGGGCACGGCCTCGGTCACATCGGTCATCGGTCGGTCCCCTCTTCGTCGGCCGATCCGTCGGCCGTCTCGTCGATCAGTTGCAGGATGGCGGTCTCCATGGCGGCGGCCCGGAACGGGATGCCCGACACCTGGGTGAGCGACACGGCGTCCACCAGGTACTCGGCCCGCAGCAGGCGGCTCAACTGCCCGAGGTTCACCTCGGGCACCAGGACCCGGTCGTAGCGGGCCAGCACGTCGCCCAGGTCGGCCGGGAACGGGTTGAGGTGGACCAGGTGGGCCTGGTCCACCTTGTGACCCCGAGCACGGACCCGCTGGACGCCGGCCGCGATCGCCCCGTAGGTCGAGCCCCAGCCGATGACGAGCACCTTGGCGCCGTCCTCGTGGTCCACGTCGGTCGGCGGGATGTCGGCGGCGATCCCGGCGATCTTGGCCGCCCGCAGGCGCGTCATGCGCTCGTGGTTGGCACCGTCGTAGGCCACGTTGCCGGGTCCGTCGGACTTCTCGAGCCCCCCGATGCGGTGCTCGAGCCCGGCCAGGCCGGGTGGTGCCCACGGTCGGGCCAGGGTCTCGGGATCGCGGAGGTAGGGCCAGAACACCTCGGTCCCGTCGTCCTCGCTGTGGTTCGGCCCGGTGGCGAAGTCCGGGTCGATGGCCGGCAGCTCGTCCAGCACCGGGAGCTTCCAGGGCTCGGTCCCGTTGGCCAGGTAGCCGTCGGACAGCAGCATGACCGGGGTCCGGTACTTGACGGCGATCCGGACGGCCTCGAAGACGGCCTCGAAGCAGTGCGACGGGGTCTTCGCCGCGATGATCGGCATCGGCGCCTCGCCGTGGCGGCCGTACATGGCGTGGAGGAGGTCTGCCTGCTCGGTCTTGGTGGGCAGCCCGGTCGAGGGTCCGCCCCGCTGGATGTCGATGATCAGCAGCGGCAGCTCGAGGCTGATGGCCAGGCCCATCATCTCCGACTTCAGGTCGATGCCCGGTCCTGACGTGGTGGTCACGCCGAGGGAGCCCCCGAACGCCGCACCCAGCGCGGCGCCGATGCCGGAGATCTCGTCCTCGGCCTGGAACGTGCGCACGCCGAACTGCTTGTGCTTGGACAGCTCGTGGAGGATGTCCGATGCCGGGGTGATCGGGTAGGTCCCGAGAAAGAGCGGCAGGCCGCTGCGGATCGACGCCGCCACCAGGCCCCAGGCCGCGGCGGTGTTGCCCGTGATGTTGGCGTACTCACCCGGCTCCAGCACGGCCGGCTTGACCTCGTAGGACGACTCGAACAGCTCCGCCGTCTCGCCGAAGTGGTACCCGGCCTTGAACGCCCGCTGGTTGGCCTCGAGCACCAGCTCCTTGCCGGCGTACTTCTCGGCGATCCACTCGAGGGTGGGCTCGACCGGCCGGGTGTAGAGCCAGCTGATCAGCCCCAGGGCGAAGAAGTTCTTGGAGCGCTCCGCATCGCGGGGCTTGACCCCCAGCTCCTTCGACGACTCGGTGGTGATCGAGGTCATGGGGACCTCGTAGACGGTGAACGCCGACAGCGACCCGTCGGCCAGGGGATCCCCCTCGTAGCCGGCCTTGTGGAGGTTTCGCTCGTCGAAGGCGTCCGAGTTGACGATGATGGTCGCACCCTGGGGCAGTGCGGCGACGTTGGCCAGCAGTGCGGCCGGGTTCATGGCCACCAGCACGTTCGGCGAGTCACCCGGCGTGGAGATGGTGTGGTCGGAGATGTGGACCTGGAACGCCGACACCCCGGCCAGGGTGCCGGCCGGGGCCCGGATCTCGGCCGGAAAGTCCGGGAACGTCGCCAGGTCGTTGCCGAACAGGGCCGAGGACGTGGTGAAGCGGTCACCGGCGAGCTGCATGCCGTCCCCGGAGTCGCCGGCGAACCGGATGACGACGCGGTCGATCAGATGTGGGGACTTCGGGTCGGTCGTGGTGTCGGACACCTTGCTCCTCTTCGTGCTGCGCGAGCGCTCGTGGGCGCCGGTTGTCGACGACCCTGCCGGGGCCCGGCACCCGCTCGGAGGCGCTCCGGACCCGGACGCGCCGAGGTCACGCGGCGGGTCCTCTCCGACACTACCGCCGCACGCGGGGCGCCCCGGCGATCGTCCACGACGGTTGCAGATCCGGTCGCACGGCGATCCGCTGCGGCGGGCCGGACCGCAGGTCGCCCTGCCTACGCGATGGTGACCTGGGGGTCCAGGTACACGTCCTGGATGGCGTGGATCAGTGCCGCCCCCTCGTCGGTCGGGCGCTGGAAGGCCTTGCGACCCACGATCAGCCCGGCCCCTCCGGCCCGCTTGTTCACCACCGCGGTGCGCACTGCCTGGGCGAGGTCGTCGGCGCCCTTGGACTCGCCACCGGAGTTGATGAGCGGGATCCGTCCGGCGTAGCAGTTGACGACCTGCCACCGGGTGAGGTCGATGGGGTGGTCCGTGGTCAGCTCCGAGTAGACCAGCGGGTCGGTCTTCCCGAACTCCAGGGCGTTGTAGCCGCCGTTGTTCTCCGGCTGCTTCTGCTTGATGATGTCGGCCTCGATGGTGACGCCGAGGTGGTTGGCCTGGCCGGTGAGGTCGGCCGACACGTGGTAGTCGGTGTCTCCCTGCTTGAAGGCGCCGTTGCGCAGGTAGCACCACAGGACGGTGAACATCCCGAGCCGGTGGGCCTCGGCGAACGCCTGGGACACCTCCACGATCTGTCGGTCGGCACCCTCGGACCCGAAGTAGATGGTCGCCCCGACGCCGACCGCGCCGAGGTCGGCGGCCTGTCGCACCTCGGAGAACATGATCTGGTCGTAGGTGTTCGGGTAGTTGAGGAAGTCGTTGTGGTTCAGCTTCACGATGAAGGGGATCTTGTGCACGTAGCGCCGGGACACGATGCCGAGCCCGCCCAGCGTGGTGGCGATGGCGTTGCAGTCGGCGGCGACGGCCAGGTCGCACAGGCGGGCCGGGTCGAAGTAGGCGGGGAACTTGGCGAAGCTGGCCGCAGCCGAGTGCTCGATGCCCTGGTCGACCGGGAGGATCGACACGTAGCCGGTGCCGGCCAGCCGGCCGGTGTTGTAGAGCGTGCCCAGGTTGCGGAGCACCGTGGGTGACCGGTCGGAGTCGCGGAACACGTCGTCGAGGACGGTCGGGCCGGGTAGCGTCAGGAGGTCGGACGGGAACGCGGTTGCGGTGTGCGTCAGCAGGGAGTCCGCTTCGTCACCGAGGAGTTGTTCGAGGCTCATGGCCGCAGAGCCTAACGGGCGCCACGGGTGCGGTTGGGCGTGCGGCGGGCCTTGGTGGGCGGACCGAGCGATTCGAGCCGTTCGCGCACGTCATAGGCGTCGGGGTCGGCGGCGGCCACCCGCAGGAACAGCTCCCGGGCCTTGGCGAGGTCCCCCGAGCGCTCCATCAGGTCGGCCAGCACGTACCACTGCCGCAGGTGGCGCTCGGACGGGTTCCGGATCAGCCGGCCGGCTCCGGCGTCGACCAGGAGCCCGACGGCGCCGTCGAGGTCCCCCAGGTCGGCCCGCGTGCCGGCCAGCACCAGCCGGCCCTCGGTGAGGACCTCGGGATCGGGCGACCCCTTGCGCAGCTCCTCGAACAGCGCCTCCACCCGCTTGGGGCGGCCGAGGGCCCGCTGGCAGTCCATGCGCACCGGGTGCTGGTCCACCGACCCGGTCAGGGTGGCGAACATCTCGAGGTTGGGCAGGGCCGCCTTCCAGTGCCCCTGGTGGTACTGGCTGAGTCCGAGCAGTTCCCGGGCCGAGGGGGCGGTGGGCACGGCGTCGACCACCGTGCGCAGGATCCGGGCCGCATCCCGGTAGCGCTCCCGTTCGTAGGCACCGATGCCGGCCGTCATGCGCTCGGTGATGCGGACCCGCAGGAAGTTCCAGTCGGGTCCTGCCGCCGTCGCCAGCTCCTGGGCGATGTCGGCGGAGAGCTCGTCGGGCTCCCGCACCGGCCGGTGCGCCGGCTCCGGCGCACGGCCCGGTCGTGCCCCCTGGCGGTCGTCGACCCGGACGAACTCCTCGGCCACGAACTCGTCGGTCCGCTTCTTCGACCGCCGACGGCCCTCGGGAGTGTCCTCGTCCGGTCCGTGGTCGACCCCATCACGCACCTGGGACGCACCCCGTCGGGCGACGCTCCCCCAGCCCTTGCGTACGACCTGTCCCCTGTCCGGCCGGTCGCCGGGTCGACCGTCGGGACGATCTCCGTATCCCGAGCCCGTGCCGGATCCGGTGCGCCGCGCCGGCGGACGGCCCGAACGGGCCCCGGTGGGACCGTCGGTGCGGACAGGACGAGCGCCGCGCTCCCCCGATCCGGTGCGATTGCCCTGGTAACCCGACGGGGCGCCGTCCCGCCGGGGCGGCCGTCCGGAGCCGGATCCGGAGCCCGAACCGGTGCGGCTGCCGGAGCCCGAACCGGTGGGACTGCCGGAGCCCGTTCCACCGCTGCGACCTGACCCGCCCGTGCGCGGCGCTCCGCTGGAGCCGCCCCGGGGCGACCCGGAGCCGGTGGTACGGCCGGAGCCTCCCGACCCGGAACCGGACGGGCGCTTGTCGCCTCCGCCGGGCCGCGACCCGCCACCCGGCGTGCGCGGGCGCGGCGGACCAGACGGGGTGCTCGGCGACATGGCTGCAGTCTACCTGCGCCGGGTCCCGCCTCCGGGGTCCGCCACGCAACCCTCGTTCCCCGTGGCGGGCGCCGACGCGGTGTCGTCGCGGTCCCCTACCCTGGTCTGCCGGCACACCGCACCGGTCCCCGACGATCCCCACCGTTGCCCGCGCCGCCACCGCAGCCATGACTCCGATCCACCCAGACACGCCCTCGGACGCACGACGACCGGCACGGCACGCACCGGCCGCCGCCGGGATCGTGCTGGTCTTCGCCCTCGTCACCGCCTTCGCCGCCCTGGCCGCCGGGTGCTCGACCACCGACACGGCCCGCCCCAAGGCCGGGACCTACGTCCCTGCGTCCGGGGCTGCGTCCGGCTACGGAGCCGTCCCGGCGGCGGCGTCCCCGGCGGCGGCCCAGGCGGCCAGGGCGTCGTCGACGGCGTTCGGTGCACAGGTCGACGCCGCCACGGCTGCCTTCGCCTCCTCCGTCGGACGGCTCCAGACGGACGTCGCCGCCGGAGACACCACCACGGCCCGTTCCGACGAGCTCGCCGCACAGGCTGCCTTCGATGCGTTCCGGGTGCTCGAGGCGGGCAACGCCGTCAACGGAGCGACCCTCGACGAGCGCTCGACCGACGTCGGTGCCCAGCAGTCGTTCGGCGGGTTGCACGCCGTCGAACAGGACCTGTGGGCCTCGGGTCCGTTGGCCGCCGACGTGTCGGCCGTGGCCGGGCAGGCGCCGGTGGCCCAGTTCCTCCTCGGACGCGAGCGGCTCGGTCCCGAGGCGATCGGCGTGGTCGCCGTCGACCAGCTGAACTGGGTCGCCGACGACGCGCTCCCCGTGGGCCAGGAGCAGTACTCCCACCTCGGCCTGGTGGACGTGGCAGCCACCGAGCAGGCCGCCCACCGAACGTTCGCGGACATCCTGCCGCTGGCCCGACTGGTGGTGCCCGCCCTTGCGTCCACCGTCGACGGGCAGTTCACCGTCCTCGACGCCGAGGTGGCCGGGCTCGGCGACCCGACGACGGTGCCCGACTCGTCGGTGGACCCGGGCGCACGCCTCGCCCTCTCCCGTCAGCTGGACGCCACCGCCACGACGCTCGCCCGGCTGGCGGCCGCACTCACCCCCTACGGAACCCGCGGGGCGCCGTCGTGAGCGTCCGACGGGGCACCCCGTTCAGCCGACGCCGGTTGCTGGCCGGGTCCGGACTGGCCACGGCGGCCGCTCTGGCAGCCGCAGCCACCGGTCCGGCGACCGGGGCGGCAGCCGACACGCCCACGGAGGGCGCCACCGTGCCCTTCCACGGCACCCACCAGGCCGGGATCGCCACCCCCGAGCAGGCCAGGCTGGTCTTCGCCGTATTCGACGTGGCCACGGCCGACCGGTCGGGGCTGGCCGCCCTGCTGGCCACGTGGACCTCGGCGGCGGAACGGATGACCCGGGGCGCGGCGATCGAGGGCCGTCCGGGTGGATTCTCCCCGCCGCCCGACACCGGCGAGGCAGTGGACCTGCCCCCGTCCCGCCTGACCCTCACCGTGGGATTCGGTCCGTCGCTGTTCGACGACCGGTTCGGTCTGGGCTCCAGGCGCCCGGAGGCGCTGATCGACCTCCCTGCGTTCCCCGGGGACCGGTTGGACCCGGCACGCTCGGGCGGTGACCTGTGCGTACAGGCCTGCGCCGACGACGCCCAGGTGGCGTTCCACGCCATCCACAACCTGACCCGACTGGCACTCGGTTCGGCGACGCTCCGCTACGTGCAGACCGGGTTCGGGCGGACCGCCTCGGCGGGCGATGGCACGACCACTCCCCGCAACCTCCTCGGATTCCGGGACGGGACCGACAACCTGGCTCCGACCCACGCACCGTCGATGGACGCCTACGTGTGGGCGGACGGCTCCGACCGGACCTGGATGCGAGGCGGCTCGTACCTGGTGGCCAGGCGCATCCGGGTCCACCTCGAGGCATGGGACCGCAGCACCCTGGGCGACCAGGAGCGGACCATCGGCCGGGTGAAGGGCAGCGGGGCACCGATCGGCTCCACCCA
>Ga0209698_10006972_pt1 | contig 11928 bp, 13 predicted proteins | sample LitLauG_LLR_2012_FD_187203 | JGI IMG/M metagenome (GOLD analysis project Ga0209698, IMG submission 187203) | Freshwater sediment microbial communities from Pennsylvania, USA - Little Laurel Run_MetaG_LLR_2012 (SPAdes) (version 2) | ecosystem: Environmental > Aquatic > Freshwater > Creek >...
GTGGCCAGCGGCGTGTAGACGAAAGATCGCCCATGCTTTTCCCGCGCCACCGTGCCCCGTTTCTCCAGCCGGTCGAGCAGCGTCATCACCGTGGTGTACGCCAGCTTACGCGTATGCATGCCATCCTTCACCTGGCGGACCGTCCCACTGCCGAGCGTCCACAGGACCTTGAGGCACTCGACTTCTAACGGCGGCGGCAGATCGCGCGAGGCCTCCGCACGCGGCATGGCTTTATTTCTCCGTGCGCAGCGCGTCGCTGAGCTTGGCGCCGAACGGGGACGAGGGCGGTTCCTTTTTCGGAGGTTTGACGAAGAGCGTCGGAGACGCCGCAGCCGCAGCCGGCTCAGGTACCGCGAGAAACTTGTCCTTCTTTAGAACGCTGCGGTCCAGTGCGGTGCTGTAGCCCGTCCACACGCCTTCGATTTGGCGGTCGCGCTCGATCAATCCGCGCATACATTCCATCTTCGAATCCATGTTGTCCAAATGGTGCAGCAGCATCGCCTCCGGGAACAGAGGCACTTTGGGCGACCCGAACGCCAGTTCGCCATGATGGCTGGCGATCAGGTGCAGCAGCAGGTCGCGCAGCGCGGCAGGAAAACCAGGCACCGCTCGGATTTTCTCGTCTACCATCCCGAGCCCAATCACGATGTGGCCCAGCAACTGGCCCTGGTTTGAATAGCTGAACCCGCGCGCGTAATTCAGTTCGGTGATCTTACCGATATCGTGCAGGATCACGCCCGCCAACAGTAGGTCCATATCGATGTTGGCGTAGTGCGCTCCAGTGAACTTCGCCAGCGCGCACAATGAGAGCACGTGTTCCAGCAGTCCGCCGATCCAGGCATGATGAATCGCCTTGGCCGCAGGCGCGGTCCGGTACGCCACCGCGATGTTCTCGTCTGCGAAGATGGCGTCCAGCAGAGCGCGCAGATGCGGGTTGCCGATTCCGGCCACGATCCCCTGTAGCTCCCGGAACATTTCGTCGCGGTCGCGTTTCGAAGCAGGGAAGTAATCGGCGACGTCCACTTCGGATTCGGCCACCGGCTGAATCTTGTGGATGGTCAGCTGCGGGCGGTTCTGGAACACCTGCAGCAGGCCCTTGATGCGGACGAAATCGTCCTGGGCGAACGTGCCCGCGGCCTCCGTTGCGTTGTCCCACATTTTGGCGTCAAGCTCGCCTGTCCGATCCGCCACGACGAGCGACAGATAAATATCTCCGGATTTTTTCTGCCGCACGTCCTTGTGCTGGACCAGAAACATCGCGTTGACGATCTGGTCCGGTTCCAGCTCGCTGACAAAAGGTGACTTCATTCTTAAGTTACTTCGAAGTGGACACGCCCGCCTTGGTGGACGACGTACCAGGGATCGGCACGAGGCCGAACAGCTTCTTCTTGTGCGAGCGCGCGGCCACTTCCGCCTTGGTCACGGTTTCGGGCCGCAGCGTGGCTGGATCGCTCCAGGTGGTGTCCTTGCCGGGTGCCGCGCCCGTGTCTTCCCAGCCGGGCTTGATTTCGAGGAACGCCACCGCGCGCATCTTGGTCAGATAATCGCGCATCGCGGGCTGCATCTTGGGGCGGAACATGCGGTCCTGCACTTCGTCGCGAGCTTCTTCGAACTCCGCCAAGCCGGCCTTCTGATGCTCCTCAACCTTGAAAATCGCGAAGCCGTTGGGGCTTTCCACCTTGATCGGATCGGTCACGTACCCGCGCGACTGGTTCCACACCGCTTTCACCAGTTCCTCGCGCAGGTCTTTCTTCTCGAACGGAGGCATGCCGCCGCCTTCAGCCGCATTCGGCGCGTCGGAGTTGGCTTGCGCCATTTCGGCGAAGCGCTCGCCCTTGCGCGCGCGGGCCACCAGGTCCTTAGCTTTCTTTTCCGCCGCGGCGATCCCGGCGGCGTCCTTGCCATCGGTGGAGACGAAGATCTCACGCAGGAACACACGCTCCTGGCGCATGAATTCGTCCTTGTGCTCGTCGTAATACTTCTGCAGCTCTTCGTTTTTGAGGACGATCTTGCGGGAAATTTCCTCGCGGATCACTTTTTCGCGCAGCAGGTTGTTCTTCAGCTCGGCCTTATAATCTTCGTACGGTACGCCGGTCTGCTGGCGGACGTACTCCTGGAATTTTTCCGGATCGACGATCTTGGTGTTGCGCTGAATATCGAGCAGTTGCTTGTTCAGCTCGTTATCCACTTTCAGGTCGAGTTCCTTGGCCTTTTGCACCAGCAGCAACTGGTCGATCTTTTCACGCAGAATATTGCGCGCCGCGTCGTTCAGCGCTTCGTTCAGGCGCGCCCCGGAGAGCCCGTTCTGGCGCATCTCGGATTCGATCATCTTCCGGTCGTGCGCCATCTCGCCGCGGGTGACGATGTCGCCGTTGACCTTGCAGATAATCTCCTCCATCAACACTACGTCCCCGGCGTTCAGGGACGCTGCCAGCAAGAAGACACAAATCAAGCGCATAAAATTAGTATAACCGTCCTTTGAAGGTTTTCAGCACGCCAGATGCCAGTTTCTGGCCCCTGGTTCCTCTACTGTCGAAGCGTCCGGTGTCGAAAAAACGCAACACCCAGTCAGCATCGGCACACCAGGCCCGCCATTGAGCCGCTAGGCGTGAGCATGCGGGCAGCCGGTGCCTGGGATCCAGCCCGCATGCTCACGCAAGGGGGCAAAACGAATTAAACAAAATGGCCTAGCCCGGTGACAGTGCCGTGATCGATTCCTTCACCGAATCGAGCACCGCATCCGGCGCCGTGCTTCCCAACGGCAGCCGCAGCACCCCCGCCGGAGTGAACTGTGCGCCTTCCTTGTGCGACACCAGCTCCATCAATTTCGCCGGATCGATCTTCGCGCCCGGATGGAATTTAATATGGAGGGCACTGCCGCGCCGGTCGATGGCCTCGACGCCCGCCTTCTGCGCGGCACTCTTCAGCAGAGCGAACTTCAGCAGCATCTCCACCGCCTCGGGCGCCGGTCCGTACCGATCGGCAAGTTCCGCGCGCACCGTATCCGCCTGTGCCGGGTCCCGCGCGTCGGCCACTTTCTTATACGCACGCAGCCGCTGATTCTCGTCGGCGATGTACTCCGCCGGGATGCGGATATCGAGGCCGAGGTTCAGCGCGGAATGCACCTCGACCGGAACCTCGATGCCTTTCAGCTCCTGCACCGTCTCTTCCAGCATCTTCAGGTACATGTCGAAGCCCACCGCCTCGATGTGGCCGTGCTGCTCGCCGCCCAGCAGGTTGCCCGCGCCGCGCAGTTCTAAATCCAGCGCCGCGATTTTAAATCCCGCGCCGAGGTCGGAAAATTCGCGTAGCGCCGCCAGACGCTTGCGCGCGATCTCGCTCAGCTCGGTGTCCTGGGGAACCAATAAATACGCATACGCGCGGCGGTTCGACCGCCCCACGCGTCCGCGCAGCTGATACAGCTCGCTCAATCCATGGCGCTCGGCATTTTCGATGATCATCGTGTTTGCCAGTGGAATATCCAGCCCGTTTTCGACGATCGTCGTGCATACGAACACGTCGTATTCATGCTTCATGAAGCCCAGCAGCACACGCTCCAACTCCGCCTCGCCCATCTGCCCGTGGCCCACGCCGATGCGGCAGCCCGGCACCAGTTCCTGAATCATCGCCGCCCGCGAAAAGATCGACTCCACGCGGTTGTGGACGAAATAAACCTGCCCACCGCGCCCGATCTCCTGCTCAATCGCCTGCTTCACGATGTCGGGATCGAATTTCGCAACCACGGTATGAATCGCCAGCCGGTCTTTCGGAGGCGTCTCAATCACGCTCATGTCGCGAATGCCCAGCAGCGACATATGCAGCGTGCGCGGAATGGGCGTGGCGCTCATCGTCAGCACGTCCACGTTCATGCGGATTTGCTTGATGCGCTCCTTGTGCCGCACGCCGAAGCGCTGTTCTTCGTCTACGATCAGCAGTCCGATGTCGCGGAACTCCACGTCTTTCGAGAGCAGCCGGTGAGTGCCCACCGCCACGTCGATGCGGCCCAGCGCCAGTTCGTCCAGGCTGGCCTTCAGATCCTTGGCAGTCTTGAACCGCGAAAACATTTCGATGCGCACCGGGAACGCCGCGAACCTTCGCTTAAACGTTTCGAAGTGCTGGAACGCCAGCACCGTCGTTGGAGCCAGCACCGCCACCTGCTTGCCGTCGCCCAAGGCCTTGAACGCCGCGCGCATCGCGACCTCTGTTTTGCCGAACCCCACATCGCCGCACAGCAGCCGGTCCATCGGATGCGGTGATTCCATGTCGCGCTTGATTTCCTTCACCGCGCTAAACTGGTCCTTGGTCGCCGTGTATTCGAAGGCGTCTTCGAACTCGCGCTGCCAGTTGGAGTCGGCTGAAAATGAAAACCCCTCGGCCATGCGGCGCTCGGCGTAGAGCTTCAGCAGTTCGTCCGCCATGTCGCGCATTTTCGCTTTGACGCGAGTCTTGCGCGCGGTCCAGGTCGCGCCGCCCATGCGATCGAGCGGGGGCCCCTGCTCGCCCGCGCCGCGATACTTTTCCACCAGATCCATGCGCGTCAGCGGCACATAGAGCTTAGATTCGCCGGCGTATTCGAGCAGCATGAAGTCGCCCTTCTGCTCGCCTTGGATGATTTCCTTCAGGCCTAAGAACCGCCCCACGCCGTGCGTCACATGGACTACATAATCGCCCGGTTTTAAATCCGCAAGATCGGCGGCGAACGCCGATAGCTGGCCCTTGGTCAGGCTCGGACGCGCCACCAAATCCGACGGGTCGAACAGATCCTCGCTGCCGATGAAGGCGATCTTCGCCTCGGGAAACGTCACGCCGCGCCGCACCAGCCCTTTGATCAAATAGGTGCTGGCGACCGGCCCAGCCAAGTAAGCGCGCTCCGCTAAATAAGGAGACGCCGCTTCGTTCGGCGCTAATCCCAAGCTGAACGGCACCGAATACTCGCGCAGAATATCGGCCAGCCGCTCCAGTTCGCCGTTTGACGGAGCGAAGAACGCCACGCGATACCCCTGCTCCACCATCGTCTTCGCTTCTGCCACCGCGACGTTCATCGAGCCATGAAACGCCAGCGAAGGACGCGCCGCCACGTGCGGCGTTCCCGTGTCCAGATCCAGTTCGCGCAGCGCCAGACTCCGGTGTGACGCCGCGCGCGCTTGAAACTCTTCCAGCGTCCAGAAATACGGAGTGGCATCGGGATGCTGTTCGATCCGCTTCGTCAGCCGCTCCGCCGCCAGCGCGATCTGCTCCGGCTCGTCGAATACCAACAGCGCACCCGGCGCAAGATCCAGCAGCGAATTCTGCGGGTCGAGGCGTGCCGGCTCCGATAAAGGCAGCACCTGAGCCTCGGTCACCTTCATCACGCTGCGCTGCGTGTCCACCTCGAACCGCCGAATTGATTCAATCTCGTCGCCGAAAAACTCGATGCGCAGCGGGCGCAGGCTCTCCGCCGGAAACACGTCGAGAATTCCGCCGCGGATGGAGTATTCGCCCACCATCTCCACCGGCTCACGCTTGTCATAACCAATAGACTTGAGATGCTCTTCAAGCACGTCCAGCGGCACTTCCTCGCCGACCCTCAGCGTCAGCGTCACGCGCCGGTAATCTTCTGGAGACTGTGTACGCAGCAGCGCCGAGGCGGCGGGAGCGATGGTCAACGGCGCAGCGGCCGACGTGAGCCGCCACAATCCGATCGCGCGCTGCTCGACGATTTCCTTGTGCGGCGGGACGTTCTGCCCCGGCAGCACGTCCAGCGCAGGAATCAACTGCGGACGCCCCGCGTCGGCGCGCGCGATCAGTAAATCGAAAAACGTGGTGACCAGTTCCGCCAGCGTCTCGGCGTGCTGATTATTGTCGGAGACCACCAGGATCGGCCGCTCCGTTACCTGCCAGAGCAGCGCCAGATAGAGCGCTTTCGACGTGGGCGTCAACCCGGAGAGCGCGAATGGACCCGGATCCTGACGCACTACCTTCGCCGCTAGATCCTGAAACGCGGGATCGCGGCTGAGCGTGTGGAACAGGTCTCTTACGGCCGGATGTGTCACCTTTTTAGAAGTTCTTCCACAATATTCGTGGTGGAAAAACCGGGCTCCAGCGCCAGCGCCATCACCTTGCCGCCTGCCGCTTCCACTTCCTCGCGCCCGGCGATGAAGTGCGCCCAATCCGCGCCCTTGATGAGGATGTCCGGCAGCACTTCGGCGATCAGTTCGCGCGGCGTATCCTCGTCGAACAGCGTCACCGCGTCCACGGCTTCCAGTTGCAGTGCCATGCGAACGCGCTCCTGCTCGTCGATCAGCGGACGCGTTGGGCCTTTCAGCCGCGCGACGCTCGAATCGGTGTTCAGCGCCAGAATCAGCAGGTCGCCCTGCGAACGCGCTTTTTCAAGCAGCCGTATGTGCCCCGGATGCAGAATGTCGTAACAGCCGTTGGTGAAAACCACGGTCTTGCCGTCCGTGCGCCACCCGGCGCGAGCCTGCTTCAGGGCAGGGCGGTTATAAAAAAGTCCCATGTGTCGATACCATTATTGTAGAGGTAGAATAAGGGCAGCATGTTCTCGCCGCACCAGAACCTGAGCGACCGCGTGAACCACAACATCGTCCGCAGCGAGATCGAGGGCGGCGTCTACCTGAAAGATTTGCCCGGTGAAATCACGCTGGAAGTAGTGACGCAGAATCGCGGCTACACCCTGATCCTGCGCGAGAACGGCCAGGCGCTCATCTCCGGCCACCCCGAATTCTGCCCCGAGCCAACGCTGGTCCACATCAGCGGTTCAAACTGGGGCGGCTCCATGCTGAAATCAGCCTACCTGGGCCGAGGCATGCACCTCGAATACCGCCACCCAAATTACCGCGGCCCCATCGTAACGTCGCCGATAGTAGACATCAGAGTCCGCCAGGCCGCGTAGTCTCGCTCGAGACCTGCTTCCTGCAAGGAGCGGCGAGTGGTTTGCAGCAAAAGCCGGTGCGCCCACCAGCCCCCGCCGCGCATCGGAACCTCCTCGTTCGACAATCCGCCACGAGCCACCCTTAGAACCTCACCCACTTTAAGTCGGCCCTCTTCTGTCGACTACCAAGCCGGGTCGAAAGCCGCCCGACGAAAACTACGACGGTATAAACTCGAAGTTTGAAGCTTAAAGATAGCCTTGAACAACTACTGGGTCCGCGCGGCGTACTTTCCACGCCCGAGGACCTGGCGCTCTATGAATACGACGGAGGTGTGGATAAAGCGCGTCCGGACTTCGTCGTCTTTCCGCGCTCCACCGCCGACGTGGTGGCCATCGTGAAATTGGCCGCCGAACACCACCTACCCATCACTGGACGCGGCGCCGGCACCGGGCTTTCCGGCGGAGCCATCGCGCGAGCTGGCGGCATGATCGTTTCTTTCGCCCGCATGAACCGCATCTTAGAAATCGACCTCGCCAATGAGCGCGCGGTGCTGCAGCCCGGCGTCGTCAATCTCGAAATCACCCAGGCCGTGGACGCGGACGGGTATTTTTACGCGCCGGACCCGTCCAGCCAGCGCGCTTGCACCATCGGCGGAAACGTTAATGAAAACGCCGGCGGGCCGCATACGCTGGCCTACGGCGTCACCACGAATCACGTGCTCGGCGTGGAGGCCGTGCTGCTCGACGGCACCGTGATGGAAACCTCCACCGGGGACAACGGCTACGATCTGACCGGGCTTCTGGTCGGCTCCGAGGGCACCATGGCGCTGATCACGAAAGTGACCGTCCGCCTGATGCGCAAGGCCGAAATGGTGAAGACCATTCTCGCGATTTACGACCGCACCGAAGACGCGGGCGAGACCGTGGAGCAGATCACGGCGCGCGCCATCACCCCCGCCGCCGTCGAAATGCTGGACGGCGTGATGCTGCGCATGATCGAAGAGGCCACGCACGCCGGTTATCCCATGGATGCGGCCGCGGTGCTGCTGATCGAGCTCGAAGGGTTGCGCGAAGCCGTGGAAGAGCAGGTGGAGCAGATTCGCGAAGTCTGCCAGATTTGCCGGGCGCGCGAATTTCGCGTGGCGCGCAACGCGCAGGAACGCGACCTTCTCTGGAAGGGGCGGAAGAACGCGTTCGGAGCCGTCGGCCGCGTGAGCCCTTCTTATTACGTGCAGGACGGGGTGGTGCCGCGCACGAAAATCGCGCCGACGCTGCGCTTCATTCAAGATGTCGGCGAACGCTACGGCTTCAAGATCAGCAATATTTTTCACGCCGGCGACGGCAACCTGCACCCGCTGATTTTGTTCGATCAACACGTGCCGGGCGAGTTGACGCGCGTCAAACAGGCCAGCGACGAAATTCTGCAATTCTGCATCGACGCCGGAGGATCCATCACGGGCGAACATGGCGTCGGAATGGAGAAAATGGAAATGATGGAGCGCCAGTTTACGCCGGACACGCTTGATATCATCGCGCGGTTCAAGAAACTGTTCGACCCGCAGTGCCGTCTAAATCCTGGGAAGGTTCTGCCCACCGGTCGGGGCTGCATGGAAATCCGTCAGCGAGGGGGAGATTTGAGCTTATGAAGAAATTTGGCGCCACTTTCGTGTGTCTCGCGACGCTATTGTCGGCGGGCGATCGCAAGAATCTGCCCGGGCAGGCCGGCAATGACGATGTCGATATCGAGGCCAGTTTGATTCTCTCGCATGAAGATGTGACGAGCGCCATCGGCGCCGATATTGGCGAAGGCTACATCGTCGCGCGCGTCAAATTGATGCCCAAAGGCGATTCGCTTCTGCGCGTCAGCCCGGATGATTTTACGATCATCTGCCACAAGGACGGCCAACGGTCCACCGCGCTTGCGCCTTCTGAAATTGCCGGGAAAGGCGCGCTGATCGTGAAGCGGGGAACGGCGGACGGGAGCAAAGCGGGGTGGTCGGCGGGAGGACTCGGCGGGGGACTCGGGTCAAGCCCCGGAACAGTGCAGAGGGACGTGATCAAAGGCACCCAGATCGACGATAACGCAAAGGAATCGCCTGCGCTGGGTGCCCTGACTGCAAAAGTCTTACCCGACAAGGAAACCAAAACCCCTGTCGAGGGCCTGCTCTATTTCTCCATCACCGGAAAGGTGAAGCCGAAGGACCTGACCATTCAGTATAAAGGCGCGGCCGGACGGCTTTCCATGGAGTTTGAGCCGGTCAAACGCTAATTACATCGAGCAAATTACATAGTAATCGTATCGATGGTCACGGTATCGGCATTCACCGAGCCGGTGATCTTCACTTTGTGGCCCAAATGCGGCTGCACTTTATCGAGGGACGCTTTGTCGATGTGCAGGACCTTGTCGTCGGCGGTAATGAAGACCGCTTCGGTGCCGCGCTTTACGCAGCTTTGCGTGCACGCGATGGACTTTTCAGACGCATCGGTATGCTTGCATTTCGCATCGGAGATGACGCCGCTCCATTCGCCGGCAAATGCCGACAGGGAACCAAACGCCGTTAAGGCGGCAACAGTTAGTAGTTTCTTCATAGGGTGAGCCTCAGATTACACAATACTCTATACGAGCCAGTAGTGCAATCGGATTAGGCCGTCTAAAATTGGCGCATGCTTCCAGTGCGTTACGAGCCGCCATGCGCGAGCATGCGGGCATTTGTGGCTTCGCGGCAGCTTGCAGCGGCAACTTCAGTTGCCGTCGGATTCCGTGGCTCCGGGCCGTTATTCCGCAACCCGTGACCGCACCGGCGACTGAAAACCGGCTAGAGCTTCACTTTCTTGGCGTCGCGCCAGAGGCGCTCCAGGTCGTAATACTCGCGGGCCTTTTCGCTAAAGACGTGAATCAGGAAGTCGCCGTAATCCAGCAGAATCCATTCGGCGTTCTGATAGCCCTCCACGCTATTGGGACGCTCCCCAAATTCGCGAAGCTGCGTCTCCACTTCGTTGGCAATCGCTTGAATTTGCCGCGAGTTGGTGCCGCTGGCAATGACGAAAAAGTCGGCAAACGTGGTGACGTCGCGCAGGTCCAGAACGGCGATATCCTTGGCTTGTTTTGACGAAGCGGCCTCAGCGGCGGCGTGCCACAGCTGCTCGGCGGTGATCGGTGCGGTTTTCTTTGCCAGACCCAGGAAAGGTTCTCCTTTTCGTATCGTACTACAATTAAGGGCAAAATCAGATGAAGCCAGTCCTGTTTTTTCTCCTTATCTGCGCCGCACAGGCGCAGGAATCGCGGGGCGTGGCCGAAGCGCGGCGGGAATTGGAGCGCGTCCAGTGGCTGGTGGAAGCGGGCAATCTGCCTCCGTCGAAGGCTGCGGAAGCGCGCGAAAATCTGAACGACGCCATCGATGATGACGTTTTATCGGGGGTGTTCGCCGCTCCGGTGCGGGCGGAATTGTTCACCGAAAAACAGGGATCGGATTTGCTGGACGCCGCCGAGCGCCGCGTGGCGCGCGCACGGGCGAAGCTGGCGCGTATGGATGAACTGATCGCCAACGATACGGCTCCGAAGGGCAGCCGGGGGCCGCTGGAAGCCGAATGGAATAGCCGCGGCGAGACGCTGGCGCGCGCCAAGGATTTGGTTTCGCTGCTCAGCCAGATCGCGGCGATGGCTCGCGCCGAACTGCATCCGGCGGAGGAAAAAACAGCGGGTGCTCACCTGATGGCTCCCGATGAGCTTCGCGCACTGGCGTTCAGTTATGAGCGGAAATTCGGCGAGGCGCTGCCCATCAGCGCGAATGGAGTCACGGCGGTTCACAAAGCCATGGGCCTGGATCACACCGGGCGTATTGACGTCGCGGTGATGCCGGATTCGCCCGAGGGCCGGTGGCTGCGCGAATATCTGTCGAATCGTGCCATCCCGTATTTTGCGTTCCGCACCGCAGTGCCGGGGAAGGCCACCGCGCCGCATATCCACATCGGACCGGCCAGCACGCGGCTGTAAATAGTACAATCGACGCTTATGTCAAAACTCCGCGTGCTCATCTCCGCTGAGCAGATCCAAGCCCGCATCCAGGAGATCGGCGCTCAAGTGGACCGCGACCTTCCCACTGGCCCTATTTATCTGATCGGAATCTTAAAGGGTGCATGCTTCTTCATGGCCGACCTGGCGCGCTCCATCCATACCCCGGTGCGCATGGAGTTCATGGGCATTTCGAGTTATGGAAAGGGCAAGACTAGTTCCGGCGAAGTGAAGGTGACCAAGGATCTCGATGTGACCATCGAAGGCTACGACGTAATCGTGGTGGAGGATATCGTCGATAGCGGTATCACGCTCACTTACCTGATGCAGTTGCTGGCGCAGAGAAAGCCGAAATCGCTGCGGATCGCCACGTTGTTAGACAAGCCCGAGCACCGGCAGCGTGAAGTCGAGGTGGCCTACCGCGGCTTCCAGATTCCGGACGAGTTCGTCGTCGGCTACGGGCTCGACTATGCGGAGGATTATCGCAACCTGCCGGATGTGTGCGTGTTGAGCGATTTGTAGGGCTGTATAATCAGAGCAAATGGTGGATTACATTGAGCGCCGCGATGGAGGGTTTTATCTCACGGGGACTCGTGTGTCCCTCGATTCGCTGGTGTATGCATTTCGCGCGGGCAAGAGTCCGGAGACCATTCAGCAGGAGTTCCCGTTGCTGAGTTTGGAGCAGGTTTACGGCGCCGTCGCTTTTTATCTGGGCCATCAGGCTGAGGTGGATGCGAGTATCGTTTTGGGTGAGCAGGAAGTTCGGCGGACGATCCCGGCGCTCGCCGAGCGCAAGCCGGAGGCATACCGGCGGCTGCAAAAGGCGCGTCAGCAAACGCCCGCGCGGCCGTGAGCATTCGTTTTCAGGCCGACAACGACCTGAAGAAATCCATCATTGCGGCAACGTTTCGACGGAAGTCAACAATCGACTTCAAATCCGCCCAATCCGCGAATCTCGATTCGGTTGACGATCAGGCCGTGCTCGGAATCGCCGCTTCAGAGGGGCGAATCCTGGTTTCTCATGACAAACGGACCGTGCCGAAAC
>Ga0209698_10006974_pt1 | contig 11928 bp, 15 predicted proteins | sample LitLauG_LLR_2012_FD_187203 | JGI IMG/M metagenome (GOLD analysis project Ga0209698, IMG submission 187203) | Freshwater sediment microbial communities from Pennsylvania, USA - Little Laurel Run_MetaG_LLR_2012 (SPAdes) (version 2) | ecosystem: Environmental > Aquatic > Freshwater > Creek >...
AAGATACATGCTTCACGTCGACGCTCACTTCGGCAAACACGTTCGAACGTTTGTGGAATTAAAAAGTGCGTTGAATTCGTTTCGGATAGGGGGGCCGCGACCCATTGATGAAAAGAAGATGGACTTCCAAGCGGCGTTCCTGGAGCTTGGCACCTCAGGAGATCAGAAATGGATCAAGTTTCGGGTGGGCAGACAGGAGCTCTACTACGGCTCCGGGCGATTGATCGATTTGCGCGAAGGGCCGAATAGCCGTCTGAGCTTTGACGGTTTTAAGGTCAAATCCAAAGTGAATGAGTGGAGCGTTGACGCGTTCGCCATGCGCCCGGACCTCGACAATTTTGGCTTCTTAAATAATTACCCGAACCATGCCATTGGTTTCTGGGGCGTGTACGCCACACGAATCTTGCCTCACAAAGAAATTTTGGATGTGTATTACCTGGGGCTGAATAGTAAGCAGGTGACGTTCGAGCGAGGCACCGCCCAGGAGGTGCGCCACTCTCTGGGAGCGCGGATTTTCCACCCCGCCGCCACGGAACGGCCCGGAATGGATTTTGACTTTGAGGGCGTCTGGCAATTCGGCACTTTCGGATCGGCAGGCATCGAAGCATGGACACTTGCTTCCAACACAGGATATCGGTTCCCGACAGCGCCTCTGAAACCGCGGTTCAGCGTGAACGCTGACATCGCGAGTGGAGATCACCCGGGCAGTAACACGCTCGGAACATTCAACCCGCTTTACCCAAGCGGACATTACTTCGGCATCTTCGCGTCCACTGGTCCCGGGCCTTTAAATTTAATGGACATTCACCCAAAAGTTCAGCTTGAGGCTTCCCACGGTGTATCCATCTTTGCCGATTGGATTTTTCAGTGGCGAGAAAGTCTCGGGGATGGTCTATATGCCATACCAGGATTTCTGATCACGGCCGCGAACGGGAGCCGCGCGCGATTCGTTGGAGACAGGCCTGGCACAGAAGTTCAATGGCAAGCGAATCGTCACCTTTGGTTTCAGGCCGACTACGGGATCTTTTACGCTGGACCCTTCATAAAAGAGACGCTACCGGGGCGCAATCTCAACTACTGGGCGTTATGGGCCGGATACAAGTTCTAGGAGGGGTCGCATGCCTGCAGGAGACGTTTTATTGAAGCCCGAAGAATGCTCTGACCAACCCGAGTTCTTGTACCACGGCGAATGAGGGGGTCTACATCACTTGATCGGACTGGCCAGCCTTCGGGCGCCGCGGCCAAACTCGGTATCCCTGCATCGACGCTGGGATCGAAAATCAGATCGATGAACATCAACAAATCTCGCTTCAAGTCCCTCTAATCGAATCGCTCACTGAACGAAGATCCCCAAAAATATCTTTTCACGAAGTCCGCGAATTCACGATGGGAATTCACACTTTTGACGCGTGTGCGCGATTGTTTTGAAGGACTTACAAGTGGCGCGCGGATTGCATTAATGAAAGCGAAGGCCTGCTGAACAACGCAGACCAATACGAAAGGGGTAAAGCGATGGACAGAATGCTGGTAGCAGTTTTTGACAACGAAACCAAAGCTTATGAAGGAAAGAAGGCGCTTCTTCAACTGGATAACGAGGGCAGCATTTCGGTCTATGCCTACGCGGTGATCGCGAAGAATGCAGATGGCACTGTGACAGTCAAACAGGGCGACGACTCAGGACCCCTCGGGGGCCTCGTCGGAACTTCCCTGGGAAGCCTGATCGGACTACTCGGTGGGCCTACTGGGCTTGCAATCGGCGCTTTCGTTGGAATGTTGACCGGCGCTACAGCGGACCTCGACAACGCCCGGGTCAGCGACGATTTCGTGGATGACGTGTCCAAGGAGCTGCTGCCGAACAGGTTCGCAGTAGCCGCGGAAGTTCAAGAGGACTGGACGACTCCAGTGGACACCCGCATGGAAGCGATCGGCGGGATTGTGTTCCGTCGCGCGCTTTCAGACGTTCAGGACATCGTCAACTCTGAGGAAGTCACGGCTATGAAAGCCGACGTCGCGCAATTGAAGGCCGAACTTTCCAAATCTCATGCCAACCGAAAAGCGAAGCTCCAGGAAAAAATCAATCAACTCGACGCCAAGATTCAGGCTCGGATTCAAAGAGCCCAGGCGCGGCGCGCGGAATCTCAACGCCAGGCGCAGGCGAAAGCCGAAGTCCTGCAGACTAAGGCGGCCGGACTCAAGGCCAAGGCTGCACAGACAAACATTTAGCACCTGCGTTGAAGCACGAGACCGCACGAAGGGTCTCGTGCTTCAACGGCAGTGACCGGAAAGTTTTGGCTGACCGAAACTTCAGAATTCGCAAAAGGAGCAATTGATGTTTGAGCAGGGGAGCAAGACAGCCGTGATGGAGTCGCCTCGATGGACATTGGTCTTCACCGGCAACCTGGTCGCGTTACTAGCGATACTTGTTGTTGGATACCCTCTGACTCCTTCAACGATTAGGGCAATTGTTCTGAGTTGGATCTTAGTTGTCTTCGGTCTTACTGGAATGATCTTGAAATCACATAAGGAGAAGAATCGTGAATAGAACCATAAGAAATCAAAATCTGTTGAAGACGGCTCTTTGCAGCCTGGCTGTTGCTTTCATGGCAGCCCAAGCCGGCGCCACCGGTGACACATTCAAACAATCGGCGGAGCTTGGAAAGAGGACGGGAAAGACTTCCGCAGACGTCGACAGGTACGTCACGCAGCTCGACAAAACTGAAGAGGCCATCGCCTCCATCAGCCAAGCCCCGGAGAAGGATTTACGGAAGCGCTTGGAGTCTTTTTCCCGAGAGATCAATAAACTCGAGGAAGCACAGAAACACGTGACCTCCGATATCGACGAGATGAAGTCGACTGGGACGGAATACTTTTCATCCTGGGACACTTCCATTGCGCAGATGTCAGACGCAAACCTCAGACAAGCCAGCACCGAACGACGGGCCAAAGTTATGAAAGATCACAATGATCTGACCGCCACTCTGAGTGACATCGGCCTTCAGCTTCAACCTTTTATGAGCAACCTGCGGGACCTCCGGGCATTTCTGGAGGCGGATCTCTCGTCCACAAATATCGACAGGGCGAAGGATATGATTCAGAAATCGCAATCGGACGAGCAGGCGTTGAAAGACAAAATAGTGGCCGTGCAATCGACCTTAAGACAATTCCTGGAGGAGACCCCCAGGTAAGGCACGGTCAATGACTGAAGATAGGCTCTCGTCAATTGACGGGCAACATTCGAAAGGTGAGGTGAATTATGGATTACATCATTGATGCCGAAAGCCGGCACAAATGCGCTCACGAGCAGTGCCAGTGTCAGATTCCATCGGTGCAGGAATACTGCAGTGATTTTTGTTCGGAAGCGGATGATCTGGATGAAGTCGAGCTCCAGTGCGACTGCAAGCATTCACCATGTTCGCTTGATTAGGGAACGATTCACAGTTAGTTGGCAACAGATTCTGAAGCTGTCTAGGAGGAGATAGACCATGAACGCATTCAAATCATTTTGGAAGTCGATGTTATGCACCGCTGTGGCGGCGCTATGTCTCGCGGGGGTCGGAAGCCCAATGACATCCGTAGCAGGACAAGCGGACAATAAGGCTCAAGCCTCTAGCCAGGACGACGAACAGCAGATGGGCCAGGAGATCTTCGACGAACTCAAAGCGAAAGGCGAGATCATCGAATCTTCCCCCCTGTACGATACGTTGCGGCCGATTGCCGACGCGATCACGCGGGCGGCACAGCCTCGATACAACCATCCATTTAAGTTCTATCTGGTACATGAATCTCAGCCGAACGCGTTCGCAACTCCCGGCGGAAATGTGTACGTCGTCGACTCGCTGCTGTATTTCGTAAAGAATACAGATGAGCTCGCCGGAACGCTTTGCCACGAGGTTTCCCACACCATCCATCACGACACTATGACTCTAATGGAGAAGCAACAAAGGCTTGAGGCACGGGAAGTTGGCGCCGCCGTGCTTTTGGGTCCCACACGCGCGCACATTCTGGCCATTCTGCTGATCGGGAAGCTTCATTCCCTGGGCTACTCACGCGACGTGGAATCACGAGCGGACATAACCGGCTCTGATATTTGCGCCTCTACGGGAACTTACAATCCCAACGGTTTGATATGGCTATTCCAGGATTTCCAGAATGCAGACAAGAATCAGGTGCCGCAGCTCTTGTCGGACCATCCGGACAATCCACATCGCGTCGCCGCGTTGCAGAAACATTTCCACCGGAACCCATCTGTTTTCGCGAAGTTCAGCTCGGATCCCAATTCGGCAGTGGCGATTTCCGTTCCCAAGAATGCAACTGAAGTGTTTGTGCGCTGAACGGCGGGCAAAGCAATACCCGAAATCCGGGCAAATACCAAAGGTTAAGACGCACGAAGATGAGCAGTCCACTAAAGGAGAACGACAGTGACGAAAATTTCGAATGTGTTTGCGACAGGGATTGAAGAAATCCGAAAATCATGGGGATGGTTCCTACTCTTCGGCATTCTGCTGACGATTCTTGGCATGGTGTGTGTGATCAAGTCTCAGACCGCCACAACTTTCTCCATTCTGGCGCTAGGGTGGGTCCTTGCGATGAGCTCAGTGGTGTGGTTTGTGAACTCATTTTATGCCTTAAGTTGGCCTGGTTTCTTCCTGTATCTCTTGAACGCGATTATCCGCGGAGTAACCGGATACCTTCTAATAAGTCACCCGGATGCAGGCGCGGCCGGAGTCACCATGGTGCTGGCTGTCCTCTTCTTCGTTGGAGGGATGTTTCGAATAGCCGGAGCGAGCGCAATTCGGTTTCCTTACTGGGGCTGGACGGTCTTTTCGGGATTGGCTTCCATCCTTCTCGGCGTATTCCTTTTGACCACCTGGCCCGCAGCCAGCGCTTACTTCATCGGACTGGCGATCGGCATCGATCTCATTTTGGACGGGTCATCCCTGGCAGGTTTCGCGGGAGGGCTCCGCAATTTACTCGAGGCGTGAGCCGGCTCTTGCGACGCTGCCGGGCCATGATTCATTCGAGGTCTTCGACTCTGAGGCACAGTGCTGAGCGATCGGAATGTCGGATCGACCCAACGCACGTAGCAGTCGTAATGAGGGCAGACAGTCATCGGTGTAGGATTTCTAGATTGGCGATATGGAATCAAAGTTCGACACATTTGAGAACCTTGAACGCGCCTTCGGTACATACCTAAGAGCAAGGAGTCGCTTGTGTCTCGAAATCAAAAAATTGTGGTGACCCAAGGCGGCCCCTACACAGTGTCGGGGGCGGTACCCCTCACCATCCAGGTCATAAAGCCCAACAAACAAGGACTCTGGTGGGACTGGGAGGAACCGACCGGAGAACTCTCATGTCAGCGGCAATAACACAATTCGGACGGCAGGCAGCCTACTCTGCGATTTGTGACCCTGCGGCGGGAGACCGCATCCTCAGAATCGAAACACAGCGAGAAGATGAACACTTGAAGTCGATCTTGCTGGACGCCATCGCGCACGATTTCAAATCTCCACTTACTTCAATCAAATTATCAGTGACTAGTTTACTTGACGACTTAGAGGGCGACCGTGAACAGCGGAAGGAACTTTTGTCGATTATTGACGCAGAGTGCAGCCGAATCGACCAGCTCGTGGAAGAAGCAATGGAAATGGCCCGCCTGGAGTCTGATGAAGTGAAACCCCGTTTGGCGTTCCATGCGGTGGGAGAATTGGTTTCTGCTGCGCTCGAGGACTGCAAACCTGTCCTCCAAAGCCGGGAGATATATGTCGAATTGAAGAATCGAGACTCGGGCCTTCGAGTCGACCTACCGTTGGCGAAGAAAGTGTTAGTAGACCTGATTACCAACGCACATTCGTACTCTTCGGCTGGCAAGCCTATCAGGATCGCCACAGAAAAACGGAGTGGATTCTACAGGATCAGCGTTGCGGATCAGGGTCCTGGGATCGAGGAATCGGAGATTAATCGCATCTTCGAAAAATTCTATCGGGGAAGGAATCATCGGAATCGCGTCCAGGGAACCGGCATGGGCTTGCCAATCGCGAAAGCGATTGTCGAAACCCACGGTGGAACGATAAGTGCAGTCAGCCGTATGGGACAAGGCTCCGTCTTCACTTTCACGTTGCCCTCAGAACAATGAGTAGGCGCCTTTCTCACCTATTTGTTGTTATCAATGCGTACGAAGTCCAGACATCAATTCACCAGCTTAATCGCTGAATTGATTAGCCGCCGATCGCCCTGCGTCCCCTTTTTGCGAGGTTCGTGAATTCGCGAGGAAATCGCCGTGCAACGCCCCGTGTATCGAAGTGTTTTCAAAGACTTAGGATTGGCCTTCGTATTGCACCACGAGGGGGATGGATCGTGGCCGATCGTCTCAAATGTGACGGTGGCTCACGATCCAAACGAACGACACAACACAAAAAGGAGAATTAACGTGGCAGAGCTGATTGTAGTTGGTTTTAAGAAAGACATGTTTCGCGCGTCAGAAGTACTCAATGAACTCCAGGAACTGAATGACGATTGGGTGGTGGATTTGCACGATGCTGTTGCCGTCTACCGCGACTTCAACGGCAAACTGCGGGTTGATCAGAGCTTTCAGATGACCACGGGTCAGGGGGCAGCTTGGGGCGGTTTTTGGGGCCTCTTAATCGGAGCCACTCTCGCGATTCCGTTTACCGCGGGCGTGAGTGCTGCGGCGGCTGCGGGCGCAGTTGCTGCCGGAGCCATCGGTGGGACCGCGATTGGCGCTGGCGCCGGAGCCGCCGACGCGTCTTCATGGAAAGACGAATTCGGCATTCCCAGCGATTTCGTCAAGGAAGTTGGTGTGTTGATCCAACCGGGTGACTCGGCCATCTACGCCATCCTTCGCGTTGGCAACCCCGATGTTGTGGCTGATGAGTTCCGCGGGTACGGAGGCACAATCCTTCGCACCACTTTGAGCCGCGACCAGCAAGCGAAAGTTGAGAAGGTTCTCAACAACGAAGGACGGCGAGCGGTCGCTGCCTAATCGTGCATGCAGTTAGGGCCTAAATCCAGGAACAATCAAGAAAGGAATCAGAACATGAGTGAACAGAGCACGGGGACAAAGGCCTTCGAAGAGAAGGTCAGCGCCCAATTGCAGGACGCCAAATCGCAGATTGAGTCGATCGAGGCCCGTGCCAAAGGAACAATGGCACAGGCGCAGGTTGACGCGGTCAACCGCCTCAAGATTGCGAGGAAGGAGATCGACAAGAGGCGGCAAGAGCTGAAGACCTCCGGCGAAGCAAAGGCAGCACAAATTAAAGCTGGGATCGAAGCAGATATTGCCAAGCTCGGGGCTGAGCTGGAACAGTTCGGGGCGAAGCTCCAAGGCCAGGCGACACAATCCCGGCACCACAACGGATCAACTGGAAGAGGGAAAAGCAGGCACTAAAAACCCTTTGTCCATTCCCCAACAATTATCGCCCGGGAATGTCCAGACCTGTCGTCACGAGAACTTTGGGTTCTTGTGCCCAGGGAGGGACATTCCCGGGCAGTTGTTTTAGCGAGGCATCGTCGCTGATTTGAATCGCGCTTAAACCTGTTCCCCCTCCATCTAAGCCGTCAAGCTATCCAAAAACCGCTCTACCAATCCTCAATTCCAAATCCGGGGCCGGTTTGCGCTGCGCGCATTTCACAGGTCTCGCGAATTCGCGAACGAATCGTGATTCCCAGATTCCAAATCTCCAATGTTTTGAGACATTTAGAAGTGGCATTGGTATTGCATCTCCATGAGATGTGGTTTCAAAGGATCGTTGCACAAACGATTCCTACAACAAAAGGAGAACAATATGAGCGCCGGAGCAAGCATCGCGAAACAAGCAGTTCACGACAAACTTGAATCACAAATCAGGACAGCCGAGGCAAGGCTGGCAACTTTGAGAGCAAAAGCCGTATCCGCGAAAGCAAATGTTGAGATCAAGGCGATCGAGGAGCTTTTGCCCCGAACGCGTACGATCCAGCAGAAGTTCCAGGACCTGAAGAAATCAGGCGGGAGCCAGTGGGACCAGGCAAAATCCGATCTCGAGGCGCATGTTTCGGAACTTGAGAACTCGGTGAAGGGGATCGAATCGAGGATGAAGGGAAACTGAACTGCCAACGGGCTCGAGGCGCAATGCGCCTCGCATTTTACTAAATATCTGAAAGGAAAAGAAAACATGAAAGGTCAAAGTGCAACAGACGTACTGAACCAAGCTGCGGGGATGTCCATTGGATGGGCAGTCGTCATGATCATCCTGGGGGCCGTGGCGATTGCAATGCCCTTCTCAACGGGCATCGGCGTTTCCATTTTTGTCGGGTGGATCATTGTCCTCAGTGGATTTGCCTACGTAGCTTATGCCTTTGCTGCCCCGGGTGCGGGAGCATTCCTTTGGCGAATGCTGATCGGAGTGTTCTACGTCTTCGGCGGCGGCTATCTTGCGTTCCATCCGGGTATCGCCCTGGAGACTCTCACGCTGGTGATGGCGGCAATTTTTCTGGTCGAAGGCGTCTCGGAAGTTGCCGTATTTTTCCAGGTTCGCGGGTTCTCGGGCTCAGGTTGGGTTCTATTTGACGGCCTCGTGACCATCCTACTGGCGTACATGATCTGGCGCCCGTGGCCGTCCAGTTCAGTCTGGGCCATCGGAACTCTCCTGGGCATTAACCTCATTGTAAGTGGAGTCACGCGCCTGATGTACTCCATGACTGCCCGCAGTGCAATAAAAGCGATTGCATGACAAACGCTGGCTCTCGGTTAGGGGAGCCAGAAATGCCAAAAGGAGAATCGTAATGTCAGGACAGCAAAGGCAGTCGCGCCAAACCGGCCATATCAGCGCGCAACCTCATTTCCATCAGAATGCGCCGGAGATTCAGGCCTACGGAACAGTGAGCCACTTACTTCCGCTTGGGCTTGAAGAACCCGTCAGGCTGGAAATGACGGCCCAGCTCAACCAGTTGCTCGCGGACACAATGACGTTACGAGATCTTTACAAAAAGTCCCACTGGCAAGTATCCGGCGCCACTTTCTACCAGCTCCACCTTTTGTTCGACAAACATTATGGTGAGCAGGCAGAGTTGGTGGACTCCATTGCTGAACGGGTTCAGTTGCTGGGGGGCGTTAGCGTCGCAATGGCGGCGGATGTCGCCGAGACCACGCGAATTGCGCGTCCCCCACTTGGTCGTGAGGAAGTCCCTGTTCAACTCTCCCGGCTGTTGGATGCTCATAAGGTCATCATTTTCGAAACCCACAAGCTGGCCCGCCGTGCTGCTGAGCTTGGCGACGATGGGACCAACGATTTATTGATCAGCGTGGTTTTGCGCAGCAACGAGTTGCAAGTTTGGTTTCTGAGTGAACACCTGGTGAATGCGCCGTTGGTCGAGGCGCGAAGTTCAACCTCGGCCGCCGGCGCAGCAGACTGAGCGCATGCAGCGAATAGACTTGAAGAAAAGTTTTTGAGGATCACGCACATGGGAACGATGCAGGTTAGTTCAACAAACGTCTGGCCGGCCATCAACGCTCTTCCTCGCCCTCGGGGGGATCGCAAGGGTAGGCATGAGAAAATGGAGACTCGGGGATCACGGCCGTTGGGCGCGAAGGAGCCCCTTGTCCCCAGTGGTAGGAACAAGGATTGGATCGTGGTCCAACAGGCCAATTCGGGGGACGGTCGCGCGCAAGAACTTCTCTTCGGTCAACACACAAGGAGACTCTTCCACACCACATTCGCAATCTTGCACAATAAGGAAGATGCAGAGGATGCGTTGCAGGACGGCTTGTGCATGGCATTCAGAAATCTCTCATCCTTTCAGGGAGAATCGTCATTTTCCACTTGGCTGACGCGAATCGTCATCAACGCTGCTCTCATGGCTCGCCGGAGACTGGCCGCTCATCCCGAACCTTCCCTGGACGAGATTTTGGAAGGCGATCCGGAGCAATTACCGGCTGGAATGATCGACAAGAGGCCCGACCCCGAGAGAATCTGTGCCCACGCGGAGGTGAGTGCGTTGGTTGAGGACCAGGTCCGACAACTATCGCCGGAGCAGCAGGCAGCGTATCGGCTGCGACTCGCAAGCGGTTTCTCTGTTGCTGAATCAGCCAAAGCGCTTGGCGTTCAAGCAAATGTATTCAAGGCGCGCATTACAAGAGTCCGCCGAAAACTGGCAAGCGGATTAGGTCAATCGCTAGAGATTGGTTCACTGAGGGGTCGCCGATATGGTCATCGGGTATGCAATACTTTTTGATTGTGGGGGAATTGAAGGATGCCTCCGGGGGAAAACTCCGTGATCCGAGTCGCTATAACCACCGCCGCCGTGTTTCTGGTTTTCATCGGTGCAGTCACTCTGGCGGGCACGCCCAACTCGAGTCCTGCCCTGCAAATATTCTTTCGACAAAACATCGGGTTGAGTCAGGACCAAATTGCTGAGATTCAAGAGGGGCGGGCTGTCGTTAAGGCCTTGCCCTCCCGTACTCCCGCCGAGGTCTTCTTGTTTGGGGCTATCTACGTTCACGCCACCCCAGAAAGCTACCTCCAATTTTCCCACGATTTTAATCGCCTTCGCAAGCTTCCCAATTACTTGGCGCTCGGCGTTTTTTCCGATCCTCCCCAGCCATCGGACCTGAAAGGGTTTTCGCTCGATGAGGGTGACATTCGAGCCTTGAGGAATTGCAAGCCCGGAGACTGCTTGATTCAAATGCCCGCGAGCGCCATGGGAGAAATTCAGCAGGATATCAATTGGTCCGCTACCGACGTGAACGATCAGGTGAATCGATACCTTCAAAAGTCGGTGCTGCAGCAACTGCTCGCTTACCAGCGCGAAGGTAACGCGGCATTGGGCGTATATAACGATAAACAAGACCCGACCAAAGTGCCCCAGCAATTCGCCTACATGCTCACCAACGACAAAGCATTGCCGGAATATCTTCCGGATTTCTACCAATATCTTCTCTCCTACCCCAACGGGAAACGCCCAAATTTGCAGGACACTTTCTATTGGGCCAAGGTGAAATTCGGATTGAAGCCGACCCTCCGTCTCGTCCAGATGGTGACGATGCGGGGAAACCCGGGCGACGAAGTGGCCTACGCCATCGCCGAGAAACAGCTTTATTCAAGCCACTACTTTGAAACGGCCCTGGACCTCTCGTTTTGCGTCCGCGGAAGCGATGACTCGGCAAAGCCTGGTTTCTACCTGATTATGGCCATGGGTTCCGAGCAAGCGGGCCTGACCGGTGCCAAGGGTTTTATTGTCCGCAAAACCGCTGTGGGCCGGTCGATTTCAAGCCTCCAGGATTCCCTCACCGCAATCCGGAACACTCTGGAATCGAAGTCCAGCGTGCGCCTGGACGGGGACGCGAGTAACAATCCCACGACGGAGGTGAGCCGTGCCCGATATTGAAGGACTGCATCATGTGACGGCAATTGCCGGCGAACCGCAAACGAATATCAATTTCTATACAGGCGTTCTCGGGCTTCGACTGGTGAAGCTAACTGTAAATTTCGATGACCCAACCACCTATCATATCTACTACGGAGACGGTCAGGGTCATCCCGGAACTATACTGACGTTTTTTCCATGGCCTGGTGCATTTAAGGGACGGATCGGCACTGGACAACTGACCGTCACTTCCTTTGCAGTGCCGGGAAAATCATTGTCGTACTGGCGAGAGCGTCTCCGCAAGCACGGAGTTGAATTTGATGAAGCAATTTCGGATTTCGGAGAAGAGATGTTGTTCCTCAGAGACCCTGACGGCCTTCAACTGGAACTCATTAGCACTTCGAATTCGGATCCGGATCGCATATGGGAGCGAGGCCCGGTCCCGCCCGAACATGCTGTTCGCGGCTTCCACCATGTAACACTCTCCGAGAACGATTACGAGCGCACCACTTTATTCCTAACCGAGACGCTCGGATTTAGAGAAATTGCCAAAGAGGGAAACCGTTTTCG
>Ga0209698_10006976_pt1 | contig 11926 bp, 16 predicted proteins | sample LitLauG_LLR_2012_FD_187203 | JGI IMG/M metagenome (GOLD analysis project Ga0209698, IMG submission 187203) | Freshwater sediment microbial communities from Pennsylvania, USA - Little Laurel Run_MetaG_LLR_2012 (SPAdes) (version 2) | ecosystem: Environmental > Aquatic > Freshwater > Creek >...
GATCAAAGACTTGTAGTTTGGGCATCGCTCTCTCCTATAACTGTATATTCGCAACGCCTGCATCGGCTCCTTCGGGAAGCACCTTGACTGTCAATACAGGGTTTGGGGCATCGTCTTGACGGCGAGCTCCATGAGCACTGTGCCCGCGGATAGACGATAGCAGCCATCCAAGTCAGTGCATTCCAGGCACTTCTGCCAGGCATCGCGGTCTACGGTCGCATCTCGCTTGTGAGCGACTTGCCCTGGGTAGTCCACTTCATAACCAAACACCTTCCCAGCGACCAGCGTGTTGTGAGCCATCTCCACAACCGAAGGAAACATCTTCCCGTAACATTCTTGTTTGCCGTTCATACCACTACCTCCCTATCAACAATCCTTTTGCCCGCTGCCTTCTCCGGTGGAAACCAGTGCCGGGTACGATTGCACATGCTGCATACCGAGAGCATTACGGGCACTTCCACTAGGACGCCAACCACCGTCGCCAGTGCCGCCCCAGATCCCGGGCCGAACAGCGCGATAGCCGTAGCTACAGCGAGTTCAAAAAAGTTGCTTGCACCGATCAATGCTCCGGGTGCGGCCACGGAATGCCGAACCCGAAACAACCTCATCAGGCTGTAACTCAAACCGGAATTGAAATACACCTGCAGCAAAATCGGGATGGCGATGAGAAATACATGGAAGTAGCGGCTGGTGATGTTATCGGCCTGGAAGGCAAAAATGAAAACCAGGGTGACTAGCAAGGCCAGAATGGTGACCGGCGCAAATCTCGGCAGCAGGCTTTGCTCGAACCATGCCACCCCGTGCTTGTGAATGAACCAATAGCGAAGCGCGGAACCCACACTGAGCGGGATGACGATGAAGATAAATACGGAATACAACAGAACATTAAATGGGACCTGCAGCGAAGAGGCTCCGCTCACGAGAAATCGCACAATCGGGGCGAAAAGAAAGAGCATGATCAGGTCGTTCACCGATACCTGTACTAGTGTGTAGGCCGGGTCGCCATCCGTCAGGTAACTCCAAACGAAGACCATGGCCGTACACGGTGCGGCTGCAAGAATAATCGTTCCTGCGATGTACTGGTCCGCTAAGGTGGCCGGAATCCACGCGCTGAAGAGGTGCCGGAAGAACAACCAGGAAATCAGAGCCATCGAGAATGGCTTCACCAGCCAATTCACAAACAAAGTGACAAGCAGTCCGCGTGGTTTTTCTCGGACGCTCAGAATGGATGCAAAGTCGACCTTCATCATCATCGGGATGATCATTAGCCAGATGAGGATCGCAATGGGTACATTGACCTGGCTGCCGCGTCCAAATTCCAGGGAACGTAATCTCTGGACGAACTCTGGCACACTCTTTCCCAGAACAACTCCGATCACCATACAGAGCGCGACCCACAGCGTCAGGTAACGCTCGAAAAGCTTCAGTCGCTTAACCTGCGGAGCAGAGGGTGCGGCATTGAGGGTGGTCTCCACGAGATGGGTGCCTTTCTTGAATAACTGTATATTCGCATAGAGGCATGTACTTATGCTACCATCCTGGCGTCGATGCGCCGTGACGTGCATCACGCAGGGCTGTAACCGCTGAACGCAGAGGTCTGGCGTTACTTGCTTGAGGGAAGGGTAACCATCATGAAAGGACGCTACAACGTTCTGTTCTTGTGTACTGGAAATTCTGCCCGCTCGATCATGGCGGAAGCAATCATGAACAAGAAGGGATTCCCGAATTTCACTGCTTACAGCGCGGGAAGTCACGCCTCGGGGCGTGTTCACCCACAAGCGTTGCGGCAACTCGAGATTGCTAAACTGCCCAGCGACCAGGCGCGCAGTAAGAACTGGGATGAATTCGCAAAGCCTGGAGCTCCTGAACTGGATTTCGTATTCACGGTTTGCGATAACGCAGCCAAGGAGGTCTGTCCTATTTGGCCGGGTCAACCGATGACTGCACACTGGGGTGTGCCGGACCCTGCCGCTGTTGCGGGTACACCCGAACAGATTGAGAAGGCCTTCCGTGAGGCGTTCATGATTCTCGAACGCAGAATCAGCCTGCTACTTTGCTTGCCCTTAGCCAGTCTCGACACTCTCGCAATCAAACGGGAAATCGACAAAATCGGTAAACAATGACGATTTGGACTAATCCCCGAATTGCTTTCCACGCTTCCGGTAGCGAAACCACGAGTGCGAGAAACATTCACCGATGGGCAGTTGTCCGGCTGATTCTCGGTTTCCTGCAAATGTTTGGAGTGGCGTTTTCCCTGGGCCTGATTGTTTACGGCGGAATTACGCCGCTAGCGCTCGCCAGTGTGATAGTCACGGGCGCGTTCACAGGCATCAGCATGTTGCTTTTCCAAGTATGGAAACGCGGTCAACTACCCAGGGGGCAGTCGGTAACGGGTAATCGCACGAGATGAATTCAAATACGCTGCTTCGTTCCCGACACGAACCATGTCAACGCGAGAAGCCGTGAAGACAACGAGCAGCATCCGCAAGATATCCCGGCCAGTTCTATTGGCAGCAACGCTTGCGGCCATAGCTCTGTGTTGCTCGTGCGCCGACAGAACCGACCGCAATTCGTATTTTCAAGACCGAGTGAATGCTGTCAGGGGACGTACCGTTCCTTCCGATGCCATTGTTGTGAATAATTCCGGGCTGACTGTAAGCGCGTACTCGGCAACAGCACATTGGGAGTTTGAGACGAACGAGGAGAGAAAGGTCTACCTATCCTGGATAAGCGAACAACTTGATCGTGATGACTTCAAATTGAAATCCTCCGACGAATCGAGCCTCGTTTTCACGAAGAGTTCCCGAGGCGAATCGGAGTCTGTCAATGTCCAGGTGACACCCGCCAACGGAAAATTGCATGTGAAGATTGCCTACGCCATCGATTCCGACTAGGCAATGAGCGCCTGCCATTCCCTGTAACGCCGCTGTTTCGGAGTTGAGCCACACGGTCGCATAGCCGGCTGCGGCTGACTTCCTTTGCGACCCGCTTTGCCGTACGTCTCGGGATTGCGCCCAAGTCACGGGCAAACCCGACAGCATCAATCACAGCAGACTTGTCGTGAGGTTGAACTCAGGATTGCGGATCACCTGTCACATACCTTAGCCGAAGATATCTTTGACCTTGTCGAAGATGGAGGAATTGCGGTCGGCTGGCTTATTTTCCACGTTCAGGGTGGTGCCGAGCTGCTCGATCAGTTTTCGCTGGTCGCGCGTGAGCTTGGTCGGAGTGAGCACGCGGACGTGATAGTACAGATCGCCCTTGCCACCGCCGCGCGGATCCGCAAGCCCTTTGCCTTTGATGCGAAACACCGAGCCGCTTTGTGTGCCTTCGGGGATTTTCAGTTTTTCGTCGCCATTCAACCCGGGAACCTGCAGTTCGGCGCCGAGAGTTGCCTGGGCAATGCTGAGCGGAATCGTGCAGTACAAATCGGCGCCGCGACGTTCGAAAAAGGGGTGTTCCTTGACTTCGAGCACTACGTAGAGATCACCTGAGGGCCCGCCATTCGGCCCGGGCTCACCTTCGCCGGCCACCCGCAGACGAGTGCCAGTGTCAACGCCGGGCGGAATCCGTAACTCGATGGTCTTTTCCCGTTCGAGGCGTCCCTGGCCGCGGCACTCCGGGCAGCGCTCTTTCACGATTTGACCCGCCCCCTGGCAATCAGGGCATGTCCGCGAGATGGAGAAGAATCCCTGTGTGTAGGCCAATTGGCCGCGGCCTCCGCAAGTGTGGCAGGTTTGCACACCAGTGCCCTTCTTCGCGCCTGTTCCATTGCAGGCTTCGCAGAATTCCTGGCGAGGCAGCTTGATCTTGGTTGCGACTCCCCCGGAAGCTTCTTCGAAGGACAGCGTCATGTCATAGCGTAGATCGGCGCCACGCTGCGCGCGGCTGCGCCCACGGCGCCCCCCGCCACCACCAAAGAGATCTTCGAATCCAAAAAAGTCGCCGAAGATATCGTGAAAATCCTGAAAGACGGTATGGTCAAATCCCTGCCCTGCTCCGGCGCTCGATAGGCCAGCGTGGCCATAAGTATCGTAAATCTGCTTCTTTTGCGGATCACTCAAGATGCTGTACGCTTCGGTGCATTCGCGAAATTTGACCTCGGCCTCCGCCTTATTTTCCGGGCTGCGATCGGGGTGCCATTTCAGCGCCGCCTTGCGGTAGGCGGACTTGATCTCCTCAACCGCGGCGGTCCGCGAAACGCCGAGCACTTCGTAAAAATCTCTCTGGTTCCCTCTCGCCATTGAAAACCTGGACCTCCCTTAATTGACAGTTTCTTTGGATGCTGAAGTTGGGTGCACCGCTACACGGACCATCGCGGGACGAAGCATGCGTCCATGGAACACGTAGCCGGGCTGGAAGACCTGGAGAATGGTACCGTCGTCGTGCTCCGTTGTTTCCGCGCGATCCACCGCCTGGTGGAGATGCGGGTCGAACGCTTTACCGAGTGGATCGATGCGCTCGGCTCCGAGCTTCGTCACGCTGTCGAGCAGCTGCTTATAGATCAGTTCAAAACCCTTGCGGTAACTCTCGTATTCGGCTTCGCGGTGGGCCGCGAGCGCGTGTTCGAATCCGTCGATTACGGGGATGAGTCCTTCGATCACCCGAGCGGTAGTGCGCCTCGAATCTTCAAAGCGCTCTTTCTCGATGCGCTTCCTGTAATTCTCGAAATCCGCTTGCCGGCGAAGCAGCGTCTGTCGTAGCTCCTCAAGGTCCGCCGTCAGCTTCACCATTTCAGCGTCGGCTTTCGCCGTGTCGGCAGCAGCTGCCTGAGCTTCCGCGGATGGATCGAGATTGACGCTGACTCCATCCTTATTGATATTAATTTTCACGCTCTTGTCGGCCACTTGCCTGTTTCTCCTGTGTCAGAAAAAGTTTAGATCTTACTCAATGCTTCGCTGAAGAGTTGCGCCACGTAAGCCACGGCGGTCATGGCCCGTTCATAATGCATGCGCGTCGGCCCGAGCACGCCGAGCGAACCCTGGACCAGATCGTTCCGCGTGTACGGAGCGCTAATCAGAGCGAGATTCTCTCCGGCTTCGGAAATCTCCTTTACTCCGATCTGCACGTGAACCGGCTCGGGCGTCTCGATGCAGGCATTGAGAACCGTCACAAGCCTGTGCTTCTCCTCAATCGCGGCCATGAGCTCGCGCAGTTGAGCCTGGTTCGCGAACTCCGCCGCGCCGATGATTTGCGCCGTGCCTTCGACGTGGACATGGAGCGCTGATTCGTCTCCCAGCACTGCCGGATCGCATAACGTGAGAGCGCTCTGCACGATACCCTCGTAGCGCTCGCGTTCGTTCGCCAATTTCTGGAGCAGATCGCTGCGAATGGCCTCCAGGGTCCATCCTGAATAGTGCCGGTTCAAGAACTCCGCCGTGTTATCCAGTTCTTGCTGCGTGAAGAGGCGGCCCGGCCGGAGGACTTTATCTCGCGTGTTCCCACCGGGAGAAATCAAGACGACTACGACGCGCCCGTCCGGCAGGAGCCACATTCGCGCGTGCTCCAAAACGGTTTTACCGAGCGGTGGAGAAACAATAATTCCCAAACCGTTCGAAACCTCGGCGAGAACGTGTCCCGCGCGTTCCGTGATTTCCGCTGCGCTGGTGGCGCCGCCCATTTCTCTTTGAATCCACTCGCGGTCCACGACGCTGATGGTGGCCTGAGAAGCAATCTCCTGCGCAAAAAATCGGTACGCCGCTGCGGTGGGCACGCGACCCGCGGAAGTATGCGGCTGGTAGAGAAAACCACCGTCTTCGAGATCTGCCATTACGTTTCGAATCGTCGCCGTGCTGAGCGCCTCCTCGAATCCCTTCGAAATCGCGCGCGAAGATACCGGTTCACCCGTCTCGATGTACGTACGGACGATGTCGGCCAGAATCTGGCGGTTGCGCCGTTCCTGAAGGGCGGAATTCCTCATAGCAGCACTCTACTCTAAGCGCTAATGAGCGCCTCCTACTATTGTAGGAACGGGGTCAAGAAGCGTCAACGCGTGCTCGGCGGGAGAAGGCCATTCGTCATTTGCGAAGTTTTTCGTACAATCGAAACCAAATCCTAGGGAGACCAACGAACAAGATTAGGCCCACAAAAAGTAAAGCTGTATTGATTGTCCCTATCGCGACCGTTCGGGAAATGAACTTCTGAAGATCAGAGCCACTACCGTCGATGTTAGGACACAGGGGACACACATTTTCCTGCACCGTGCTTGGGATACCACGCCATCGCCAGTAAAAAAGACCCGCGCTTCCATAACTCAGAATAATCAGGAAGATGGCTAGGCGTCGAATTGTATGTTTATCAATGAAGGCCCGCGACTCCATCTGTTTAAACCTCTAGTTGTTATCAATCTGAGCGCGCTGGAGCTTGTCGGAATAGTCGATGTAAATCGTCTTCCACTCCGTGAAGAAATCAATGGCGGCGATGGCGGCTTCGCGGTGGCCGTTGCCGGTTTGTTTTGTTCCCCCAAACGGCAAATGCGTTTCTGCTCCGATAGTCGGGGCGTTTACGTAGACGATTCCGGTGTAGAGATCGCGAGTAGCCTGGAAGGCGCGATTCACGTTTCGTGTGTAGATAGAAGCGGAGAGACCGTAGGGCACGCCGTTCGAAACATCTATCGCTTGCTCCAGGCTCTCGATGGGAATCACGGAAACGACGGGGCCAAAGATTTCTTCCTGGGCAATGCGCATGTTCGGCGCGCAATCGCCAAAGACGGTTGGCGCATGGAACCAGCCGTTCGAATAGGCGCCGCCGTCCAGGCGATTCCCGCCAGTAAGCAACTTTGCCCCCTCATTCTTTCCGACTTCCACGTAGCTCATCACCGTTTTCAATTGCTGTTCGTTAATGCAGGGCCCCATTTCCGTGGAAGGATCCAGCCCGTTCCCCACTTTTAGGGACTTTACGCGATCGACAAATCGCGAAACAAACTCGTGGTAGACGCTCTTGTGGACGGCAATGCGGCTGGCTGCGGTGCATCGCTGCCCCGTCGTGCCGAAGCCGCCCCAGACCGCGCCGTCGATTGCCAGATCGAGGTTGGCGTCCTCCATGACGATGATGATGTTCTTCCCGCCCATTTCCAGGCTGCAGTGCTTGAAATCCGGAGCGCAGGCCTGTGCGATCAGGCGACCAACTGCACTCGAACCCGTAAAGCTGATGACCGGCACATCTTTGTGCTGAGAAAGAGGCGCTCCCGCGTTGGGTCCGTCGCCGCTTACGAGATTAACAACGCCGCGCGGTACGCCCGCTTCGGTCAATACCTGTACCAGATGATACGAAGAGAGAGGCGTATCCTCCGCCGGTTTCAGCACAACTGTATTTCCACTGACCAGCGCCGGCATCATCTTCCATGAGGGAATGGCCATGGGAAAATTCCACGGTGTGATCATGCCGCACACGCCGATGGACTGCCGCATGCTCATCGCAAACTTGTTTGGCAACTCCGAAGGTGTGGTCTGCCCAAACAGCCGCCGCCCTTCCCCGGCCATGTAATACGTCATATCAATAGCTTCTTGAACGTCACCGCGCGTCTCTGCCAGGACCTTGCCCATCTCGCGTGTCATGTCCTTGGAAAAATCCTCTTTGCGTTGCAGCAACATTTCCGCCGCGCGGAACAAGATTTCCGCGCGTTTTGGCGCGGGCACCAGCCGCCAGGTCTTGTAAGCATCCTTCGCCGCGTCCACCGCCGCGTTCACATCTTCGTCTGTGGAGGACACAAACATGCCGATCAATTCATCGGTATTCGCAGGATTGCGGTTTTCGTAGGCCTTGCCACTCCGGGATTCCACCCATTCGCCGTTGATAAAGTTCTTGAACAGTCGTGGCGCAACTGCCGTAGCCATACTTCCTCCTCAATTCCGTGGACTTGCCGCTTGTTTGTCTACTGGTCCTCTGCGGGCTCAAACGCGGGACATTACCGCGTGGAAATAAAATTCTACCTTCGGTTGCAGGAGGGGTCAAATCCGGACTTCTCGCTAAAAAGACCAATCTTCGCTTCTCCTGAACCGTCCTGCGAATAGGAGTAAACTAATGAGTGGAATGAGACGGCCCACTTTCAAAGGGTGACTTACGTGTTTTCTGGTGGAGGGGTCCCTCTACCTGATCGCGCTTGCGGCGCAGGCCGTGGCGCGACTATTCAAGGGCGCGTCTTAGAGCTGTTGCTCGTTTCTCTTGTCAACAACGGCGCCGCGTTTTTTCAGAGCCAAGCCTGCCTGTCGCAGGCGGGCTAAAGTGCGTCGGTTCAAGAAATTACAGGTAACGCAATTTCCCCTTGACAAGGTGGTTACTCTTTTGGTAGACTTGTTGTGGTAGAAAAGTGCGCCCCGACGCCAGTCGGGGGCTTTTTCTTTTTGTGGGCACACCAGGTAGCAAATCTCGAGCATCGACCAGAGCAAAGATTTTACACAGAGGGCACAGAGGCCTGCGCACAGAGATCGCAGAAAAAGGAAAACGCCGGCAGGATGCCGGCGCTAGGAATGGGGGACTATACCCAGCGCTTACGCACTGGGCTAAATAATGACGCGCCTACGGCGCTGGAAGGAAGAAGCTCAGCCGAAGGGAGGGCACGGCATGCCGTGCCCCTACATGGCACGCCTCGGGCGCTAGCGTTAATCTCTGTGTTCCGTCTCTGCGTTCTCCGCGTTCTTTTTCTCTGTGGTCTCCGTGTTAAGCCTTTTACTTTTCTTTCTTCTTTCAACTCTTGAACTTTGAACTCTTTCAGTCTTGTCGGTGGTCTCCGCATCGATTTCCTCGTAGCACGCCGGGCTAAAGCCCGGCCTCTACAAACCCGACCGGACGCTTTAGACCACGCCACGAAACTCGTTGTACCTAAACATCCCACTCAGGACCAAAACGATGAACAACACAAAAGTGAATGCTGCACAGGTGTGGAAACAATTTGAAGACCTGCTGGCGCCAAAGCTAAATTTTTCGAGGACCGACCGGGCGATCTACTCGCATCTTTTTCGGCATAGCCGGCTCGAAGGCAAGCTGCAGTTCCGGTTCTCGATTGCGTGGCTGGCGCGTGGTGTGAGCCTCTCGATGAAGGCTACGCGCGGCTCGGTACGTCGCCTGGTTGCACGAGGCGTGCTCGGTCTGGTCGAACGGAACTGCCGATCCCAGCACGTGGTGCGCGTGCGTCTCCCCATGGAGATTAACGGAGTGCGGGCAACGAGAAAACAAGCGACTCCCGCACCACACCCTGCCTTTGCCAAAATCGAGGAGGCGGATTTCATGGAGAAGCAAGTTCTGCGCAGTTCCCTCCACGAGCGCGAGGGCGGCACCTGTTTTTATTGTTTACGCCGGAACAGGGGCGACCGCCGGTGCCTAGACCATGTTGTGCCGCAGGCGCAAGGCGGCGGCAATTCGTACCGCAACCTGGTGTCTTGCTGCGTGGATTGCAATTCACAAAAAGGAGGGCAGCCGGCAGAGGAGTATCTGCGCTGGCTGTTCCGCGGGCGACGCTTGAGCGACGCTGAACTGGGCGGTCGCCTTCGCGCACTGGATGATTTGGCTGCCGGAAAGCTCAAGCCGCCACTACCGGGCCAAGGGGACGCAGGAAGTGACGGAAGTAAAGGAAAGGGGGTGCGGAACTAAGGAAAGGCGGTAAGGGGCTCGTTTTAGTTACAGTGGCCCGACCTCGACGATTTGCCCGCGTGAAACGGAAAGAAGAGCTTGTGTAAAGGCGGGCATTAGCGGCAGCAAGTCCTTCATGCGATTGGATTTTGCACAGAGGACCACAATAGCCACCTTTCGTCCCGTCATATTCTGCTGGTATTTCATTCTTCGGTCGCTGGTGAGCAAAACATCCCACACGTCTTCTGCAAGCGTGAGCAACTCACCGTTCTTCTTGGAGCCGTATCCCGCTCTCCGCACTGTTTCGCACTCGTAGCCCATCGCGGTGAGCGTTCCTCTAAGCGCAGCTGGGAGGCACTCGTCGATGAGGATTTTCATTTGTCAAAGCGAGCCAGCATTAGTGCTTTTGCTTCCTCCAGCGCGGCAATGGCTTGTTCCCGGCTGACCCCGGGATATTGTTCCAGAAATTCATCGAGCGTATCCCCGGCTTCCAAGTAGTCGAGGAGCGTTTGGAAAGGCACGCGCGTGCCCCGGAAGACAGGTTCACCGCTGAGGATCTCTGGGTCTTGGATAATCACGCTCTGCGAGTTTGCGGCCATGGCGGACCTCCTTTCCGTGTTTTGATTATCTCATCCCTCAGAAGCAACCGCCGCAAAAAGTGTCAGACCGGCCAATCTAACGACGACTCTAAACCAGTTGCGGGTGGGGTGGCGGCGGAAAGCTCGTAGAATGCGATAGCCACGCACAGATAAATGTGACTAACGCCGCGGCGCTTCTATATAATCCGGCGCATCATGGCCAACCGAGAAACGCTTTACCAGGTTGCCGACCGCGTCGCCACCATCACTCTCAACCGGCCCGACAAACTGAACGCCTGGACGGCCAACATGGAGGGCGAAGTCCGCGCGGCGATGGCCGAGGCGGAGCAAGACGAAAACGTTCGTGTGATTGTTCTAACGGGCGCCGGGCGCGGATTCTGCGCGGGCGCGGATATGTCGCTCTTGAGCACGGTCGCAGAGAAGGGACTCGACGAAGCACGGCGGGCCCAGGCAGTGCAACCTGAGAGTGGAGGCCGCGAGGGCGCGCGAGCGGACTTCCGGAAAAAATACTCGTATTTCCCGGCGGTTAGCAAGCCTGTGATTGCGGGCATTAACGGCCCGGTGGTGGGTTTGGGCCTGGTGATTGCACTGTACTGCGACTTGCGTTTTGCGTCCGAGGGAGCTCGATTGGGCACCGCGTTTGCCCAGCGGGGGCTGATCGCCGAGTACGGCATGGCATGGATGTTGCCGCGGCTGGTGGGACACGCCAACGCGCTGGATCTGTTGTTTAGCGCAAGAATGATCGACGCCACGGAAGCTCTGAGAATGGGCCTGGTGAACCAGATCTTTCCGCAAGAATCGTTTTTGGAAAGCGTGCAGAAATACGCGATACATCTGGCCGCGAACGTCAGCCCGCGGTCTCTGCGCGTGATTAAGCGTCAAGTTTATGACGCGATGTTCCAGACACTCGCCGAAGCGTTCGCGATTTCCGAGCAGGAAATGCTGGCGAGCCTGCAATCCGAAGATTTCAAGGAAGGCGTGGCGCACTTCATCCAAAAACGGGCTCCGGCTTTTACCGGCAGATAGCCTCCGGCAAGCTCATTCCGCCACTTCCGGGTGCCCTTCGACTGGCTCCCTTCGAGGCTCAGGGTAAACAGGGCAAGCGGCAGCCCCACCGTTTGCATGGAACAAAACCGCAAAGGATGGGCCAGCCCGGATTGCTCTATGGTCGGTGTCGGCGTGGTCGTTAAGGGCCTGCCACCCGCCCAGAATCGCAAGGACGCGAGTCGAGGAAAGGCCGTCAAATCAACTGTTTTCGCTAGGACTATTTTACTTGCCAAAAGAACGCTCCGGGGTGCTCAATGAGGACATCTTTGCGGCGGGGCGGCGAAGTTTCCTTCAGGCTGAATCTCCTCGCCAGAGTGCGTAGGACAGATGACAATTGTTATGGGTTTAATGGCAGATACAAAGCAGTCTGCCGATCCTTCCGTGCCTACCAGTGCGACATTGTTACTGTGCGCCGATGCGATGGCTAGTTATACGAATCTCGCTGGTGCAACAGTCACGAGTCATCCGGCGCTAGGCAAGATTTATCCTTTACCCCACGGATTCTATGCTGCCTTTTGCGACAGTTATTACAAGTCACATGAGATTGCGACAGAACTTAATGGCCTCATGTTGCTTCTGGATTTTTCCAGCGATGGAATTAAAGACCAGATAAAAATTGCGGTGCGTTCGGCGTTTGATTATGCATTCAGTTGGTACCGAGAAGCAGTCCTTAGGCAGCATGTCGGAATCACCGTAGAACAGTATTTGCACGA
>Ga0209698_10006979_pt1 | contig 11921 bp, 9 predicted proteins | sample LitLauG_LLR_2012_FD_187203 | JGI IMG/M metagenome (GOLD analysis project Ga0209698, IMG submission 187203) | Freshwater sediment microbial communities from Pennsylvania, USA - Little Laurel Run_MetaG_LLR_2012 (SPAdes) (version 2) | ecosystem: Environmental > Aquatic > Freshwater > Creek >...
CTCGCCTTTCACGACCCGCATTGCCTGCAGATCTGCCCGAGCCAGCCCGACCGGCTCTACATGCAGAACCACTGCGGCATCTACCGCATCGACCGGCCCGCGAACGAGTGGACGCGCATCGGCAGGAACATGCCCCGGCGCGTCGGCGACATCGGCTTTCCGGTCGTGGTGCACCCGCGCGATGCCGATCGGGCCTGGGTCTTCCCGATGGACGGCTCCTCGGTCTGGCCCCGTACCTGCCCCGGGGGACTGCCCGCCGTCTACGGGACCCGCAATGGCGGCCGCACCTGGCAGCGCCTCGCACAGGGCATGCCCGGGCGCGATGCCTGGTGGACGGTGAAGCGGCAGGCAATGGCCTCCGACCTGGGCGATCCCGTCGGTCTTTACTTTGGAACCACGAGCGGCGAAGTGTGGGCGAGCCGGGATGAAGGCGGCCGGTGGTCCTGCCTTGCGGGCCACCTGCCGGAGATCTACGCCGTCGAGACGGGACGGTTTGCCGGCGCGCGATGAACGTCCTCATCCCGACCCCGCTGCGCTCCTACACCGGCCAGCGCCGGGTCGAGGCGGCGGGGACCTCGCTGGCCGAGGTCCTGGCCGATCTCGAACGGCAGTTTCCGGGGATCCGGTTTCGCATGATCGACGAGCAGGAGTCGATGCGCCCGCACATCCGCTTCTTCGTGAACGGCGCCCAGACCTTCGACCTCGCCCGGCCCCTGAACGCCACGGACGAGGTGGCGATCGTCCAGGCGCTGAGCGGCGGCTGAAGGGCAGGCCGTGGCGATGAAGGCCCGGGAGCGGCTCGCCGCCGAACTGCGCACACGGATCCGCGAAGTGACGCCGGCAGAGGCCCTCGCCCTGCAGGCGCAAGGGGCGGTTCTGGTCGACGTGCGCGAACCCGGGGAGATCGCCCAGGGCACGGCCCTGGGCGCCCTGCCCCTCGGGCGCAGCTTCCTCGAAGTGCGCATCGAGGAGGCGGTGCCCGACATGGGGCGCCCGATCGTCGCCCTGTGCGGCAGCGGCCTGCGTTCCCTCTATGCCGCCGATGCGCTTTCGCGCCTGGGCTATGCCAGCGTGGTCTCGATGGCGGGCGGCTTTGCGCGCTGGAAAGCCGAGGGACTTCCGGTCGCGCTCGACTCCTCGCTGGGCGACACCGAGCGCGAGCGCTATTCGCGCCATCTCCTCCTGCCGGAAGTGGGCGAAGCCGGCCAGCGCCGGCTCCTCGATTCCAAGGTGCTGCTCGTCGGCGCGGGCGGCCTCGGCTCCCCGGCCGCCTTCTACCTCGCCGCCGCCGGCGTGGGAACCCTGGGCGTCGTCGACGAGGACCGCGTCGATCGCAGCAATCTGCAGCGCCAGATCCTGCACACCGAGGCGCGGGTGGGCGTCTCCAAGGTCGCCTCGGCACGGATCGCGCTCGAAGCCCTCAACCCGTCCGTGAAGGTCATCGGCCACGAGACGCGTCTCACCAGTGCCAACATCGACGGCATCCTCCCGGGATACGACCTCGTCGTCGACGGCTCGGACAATTTCCCGACCCGCTACCTCGTCAACGATGCCTGCGTGAAATGGGGCCGGCCCAATGTGCACGGCGCCGTGTTCCGCTTCGAAGGGCAGGCGAGCGTGTTCTGGCCCGCGAGGAGCACTGGTGCGGGCCCCTGCTACCGCTGCCTCTTCCCCGAGCCCCCGTCGCGCGAGGATGCGCCCAATTGCGCCCAGGCCGGCGTGCTGGGCGTGCTCCCCGGCGTGATCGGCCTGATGCAGGCCACGGAGGCGATCAAGCTCCTCCTGGGGATCGGCGAGCCGCTAGTCGGCCGCCTGCTTTGCTACGACGCGCTGGGCGGAAGGTTTACCGAACTCTCATTCGAGCGCGACCGGGCGTGCCGCGTCTGCGGGGACGGGCGGGAATTTCCTGGGTACATCGACTACGAGCGCTTCTGCTCGGTCTAGACCAGTCCCAGATCGACGGGCTTTGCACGCGGAAAAATCCGGTCGAGCGACGCCCGCGACAGCCCATACATCCTGCTGAAAATCCCTCCCAGCACGGCGCGCCCATCCTGCAGCACGGGCAGATCGCGGTCCTGGAAGAGGTTTTTCTGGTCCACGGCCACCTGTTCCCCGGCGACCCGGCCACCGCGCAGCGAGCCCCCCAGCACGAGGAAGGCCGTCCCGTGGCCATGGTCGGTGCCGCGATTGCCGTTCTCGCGCGAAGTGCGGCCGAATTCACTCAGGACGACGACCGTGGTGTCGCGCCATCGGTCGCCCATCGCCCGGGCGAAGGACGAGATGCCCGCATCGAGCTGTCCGAGGCGCGTGGCGAGCTGGCCCTTGCCGTTGCCCTGGTTCACGTGCGTGTCCCAGCCACCGAGGTCGATGAAGCCGATGTCGTAGCGGTCGCGCAGGAGCAGCGCCATGCGCCGGGCCGACTGCTCGAGGCCGCTGGGCGGTGCCGCGCCCCGGCCGGCGTCGTCGTGCTCCTTCTGGGCGAGTTCCTGCGCGATCTCGGCCCGCACCTGCAGCCCGTCGTGGACGCTCGCCTCGAGGGGCGTTCCGGCGTACATCGCCTCGACCAGCTTGCGCTGGCGATCGTCCAGGGCGGGCTTGCTGGCGCCCGCGAGCACGACGTTGACCACGCGCCGATGTCCCCGGAGCGCGAGCGGGACCTGCTCGGTGAAGGCAATGGGCTCGTAGGCCCCCAGTTCGGTGACGAGCCGGTTGAGAAACCCCGAGCCGAAATCGCGCACGTTCGAGGCGTCCTCCTGCCCGAGTTCGATGCTGTCCTGGGTCTCGAAATGACTGCGCGAGAGGTCGGTCGGTCCCGTGAACGCGACAAAGGCCGCCTGCCGTTGCTGCCACAGCGGCAGCACGCCCGCGCCCAGGGCGGGATGCAGGCCCCAGTCGGAATCGAGGGCGATGGCGGCGGCATCGCCCGATCCCGGGCGCGCGACCGCGATATTGGGGCGCACGCGGTAATAGAACTCGGAGGAGATCGGCACGAGGAGGCTTTGCGTGTCGAGACCCCCGCGCAGGAAGACGAGGAGGAACTTGCCGTGCGCGGCGGGGGCGGAGACCGCCTGGGCGCGCAGTCCGGCGCAGGGAAGGGCCGCGAGCGCGGCGAGCAGTTGGCGGCGTTTCATATCGTCCCTAGCGGACCATGAACTCGGGGGAGGAGAGGAGCAGCTGGTTCCACTCCTGCGGCGACGTGGCCTGGGACAGCACTTCGCGCGTGGCGGGCGCCAGGTGCGGCTCGATGGCCTCGAAGTAGAGCGGGTTCGAAAGCTGCGGAAAAGCGGGCCGCTCCCCCTTGCCTTCGCCCGGATCGCGAAAGAGCCCGGCGCTCCCGCTGCCGATCGCGCGCGCGATCTCCAGGCGCAGCGCCAGCTGTCCCGGACCATCCCACGAGACGGGCTGCAGCGGATACCCGTCGGGCGTGCTGTGGTTGTAGAGGCCCTCGCCCATGCGGTTGAGCCAGCCCAGCATCGGCTGGGGGTTGCGGATGACGCGGTCCCCGTAGGCGAGGCGCACGGCCGAGACGACGTAGTGCACCGGATCCTTGAAGCTTTTTCCCAGCGAGGCCTGGAACTCGGGCGAGGAAAAAAGACGCCCGAGCACCGACGCAATGTCGCCGTCGCTGCGCCGGAACTCGAGCGCAAGCTCATCCACGAGCCGATCCGATGGTTCATCGCCGATCCAGTAGCGCGCGAGCTGGCGCGACACATGGCGCGCGGTGGCGGGCTGGCGCGCGAGGAGGTCGAGCACCCGCTCGATCTCGTCCATTCCCCCGGGCGCGATCGTCGTGCCCAGGATCGTCTTTTCGCCCTTTTCATGGCGCGCGGGCCGGAAGACCGTGAGCGGCCGCGCGGGATCCTTTTCGCGCCCGCCCGCGTCCCCGGGCTCGAATCCCAGGCCCGTGAGCACCCGCGCAAGTTCCTGCACATCGCGCTGCGTATAGCCGCCGTCGACCCCCATGGTGTGGAGCTCGAGGAGCTCGCGCGCGTAGTTCTCGTTGATGTGGCCGGCGGCGTTTTGCAGGTTGTCGAGATAGGAGACCATCGCCGCGTGGCGGGCGCTTTGCTCGAGCAGGTCGCGAAAGCGCCCGAGCGCGGCACCGCGCAGGTGCTGCTCGTAGTCGCCCATCAGGGCGCGATTGAGATGCTTGTGCTGGACGACGTTGAAGTGGTTCATCCAGAACCAGGTCATCTGTTCGCGCACCTGGCTGGGTGCGTAGAGCGCGCGCAGCATCGCGCGGCTGGCCGCCTCGCGCGAGAGGCCGTTCATCTCCTCCTGCCATTTCTTGTGCGCAGCCTCCCGCTCCTCGCCCGCCGCCATCTTGTCGATTTCGCGCCGCCGCCCCTCGAGGGAGCGCACGAGCGGGGCGATGGGCTTTTGCGAAAGGGTCATTTCATCGACAAGCTGCTGCGCCGGGGGCGGGAGGGGCTCGATCGCCCCGGGATGGAGCTGGCGGTTGATCCAGGCCGCTCTCCCGAGCGATCGGTAGCTCTCGATGTCCGCCCGGGTCGCGCCATAGGTGAGCCGGTCGAGGAGGAGAAAATCCGCCGTGGCAAGGCTCTGCCGGGGCGCCGCCGCCACGAGCGGGGCGACCGGCGCGGTCTTTCCCGTCTGCGAGGCGCAGGCCGAGAGAAGGAGAGCGGGCGCGAGCGCGAAGGCCGCGCGCAGGGCGGGTTTGCGGTTCATGGCCGCGACGATATCTCCTGCGGGACGGGAAGAAGGTATCGAAGAGCAACCGTTTCGCCCCCTTGTTGCGCCTCGTTGCAATTGACTCCCCGGCGGGGCTGCGGGACCCGGCGAGGCTACACTGGACGGATGCTCTTCACCCTCGTCCTGCCCGCCGCGCTGCGCCCGGACGGGATGCCGCCTGCTGCCTCCGGCCGCGATTTCGCGCTCGACCGTCTCGTTTCGCGACTCGAAGTATCCCGCGAATGGGTGGCAGGCCCCCGCAGCGAGGGTATCGCCCACCGTGCCTGGCTGGCGCGGGAGTGCGGCCTGCCGCACGATCCTCCCGCCACGGGGCCCTACCTGTGGCGCGCCGCCGGAGGACACCTTCCGCCCGGTGCCTGGGTCGCGCAGTGCGATCCCGCGCGCCTGCGCCCCACCGGCAAGGGCTTCCTGCTCACGCCCGCGCCGGCCCGCGACGCCGCCGAAGAAGAGGCGCGATTTCGCGCCGCGGGCGAAGCCGCCGCCGAGCGCGGATTCTCGATCGAGCGCCGCGACGGAAGATGGTTCCTCCTCTCGCCCTCCCCCTTGCGGATCGAATGCGCCCCGCTCGAGGCCGCCCTGGGCCGCGCGCTGCCGGCGCGCCTCCCGCTGGGACCCGACGCAAGGAGCTGGCGGATCCTCGCCGATGACATCGGCATGCGCTGGCATGCCCTGGGCGAGGCCCCGGACGCGCTCGACGGCGCGGACGGACTCTGGCTTCACGGCGGCGGAACCTGGCAGCCGCCCGCCGCCCGCCTCGCGCGCGAGGTGTGCGGCGCCGAGCCCTTTCTTCGCGCGCTGCAGGAGGCCGCAGGCAGTGCGCCGTGCGCCCGCGAATATCTCGAGCTGGCCGGCGCCGGCGACGCTCCCGATGCATCGCCCGATGCACCCGACCGCCTCGCCGCGCGCATCGAGGACTTTCTCGCGCGCGCCCGCTCGCGCGGCGCGCGCGAGGTCGAGATCGTCGCCTGCGGCAGCCGGCGCGTGCGCGTGCTGCGCCGCCGGCCGCTCCTTCGCGCCTTCTTCGCGCGCCGCGCCGATTCCGCGAGGACCCTGGCCGAAGCCCCGTCGCCATGAGCGCGCTCCTGCGCGAGCGTCCTTTTGACACTGCGATCGCGCACCACCTCGCGGGCCTGGGTCTGCCGGCACCACTGGCCCGCGCCCTGGCGGCGCGCGGCGTCTCGGGCGAAGCCGACCTCGGCCTGCCGCTCGAAGCCCTCCTGCGTCCCGAGGGGCTCTCGGGATCGCTCGATGCGGCCGAGCTCCTGGCGGACGCGATCGCGCGCCGCCGGCGCCTCCTGGTCGTCGCCGACTACGACTGCGATGGAGCGACCGCCTGCGCCGTGGCGGTGCGCGGGCTGCGCGCCCTGGGTGGCGAGGTCGACTTCCTCGTCCCCAACCGCTTCGAGTTCGGCTACGGGCTCACGCCCGAGCTCGTCGATCTCGCCGCGCGCTCGGGCCCCAACCTCATCATCACGGTCGACAACGGCATTGCCAGCGTCGAAGGGGTCGCGCGCGCCAACGAGCTCGGCATCGAGGTGCTCGTCACCGACCATCACCTGCCGGGCGCGCAGCTTCCCGCCGCGCGTGCCATCGTCAACCCGAACCGGCCCGGCTGCACCTTTGCTTCCAAGAACCTCGCGGGCGTGGGCGTCATGTTCTACGTGCTCGTGCGCCTGCGCGCCCTCCTGCGCGAGCGGGGCGGATTTGGCGTCGGGCCGGTCCCACGCCTTGACGATCTTCTCGATCTTGTCGCGCTCGGCACGGTTGCCGACCTCGTGCCGCTCGATCGCAACAACCGGATCCTCGTGCACGCGGGCCTGGAGCGCATCCGCTCGGGCCGGATGCAGCCCGGCGTCGCCGCGCTCTTCCAGGTCGCCGGGCGCAGCCCGCGCAAGGCGATCGCCGCGGACCTGGGCTTCGCGCTCGGTCCCCGCCTCAACGCGGCGGGCCGCCTCACCGACATGCGCCTCGGGATCGAGTGCCTGCTCGAGGACGATTTCGAAGGGGCGGTGCGCCTCGCCGAGCGCCTCGACGCCCTCAATCGCGAGCGCCGCTCGATCGAAGCGAAGATGCAGGAGGAGGCGCGCGATTCGATCCAGGCCGCGCTCGCACGCGCCGACGGGTTCGGAACCGTGCGCACCTTGACGGTCTTCGACGAGGGTTGGCACCACGGGGTCGTGGGCCTGGTCGCCTCGCGCCTCAAGGAGCGGCACCACCGGCCCTGCATCGCCTTTGCGCCCGACGGCAGCGGCGCGCTGCGCGGCTCGGGGCGCTCGATCCCGGGCGTGCACCTACGCGACATCATCGATCGCGCGACCAAGATCGCCCCCGGCCTCGTGCTGCGCTTTGGCGGCCATGCCATGGCGGCGGGCCTCACCATTCCGCGCGAGGCGCTCGAGCCCTTCATGCAGGCCTTCGAGCGGGCCACGGTGGAGCTCGCCGATCCCGCGGCCTGGTCCCCGGCGCTCGAATTCGACGGCGGGCTTCCCGCCGCCGAGCTCACGACGACCCTGGTCGAGGCGATCGAGCGCCAGGTCTGGGGCCAGGGATTCCCGGCACCGCTCTTTGCCGATGATTTCGAGGTCGAGACGCAGCGCCTCGTGAAGGACGAGCACCTGCAGCTCGGGCTGCGCCGCGAAGGCCGTATCTGGCATGGGATCTGGTTCCGCCATCGCGAACCGCTGCCGCGCCATGCGCGGCTCGCCTACCGGCCGCAGATCGACGAGTACCGGGGCGAGCGCCGCGTTTCCCTCTCCATCGAGGCCCAGGCGGGCTGAGCGCGGTCAGGCGCGCAGGGCCGCCGCGAGCGGCGCCAGGTCGCGCAGCTCCTCGAGATGTCCCACGAGGTCGATGACCACCCCGGTTTTTTCGCGCGGCCAGTGCGCGAACTCGGCGCAGCCGCGGAACTTGTCCGCGACCTCGGCAAAGCTCATCGGCATGGCCGGGCTCCCGCGCGCGAACTGCGCCTGTCCCGCGTACTGGGTGCCGTCGCGCAGGCGGATGCGCACGATGCTCGTCATCTTGTCGAATCCCTCGCGTTCGGCCTCGGGGTCGACCTCGAAGCGCACGCGCCGGATCATCGCCTGCACGTCGGGCCGGGCGACCACCTCGTCGGTGTACTCGCCAAGGTTGGCCTTGCGCTCGAGGAGCAGGATGGCCACGCCGAACTCCATGCTGAACTTGGCCTGGAGCCCGTTCGTGGGCCGGTGGTGGAAGAGCGTCGAGACCATGCGGCTGTTGCCCCCCACCACGACCTCCTGCACGTCGGCGGCGCGGATGTCGTGCGCGGCGATGAGGCGCTGCACCTCGCCCATCGCGGGGTGCGTGAGCGAACCCGAGGGATGGGGCTTGATCGAGACTCCGGGCGCCAGCAGGGTCCAGGGATTGCCCAGGCGCCCCACGATGGCCAAGGGATCGAATCCGCCCGCGGCCGCCCGGAACCACCCGAGTTTCGATTCGAGGATCTCGGGCGATGCCGTCCACCCCAGCGCGGCAAGGTCGGCCGACACGACCCCGGCCTCGGCCGCGTGGCCCGCGTGAAAGGGCTTCATCATCGAGCCGAAGTTGGCCCTCAGCCCCCCGGCCTGCGCCGCCGCGATCCCGAGGCAGAACTGCGCCGGGAGGCGTTCGAGCGCGTGCAATCTCGCGCACGCCGCAGCCGCCCCGAAGGTTCCCACCGTGCCGGTCGTGTGGAATCCGTCGTTGTAATGCCGCGGCGAGGCCGCCTCGGCGATCTTGCACTCGACCTCGACCCCGACCTGGTAGGCGGCCAGGAGATCCCGGCCCGTGAGCCCGCGCGCCTCGCAGACCGCCAGTGCCGACGCCAGCGCCGTCACCGTCGGGTGGGTGAGGAGCCCGTACACCCGCCCCGGAGCCTGGGCGAGCTGGGTGTCGTCGAAATCGTCGGCGTGGATGAAACACCCGTTGGCAAACGCGGCGAACCGCGGCGCGAGCCGCAGCGGAGTGCCGATCACCGTAGAGCCCCCCGGGACGGCCGTCGCCCCCAGGTACTGCAGAAGCGGGGGCGCGAGGGACGAGCGCGAGCCCGCGAGCGCGAGTCCGAGCGCATCGAGGATCGACTTTCGCGCGAGGGCATGGACGCCGCCGGGAATGTCCTCCAGGCGGGTACGAAGGAGGAAATCGCACACGTCCCCGGTGAGGCCCGGAACAGAAGGAAATTCCTCGGCACGCTCCTGGGACAGGGCAGGCGTCTCCCCTGCGCCCGAGGCCGCGGCTGCGAGGAGCGTCGCGCCGACGAATTCGCGCCGTTTCATGGCCGTGCCCCGGCCTCGGCACCCTTGCCCCCAAAGAGGCGCCGCGCATTGCCGGTCGCGATCGGCTCGCGCAACTCCGCGGGCAGGCCCTCGAGGACCCGCAGCGCAGCCTGCCAGCGCTGGGTCGCCGCTACAGGCTCGGGGTAGTGCTGGTCGGTTCCGATCAGGAAGCGATCCGGGAATTCGCGCAGCAGCGAGAGCCACTCCGGGCGGACCGCTCCCGAAGCGCCGGCCGCGAGGAGGGTCTGCAGACCGACCCGCACGGGATCGACCTTGATGTCCATGAAGAGGTTGGGATGCGCCGCAAGGAGCCGGCGGCACAGCGCCGGCGTGCGAAATCCCGTATTGTCCCAGCCGGCATGGGCCCAGACGATCCGCGCGCGCGGCTCGTGCGCCAGCAGCCGCTCGAAGGCGTCCATGTTCGACCGCAGTGCCTCGAGGTGCAGGACGATCGGTACTCCCCGCTCCCCGGCGATCTCGGCCAGGGCGAGCAGCATGGGGTGATCGGCCGCAACGGACTGGTAGGGCGTCGCGCCGGAAAAATGCTCGGCGGCGAGTTCCCCGAAACCGGCGGCTCCCCGTTCCAGGATCTCCATCGCGCGGGCGCGGAACCGGCCCATGGCCGGCGTCGCAACGGCGACCTCCGGTGCCGCTTCCTGCAGCATCGCATTGAGACTCCCGCCGCCGCCCAGCACAAGCATGCGTCCGCCCGATTCCTGCGCCAACGCGAGAAAGACCTCCGCGTCGTAGCGTGCCGGGTCCCCGAAGGTGAAGGGGGGCGGCATGACGACAAGCTGCACGGCGCCCTCCCCCGGCATGGCCCGCAATGCCGCGGCGACCGAGGCCCCGGGGTCGCCCGGCTCCAGGTGCACGTGGCCGTCGATGAAGGCCGTGGAGCCCGCATCGGCCGCCGCGGCACAGGGCCGCAGGAGTCCCAGGCACAGGATCGCAAGGAGCGCGCGGGCACGATGCATCGGACCATCTTCCCATGGGCATCGGCACGCCACAAGCATCCGGGCAGGGGACGGATTGCCGCGGTGCGCTGACCTATAATCACCGGTTACACCAGCCAGGCAACGACCCGAATGGAAGCCGAACAGCTCAACCAGATCTCCGCCACGCTCGCCGATCTCGAGGCGCGCTCGCAGGAACTGCGGAGGTATCTTTGACGTCGACGCCAAGGAAGCGCGCCTCGCCCAGGTAAGCCGGGATCTCGAGGATCCGGCGCTCTGGAGCGACCCTCCCCGCGCCCAGGAACTCGGGCGCGAGAAAAAGGGCCTCGAGGAGGTCGTCGAGCGCATGGGACGCCTGAAGGGCGACCTCTCCGATGCCGGCGAGCTCTTTGCCATGGCGCGCGCCGACGGCGACGAGGGCAGCCTCGCCACCATGGCCGCGGAAGTCGATCGCCTCGCCCGGGAAGTGGGCGATCTCGAGTTCCGGCGCATGTTCAACAACCCGCTCGACCCCAACAACTGCTTCATCGACGTCCAGGCGGGCGCGGGTGGCACCGAATCCCAGGACTGGGCCTCGATGCTCGAGCGCATGTACCTGCGCTACGCCGAGCGCCGTGGCTTCAAGGCCGAACTCCTCGAGGAATCCGAGGGCGAGGTGGCCGGCATCAAGAGCGCCACGCTCAAGGTTTCCGGATCCTATGCCTACGGCCTCCTGCGCACCGAGACGGGCGTGCACCGGCTCGTGCGCAAGTCGCCCTTCGATTCCAACGCCCGGCGCCACACCTCGTTCGCGAGCGTCTTCGTCTACCCCGAGGTCGACGACAGCATCGAGATCGACATCAACCCGGCCGACCTGCGCATCGATGTCTACCGCGCCTCGGGCGCGGGCGGGCAGCACGTGAACAAGACGGAGTCGGCGGTGCGCATCACCCACCTGCCCACGGGGGTCGTGGTGCAGAGCCAGAACGACCGCTCGCAGCACCGCAACAAGGCCGAATGCATGTCGATGCTCAAGTCGCGGCTCTTCGAACTCGAGATGCGCAAGCGCCGCGTCGAGCAGAACAAGCTCGAGGATTCCAAGACCGACATCGGCTGGGGGCACCAGATCCGCTCCTACGTGCTCGACCAGTCGCGCATCAAGGACCTTCGCACCAGCGTCGAGATCGGCAACACCCAGGCCGTGCTCGACGGCGATCTCGACGATTTCATCACCGCCAGCCTCAAGCAGGGAGTCTGAGCCCGTGTCCAGGAACCCCGGCGCGGCGCCGCCCGCCCCCGCCCCCGACGAAAACCAGGTCTTCGCCGAGCGGCGCGCCAAGCTCGCCGCGCTGCGCGCGCGAGGGCCTGCCTATCCCAACGACTTCTCCCGGTCGCACCTTGCGGCGGAGCTGCACGAGCGCTACGGCACGGCGACGCGCGAGGAACTCGAGGCCAGGCCGGTGGAGGTCGCCGTCGGCGGGCGCCTCATGCTCAAGCGCCTGATGGGCAAGGCGAGCTTTGCCACCGTGCAGGACGGATCGGGGCGCATCCAGTTCTTCGTGACCGACGAGGACGCGGGCGCGGCGGCGCACGAGGATTTCCGCCACTGGGACATCGGCGACATCGTCGGTGCGCGCGGCACGCTCTTTCGCACCAATCGCGGCGAACTCTCGGTACGCTGCCGCGAGCTGCGGCTCCTTGCCAAGGCCCTGCGCCCCCTGCCGGACAAGTTCCACGGCCTTGCCGACCAGGAGCAGCGCCACCGCCAGCGCTACGTCGATCTCATCGTCAACGAGTCGACGCGCAAGGCGTTTCGCACGCGCGCCCTGGCGATCGCCGCCCTGCGCGCACACCTCGTGAAGAACGGCTTCCTCGAGGTCGAGACGCCGATGCTCCAGCCCATCCCCGGCGGCGCCTCGGCCCGGCCCTTCGTGACGCACCATCACGCGCTCGACATGGAGATGTACCTTCGCATCGCCCCCGAGCTCTACCTCAAGCGCCT
>Ga0209698_10006980_pt1 | contig 11921 bp, 7 predicted proteins | sample LitLauG_LLR_2012_FD_187203 | JGI IMG/M metagenome (GOLD analysis project Ga0209698, IMG submission 187203) | Freshwater sediment microbial communities from Pennsylvania, USA - Little Laurel Run_MetaG_LLR_2012 (SPAdes) (version 2) | ecosystem: Environmental > Aquatic > Freshwater > Creek >...
CAGGCACGACCGCTGCGGCTGCAGGTGGCTTCACTTCCGTGTGCTCCATGCCCAACACGGTCCCGGTTGTGGACACGCCGGAGTGGGTGGCGTGGCAGCGAGCGCCGGAGCGGGGTGCGGTCGTCAATGTGTTTCCGCTTGCCGCCGCCACGCGCGGCAGCAAAGGCACATCCCTCACGGACTTTGCGGCGCTGCAGCGCGCGGGCGCAGTGGCCGTCACGGACGACGGGCGGCCCATCCTCGAAGACGACACCATGCGCATGGTGCTGCGTCTGGGCGCGGAGCTGAATTTTCCCGTGGTGCAGCATGCCGAAGATACACGCGCTACGGAGGGTTGCTGCATGCATCTCGGGCCAACCAGTTTTCGGCTGGGGTTGCGAGCAGCGTCGGCGAGCGCAGAAGCGGCCATCGTGGACCGCGATGTTTCGCTGGCGGTGCAGATTCCCGGCGCGCGGCTACACGTCGCACATCTGTCCGCATCGGACTCGCTCAAAGCTGTCCGCCGCGGAAAGCGCGCCAAGGCGCGGGTGACTTGCGAGATCACGCCGCATCACTTCACTTTGCTGGACGAAGACGTCGGCGAGTACGACACCAATTGCAAGATGAACCCGCCGCTGCGATCGGCCGCGGACCGCGAAGCGATTCTGGTGGCGCTCGCGGATGGCACCGCCGATGCGATCGCTACGGACCATGCCCCGCACGCCACGCACGAGAAGCAGGTGGAATTCGAGAAGGCGGCATTCGGCATCACCGGCCTGGAGACTGCTTTGGCGCTGGCGATTACGCAACTGAACGGCAAACACAAGATTCCGCTGACGCGTATCGTCGAGCTTTTCACAGCAGGCCCTGCGCGCGTGTTCGATCTGCACGGCCGCGGATCGCTCGCCCGCAGCAGTCCCGCCGACGTAACCATCTTTGATCCGAAGAAGCGATGGACTTTCGAAGCGGCGAAGTCGCGGTCGTTGTCGCACAACTCGCCGTTTGAAGGCTGGCAGCTTACCGGGAAAGTGGTGGCGACGATTGTGGGTGGGAAGTTTGTTTACCGGGCGGATTGAAAAAGCGGTTTATCGTCATTCCGAACGCTGCCTTGTTCGGCGCGAAAAGCAGATTCCTCGCTCCGCTCGGAATGACAAGCATTAGACAGACAGCCGACGGGTCTAGTTCTAGGTAAAGATCTCGCCGGGCAAAGGCGTCAGAGTGCGCGAGCGCATCATGCTCGCCGCTCTTACGGGACGCACGAAGCCGTTCTCTTCGATCGTCTTGCGTTCGATGCGCAGTTTGAGTGCGCGCTCGATGTGGCGGAGTTCCACGACCTCCGCGCCTGAGACGATGGTCGACGCCAGTCCTCGCGCTCCCGCACGTCCAGTGCGGCCGACGCGATGGATGAAATCCTCGGGCAGGGTTGGCAGGTCGTAATTGATGACGTGCGCAACGTTGTTGACGTGGATGCCGCGGGAGGCAACGTCGGTCGCGACCAGAATCTTGTATTGCCCTTCGTCAAATCCGTTCAATGCGCTGACGCGCTGACCCTGAGAGCGGTCGCCGTGAATCATCGCGGCCGAGAAGCCGTCGCGGACAAGGCTCTTCGCGATGCGCTCGGTTCCGCGCTTGGTCCGGGCGAAGACCAGTGTTTGCCCTTTTTCCGCATACAACAGATGACGCAGCACGTCAGACTTGCCCATCGCGGGCACTTCAAACGCTTGCAAGTCGACGCTTTCCGCCGGTTTCAAAATCGAACCCATGGCGACACGCACCGGATTGCGCATGCAATCGTTCACCAGTCCGGCCACGGACGCTTCGAGCGTGGCTGAGAAGCACATGGTCTGGCGTTGGGTGGGCAGCTGACCCACGATGCGGCGAATCGACGGCAGGAAGCCCATGTCGAGCATTTTGTCGGCTTCGTCGAGGATCAGGATTTTCACATAGCGCACGTCGGTCAGCCGGCGGGAAAGAAAATCCTCCAGGCGTCCCGGCGTGGCGACGATCATGGTTGCGCCGGAGCGCAGCGACTCAATCTGTCGCTTCTCGGGGACTCCGCCGATCACCAGCGCGGCGGGCTTCAGCGATTTGCCACGCAGGGCCTCATATTGTTCGTGCACCTGCATCGCGAGTTCGCGGGTGGGAACCAGGATCAGGGTCTCTACCGTTGGATGCGATTTTGTGCCGTGGTTTTCAGCGCGTGACTTCAGTTGCGCCTCGATGATGGGCACCAGGAACGCGAGCGTCTTGCCCGTGCCCGTCTGGGCAGTACACATGATGTCTTTGCCCGCAATTGCCTGCGGGATGGTTTCCGCTTGGACCGGCGTCGGTTGGATGAAGTTGGCTGCGGCCATTCTCTGCTGCAATTCCGCAGCGAGTGGCATTTCCGTAAAACTAGTCATTCGAATCGTATCTTTCTGGAGGGGCGTCTCGCGACCCGCAGAGTAAGAATGCGATTCGCGACCGTACAAGTAAGCCGCTCAATAGGTTTTGGTTTGGCGCTGGAAACAGCGAGGAAGGCGGGAAGTGCGTCGGACCGTTTATCCAAGTCGGACATGCCGCATAACAAGCCAATCGTGGCCAAAAGTTCAAGTACTAGACATAGTGTAGCACGGGGCGCCGACGACTGGGCGCCTACGGCACCCTTTAGTAACCTTTGGGAAGCCAGGAGGGAAGGACTCAGCGGCACGAGTGAACTCCACCGCCCTTCCCAAAACCCTTACTACTGGCAACGGAATTGACTGCCTATTCCAGGTCTCTCCAGTTCTTACCCACGCCCAATTCAACAAGCAAGGGCACGGCAAGCGGATGCACGGTTTCCATCTGCTCGCGCACCAGCGTTTTCATCGCATCGACTTCGCCCTCCGGCACCTCGAAGACGAGCTCGTCGTGTACTTGCAGGGTCATGCGCGATTTCAGCTTTCGTTCTTGCAGCGCGGCGTCAATGCGGATCATTGCAATCTTGATCAGATCAGCTGCCGTTCCCTGCAGCGGCGTGTTGACGGCGGTGCGCTCGGCGAAACCGCGCTGGTTGGGATTTTTACTGTTGATGTCGGGGATGGGCCGAATGCGCCCAAACAGGGTCCGCACCTTCAGATCGCGGCGCGCCTGATCGAGTGTCTGGTCAATCCAGGAGCGGACGCCGGCGTATTTTTCGAAGTAGGCCGCAATGAATTTCCTGGCCTCGCCCTGATCGATGCCGATCTGCTGCGACAGGCCGAACGCGGACAGCCCGTAGACGATGCCGAAGTTCACGGCTTTGGCCTGGCGCCGGTGATCGGGTGTGATCATCAGTGGCGGGACGCCAAATACTTGTGCCGCAGTGAGCGTATGAATGTCGTCGCCGCGCCGGAAAGCTTCCACCAGCAGCGGATCGCCGGAAAAGTGCGCCAGCAGCCGTAACTCAATCTGCGAGTAGTCGGCGGTCAGCAGAACGAAGCCGGATTCGGCGGTGAATGCCGCGCGAATGTCGCGGCCCAGTTCGGTGCGGATGGGAATATTCTGCAGGTTCGGATTCGCTGACGACAGCCGCCCGGTCGCGGTGCCGGTGGGATCGAACGTGGTGTGCAGGCGGCCCGTATCGGCATGGATCAGCGCCGGCAGAGTGTCGACATACGTCGACTTCAGCTTAGTGAGCTGGCGGTAGTCGAGCACTTGCCGCGCGATGGGATAGTCTTCGGCCAGATTTTCCAGCACGTCCACAGCAGTTGAAATCTTCTTGCCCTTGCCGTATTTCACCGGCACCGGCAAGTTCATCTGGTTGAAAAGTACGTCGCCGAGTTTCTTGGGCGAGTTGATATTGAACTCCACGCCAGCGAGATCGTAGATTTCGCGCGCCTTGGCGGCTGCTTCGCGCTCCAAATGTGCCGACATCGCGGCCAGCGCAGTCGTGTCAATCTTGACGCCCGCCTGCTCCATGCGCAGAAGAACGGGAATGAGCGGGAAATCAATTTCGTCGTAAAGCTTCAACAGTCCCGCCTGCTCGATCTGCCCACGCAGCATGGTCGCAAGTCGGAGTGTCACGTCAGCGGCCTGGGCGAGGTTGTCGGATAGTTTGAGATTGCAGTGCCGCAACGCAACCTCGGCCAGCCCGGAGGAATATGTCGGGTCGAGCAAATAGGAATAAAGCATGGAGTCATGGCGCACTCCCGCGAGTTCGGTCCCGCTCGCCGCGAGCGCGTGGCTGGCGGCCTTCCAATCATGCACCGCCTTGGGGAGATCGTTCGCCAACGCGCGACGCAGGGCGTCGCCAACCGGCGACGCTTCAACCTGACCGGACACTGCAGAACCAGCCACACCAGAAACCGCTACCCGCGCCGGAACCGGCTCATCAGCAGCGCTCACCTCGGATAAATTCCCCGAAAGCATCAGCGACCCCTGCGCATCGCCGGCGTCCTCTACATTCTCATCGTCGTCTTCTTCACTTTGTTCCGTCGCAGACGAGGCCTCGACCGCGATCGCCAAAAAGCCAGTCTTGCGGGCAGCGTCAACCATGTCGTCCACGTCGGCCGCAAATTTTGCCTCGCCATAGGATGTTTCGCGAACCTCTGCCATCGGCAGCAACTCTTTCAACAGCGAACCGAATTCCAGTTCGGTGAAAAGCGCACGCAAAGCATCGGCATCCGGCTCGCCCGCACGCATAGCCTCAAGGTTCAGCTCTATGGGAACATCGGTATCAATCGTGGCCATGCTCTTACTGAACATCACGGTGTCACGGTTGTGGAGCAGAGACTCGCGGTAGGTTTTCTTTTCGATTTCGGCGGCGTGGTCGAGCGCCCGCTCCACGGATCCGAAGCGCTTGATGATTTCCACCGAGCCTTTATCGCCGATGCCGGGTGCGCCGGGGATGTTGTCCACGGAATCGCCCCGCAGCGCCATCACGTCAACGACGCGTTCCGGCGGCACTCCCAGAATTTCTTCGACTTTGGCGGCATCACAGATCAAGTTGTCTTTCGGCGGGTTCAGGATGAGCACTTTGTCGGTGACCAACTGCATCATGTCCTTGTCGCTGGAGACAATGTAGACAGGGTGCGCGGCTGCTGCTGCCTTGCGCGCGAGCGTGCCGATCACATCATCGGCTTCAAAACCGGTGTGCTCGAGGATCGGGATGCGATAGGCCTCGAGGGCGCGCCGAATGTAGGGAAGCTGCTGCACCAGGTCACCGGGCATGGCGGAGCGGTTGGCTTTGTAGCCTTTATATTCGACTTCCTGAAAGGTCTGGGTCTTGGCGTCATATTTGCGAATGGTGGTGACGGCTTCGGCCTGGGTGTCGCGAAACGTCGGCCCCTCAAGGTCGAAAACGGCTGCCAGATATTCCGGGCTGAAATCTTCGCGCAGCTTGCGCAGCATGTTCACGAACACATAGATCGCGGCGGTGGGCAGGCCGGACTTGGTCGACATGGGCCGTTGCCGCGCCATGGCGTGATAGGCGCGGAAGACGAACGACATCGTGTCCATCAGGAAGATGCGGCCGTGGGATGTGCGCTGGCCGAGGGCTGCTGGGGGCGATTGCGAGGATGTAGTGGAGGTGGGCAAGCCGTTAGTTTAGCAACTTACGCGCGGACAGGGCCTGGCGGACAGCGGTCACGGCTCGAGCCGCAAGGTGCTGCTCACAATTTTTCTTGTCTTGGCGTCGCCACGAAACACCACGAAGTAACGGACAGGATCGTCATGCGAGACGGGCAGAACTAAGTCGAGGTTCTGGCCAGTAGAGGCTTCGGCAGAGAACAGCGCTTCGCCGGGCGAGCCGCCGGCCAGCGCGGCATACTGATCAGCGGTGAGAACCAGCATGTCTACGCCGGCGGGAGAGCCTTCAGCCGAATTCGCGCGATACGCGCCCGCCAGGCGGGGCGAATAGGCATGAGGTGGGACCTCAAACGAGAACGAAGCCATCCGCGTCATCGAGAATCTGGCCGGCAGAATCTCGCCACCCGGCCCTGGCGGAGTCGCGAAAACACGATCCATGGGTGTGACGCCATTGCTCGGAGCAGGCGATGCCGGTTCCGCCGAAGTTCCCGAAGCTGGCTGCGAACTGGAATCGTGCAGGGCGTAGTCGGCCAAAGGGCCCACAACGGTCACACCCTGACCGGAGTCCTGGGTGCCATTCGCGTTGGCAGCGTCGACTTGTGCTGCTTGCGGTACAGTTTGGGTCTGGGGTGCGGCCGCCGCCAGCTTTTGCGCGACTTTGGGCAGAACGCGGTGGTAGCGCGAATACGTAGCCAGGCCCAGGACAACCACCAACAGAACGGCCACCGGGACCAATCTCTTCAGCAGCCGCATAAAGAAATATCGAGGCGATGTTGCCGTTCCGCGCCTTTTCTAGTTCTCCTGCTTTCCGAACCTGGTAGTGAAGTGCAGGTCGATCTCGCCGCAAGTCCCTTTTTCGGCTGAATACACGACGCACCGGTCAAACGGTCGCGAATAAACATGCAAGCTGACGGCGCGCTGATTAAACTCTTGCGGATTGATCACGCGATGCACCGGCTCGCGGGGGTCTACGGCGCAGGGTTGAGAGAGATTCATCTCAACGGTTTCGAAAGACTCAATCCTGCACTTACCCGTCGACAAGTCCTGATGCAGGGTGCGGTAATTTTCCACATGGAGCCTGCCCATGGGCACCGCCATCCAGCAGTTCTGATTGTGATGGTTATGAATGGAGCTGGCCTGGCCTACTTCCCAGCAAATGGCCATAAGATCGTAGAGGGGCGTGTGGTCGACCAGATTGCGGGTGTAGTGCTGCGGATTCCAGCACAGGTAGGGCGCCAGCGAGTCCACGGAGACAGGGGTACGGTGGAGATAGTCCCGGATGGTGGTGATCTGGTCGAAGGCGGCCTCGGGAAATTGACGGAGACCGGCAACCAGCTCCTCAATCGAAACGGTATGCACTGCGGTAGTCATGGATGCTCTCCAGCGATATTATCCGGCGATTGGCGCCGAAAGTATAGCTGGGTGCGAGGGGCTACTCGATGAACATGCAATCTCCGTAGGAGTAAAAGCGATAGCGCTCACGGACGGCGTGCCGATATGCGCTGAGCACATACGAGGTTCCGGCAAGCGCGCAGACCAGCATCAATAGCGTGGATTGGGGTAGATGAAAGTTGGTGAGCAATGCCCCGACCGCCTGGAATTTGAAACCGGGATAGATGAAGATATCCGCCTCGCCCTGGCCGGCGGCAATACGCCCACGGTGCGCGCGGGCGTTGTGCTCCAGGGCGCGAAGAGTGGTGGTGCCGACGGCAACGACTCGCCGCGAGGCATCGAGCGCCGCATTGATTTGCGCCGCCGCCCCGGTGGAGATCGAATACGCTTCGGAATGGATTTTGTGGGCTTCGACGTTTTCCACCCGCACCGGCTGAAAGGTGCCCAGGCCGACGTGCAGGGTGATTTCGGCGGTCGCAACGCCACGCTCGTGAATGCGACCCAACACCTCGGAGGTGAAATGCAGTCCGGCGGTCGGCGCGGCCGCTGAGCCGCGCTCGCGCGCGTAGACTGTCTGGTAGCGGTCGCGGTCCGACGGCGCGTCCGGGCGCGCGATGTACGGGGGCAAGGGGATGTGCCCGATGTTCTCGACCAGCGAAAAGAAATCGGCGACCGGATCGAAGCGCAGGCGGCGCTCGCCGAACTCTCCGCGGGATAGGACCTGAGCGCAAAGCTCGCCCGTCTCACCGAAAAAGATGCGATCGCCAACTCCGATTTTGCGACCCGGGCGCACCAGCGCTTCCCACTCATTCGGTTCAGGTGAAAGCTGGCGGGTCAGCAGGACCTCGACGCGACCTGCGGACGAAGTTGTGGCGGATCGCCGCCCGAACAGACGCGCGGGAAACACCTTACTGTTGTTGAACACGACCAGGTCCCCGGAGCGGAGCAGGTGGGGAAAGTCACGAAACATGCGGTCCTGCAGGGTCGCTTCTTCGCGCTGCAGATGCAGCAATCGCGAGGCCGACCGATCGGCCAGGGGTTGCTGGGCGATCAGTTCCTCCGGAAGCTGGAAATCGAAATCGGCGACCCGCACAGGAAAACTATAGCGGCTTTCGACGGGTTAGCCCGGCCTGGGCGTTTCCAACCGGGGCACAATGTGAATTTTCCCCTCCCTGCCATCACTTGGGATTGTGCGACGTGGCCTTCTGGGGTAACATGCTCGGACGTTTGATTTCGAGTCATCCGCTACCGGGCCAGCCCATGCCGAACGAAGCCACATACCGAAAGGAAATCGTCCAGTTTGGGCGAATGCTCTGCGAAGGCGGCTTCGTCGCAGCGACCGACGGGAACCTGTCGGTGCGGCTGGACGTTGACCGAGTGCTGGTAACGCCTACCTGCGCCAGCAAGGGCCGCCTGAAACCCGCAGACATGGTTGTGGTTGATATGAACGGCACCCCGCTTTCCGGACGGCGGGCCGTCACCAGCGAACTCGGCATGCACCTGCTGATCTACCGCATGCGCCCGGATGTGAAGGCCATTGTGCATGCGCATCCGCCGACGGCCACGGGATTTGCCGCTGCCGGCATGGCGCTGACGGAACCGCTGGTCTCCGAGGTAGTGATGGGACTCGGGGCGATCCCGCTGGCGCGTTACGGAACGCCGGGAACGTCGGAGCTGGCGCAATCGCTCGAGCCATATGTGCCGAATTATGACGCGATCCTGATGTCGAACCATGGCGTGGTGGCTTACGGCCAGAGCATCGAGCAGGCCTACATGCGGATGGAAACCGTGGAGCACTTCGCCAAGATCGCCCTGGTCACACATCTGCTCGGCCGGCAGAAACCCCTGCGCGGTCCCGATCTGGAGAAGCTGCTGGTCGCGCGGGTAAAGTATTTCGGCGCCAAGTCGGCGGCCACAATGGCCATGCCGATGATGACTCCACCGGAACGCGCCAGCTAAAATCGCTCTACCCCACCCTTGTCATTCCGACCGAAGCGAAGCGCAGCGCAGCAAGCGAAGTGGAGGAACCTGCTTGTTCCTTCATCTCATGCCGCGCCGCTCATTCCCCGCCAATACGAAATCTTAGCCCCGCCCGGAAATTGATGGGCAGCGACGGATATCCCACGACCTCGTTGTAGCGGCGGTCGAGCGCGTTCTCGAGATTAACGTAGGCGGTGATGCGAGGGTGAATGGCGTACCAGCCGCCCAGGTCGGCGCGGACGTAGCCTGCGGCGTGGTCGATGTTGAAGCTGTCGAAGTCAGAATCTGAACGGCGGCCAACGAAGCTGCCTGCCAGACTCGCCCCCCAGCGCGATCCTAAATAGTCGAGTGAGGTTGTCGCAGAATGTTTAGGCCGGCGCAGCAAGGGATGGCCGGGGTCGAAAACCTGGTAATAGGGCACTGGGGGCAGATACGTCGACGGGATGAGCGGCGGGCTTAGATACTGCGATGACGTGTAGGTATAGGCTGCGTTGAGCAGCAGCCGCGACCGCAGTTTGGCCCGCAGCACGAGCTCCGCTCCCTGCGCAAAGGCCTTATTGATGTTGAAGTAGATGCCAGGATAGTTGGGGGGCAGATTCTCGGAGATGTAGTTGATCTGATCGTGGAAAAGGTTGTTGAAGTATGTGGCGCTGAATTCGTACTTGTCGTTCAAAAAGCCTTGCTGGAAACCAGCTTCAAACGCGCGGACGCGTTCCGGCTTCAGGCCCGGATTCGGGAGATTATACGGGCTCGGGGGAACTCCGTTGAAGGTCTCTTCGAGCCGCGGCTCTTTGTACCCGGCGGAATAGGAGAAGCGGAGGCGGGTGCCGGAGAAAATCCACGTGCCGTGCGCGGCCTGAAACGTGAGCGCGATGCGGGGAACTCCGGTGCTGCCGAAGGCGCTATTGTGGACGAAGCGCCCGCCGGCGATGATTCCGAGCCTGCCCAGCGTGAGTTGCTGCTGCAGGTAAGCGTCGTTGTTCAGGCGCTGGCCGTGCGTCTGCCCGAAGTTGACATCCCCGACAAAACCATTTTCATTCTCAAACCTGTAGCCGAAAGTAGTGTGGGCCCAGGTCCGCTCGGAAAAATCGCCCTGATATTCAAGTCCTGCACGATTGATGCGGTCCACCTCGTGGGACGCGAAATCGACCGAGCAGGGGACAGGCGGTCCAGAAAAGGCACAATTCTGGGTATTCACTCGTTGCGTATCGCCGGGATCGAGCTCGCTGTATCGGTACAGATAGTCGAATCCAGTGAAGCGATGCTGCCATCCATTCGGCGCGGCAACAACAAGCTCAACGCTGCCTAGCAGGTTGTTGTATTGCGAGCCGGCGCTGGGATTCGGCGGCAACGGTGCGAAAGGCGCCGGGAATCCGTTGACCGGAACCAGCGGATCGTAGCCATTAAAGGTCCACTCCCCTGGCAGACCGGTATGCGTGTTGAAATGCCGGAAGCGCGTGCGGAGAGAAACCGACGGGCTGAGCGCGGCTCCGAGGTTGGCGCCTTCCAATGCGTTCGAGTAAGCATCGTTAATGCCCGAACCTTGGGTTGTGAACTGGTCGCCGAAGACGTTGTAGTCGAACTTGCCGTTGGCCCCGGCGAGAGAGGCGAAGCCGTGTGCGGCGGAGAAGTTGCCACCATCGGCGCCGAAACGGAGTTCCGGCGTTTTCGTATTGCCGGTGCGCGTCCACACCTGCACGACACTGGTCATGGCATCGGAGCCATAGATCGTGCTCTGTGTGCCGCGCACAAATTCCAGGCGGTCGGCTTGCGCCAGCGACATTGTGCCTAAGTCGAAGGTCCCGCCCGGTTCGTTGACCGTGACACCGTCTACGATCACCTTGTTGTAGTTTGATTCGCCACCTCGGACGAATAGCGAAGACAGTCCTCCGCGCTGGCCAGCCGTGTTTACCACGGCGCCGGGTAGAAAGCGCATAGCGTCGTTGCCTGCGACCGGCTGCATGGTTTCGAGTTGCGAGGCGTTGAGTGCGTCCACATCCGCGCCGGCAGCTTCGCCCGGGATGGGAGTTCGGGTCGCGCTGACGACCACGGTTTCCGACATCGGCGCCAGTCGAAGCTGCACCAGGACTTCGGTGGTGCGCGGATTGCTGACCGTTTCCACTGCGAAACCCGGCGCGCGGACCTCGATTTGAAGGGGCTGACTTGAATTGGTGTGGAACACAGCGATGCCGTCGCCGGCGGTGGTGCGGGTCGCCAGTACCTTCGACGAGCCGGCCAGCAGAAGGCGGACCTGGGCTCCGGCAACCGGCAGCGATTGGGGATCCACGACTTTAACGGTGAAATCTGCCGCTGCAGCGGTCGTCACCAGCAATAGCAGAGAACTGAAAACACGCAGATGGGCCATACCGAATCTCCTTTGCACGCGAAAGGGTTGAGGTGAATGGCGTGCGCCGGTCTCCTGGCTTGCGAGTGAGGACGCATGGCGTCCGGTGAAAGCCACCGGCCTTCCCGGGACGAACCCAGTGGCCGGCGGCAGTTTCCTCGCTTACAGTTGCGCGGCAGCGCGGGATTTGCACCCGCTTCCCTGTCCTTGCCAGGCGGCAAGGACGCGCACACCTACGAACATTTGAAAGAGCTGAAAAGACGTGCTGCGAATCTACTGGCGGGCGGGTGTGGAAGTCAAATGGACGCCCGCTTCGGTTAGCCTCGCATCACCTGAGTTCGTCCGCGTTGACCGGAAACTCCGGACTGCCGACCTTCGCGACATTCGCTTCGGCGAACTCGACCACGCGCTCGAGGGCGGCCTGAAGCTGGTTGGTATAGGCTCCCAGTTCGTCATCACTGGCCTCGCGCGGAACCTCGATGAGTTTGCCGAAGCGCATCAGCACACGCGAGAAGGGTTTAGGAATCATGAGCCGGTCCCAACTGTTCAGTGTCCACGCCCGCTCTACGGCCATGTGAAACACGCTCATGGGCACGCCGGCGGAGCGCGCGAGCGCTACCGGGCCGGGTTTCACCTTGCGGCGCGGACCGCGCGGACCATCGAGCGTAAAGGCTACCGTCCAACCGTCTTCGAGCGCGCG
>Ga0209698_10006981_pt1 | contig 11921 bp, 11 predicted proteins | sample LitLauG_LLR_2012_FD_187203 | JGI IMG/M metagenome (GOLD analysis project Ga0209698, IMG submission 187203) | Freshwater sediment microbial communities from Pennsylvania, USA - Little Laurel Run_MetaG_LLR_2012 (SPAdes) (version 2) | ecosystem: Environmental > Aquatic > Freshwater > Creek >...
TGCACTTCTCCCGGCGTGAAGCGGTCAAACACTTCTTTGGAAGCTTCCAGAGCGCTGGCAATGCGGGTGAGAATGTCTTGATAACGGGAATTCATGCAAGCCTTTGAGGATTCTTGATCAGGGCACTGCCGGCCACACCATGCGCAGTCCGGTCAGCAGCAGCACGGCGCACAGGATTCGCCGCAGCCATACCGTCGGCACCTGGGTGCTCAGCTGCGATCCGATGAGGCCGCCGGGAATCGAGCCGACCAGCAGGGTCATCACCAGTTTGGGGTCTACGTTGCCCAGCTTGAAATGCAGCAGCGAAGTGACGCCGGTCAGCACCACCGCGTGTACGACGTCGGTCCCAACATTGTGCTTGGGCGGGAAGCGGTAAAAGAGCAATAACAGCATCATGATGATGCTGCCCGATCCCACCGAGGTCATGCCCACCAGAAAGCCCGCGAACAGGCCGATCACGGAAATGCCGGCAAACGATTTCAACGTGGGCGGCTGATGCATCACGCGCTCTTCGATCCTGCGTTGGAACAACAGCAGCATTGGTACCAGGATCAGGAGGATGCCGACCGCCATTTTGATAAAGTCGTTGACGCCGTCGCCATGCAGGTGGCGGATGCGCTGCAGCGCGCCCACTCCGGCGATCGAACCCGGAATGCTGCCCACCGCCAGCGCCAGCACCACTTTGCGCCGCACGGTTTTCTTTTTCAGGTGCAGCAGGCCGGCCGGAATCTTGGTGAAGAAGTTGAATAGCGCGTCGGAGCCGACGGCGATGATGGCGGGCACGCGCAGACCGAAGATCAGGATCGGCAACATCAAGACGCCGCCCCCGACCCCGGTCAATCCAATCAGGACTCCGGTAACGAATCCCACCAGGATTTTTGCTAATAGCAATTCCACACGCACCCCCAGTCCACAGCCGGCTCCGGCTGCTTATGCGCCCGGTCCGTTGGCCCCGAAGTAGCCTTCGCGTTCCATGTGGAGCAGGATCTCCTGCGCGGCTTCCTCCGGCGACAACTCGCCCGTGTTGATGGTTACGTCGGCATCCGCGGGGACTTCGTAGGGGTCCGAAATTCCCGTGAATTCCTTCAAGATACCCGCGCGGGCTTTTGCATACAGGCCCTTGCGGTCGCGCTGTTCGCAAACTTCAACCGAAGTCGCCACGTGGACCAGAATGAATCCACCCAGCGGCTCGATCATGCCTTTCACGGCCTTGCGCGTCGCGTCATACGGTGCAATCGGCGCGCAGATGGCAATGCCGCCATTCTTGGTGATCTCCGACGCCACATAGCCGATGCGCCGGATGTTGATGTCGCGATGCTCCTTGGAGAAACCCAGTTCGCTGGAAAGGTTCTTGCGAACCAGGTCGCCATCGAGCAACGTGACCGGACGGCCGCCGATTTCCAGGAACTTGGTGATCAGCGCGTTGGCGATGGTGGACTTGCCCGAGCCCGAAAGCCCGGTGAAGAACACGGTCACGCCCTGCTTGTTGCGGGGCGGGAAGCTGCGGCGAAGTTCCGCCACCACTTCCGGATAAGTAAACCAGGCGGGAATGTCGCGGCCTTCGTTCAAGCGGTCGCGCAGTTCGGTGCCCGAGATGTTGCCGATCTTCGCGCCCTTGGGGACCTCGTTGTCGGGAACGTACTGGTCCTGCTCTTCGAGGTAGACCATCATGTTGAACTTGACCATGGTCACGCCGATTTCTTTTTCGTGCTTGGCGTAGACTTCCTGGGCTTCGTAGGGGCCGTAGAACGGCTTCTTGGTTTCCGGATCCGAGCCCGGGCCGGCATGGTCGCGTCCCACGATGAAGTGGGTGCAGCCATAATTCTTGCGGATCAGCGCGTGCCAGATCGCCTCGCGAGGTCCACCCATGCGCATGGCAAGAGGAAGCAGCGAAAGCTTCGCCGTGCCTTGCGGGAACTTTGGAATCAGCAACTGATAGCAGCGCACGCGCGTGTAGTAGTCCACATCTCCCGGCTTGGTCATGCCGACCACGGGATGAATGAGCAGGTTGGTCTCGACCATTTTGGCGGCGCGCATCGCCAGCTCGACGTGAGCGCGATGCATGGGGTTGCGGGTCTGGAAAGCGACCGTCTTGCGCCAGCCCATGCGGCCGAACTCGGCACGCAGTTCCGCCGGAGTGAGGCGGAGTGTGCGGAAGTCGTAGTGCGAGGGCGACTGCAGAGCTTCGAGCTTGCCCCCGATATACCAGGGGTTCGATTTATTGATGGCATAGTCCGCGCCGGGATGCGCCGGGCTGACGGTGCCGAACACGGCCTGCGCTTCGGCCTTGCGGTCCGGCTGCCAGATGTCTTCCACGTGCAACACCGCGAGCATCACGCCTTCGGCGTCGCGCAGCGCGACTTCGGCGCCGGTGCTCAGTTTCTTGGCGAAGTCCTCGGTCACATCGAGCGTAATCGGCATCGGCCACAGGGTGCCATCGGCCAGACGCATGTCTTTGCAGACGCTGTCATAGTCTTTGCGGACCATGAAGCCCTGCAGCGGCGAAAAGCCGCCATTGGTCAGCAGTTCCAGATCGCAGATCTGGCGCGCCGTCAGGTCCCAGGAAACCCACTCTTTGGATTCGGCCTTGATCTCTGCCGCCCGCTGTTTGGAAACGAAAAGGTCAACCAGCTCCCCGCCGTGCGGAGCTATCAAATGACTCGTGGAATCGCTCAAGAAATCTATCCTCCTGGAAATTTTCAGTGCTGGCGTTTCAGTCTTAACCATTGGAAAGTTTCCCTCGGTGAGGGCTAAGAATCAGCCTCGAATCGTTTTCGACATCTTCATACTCGCGGGAGGGGAACGCCCGGCATAATCGCAGACCCTACAAAACGCATCTGGATTACGGTCTTTACTCGCTTACCTCAAAACTTGGGGTCGGACGCTGCAAATGGTTGAATCGATTAGAAGTTGAAACCGATCAACGATTGAGCGCTCTCAGTGCCTTACTTTGTCCCGTTGGGGGTTCGGCGGGTATATGGAAAAACTTTGCGTCTGCAATTTTTATATCACGTTGCGGCCCTGCCAAGTCAATATGCTAGTTCTTGCACACTCGCTAAGTGACTGACTCTAGTAACGTTACTGAAACAATCGTAAGTTCAGGGTCGCTCGGCGAGGGAGAGAAAGGGACTTCGGCGTGCTGGCTCGGTCAAGATGAAGGCGCGGCCGACCATGCCACGGCGGCGGCAAATCCAACCGGCAGGCCCAGGTCTCTGACTACCCATTTCCGCGCTTCCTCGGGGTCCGGACGTGTGTGCAACAGGGCGGATGCGGCGCCTGGATCGAGAGAAACGTCAAAACTGTCGAGCGCGAGCGAGAGGCCGTCGCCACGGGCTTTGATGTAGGCCTCTTTGCGAGTCCAGCAGCGGAAAAACGCTTGCGTGATCTCGCCGCCGTGCAAGCGAAGCAACCGCTCCCGCTCGTGGCGTGAGAAGAATCGCGCGGCGAGAGCGGCGGCCTCCACATCGGCGCGGACCCACTCGACATCGACGCCGATATCGCGACCGCAAGTCACTGCCAGAACGGACAAGTCGCCGCTGTGAGAGACGTTGAAGCTGATTTTCGGGTCGTCCACCAGAGAGGGTTTGCCGCGTTCGGAATAGCGAAAGCCAAGCCGCTCCGGCGGAGCGTTGAGATACTGGCCAAGAATCTGGCGCAGGGTAGACCGCGTGGCGACATACTCGCGGCGGGGCCGCTCGGCCAGGAAACGCGCGGCGCGGGCGCGCTCGTCGGGGGAGAGCGGCCCGTAAGTGTCATCGTTCTGCGCAAACGCCGCTTCGTGCCGCCATTGCCAGATGTGAATCGAGTCTGAGTCGAGAACGCCCAGCGGTTGCCGGGCTTGATGTTGCCACTCCCGCACCGCGATGTTCACGCCGGGTCCTCGCCTGCCGCCGTAGGGCGCACGCGGTCAGTCTACCAGTAGCCTGCGCAACACGGCGACGATGCGCTTGGCGGCGTGGCCGTCCCACAGCGGGGGGCGCCGCTTGATGCGCCGGGGACCGGCCAGCGCGCTGCGCGCCGCGCTGACGATGCGCCGCGGCTCGACTCCGACCAGATGATTGGTGCCACGGACGATGGTGGCGGGCCGCTCCGTGTTGTTACGTAGCGTCAGGCAGGGAACGCCCAGCACCGTGGTTTCTTCCTGAATGCCGCCGGAATCGGTCAGCACGATGCGAGCGGAATCGTTTAGCGCGAGAAAATCCAGATAGCCCATCGGCTCCAGCAGAACAATACCCGTTGCGGGCCGGTCGAGAACTTCAGAGGTCAGGCGGCTGAGCCGGAAGCGCTCGAGGTTGAGGCGAGTGCGCGGGTGTACGGGGAAAAACACTGGGAAATCGTGCGCGACCTCGCCGACGGCTTCGAGAATGCCGCGCAGGACCTTGGCGTCGTCCACATTCGCGGGGCGGTGCAGGGTGAGGACCCCGTAGTCGCGCAACGATGCGCCCTTGGCGCGCACGCCAAGATCGGCCAGCAGGCTGGATTGCGATGCCAGCTTGCGGTGCCGCAGCAGGCAATCGATCATGACGTTGCCCACCAGGAATATCTTTTTAGGGGAAGCTCCCTCGCGCAACAGGTTGTCGACGCCGCTGCGTTCGGTGACAAACAGGAAGTCGGAGACCGCGTCGGTGACGCGCCGGTTGATCTCCTCGGGCATGGTGGAATCGAAGCTGCGCAGTCCGGCCTCGACGTGGGCGACGGCAATGTTCATTTTGGCGGCGACCAGGGCCGCCGCCAATGTGGAGTTGACGTCGCCGACCACGATCACGGCATCGGGCTTGTAGCGCTCGATCACCGGCTCGATGCGCTTCATCACTTCGGCGGTTTGCGCCGCGTGAGAGCCGCTGCCGACTTCGAGATTTACGTTCGGGCGCGGAAGTCCGAGCTGCGAGAAGAAGCTGGAGGAAAGCTGCTCGTCGTAGTGCTGGCCGGTGTGGACCAGAGTGTGATGAAACTCGGCATGGTGGGCCAACTCGGCAGCCAGAGGCGCGAGCTTCATGAAGTTGGGCCGCGCGCCGACTACGCTGAGAAGGCGCACGGGCCCGCTGTTTTGCCTGCGGGTCACGGTGACTAAGATAGCAGCTTCGTTTGTTCGCGCGGAACGTGCCCGCGGCAGGGATGCTTCGACTTCGCAGGAGGACTGGCGTCCTACTGCTCCCGCTCAGCATGACAAGGTGGGTTGGGGACGGCGCTTGTGAGAAATGATTTCGCCGCTCGCTGGCATTTGCCGCGAAGATGTGAAACCCGTACACTGTCGCATCCGCCGCCGCTCGGCGATGGCGGAACCCGCGACCATGCTGCTCTCCGTCGTCATGCCCGTCTACAACGAATCGGCCACGCTGCGCCAGATTGTGGACCGCGTGCTGGCGGTGTCGATGGAACTGGAACTGATCTGCGTGGATGACGGTTCGAGAGACGGTTCGCGCGAGATGCTGGCGGAGATCGAGCTGGCGTATGCGCCGCGGGTGAAAGTGCTGTTGCAGCCGCGCAATCTGGGCAAGGGCGCAGCGTTGCGCCGCGGGATTCGCGAGGCGACCGGCGATTATGTCGTCATCCAGGATGCGGACCTGGAATATGATCCGGCCGAATATCCGCAGCTGCTTGAGCCGCTGATTGCGGGCAGGGCCGACGTTGTGTATGGTTCGCGCTTTCTCGGCGCCGGACCGCACCGCGTGCTCTACTTCTGGCATTCGGTCGGAAACTGGCTGCTGACGCTGCTTTCCAACATGCTCACCAACCTGAACATGAGCGACATGGAAACCTGCTACAAAATGTTCCGCCGGGAAGTGATTCAGTCGATTCCACTCGAGGAAGACCGCTTCGGATTCGAGCCGGAGGTCACGGTTAAGATTGCGCGACGACGGCTGCGGGTCTACGAGGTGGGCATCAGCTACTCGGGGCGGACCTATGAAGAAGGCAAGAAAATCGGCTGGCGCGACGGTTTTCGCGCGCTGTGGGTATTGCTGAAGTTTTCGCTGTTCTGAGCCTCGATTTCCGGAAAACTGCACCAAAGGCAAAGCTTTTCACACATGTAATTTGTTCCGCTAGACCCCTCCGATATGGCAAATTTTGGCTAAGGTGTTCGCCTTAGCGCGTGCAGTCGTTCCCTCGCCCGGCGGCCCCGATCACCTTGGTTTTCAATTCTTTCCGGATGGGTGCGAGGGATGGCGGGTGCTGCAGCGCTGCGGTCGGACCTGGGTGGCGATCGAAATGCCGGAAGATGAAAGATCGCTGTGTTTTCGCGGTTCCCGAGCGGTTTTAGCAAGGGGCGACGTGGCCGGGCCTGAGAGCGGGAGTGCGGGAACTTCCCAAAAATGGAATGGCTGTAACCCCTTGTGGAAATTAATGTTCGCTCGTCACAGCCAAGATCGTCTCAAAATGGCATGGTGAATGCTACAGGTTTGCGTAACTGCACACTTACATGGGTCAACTGGCCGGGGCCCGCAAATTTCGCGGGAGTGATGAATGGAAGAGCGTGGCGAGAAGTTAGGGCCCAGGGAGCAGCAGATTGTCGAGCTCCTGTTGCAAGGCTGTGACAACGCTGAAATTGCCCGGCAGCTGAAGATGGCGCGCCGGACAGTGAAAGCGCATTTCAACCGGTTATTTCTGCGGTACGGCATTACGGGCGGTATCAAGCGAGTAAAACTCGCAACTCTTCTCTATCGGAGGCAACTATGTCAGTCGAGCGCGTCAGCAGTCGCATCACCAGCGAACGGGAGCAGAGAGTCATCCAACTGGTCGCCCAGGGCATGAAGAATTCCGAAGTAGCATGCGAGATTGGGACCACCGAGCATGTGGTGAAGAATTATTTGCGCGCGATCTACGACAAGCTGGGGTTGTGGAACCGCGTGGAGCTGGCGCTGTGGTACGAAGCCCGGCGTTTTGAAATGACGCTGCACGCAGGCGGCGCAGCGCGGGCGTAGATTTTCAATTTCACAAGGGGTGCCGCTTGGCGCCCCTAATCGCAGGCGCGGCGGTCCGCAGGTTCATACTCATCCAGCTGCGCGTCGCGTTGCAGTTCGTATTTTCCCTTCGCAGTCTTGCCATAAGAATCCGAACCGGGGCAGTAGTAGAGGCCGCTTTTTGAATCCACCCAGACCTGGGTGGATGGGTTGCCTTTGTCCTCGACTGGGTCCGGGGGATCGGCCAGGCCGAGGCTGATCATGAGTTTGTCGGTAACGGAAAGTCCGGCCTCGGGGTCGATGCGGCGGCGATGACCGGGGGCCGGGGGCTTGGTGTTGGCGCCGACCGGACTCGACCAGATGCCCCAGCGGATGGCAATGGCGACCAGGACAACAGCTGCGGCCAGCGAGAGATCGCCGCGATGCGATTTCCAGAATGCGGCGAAGCCGGATGAGCTGCGTGCCAGTGCAAGCGACTCCAGAAAATCGCGGGCATTGGCCGCGGAAGCCCAGTTGTCGGCAGTCGTGGCCAGGGCGGTGGAGGCAGGCTCTTCGGCTTGGCTGCCCGCGATGGCTTCGCCGGGCTTGCGATCTGCATCGTCATCGAGGAGCGGCGCGAGATTGTCGTCGACCGAGGGGATGGCTACTTTCTCGGCGTCGGTGTCGGCCAGCGGCGGATTTTCGTCGATGCCGAGGGCTGGCAGGTGATCCTCGGTCCCGGTTTTCGGCGGCGGGGTGGCGCGCGCGGAGCCGCACTTTCCGCAGAACAGTTCCAGGGGCTGGAAATTGTGGCCGCAGCGGGGACAGGGATCGAGCACGTCGGGGGCGGAGCCGATCGCGTCGGCCTGTTTGCGGTCGCGGTCGAGCACTTCGGTGATGAGCCCGGCCGTGAGTTGGCAGGCGTGAACGTCCTGATCGGTGAACGTCTGGGCGTCGGCGAAATAAATTTCAAGCGAGCCGGCGATCTCGCCATCGCGAAAGATGGGGGCGATGATCAGCGCCAGAATTCCGCGACGGCGGCATTCATCCACGTCGACCAGAAATTCCTGGTTGATGTCGCCGCAATGAATGAGCTGCCGGGTGCGCAGGCAAGCTTTGCTGAGCGATTTCTGCAGGCTGAGTTCGGTGCCCGCCTGCAGCGCGGGGCGTCCGCATCCGGCGAGGGTGCGGACCTTGTCGTCTTCGAGCAGGCAGATGGCTGCGCCGCTCGCGTTGGTCATGCCGGCGGCGCGCTTGACGACCAGTGCGGCAGCCTCGTCGAGCGGAAGCCGGCGCGTCTGGATCTGGTGCTGCGCCTCGACGATGTGCGCGAGCGTGAGCGTGAAGTCGGAACCGGTGGTGCTTTTGCCATCGGCGACTGCCACCGGAGCTTGCGGAGCGGGTTCGGGTTCTTCCCAGGGCGCTCTCGGCTCTTCCTGCTCGGGCGCCAGAGGGTCGATGTGTTCCTCCCCGGCGACAGGAACGTGGGCGCGATCGCGGCTATGCTGCTGCAATACGTGGGCCGCCTCGAGCAGTTTCCCGAGTGTGGCCTCGTCGAATGCCGGTTTGGTTTTTTGCTCGCTCACGCCAAGTCAAGACACGCCCAGCCGCGACGGCCGCTGACCGTCGCAGAAATCCGCTTGCACGGGGAGGTAATTTTCATTCTAGAGCAAGATGCAACCGGCTGGAATGATCACGGCTGGTTACCGACGATAGGTGACCGGCGGAGCGGTGGCGGCTTGTCGATTGGGGAAATCGGGGACGCGGCGCGCCCAAATCGGGACGTGCATTACGAGCGTTGTTTTTCGCGCCGCGGTGTATCGCAATCCGGGTGGGCCGCTGCCAGCGCAGCAGAGATAAATCGGCGTAAGGGCTTGCATGACAAGGATGTCGGGGCCAGGTAGCCGACCGATGCGCGGAAAAAACCAGGGGACGGCAAGAGGAATGGATTGAACGGAGTGGAAGGGTTGATCGGGGCGGATGCGGGCGTGTCGGTCCAAATCGGGAAGTGGCGGAGATCAACGAGCTTCGATTTCGGTGGAGACTTGAGGGCCTGGGTCGCCCCGAAGTCTATGCACCTGCGGGTACTTAGGAGATGGCGGGGCGCAGGGACGAAGATTTGGCGAATGGCGTGCATTTTCTTTTGGCCAGGAGGAAGTCGGGATGAACATCACGCTGGAGGGAGTAAAAGTGACGCCGCGCGATCAGCAGGTACTTAACCTGCTGGTGCAGGGGTGCAGCAATCAGGAAATTGCAGGGCAGTTGCGCATCAGTTCGCGCACCGTGAAGCAGCACCTGCGCACGCTGTTTCTGCGGGCCGGGATTCGGGATGGGCGCAAGCGGGTGAAACTGGCGACCGCCGCGTTCAGCAGGGTGCAGGTCCGGGGGGGCAGAACGCAATGACTCCGCGAGAAGGTCTGACGGACAAGGAAATCAGAGTGGCCACGCTGGTGTGGGAGGGCCTGACCAATCGCGAAATTGGGCGGATCCTCGGTACCACCGAGCAGGTGGTGAAGAACCACCTGCGCAACACGTTCGACAAGCTGGGGGTCTGGAGCCGGCTGGAACTGGCGATGTATGTGGCGAGTCATGGGGGCAGCGGCTGGGCGCCCCCCGCGCCGGGCGGAGGTGCAGGAGCGGCGGCTTAAGAATGGTGGAAATTCGGCTGCAGAAAACGTTTCTGATCTGCAAAACCTTGCATTTTGAGGGCGGTGCGGGCGGCCCGAGGCGTGAGCAAGTGCTTGCAAATGAACGGGTTAATTTGTCCACAGGGGCGGGCATTGAATTGCACGTTCAGCTCGCACCCTGTTTGGGACAGGGGCCGGCACTTCGCAGTCCCCCAAGCGAGGCAGGTATGGCGTACAAGGAAATCTTCTGGATGGCGTGCGACTCGACCGAGCCTTTGCGCGCCGAGTACGGGCCGTTCCATAGCCGAAGCGAAGCGGAAGCCGAGGCCCGCAACCTGGGATTTGCCTACCTGTTGCGTTACGAGCATATTCTTGGCGACGACGATGAGATCGAGGAAGTGCGGTGCGTCTTCATCGAGCGCCCGAATCCGGTTTCAGTCGATCCGCAGCCAGTGAGCCTGCATACGCGCTGCGCCACCTGCGGAGAGTTTTCGGTCCACGAAAAAGGCTGGCAGGCGGAAGTGTGGGCCGACATTCACGAGTTCGAACATTCGCGGCACCGGGTGCGATTGTTCGAGCACGCACGCGGCGGGGCCTTGAAGGAAATCAGCGGCTGGCGCTAAGTTGCCGATTTTTCTGCAGCGAGTTGACTGGCTGCAGCGCGGTCGAGCAGCCACAGCAGCCGCCCGTGCGACGGACGCACACCCTTGGCCGGATAAGTTTCTTCCGGGCCTGAACCTTCCAGCACTTCCTTGAGCGCGGGCGCTTTATCGGCTCCACTGACCAGAAATAGCACCCCGTTGGCAGCGTTCAGCACGGGATAGGTCAATGTGATGCGGTCGGCGTTCATTTGCGCGACGTGATTGGCGACCACGCTGCGCTTTTTTTCCTGCAACGCCGCCGTCCCCGGAAACAGGGAAGCGGTGTGACCGTCGGGACCCATTCCGAGCAGGATGAGGTCGAGGGCGGGGAACTGGGACTCGCTATCAAGCTTGAAAAAATCGCGCAGCGTCTCTTCGTAAACGGCCGCGGCGGCGGACGCATCCGGATTTTCGGCCGGGATGCGGTAGACGTTGGTGGGCGGCACCGGAACTTTGGATAAGAGCGTCTCGTTGGCCATGCGGTAGTTGCTGTCGGCGTGGTCGGGAGGCACGTGGCGCTCGTCGCCCCAGAAAAAGAATGTCTGCGGCCAGGGAAAGTCGCGGGCCGAGGAGGCCATGAGAGTGAACAGGCTGCGCGGAGTCGAGCCGCCGGAAAGCGCGATGGTGAAGCGGCCCCGGGCGGCGATGGATTGTTTCGCGGCGAGTACAACTTCGTCGGCGGCCGCCAGAAACATTTCCTGCGGAGTAAGGCTGATGCGGATTTCGGCTTGAGAGTTCATGCGGGTTTTCTGTTTCGCTGCGGTGAAGCGATTCTCCGCTCAGCGCACGAAATCCATCCAGCGGCGGCCGTCGCGTTCCATCAACTCTTCCGCTTCTCTCGGTCCCCAGCTGCCGGCCGGATAGTTGGGAAAATTACGAGGGGGAATCGCATTCCAGATATCGAGAATGGGATTCACCACACCCCAGCCGGCTTCCACCATATCAGCGCGCTGAAACAGAGTCTGGTCGCCGGTCATGCAGTCGTGCAGCAGGCGCTCGTAGCCGGTGCTGGGCTGGCTGCCGAAATATTCCTTGTATTCGAAATTCATGTTGACGTCGCCCAGCTTCATCACCGGGCCGGGTACTTTGGCGGCAAAGCGCAGCGAGATGCCTTCTTCCGGCTGAATGTGGAGGACGAGCTGGTTGGGCATGAGGTTTTCGACCTGGGTGTCGCGAAACAGCATGAACGGCGCGCGCCGGAACTGGATGACGACCTGGGTGCTGCGCGAGGGCATGCGCTTGCCGGTGCGGAGGTAGAACGGAACGTCGGCCCAGCGCCAGGTGTCGATGTTCAGCTTGATGGCGACGAAGGTCTCGGTGCGCGAGTCGGGCGCGACGTCGGCCTCGGTGCGATAGCCGCGGACGCCTTCGTTGTCGATGGTACCTTCGCCATATTGGCCGCGCACGCAGCGGCTCAACACATCTTCGCCACTCATGGGCTGAATGGCGTGAAGAATCTTGGCCTGCTCGTCGCGCAGGGCGTTGGCCTCGAACGAGACCGGGGTCTCCATCGCCGTGAGGCTAATGAGTTGCATGATGTGGTTGGGAACCATGTCGCGCAGGGAGCCGGCCTTGTCGAAATAACTGCCGCGCTGCTCGACCCCGACGGTTTCAGCCACCGAGATCTGGACATGGTCGATGTAGCGCCGGTTCCAGATGGGCTCGAAGATGCCATTGGCGAATCGGAAGGCTAGGATGTTCTGGACGGTCTCTTTTCCGAGGTAGTGGTCGATGCGGTAAATCTGGCTCTCTTCGGCCACTTTGCGCAGTTGCTG
>Ga0209698_10006982_pt1 | contig 11921 bp, 8 predicted proteins | sample LitLauG_LLR_2012_FD_187203 | JGI IMG/M metagenome (GOLD analysis project Ga0209698, IMG submission 187203) | Freshwater sediment microbial communities from Pennsylvania, USA - Little Laurel Run_MetaG_LLR_2012 (SPAdes) (version 2) | ecosystem: Environmental > Aquatic > Freshwater > Creek >...
GTTTCGATAAGCACAGCGGCACGAGCAAGAGCGAAAGCGTCGCCAGCAACGGCGCGACGCGGACGGAAAGGTGGCGAACGTCTTTCATGGCGCCAACGAGTTTCATAAAGATCCAAACGAGTGCATAGGGCAGGGAAGTCAGCAGGAAGAACAGGCAAAGCGAGAGCAAGATAATGCGTAGAAGGGGTATCGCGAGGCTGCTCCGCTCGCTGTAACCAATACCCTCGAGTCCGCTGCCAGCGACGGCCATGTCACCCGCTTCGCTAACAAAAAAGACGGTCGTCCCTTCCGGCTCCTTCTCTCCGCGGAAGAGGTTTTTGCCGACGGGGAGGAGCAGCTCGGGCTGGCCGAATAGACTCGATCGTGTCAGCTTGCCGTTGATGACGCGGATGCGTGTCCCGCCGGTCAGGTCGTCCACGAATGCAAACATCTGGCTCCGCGGAGCGCGTGGCGCGTAATAGCCCGCGAACACTTGCAAGGCTTGCGCCGGAAGAAAGGTTACAGGCTGCTGCGGCTTTGGGAAGTCCCTCGACAGAAAATCAATCGCCAGACGATTTAAACTCTCCAGCGCCTGCTGGGAGTTATCGCTGTTCAGCAGGACTATGTAGCCCCAGTTCTGTTCCGGCATGTAGCGATATGAAGAAATGAAGCCGTCAATCCCGCCGTCGTGGCCGTGCGTCACGACGCCGCCTTCGACGCTCGAATAGTTGCAGAGGCCGTAACCAAGGCGCAAGCCGTTTTTCGCGGCCAGGGTTGTTTCCGGACCTTCCATCCGCAGGATCGATTCGGGTTTCACGAGTTGTGCGTCGCCCGCCTTTCCGCGCCGCAGGAAGAATTGCACCACCTTCGCCAGTTCTCCCGGCGATGCTTTCAGGTCACCTGCCGGACGCAAATAAATGAAAGGATACCCTGCAGGCTTCGACGGATTGCCTTCGTACGCGGTCGCAAGCAACGCTTTGTTCGCATCGGTGAAGGGATAGTCAGCGTGCTCCATTTCCATCGGGCGCAGAAATGTCTCCCGGATGTACTGATCGAAAGGTTTTCCCGTGGTTTTCTCAATCAAGTATCCCGCGAGTCCATTCCCTGGATTCGAATACGACATGCGCGTTCCTGGAGGCCAGCGAACGGTTTCCGGCTCCGTAAATCGCTTGAATACGTCGAGCAGAGGGTAGTCGTAGCGGTCACGGACGTTGTAGACCTCGCTCGGCTCCATATCGTCGAAGCCCGCGGTGTGCTCAAGCAAATTCACGATGCGCACAGGAAGGGTCGCCTCCCAGCGATTCTTGAAGGGGATTTCCGGAGCGACATCCTGCAACCGCGCGTAGAGATTGATCTTGCCATCTTCTTGCAATTTCAACAGAGAAAGCGCGACGAATGTCTTGCTGATGGAACCCACGCGAAATTCCGTATCGCAAGTGACGGCGCGCTTCGCCGCGATGTCCGCTTCACCGATTCCGCCGCACCAGAGAACCTCGCCATTCGCTACGAGCGCTACTCCCGCTCCGGGAACATGTTCCTTGTCGAGTGCGTCTTTCATGGCTTTCTGCAATTCTTGGAGCGTTTTCGGATGCGGCTGATCGTCTTTTTGTTGCGCGTTGCCGGAGGCTGCCATCAGTAGCACGGACGCGATGGCGAGCAGTGAACTGGCGGCAGGCAGTATGACGCGGTGCATGCGGCGCTCCTTGGGACGCGGGGCACGTCCGAGGGCCGCATTGTATCCGCGAATGCGTTCGACGCAAAAGAAATCGAACAGCCGGCTGGCCTTGCCATCGCGTTCCAGGCGATTGACGCTGCCCGCACTCTCGCATACGATGCCGCACGCCACACTTTTGAATCTTGGGAACGATCGAGAAGGAGCTCCGCCGCTTATGAAGTCTCTACTTCGATGTTTGAGTGCCGCCCTTTTGCTTCTCCTGGGAGTGAATCTGGGTTTCGCCCAACAGCCGCCTGCGCAGCCTGCGCCCGACAAGGCAGCCGAAAAACCCAAAGAAGAAAAGAAGCCACCCACTCCTGAAGAAAAAATCGTTCAGACCAAGCACTTGATAAAGATAGGCGGTCAGGAGATCAAGTACACCGCCACAGCCGGCACAATTCTCCTGAAGCTGGAAGACGGCACTCCCAAGGCCAGCATCTTCTACGTGGCGTACACCAAGGATGACGTGACTGACGCGAGCCAGCGCCCGCTTACCTTCAGCTTCAACGGGGGACCAGGTTCCGCTTCCGTGTGGCTGCATCTCGGTTTGTTCGGTCCGCGGCGCGTGCAAATGGGCGATGCGGGCACGCTTCTCCCGCCGCCTTACAAACTGGTGGACAACGACGTGTCTCTTCTCGACATCAGCGACCTCGTCTTCATCGATCCCGTCTCGACGGGCTACAGCCGCGCCGTCCCCGGTGAAGCGCCCAAACAGTTTTTCGGCGTTACCGAAGACGTCGAGTCCGTAGCGGATTTCATCCGGCTATATGCAACGCGCAACAAGCGTTGGTCTTCGCCGAAATTCCTTGCCGGCGAGAGCTACGGCACCACGCGCGCCGCCGGCCTTTCCGGCTATCTTCAGCAGCGCTATGGCATGTACCTCAACGGCATCGTTCTAATCTCGGCGATTTTGAATTTTGAGACGGCCGAGTTTGATACCGGCAACGACCTTCCGTACATCCTTTATTTGCCAACCTATACGGCAATCGCGTGGTATCACAAAAAACTTCCTTCGGACTTGCAAGGCGGCGACGTCCAGAAGGCAGTCGAAGAATCGCGCAAATTCGCTGTCGGCGAATACGCGGATGCTCTGATGACCGGTGACGCGCTGCCCGCCGCCCGCCGCGCGGAGATCATGCAAAAGCTGGCCCGCTTGACCGGCCTTTCGCCGGAGTACATCGACCGCACCAACCTGCGCATCGAAATTCAGCGTTTCACGAAGGAACTCTTGCGCAGTGAACGGCGCACCGTTGGCCGCATCGATGCGCGTTTCCTGGGGATCGATCACGATGCCGCCGGTGAAGACCCGGAGTATGACCCCAGCATCGCGGCGATCATCGGCCCGTATTCCGGAATGCTGAACGACTACGCGCGTAACGATTTGAAATTCGACAGCGACTTGCCCTACGAAGTTCTAACAGGCCGTGTGCGGCCATGGAACTACGCGCCCTATGAGAATCGGTATGTCAATGTCGCGGAAACATTGCGCAGGGCCATGACGCAAAATCCGTTTCTGCACGTTTTTGTCGCCAAGGGCTACTACGACTTGGCCACGCCGTTTTTTGCCGCGGACTATACATTTGATCATCTCGGCCTCGACCCGACGCTGCGCGGCCATCTCACCGGCGCGTACTACGAGGCGGGCCATATGATGTACGTCCACCCGCCGTCACTCGCGAAGCTCAAGGCCGATATCGCGCAATTCATCAAGTCCAGTACGGCGGTGACTCCGGCAAAATGAAACGGCTCTTCGTCATTGTCGCCTGGATTATCGTCGCCCTGCTTGGCGCGGGAGCGTTTGCCAAGATCGCGTTCGATCGCGGCGAGCCGCTCAACGCGACGTGGTTTGTTGTTGCCGCGGTCTGCTGCTATCTGGTGGCGTACCGACTGTACTCGGCCTTCATTGCCGCCAAAGTCCTCGCGCTCGACGACGCGCGCGCGACTCCCAGCGAACGCCACGATGATGGCCGCGACTTTGTGCCAACCAACAAGTGGGTTCTCTTCGGCCACCATTTCGCCGCCATTGCGGGCCCTGGCCCACTCGTCGGCCCGACGCTCGCCGCGCAGTTCGGCTACTTGCCGGGCACCCTCTGGCTGATTGCCGGCGCGGTGTTCGCGGGCTGCGTGCAGGACTTTGTCATTCTCTTTTGTTCCATTCGCCGTGACGGAAAATCGATCGGCCAGATGGCGCGCGAAGAGGTCAGCGAGCGTGGCGGTTTCATCGCCCAACTCGCGGTCCTGGCGATCATGACCATTCTTCTCGCGGTGATTGGCCTGGTCGTGGTGAACGCCCTCAAGTCCTCTCCCTGGGCCACTTTTACTCTGGCAATGACCATTCCCATCGCCCTGCTTCTGGGTCTCTATCTCCGGTTCGTCCGGCCCGGCCGCGTCCTGGAAGCTTCGGTCATGGGCGTGGCGCTGGTTCTCTTTGTGGTCGTTGCTGGCCAGTGGGTAGCCGATTCGCCGTCCTGGGCTAGTGTCTTCACCTTGAGCGGCGTCGCGCTGGCTTTTGCGATTATCGCGTACGGGTTCGCGGCATCCGCACTGCCGGTCTGGCTGCTGCTCGCGCCGCGCGACTATCTCAGCGCGTTCATCAAGGCCGGTGCCATCTTTTCTCTCGCCGCGGGCATTCTGATCGTCCGGCCGCAAGTCTTGATGCCTCCGCTCACGCGATTCATCGATGGCACCGGCCCGGTCTTCGCCGGAAAAATCTTCCCCTTTTGTTTCATCACCATTGCCTGCGGCGCGATCAGCGGTTTCCATTCGCTAATCTCTTCCGGCACAACTCCAAAGATGATCCTTCGCGAAAGCCACGCTCGCTTCATTGGCTACGGCGCGATGCTGCTCGAATCGTTTGTCGGCGTGATGGCCATGGTCGCCGCTTGCGCCATGCCGCCCGGTGTCTATTTCGCTATCAATAGTCCGCCCAGCATCGTTGGCAGCACCAGCGATGCCGCCGCCGCGACGATCAGCGGCTGGGGTTTTCCCCTGCAAGCGCAAACCATGACCGACCTCGCCCACAAAGTCGGCGAGATCACCCTTTGGAACCGCGCTGGCGGCGCGCCTTCGCTGGCCGTGGGCATGGCGCAAATCTTTTCCAGCACAATCGGAGGCGAGCGCCTGCTCAGCATCTGGTATCACTTCGCGATCATGTTTGAAGCTCTCTTCATTCTTACCGTGCTCGACGCGGGCACGCGCGTGGGCCGTTTCATGGTGCAGGATCTCGGCGGCCGCTTTTGGAAGCCTTTTGGCCGCACCCGCTGGATGCCCGGCGTTCTACTTTCCAGCGCCATCATCGTCGGGCTGTGGGGCTATTTTCTTTACCAAGGCGTGGTGGACCCGCTCGGAGGAATCAATTCGCTCTGGCCGCTCTTCGGCATCTCCAATCAATTGCTCGCGGCGGTCGCTCTTGTAGTTGCCACTACCATCCTGATGAAGATGGGCCGCCTGCGCTGGATCTGGGTGACGCTACTGCCGATGGCATGGCTCGTCATCATCACCATGACCGCAAGCTACCAGAAAATCTTCGATGCCAATCCCCGCATTGGTTTTCTGTCGTATGCCAGGGTTCTCGCTGCGCAAATCGCGGCTGGAAAAATTCCCGCCGCGAAAATTGCCGAGACGCAGCGTCTCATTTTCAACCAGCGCCTCGACGCTGCAGTTACCGGCGTTCTCGCCGCCATGATTCTCGTTCTAATTGTCGAGGCGCTCGTGCACTGGTATTCCATTCTCAACCGCCGAATAGAACCTGTTCTTCACGAATCGCCGTATGTCGCTACGCGCTGGGCGGCCGACTATTCCGGCGCCGCCCACGGAGACGATTGATGCGCCACGCTGGAAGGCTCACGTCACGATTTATCCGCCGGTTCTGGCGTGGCTTGCGTGAATGGTGCGGCGACGCGGCCTACGAAACCTATCTTCGTTCGAAAGGCACGCAGTCCAGTCCGTGCCACAAGCTCACGCCTGCCGAGTTCTACGTGGAACAACTCAACCGCCGCTATTCCAAGCCCAACCGCTGCTGCTGAGGATATGCCCGCTGGGGTCTTGTCATCGCTATTTCCCGGGAGTAGACTCGCTTTCATCTCGGTAGGGCCCCATTCTCGACAACTTTTAGGAGGGATCATGCGACGTATACCCCGTCTGCTCTCGTTTCCCCTTCTCCTGCTCGCCGCCAGCCTCGTCTATTTCAGTTCTTCCGCGCAGGAGAAATCTTCCAAACCTGATTTTGATATGACCGCCAGCTACATTGAAGCTTGCAGCTGCGACATGTTTTGTCCCTGCTACTTCAACACCCATTCCACAAATCATATGGGTATGGGCGAGAGTCACATGGACGAACACTTTTGCCGCGCCAGCCTTGTTCTCAAAGTCGATAAAGGCACTTACAAGGACGTCAAACTGGATGGCGCCAAGGTTTGGCTTGCCAATGACCTGGGCAGCGATTGGAGCACCGGCAAGGACTCCTGGCTGGTGGTAAACTTCGATCCCAGCGTCACCAAGGAACAGCAATCCGCGCTCGCGGACATTCTCGGTCAGCTTTATCCCATCGCCTGGCAGAAGAAGTCCGTGCAAACCGTTGCGTTCTCATGGAACGTAGACACGAAAACAGGTGTCGCGCACGCCAAGATGAGCGATGGCAAGGGCGAAGTCATCCTGGAGCGTGTTAAGGGCGATACATCCAGCCACGAAGTGGTCATGCACAATTTGAAATACTGGGGAGCCCAGTCCAACGACGGCTTCCGCATGTGGAAGAACAAGCATGAAGCCTTCGAAGGGGACGGCCACAAGTTTTCCTACGACGGGACGAATGGGTTCCTGATCACCATCCATTTCTCAGGAAATGCAAAGCCCGCTTCCGCAGACTGACACGCTACTCAAATCGGCTTGGCAGCTGCGTTTTGCCTTCCGTAAGGCGCGGCTGCCTGTCTAGATTTCTTCCTCGTCGTCGCTGCTAAGTCTTAGTTCGTTTGTCCTATGCGTGATTCGCACGTTGTGGTTGCGGATCGCTGAGAGAATAGCCTTGCGTGCCTCTGCCGGCAGCATCTCCGGCGCGAAGACTCCCGCAAGTTCCCTTGGGAAGAATTTGATGAAAAGTGCCGCGACATGCGCCGTAGCGTAAGCTACCGGGGTCGTAAATCGTCCCTGCTGCCGAATCTGGTAGAGCGTGGGAAACGTGCAATCGCTGCGAATTAATAAGCGCTGATCTTTTTTCTTGCCACGCTTTACTCCCCGGACCAGAACGGCCGCGGCAAACCGCGCATTCTGCAAAATCCCCTGCCGAATCAAATTAGCGATCGCCCGCGGAGAAGAAGTCTGCGGAAAGTGATGCCGGGCCATTCCGCGGGAACGGGAGAGCTTTCCCTGTTTGTGCCAGCGCCGCAGCCGGTCAATCTCATTCCCGCCGATTTTTACGTCCAGCTCCCGCATGGGAATGGAATATGGCAGCGTGGCCACTTCGTCCTGCGCCGCAAGCACTACGCGCGCGTTGCCGATGGGATCGACAAATCGAAACGTTTCAATCTCCGAAAAGCGCTTGCCCAGCTGAAATTTCCCGTTGCGATAAATGCGCGGGTGCGAGACCGCCTCGTCGAACGAAACTTCCGGCGACCATTGCGAAATGGGATCGTCGCTCTCGCTGCTCTCATATAAGCGGATGTGCACGGCTTCGACTTCGTCCAGTAAATCCGCTGCGCGCTTCACCAGCAAATTGGTCAGGCCGGGCGCCGCCCCGGTATTGATCAGCGCCACGCGGTTTTTCTCTTCGAATTTCTTCACGTAGCGAAACTGCTCGGCTTTGAAGGGATTGCGCGTGAGGTGCGAGCTGAGATCGGCGTAGTGTGCGCGCAACCGCAGCGCCGCGCGCAGAACAATCTCGTTAAACACCGAAGCCGAAGCGTTGACGATGAGCTGGCATCCTTTCGCAGCCTTGACGATGCCGCGCAGGTTTCGCGCGTTCACCGGCGTCACCGCGATGGTGCTGCGCTTGCCCAGGAATCGGCGTGCCCGCTCCGGGTCGCGGTCCCCGCACCAGACCGTATGTCCTTGCCGCTCCAGCAATTGTGCGAGAAGCGAGCCGGTCGCTCCGGCCCCTAAAACGAAGATCCGCATGGCGTGGCCAAAACTCTATCACAGAGTGTGGGCGGGCATCTTCGATCTATCTGGTTTTGGTGGCGCGGGTTTTCAGCAAAGCGTCAATGCCTAACCCCGCCAGAAAACCTTGCGTGCCCGCAAGAATCGGCACGAGAGCCTCGAAAAGGATTACTTGCCGCAGCGTTGGGAAACATGCCGGGAAAACCTTCAAAGCGGTCCAAGACGCAATCGCCATTGGTACACATTCTGTAGTCCCTATCAGACGAAAGAAGTGGCCTTTGTAGGGTGAAAGGTAGAATCCAGCGTGGAGGCCGATTGAAGCCATTGCGAACGCGATTGCCAGCCTTGGCCCCCACCGAAGCTTCATCGGGTTTTTACCCTTCCTTTTTTAGACACCCTCTCGCGAGCCAGAGTGTCCAAGGCTTGCCGGATTGCACCCTTGAATGTTGGGGCGTAGACTATGGCTGTAACTCCGACCCCTGCCGCCTACGGGAGAGATAACCCACGGCCGCTGGGGCGAAGCCCTGAAAAATTCTCAGTGCCGAGGGTTTGGGTGGAAACGCCCAAGCCTCCCGCTTGCGGCGATCCTTTTGAGGTGAGCCCGTGCTTGGAAAGGAGCGATTCCCCGAAAATCCGCACATTTTCGGAGAGCGCCCGATTCCAAGCACTGGATTCGGGCGGTTTCATTTTAGAATTACAGTGCGTCCGGGTTAGGGGCAGCTGCATCCAAGAACCACGACCGACCATGACCCTTCACGACAAATTCGGCCGCCAGATCACCGACCTACGCATCTCCATTACGGATCGCTGCAATTTCCGCTGCGTCTATTGCCGCTCCGCCGACCCGGAAAACTATCGCGATCACGACGAAATTCTCTCCTGGCCCGAACTGGACCGCCTCGCCAAGATATTCCTCAGCCTAGGTATCAGCAAGATCCGCATCACCGGCGGCGAGCCGCTCGTCCGCGAAGGCGTCGAGGACTACATCGCCCGTCTCCACGCCCTCGGTGTCGAAGACCTCTCCATGACCACCAACGGCCACCTCCTGGCCGAGCGTTGCGACCGCCTCCTTGCCGCGGGCCTCCGCCGCATCAACATCAGCCTCGATTCCCTCGATCCCGAGAAATTCGAGCGCATTACCAGAACCAAGTCCTTCTCGACGGTGATGCGTAGCATCGAAGCCGCCCAGAACTCACGCCTGGCCCCCGCCAAGGTCAACGCTGTGCTGGTTCGCGGCATCAATGACGACGAAGTGGAGGCCTTTGCCTCTTACGCCCGAGAAACCGGCGTGATTATGCGCTTTATCGAGTTCATGCCGCTGGATGCCGACCGCCATTGGACACCAGGCCTCGTCGTGCCAGCCGCGGAAGTTCATCGCCGCATCGACGCCCGCTGGCCGCTCAAGCAGATCCCCCATGAACACAGCGAAACCGCTAGAAAATACCGCTTCGCCGACGGCGCACCCGGTGAGATCGGCCTCATCGCTCCGGTCACCCAGCCCTTCTGCGGCCATTGCTCCCGCATCCGGTTGACTGCCGACGGCAAACTTCGCACCTGCCTATTCAGCAAGGACGACCATGACCTGCGTGCTTTGCTCCGTGAAGGGGCCTCCGACGAGGATTTAGTTTCCTACATCACCTCCATTGTCATGGAAAAGGAAGAAGGCCATCGCATCAACGAGCCCGGCTTTATCCAACCCTCCCGGACCATGGTGTTTATAGGCGGGTAGTGGCAATTTGCCCCAAATATGAGAAAATGAAGTTTCCAGTCAGGGGCCAGGGACCGCATAGCATCAGCTTCTAGGCACGAACAACATCCACCATGGGCAACCTCGTATCCATCTCGGATAGCAGCACCCTCATCGGCGCAGACCAGCCGGTCACCCTCCGCGCGCCGGAAATCGAAGCCGGCGTAGGCTGCGACTTCGATTCCTATCTCCTTGTGCCCGATAATGCCCTTGATGACCGCATTGCCGCCGCCAAGGCCCGTCTGGGCGGGGACGTCGTCATTCTGGGCCATCATTACCAACGCGACGAAGTCATCAAGTTCGCCGATTTTCGCGGTGATTCCCTTAAACTCTCCTTCCAGGCCTCCCAAGCCCAGGGCCGCTACATCGTCTTCTGCGGCGTGCACTTCATGGCGGAAAGCGCGGACATTCTTCGCCGCGAGCACCAGACCGTCATCCTGCCCGACCTGAACGCCGGTTGCTCCATGGCCGATATGGCCGATATCGGCCAGGTGGAAGCCTGCTGGAGCGAATTATCTTCGCTCCTCGATCCGCGAAAAATCATCCCGGTCACCTACATGAACTCGACCGCGGCGATCAAAGCATTCACTGGCGAGCATGGCGGCTCTGTTTGCACCAGCACAAACGCCGCCGAAGTCATGAAGTGGGCCTTTGAGAGCGGCGAGAAAGTCCTCTTTCTCCCTGACGAGCACCTTGGCCGCAACACCGGCTATCGCATGGGCATCCCGCTTGATCAGATGATCGTCTGGGACCCCTACCAGGAATTCGGCGGAAACACCCCGGAAGCCATCCGCGGCGCCCGGATCGTCCTTTGGAAGGGCTATTGCTCGGTGCACCAGCGCTTCACCCCCCAACAAGTCGAGCGCGTCCGCCGCGAGCATCCCGGCATTCGCGTCATCGCCCACCCGGAATGCCGCTTCGAAGTTGCCCAGGCCGCGGATCAAATCGGCTCGACCGAGGGCATTATCAAGGCCATCCAGGCGTCTCCTGCCGGCACCCAGTGGGCCGTGGGCACGGAGATTCACCTCGTCAATCGCCTCAGCAAGGAATTGAAGAACCACACGGTTATTTCCCTCGATCCCAGCGTTTGCGTCTGCACCACCATGTTCCGCATCACGCCGCAGCACCTCCTCTGGGCGCTCGAGAACCTCGGCGACGGCAACGTGGTCAATCGAATATGGGTCGACGAGCGCACTCGCTACCATGCGCGACTTGCTCTCGACCGTATGCTCGCTTTGCGCTAGCATCCACTAGCACACGCTTTAGCTCGGTCTTTTTTTCCTGGCTCAAAGCTGTCCCCAGAACGGATACACCGTGGCAGACGACGAAGACGACGATCAGGAACAAGACGAAACTCCGGAGCCGCCGCAGCGCCTCTTCACGCTGACCGAAGCGGAGCGCGCCCGCCAGGAACTAGAACCTTTCCTAGTCGAAGCCATGGACTCCCGCAAGAAACTCTCCGGCCTGGAAACCGAACTTTCTGCCGTCGCCGCGCGCATCATGATGATGGGCGGCATCCTCGTCCCCTACGATAAACTCGCCGCCGTGCGCATGGAACATACGCAGCTATCCGAAATCCTCAAGTCCGCGCTCAACCGCATTCTCGAAACTGGTTGCCTCATCAAGGACCTCGACGTCGGCCTCCTTGATTTCCCCGCGGTCATCAATCAGCAGGACGTCTATCTCTGCTGGAAGCTCGGCGAAGATCGCATCCGTTTTTACCATCGCCAGGACGAAGGTTTCGCCAGCCGCAAGCCGCTCGACCCCCGAGACCTCGGCCCCGGCGACACCATCCAATAATTGTGTTATTCCAACTCGATGCGCGATTTTGTAGTGGCCGGTCTTCAGACCGGTGCCTTCTTCTTGGTGTCATCCTGAGCGAAGCGAAGGATCTCAACTTATTGTGCCTCGCCAGCTGAAACTGTGAGCAACCGTGACCGACCATCCTGAAAACCGCCTGAAAGACTCACCCAGCCCGTACCTCCGCTCCGCCGCACACCAACCCATCGACTGGCACGAATGGGGCGAAGCCGCTTTCGCCCGCGCCAAATCCGAGGACAAGCCCATCCTCCTCGACATCGGCGCGGTGTGGTGCCACTGGTGCCACGTCATCGACCGCGAAAGCTACGAAAACGCCGAAATCGCCAAGATCATCAACGAACACTTTATCGCCGTGAAGGTTGATCGCGACGAACGCCCCGACGTCGATTCCCGCTATCAATCGGCGATCAGCCTTATTTCCAAGCAAGGCGGCTGGCCGCTTACCGGTTTTCTGCTGCCCGATGGCAAACCTTTTTTCGGCGGCACCTATTTTCCGCCGGAGGACCAGATGGGCCGCCCCGGTTTTCGCCGCGTGCTTCTCGCTGTCGCCGATTCCTATCGCAACAAACG
>Ga0209698_10006983_pt1 | contig 11920 bp, 9 predicted proteins | sample LitLauG_LLR_2012_FD_187203 | JGI IMG/M metagenome (GOLD analysis project Ga0209698, IMG submission 187203) | Freshwater sediment microbial communities from Pennsylvania, USA - Little Laurel Run_MetaG_LLR_2012 (SPAdes) (version 2) | ecosystem: Environmental > Aquatic > Freshwater > Creek >...
GGGCCAGCCCCGCCGCGGCCCGGTTCGCCGCCCCCGGTATCACGACGGGCCGCCCGGCAGCCAGCCCCTCGACCGCGGCCTTGGCCACGTCGGTGGGCGGCACCCACATGAACTTGGGCAGCGCCTCACCCGCCTCGTCGTCGCTGAGCCCCGCCGCCTCGGCGAAGCCCGTCTCTACGGGGCCCGGGCACAGCGTCGTCACGGTCACGCCCGTCCCGCGCAGCTCGGCACCGAGCGCGCGGCCATAGGAGAGGACGAATGCCTTGGAGGCGCCGTAACCCGCCTGGCCGGGCAAGGGCTGGAAGGCGGCGGTCGACGCGGTGTTGAGGACCGCCCCGCGGTGGCGGGTGACCATGCCCGCCACGAAGAGGGTGCACAGGTCGACGACCGCTTCCACGTTCGTCCGCACCATCGCGAGCTCTGCGGTGCGGTCGGCCCGGTGCACGGGCCCCATCGTCGTGAACCCGGCATTGTTGACCAAGATGTCTGGTGTGAGCCCACGCCGATCGAGTTCCGCCGGGAGCTCGCCGCGTGACGCGGCGTCGGTGAGGTCGGCCGCGATCACCTCGGCGCGGATGCCGTGCGCTTCGGCGAGCTCGTCGGCGAGCACCTTGAGACGGTCTTCGCGCCGGGCGACGAGGGTCACGCCGTGACCGCGCCGCGCAAGTTCGCGCGCGACCTCGGCGCCGATGCCCGACGAGGCGCCCGTGACGAGCGCCGTGGTGTTCTCCTTGGGGGTGGGGAGTGCCATGCCCAGAGCGTAGGGGACCCGCGACGCCGCCGGCACTGCCGTTCAGCGGGCCCGCTCAGCGCGCACAGATGAAGTTCGTGTGACGATCGGCGGCTCCACCAGGGCCTTCGCGAATGTCCAGTTCGCGTGGGGTTCACACGACCGTGGGCGAGGCAGATACTTGAGGCAAACGAGCGGCACACGGAGCACCCGCCGTTGCCCCGAGTGAAAGGAGCTGCCGATGCCATCGACACGCTCGACCGAGGAGGGCGATCCGCCGGGTTGAGGTTGCGTCACCGATGTCGGCTTCGGTGGCGCCCCAGAGCAGCCCACTTGGGATGAAGCCCGGCGTGTGATTGAGGCCGTGCTCGCGCCGGTGCGTGTGCCGGCCGGCCGACAAGGCGGCCCCCGCACCTAACTCCGCCGCAGGCTGGACCCAAGAAGCTGCGAACAGCTACCACTACAAACGAGTGAAGGACCGGCCGGGAGGCCGGTCCTTCTCGCGCTCGGGATGTCGCCGGTGCGCGCGCCGCGTGCAGGTCATGCCATCGTTGGGCATGACCGGGACCCGCCTGCCCATGTTCCCGCTCTCGGCGGTCCTGTTCCCCTACGCCTCCATGCCCCTGCACGTCTTCGAGCCGCGCTACCGGTCGCTCATGCAGGACTGCCTGGCCGGCGACCGGCGGTTCGGCATCGTCCTGATCGAGCGGGGCTCCGAGGTCGGCGGAGGCGACGAACGCTCCGCCGTCGGCACGCGGTGCGTGATCACGCGGGAGATCGAGCTGACCGACGGGCGTTGGCTGCTCGAGGTGCGGGGCGAGGTGCTCATCGAGGTGGAGCAGTGGCTGCCCGACGACCCCTACCCGGCGGCGCTCGTGGTCGAGCCGGCTCCCGTGCCCGGTCTGGAGGATCCGGGGCGGGCCTTGGAGCAGGCGATTCGGCGGGTGCGCCGGGCCCGCGCCCTGCTGGCTGAGCACGGCGGCACGCCGGCGCTGCCGCCCGACCTCGCATTCGACGGGGGCGGCGACGCCGAGGTGGCCGCGTGGCTGCTCTGCGCCGCGGCGCCGGTCAACGCCTACGACGCACAGCGTCTCCTGGTGGCCGACGGTGCGGAGGAGCGGTTGCGCCTGTTGGCGGAGCTGATGGAGGATCTCGAACTCGACCTGCACCGGATGCTCGCGTCGGAGTAGGTGGGACGGGACGGCGACAGCACAGGGGAGGAACCGATGGCAATCACGCCGACGAGGGAGCAATTCACCGAGTTCGCCCACGGCACCCGGGAGGGCGAGGTCGTGATGCTCAACCTGCTGCACTTCGCCCGCACGGACGAGGACGCGGGAGTAGAGGGCGGCGCCACCCAGACGACCGGTGCCGCCGCCTACCGCGATTACAGCGACCAGGTGGTGCAGATGGTCGAGGCCCGCGGCGGGCGCGTGATCTGGACGGGCCGTCCCGAGCACGTGCTCATCGGGGATCCCTCGGCCGACGCGTGGGACCTGGTGGCACTCGTCTCGTATCCGAGCCGTTCCGCCTTCATCGACATGGTGACCTCGCCCAGCTACGAGTCGGCGCACACGCACCGCGAGCGGGGCCTCGACCGCACGGTGCTCCTCGCCTGTGAGCAGGTCCTGCATGCGGCCCCCCGCGACGGGGCCGCAGATGCCTGAGGCCGGCCAGGAGGCGGAGAGGTCCCGTCGCCGGAACATCCTCTTCATCACGACGGACCAGCAGCGCTACGACAGCCTGGGCTGCAACGGCGGCACCGTGGCCCGCACCCCGGTCGTGGACGGGCTGGCGGCCGCGGGCATCAACTACCGGCGCGCCTACAACCAGAACACGGTGTGCATGCCCGCCCGGTCGACCATGCTGACCGGCCAGTACGTCCGAACGCACGGTGTGGTCGCCAACGGCATCCCGCTGCCCCTGGACGCGCCCTCGGTGGCCCAGTACCTGCACGAGGCGGCGGGCTACCACACCGCGTTGTTGGGCAAGGCCCACTTCGAGCCCGGCTTCGACCCGACGAACCAGTTCGAGGAGAACGCGCGGGTGGCCCGTGGGGACACCGGCCCCTGGCGGGGCTTCGAGCGCTCGGAGCAGGCCATGCACGCCGCCGCCTGGGGCAACCATCCCATCGCCCACTACGGCCGCTGGCTCAAGGCGCACCACCCCGAGCACCTGCACAGCTTCGCCGGCCTGCTCCAGGCCGAGCCGGGCGGTGACACCGCCGCACCGGAGACGAAGAACAACCCCATCCCGCGCGAGTGGTACCACACCGACTGGGTCGCGGATCTCACCGTCGACTGGCTGTCGTCACTCGGGGACGACGAGCCGTGGTTCTGCTGGATGTCGTTCCCCGACCCGCACCACCCCTGGGACCCGCCGGCCTCGGAGCTGCACAGGGTGCCCTGGCAGGACCTGGCCCTGCCGCCCGGCCACCCCGGCTCCGACGACGCGGTGCGTGAGGTGCTGGCCCGCAAGCCGGCACATTGGCTCGCCTACTGGGACGGCAGCTTCCCCAACATGGAGGGAGGCCCGGCCTCCTTCGTCCCCTCGCGGCTGACGAACGACCAGATCCGCGAGGTCAACGCCAAGGTGCACGTCATGAACGAGCTCATCGACGAGGCGTGCGGGCGGGTGATGGAGACCATCGGCCGCCGCCGGTGGGAGGACGACACCGACGTCATCTTCACCACCGACCATGGCGAGATGCAGGGGGACTTCGGACTCCTCTACAAGGGCCCGTACCACACCGACGCGCTGATGCGGCTGCCCTTCGTGTGGCGCCCCGCGCCCTCGGCCGGCATCGCGCCCGCCACGGTGTCGGACCCGGTGGGCCAGGTGGACCTGGCGCCCACGTTCTGCGCCATCGCCGGCGTGGACCCCGCACCCTGGATGCAGGGCCGCGCCCTGCCGCGGGCCGACGGCGAGCCCGGGCGCGAGCGGGCGCTGTGCGAGTGGGACAGCCAGTTCCCGGGCTACGGGATGCACCTGCGCTCCGTCTACCGCGACGGCTGGCTCTGCACCGTCTACGAGCCGTCCACGGCGGGGCAGCCCAACGGGCTCGAGGAGGTGTGGGGCGACGGCGTCCTCAACCCGTGCCCGGTCGTGTACGAGCAGTCTGGTACCGGCCCGGGCGGGGTGGCCATCGCCACGGGCGAGCTCTACGACGTCGACGACGATCCGCACCAGTTCGAGAACCGGTGGGACGACCCGGCACGGCGAGCCCTACGCGACGACCTGGTGGCCGACCTCTACGCCAGCCTGCCGGCGGAGGAGCGCCACCTCAAGGTGATGGCCCCGGCCTGATCGCTCGTGCGGAGGGCTCAGGCGGACAGTGCGGGGGTGGCCCGCTCGATGGCCACCCAGCCGCTGGAGAGGTCGCGGCGTGCTCTCTCGGCCCGGTGCCCGCCGCGCAGCCCGAAGAGCCGCTTGGCGAAGAGGAGGTAGATGACGACGGCCAGGTTGATCACCAGCGTCAGCAGCTTGAACACGCTCACGCTGAGCGTGAGCTCGTACACCTCGTAGGGCACGAGGACGGTCGTGGCGATGAAGGTCAGGTATTCGGCCCACCTCTTGTTCAGCCAGAGCCCCACCATCTCGGTCGCCTCCAGCGCGGCATAGGCGAGCAGCACGACCCCGAGGATCCGCAGGTGCTCCGGGGAGTACTTGAACGCCCGGCCGAGGTAACCGAGGACGCCGCGTGCCTGCGCCGCACCGGGGCGGCCTCCGGCCAGGGCGTCCATGATGTTGTCGTAGTCGCGGTGCAGTGCCTGGTCGTGTGAGGCGAAGGTGAACAACACGATGGCCAGGCTGGTCAGCACGACGACATGGATGGCCCGGTCGAGCGCGATCAGCCGGAGCACGTAGCGGTCGCGCAGCGCCGATCCGCGCAGGGGAAGCTCGATCTCGTCCCGGCCCTCGACCCGGTCGCGACCCGGGTGCTCCGGCCTCCGCCGCTGGACCCAGGAGTCGCAGCGCAGGCAGCGGTGCCAGCGCAGCCCGGCGTCCTCACGCACGAGCAGCGCATCGTCGGGTGTGATGACCGCGGCTTCGGTCCCGACGAGCGCGTGGCCCGACCATGCGCAGGTGAGAAGCTCGTAGCGGTTCGAGGGTCGACGGCGTCTCCGCACGGCCGTCACGTTAAGCCAGGTCTCGTTCTTCCCAGCCTCAGACGAGTCCGGGACGTGCCGCCCCGAGGAAACGCTGCGGTGCCTCGACCATCGGATAGTGGCCCACGCCCTCCAGCCGGGCCGAGGTCGCGTCGGGGCGCGCCGCCAGGAGCGTGTCGACCATGGACGCCACGGCGATCGGGTCGTCGAGGCCCCACACGATGTGGAGCGGCGACGGATCGGCCTCGATGCCGCCGGTGAAGCGGCGTTCGTTGGCCCGCCGCTCCTCGATGTAGCGGATCAGCCGGGGCAGCATCAGGTGCCCGTCGCCGTGCACCACCTGCGCCGCCGCGGGCGGGACCGGGTCCTCGGGCCACCCGCCGGGCACGAGCGGCGTGCGGGCACTGAACGTGTCGCGCAGGCTCTGGGTGATGGACGCGGCGTCGATCGGCACCCCGGCCGGGAGCACCTCGTCCGGCAGGCCGAGCAGCATCTGCTGGCCCCCGGTCAGCTGCGCCTGGCCGATGTAGATGCTCCCGTTGGTCACCACGCGGCGCGTGATCTCCACGGGCCAGGCGCCCTCGGCGCGCCGGGCCAGGAGCTCGCCACCGACGGTGTCGCCCATGTCGTGGGTGAGCAGGGCCAGGCGGTCGAGACCGAGCTGGGCGACGTAGGCCGCGGCGATGTCGGCCTGCAGCGCCATCGAATAGGCCCGGTCGGGCTTGGCCGAGAGCCCGTAGCCGAGCATGTCGAACAGGAGGACCCGCCGCCCGGCCCGCAGGCCGTCGAGCACGGCGGCGTAGTCGAACGAGGACGTGGGGAAGCCGTGCAGCACGAGCAGGGGCGCGTGGCGTTCGGGCCCGATCGACGGTGCGTCGATCGTGAAGATGCGCTCGCCGCAGAGCTCTCGGTGCGTGCCGATCGCTTCCCACCCGGTGGCGGTGGCGATCGTCACGAGCCCGCCAGCTTGCTCACGACCGGGCCGAGGGTCTCCCAGGCGTCGGACTCGATCGACCAGTAGGAGATCCCGTACTCGGCGCGCCGCCACTCGAGTTCCTCGACCATCTCGTCGAGTGTCCCGATGAGCGCCAGCGGGACGTGTAGCGCATCGGCAGGGTCGATGCCGAAGGCCGGTGCCATCTGGCCCGCCAGACCGGCGGCGTCGTCGGTGACGAGGACGAAGCCGATGAGCGAGTTCAGCTCGAGATCGTCGAAGCGGCTGCCCGCCGCCTCCTTCACCCAGGCCAGCTTCCGGCGGGTGCGCTCCGGTGTGGCATCAGCGGCCGTCTCGGCGCCGCCCGTGCCCTCGCGCAGGTTGACGTTGATGCTGACGATGTCGGCGTGGCGCGCCGCGAACGACAGCACCCGCTTGCCCCCGCCGCCGATGATGAGCGGTGGCCCCGGCGTTTGCACCGGACGAGGGGTCAGGGTGTGGTCCCGTACCTCGTAGTACTCGCCCGCGAAGCTGAACGGGCCGTCGCTGCGCAGCAGCCCCTGGACGACCTGCACCGCCTCCTCGAAGCGCGCCACCCGCACGGCCGGGAGGTCATAGCGGAGCCCGGCCTCGTCGTAGTCGGTGCGCATCCAGCCGGCCCCGAGGCTCAACTCGAGGCGTCCCTCGCTGAGCACGTCGAGCGTGGCCGCCTCCTTGGCGAACACGAACGGATGGCGATAGTCGTTGCAGAAGACGAGTGACCCCATCCGGAGCGTGGTCGTGGCCGCCGCCACAGCGGCGAGCGCGGGGACCGGGGCCAGCTGGTCGCCGAAGTGGTCGGGCATCAGCAGCGCGCTGTACCCCAGGTCCTCCGCTCGTCGGGCCTGCTCGGCCCAGGAGCGGGCCGAGCCGTCGGGCGCCTTGCTCAGCTGCGCGGCGAATCGGAACCCGCGGTGGTGTGCCATGGGGCCATCGTGCCCCACATTCGGTCAGGGATGCGCCCCCGCCGGGTCGGTCGTGGGGAGCACCAGGGGCGCCGTGCCCTTCGGCGGATGCCACACGTACGCCGTGACCCCGTCCTTGTGCAGCAGCACGGTGGCGCCGAGCTGCGTGGTGACGAAGGCGGCGTCGGCCCGCTCGCCGGCCGCTGCCACCCCCTCCTCGCCCTGGTCCGTGAGGACGAAGACGACGGTATGGGAGGTGACGGGGATCGGGTTCTGCGGCGCCGGCTCAATCGGGTAGACCGCCTGGCGGTCGGTGAAGCGCCCCACGACTCCGCCGGACACCACGAGCTCCGCGTCGGCGGGGAGCTCCGACTGGACGGCGCGCAGCTGGGCGGCGGCCGAGCCGCTGACCGAACTGAGGATGGAGGGCGTGTCCCAGCCCGAGACGAGCTGGCCCCACAGCGGCAGGCTCTGGGACAGGGCCAGCACGAGCGCGCCTGCGCCCAGTGCCCATGCCGCCGGCCCGCGCCAGGGTGCGAGTCTCGCCCCGGCATCGCCGATCCGGCGCAGGGGCCACCACTCGGGCCGTCCCGTACCGAACCAGACGAGGACCATGACGGTCCCGACGAGGATGAAGGGGACGGCGGTCACGGTCTGGAACGCTCCCACCGGCAGCAGCCAGAAGGACCCGTTGACGTTCAAGGCGACCGGGACGAGGACCGCGACCGCCTGCAGCAACCCCCAGGGGGTGAGGAGGCCCAGCGCCCCGCCGGTGGCGGCCACCCGCCACATCGCGCCCACGTGGTTCCGCAGCACGTGGAGGTCGGCCGCCGGGTGCGCGGCCAGCGAGCCGTACACGGACCAGCTCGACGCGTTGGAGGGTGCATGGACGATCCAGCCGTAGTAGATCGGCACGTTGGAGCCTTGGTTGCCGTGCAGGGCGGTGACCAGGATCAGCCAGGCCAGACCGAAGCCGGTCAACCCGGCCGCGTGCCACACACCGCGGCCGCGGGCGCGCACGTGGCCCGAGAGGAGCCCGGCCAGCCCGACGAAGATGATGGACAACGCGACCACGTCGCCGAAGAGGACGCCGACGATCGCGGCCGCCCAGGCCGTGCGGTGGTGGCCCCGCCAGAGGGCGTACGCGCTGAGCAGCGCGAAGGGCATGCCGAACGTCTCGAAGTGGACGTCGAAAATGGTCGCCTCCCACCACCACGCGTTGGCGACGGTCGCGACGAGCGCGAGCAGGGCGACCCGCTGGCGCAGTCCGCCGACGCGCTCGATGCAGATCTGCCCGACCCACAGCAGCGCCACCAGCTCCGTGGCCACCACCGCGAGGTCCTGCATCCACAGGAGCACGATCGGGTGGGGCCATACCGACCCCAACAGACCAATGGGCCACATTGCCAGCTCGAAGTGGTTCTGCCAGAAGGGGTAGGTCTGGAAGGTGTCGAACGGGCGGAGATTGCCGTGTGCGATGACCGAGAACGCCTGGGCGTAGGTCCCGAAATCGGTGTAGAGGTCGAAGCGGTGGTAGCGGAAGGTGCTGACGGCCAGGAACAGCACCAACTGGAGGCTGAGGAGGACTGCGGTGGCCACCCAGAAGACACGGAGCCCATTGCGGTCGAGTCGCTGCCAGGCGGCGCGCCAACGCCCCCGGCCGCCGGTGTCCTCCGCCGGTGGCGAGTGCGACGGGTCGGCCACGGCGGGAAGCGTTCCCCCTGGTGCGGACCCGCCCCCCGTCACCGCTGGCACGTCGTGCATCCGGGGGAGTCTGCCAGCCGGCCGTCAGCCGGCGAATTTCCCGGTGACGAACCGCTCGATCAGGAAGTAGGCGCAGGGCAGGAACAAGAAGAGCAGCGCGCGCTCGCGCCACGGGTGCCGCGCCACCCACAGGCCCAGGGCGGCGAAGAAGGGGAAAAGCACGAGGACCTCGCGGCTCTCGGACAACAGAATGGTCTGGAAGACGAACACGCACCAGGCCAGGCCGAGCAACACGCCGTAGGAGGGGCGGATGCGGATGAAGGCGACGACGGCGGCGACGGCCAGGAGCACCACGGTCACCAGGTCGAAGAGCTCGACGACTGACGCGGTCGAGGTGTCGAGGAGGCGCCAGTGCACCAGGTCGGAGACGGCATGGCCGAGGGAGGTCCAGGGCCAGCTCAGGTGGCGGTGCCACTGCCCCTGGGAGTGGACGAACGCCAGCCACTCGCCGAAGTGCGCCTTCTCGTAGGCGGCCCATGCGACCACCACCAGGAACGTCGGGGCGGCGACGGCGGCCAACCTCGCCGCCGTGACCCGCAGCGGGGACAGCCACTCGAGGTCCTGGCCGGCGCGCCACGCGGCACGGTCGCGCGGCGCGCGCCACACCTCCATCGCCAGGGGCACCACGAGGAGCACCAAGTAGTACTTGCCCATGGCGGCGGCGGCGGCGAGGACGCCCGCAGCCAAGTAGTGCCCGCGCCGGACGGCCAAGAAGGCCAGCGTCGCCGCCGCCAGGGTCACCGACTCGGGGTAGGTGGACACCAGGAAGAAGGCGCTCGGCCAGGCCAGCAACATCGCGCACGCTCCGTCGGCGGCCTGAGGCCCCACCTCGAGGTCGACGAGCTTCCACAGCGCCGCCAGTGCGACGACCAACCCCGCGGTGCTCACGAGCTCGCTGTCCGTGGCGTAGCCGAAGCCCGTGATCCCGTGGGTGAGACGGCTCAGCGCGGGGTAGAGCGGCCCGAACGCGTAGTAGGCGCGGCCGGCCGTCTGGGCGGCCGGAGCCGCGGCGTGTCCCGGGAAGCCGTGCGCGGCGAGCGACAGGTAGTAGCCCGCGTCCCATTTGGCGAGGATGCTGGTCAGCGTGGAGGGGTGGCGCGCCACGATGTGGGGGAAGGTGACGCCGTCGCCGCTGACCAGCGCGATCCACGTCACGACGAGGCGGAACCCGATGGCCCCGCCGACGGCGATGCTGATCGGGCGCCGCCACTCGCTCCAGAGGCCCCGCCACCCTGCGGCGGCATCCGTGGCGACGTCGCCCTCGTTCCCGGTCAGGGAGGCGGCGGGTGCCTCGGCCTCGGGCTCCTGCGCGGTGGCGACGTCGGCTCCCGGGGACAGCTCGGTCACGACGGCGAACCGTACCGCAGCGCACCGCGTCCGAGCCGCCGGCGGCCCGTGGGCCTGCCCGGGGACGGCGCGGCGGAGGGCAGCGGCTAGATGAAGCTGAAAGCGGGCACGTCCGACCCGATGCCCTTGAAGAGCTCGCCCTTGGCGGCGATCAGCTCCGCAGGCGACCAGGCCGCGTCGCGGGTGACTTGGCCGGCGGCCTTGAACGCGCTCATGGCGTAGATGTTGCCGCCGAAGACCACGAGGATCTGCCCGTTGACGTCGGCCGAGGCCGGCGCCGCCAGGAAGCCGACCACGTTGGCGATGTTCTTGGGATCCCAGGCGTCGAACCCGCCTTCCCCCGTGCTCATGCCGTCGCCGCCGAAGATCGTCTCGGTCATGCGTGTGCGCGCCCGGGGCGCGATCGCGTTGGAGGTCACGCCGTAGCGGCCGAGCTCGCGGGCCTCCACCCAGGTGAGTGCGGCGATGCCTGCCTTGGCAGCCGCGTAGTTTGCCTGTCCGGCGTTGCCGAAGAGGCCGGCTTCCGACGACGTGTTGATGATGCGGCCGGACACGTCCTCTCCCGCCTTGGAGCGGTTGCGCCAGTAGACCGCGGCGTGATGGGTCGCGGCGAAGTGCCCCTTCAGGTGGACCCGGATCACGTCGTCCCAGTCGGACTCGTCCATGTTGAACGACATCTTGTCGCGCAGGATCCCCGCGTTGTTGACCAGGATATCGAGCGTGCCGAAGGTGTCGATGGCCTGGTCGACGACGTTCTTGCCGCCGGACCACGTGCTTATGTCGTCCCCGTTGACGACTGCCTCGCCGCCGTTCGCCTGAATGAGGCCGACGACCTCCTCGGCCGGGTGCGCGTCGCCGCCGCCCTCGCCGTGTAGTCCGGCGCCGACGTCGTTGACGACGACCTTGGCACCCTCGGCGGCGAGCAGGAGCGCCTCTTCGCGCCCGATGCCTCGTCCTGCACCCGTGACCACCGCCACCTTGCCGTCGAGCAGTCCCATTGTGATGCCTCCCTGTGCCGTGTCGTGCGCCGGTATGCCCGCAGGTGCCGAGCGTCGGTGGCCGGCGGCGGGCCCGGCAGGCGGTGCCGGTTGCCGCGCGGGCCCGCAGTGTGGCCGATGAGCCCGCTCAGGGGCAAAACCGGGCCAGCGCCTCGGCGGTGACCTGGCCGATCAGCGCGGTCGTCGCGGCCCGCGCCTCGACGCGCCCGAAGCGCGCCGTCAGGCTGACGACCTCGAGCCCCTCGGGTGGCGCCACCAGCAGCGCCCTGTCGACTCCGCCTGCGATGCAGAGGACCGGCAACGGCTCGCGCCGGGCGCGTGCCAGTGCCAGCACGCCACCGGGCACCTTGCCGTGGAACGATGGTGGGTCGAGGTGACCCTCACCCGTCACGACCAGGTCGGCGCCATCCATGCGCCCCGCCAGGGAGACGAGTCCCGCAACGAAGTCGAACCCCGGCTCGATCCGGGCGCCCAGCGCCACGAGGCCACCGGCCAACCCTCCGGCCGCGCCCGCTCCGGCCACGCCCGTGACATCGACACCGGCCTCGCGTTCGTAGCGCGCCGCCGCCTCGACCAGGCGGCGCCCGAGAGCCTCGACCTGTACGGGTGTGGCGCCCTTCTGGGGACCGAACACCGAGGCGGCATCGAGGAACGGCGTCGTGACGTCGCACGCCACGATCAACTCGATCCCCTGCAGGGCCTGCGGTGAACCCACCGCGTCGAACGCGCCCCGACCCCCGTCGGTCGTGGCCGAACCCCCGCAGCCGATCACGATTCGGCGCGCCCCCGCGTCGCGGGCTGCGACGAGGAGCTGCCCGACGCCGGTGGTGTCGGCGCGGACGGGGTCGTCACCGTGCGGCCGTGGCAGCAGGCTGCGGCCGGCCGCGCGCGACATCTCGATCACCGCCGTCGGGCCGTCGATCGACTCGAGCATGTGCCACTCCGCCTCGACCCGCCCACCGAGCGGCCCGCTCACGACCGCAGACCGCGGCGTCCCGCCCAGTGCGTCGAGGAGGCCCTCGCCGCCGTCGGACATCGGGACCTCGTCGGCCGTCCAGCCGGCGCGCCTCGCGGCGCCCGCCGCCGCAGCCGCG
>Ga0209698_10006984_pt1 | contig 11917 bp, 7 predicted proteins | sample LitLauG_LLR_2012_FD_187203 | JGI IMG/M metagenome (GOLD analysis project Ga0209698, IMG submission 187203) | Freshwater sediment microbial communities from Pennsylvania, USA - Little Laurel Run_MetaG_LLR_2012 (SPAdes) (version 2) | ecosystem: Environmental > Aquatic > Freshwater > Creek >...
TTCCAATTCCGCGTGTGGAGTAACCAGATCCAGAAAAGGTATTTTTGCATTGTCCGTCATGTTTTTAATGTCCTTGGGTGAATTTATAAGTTGTGTTTCAGGAATCGTGAGCTAAGCCGTGGCAACGAGCCGGGGAGATTTTTGGGTCAGTACTATGGCCGAGAACCTGCTTAATAGGCTCCTTCGCCCCTCAGCACCGCCAGAGGGGTATTCAACAGGATCTTCATGTCGAGCCAGAAGGACCGTTTGATGGCATACCGCACATCGAGCCGGACCATGTCATCGAAGGTCAGGCGGCTGCGTCCGCTCACTTGCCAGAGGCCAGTGATACCGGGTTTCGCCTCCAGCACTCGGCGACGATGCCAGGTTTGGTAGGCTTCAACTTCATACGGAATCGCCGGTCGGGGCCCCACCAGGGACATCTCACCGCGAAGCACATTCCACAGTTGCGGCAACTCGTCCAGACTGGTCCTTCTCAGAAATGCGCCCACGCGGGTCACGCGGGGATCCTGCGTGAGTTTGTAAACGCCTCGCCCGTTCCCGTTATCGGTCTGCAACTGGCCTTGGCCCGAGATCAATTTCTCGACATATTCTCGGTGAATTCTCGGGTTGTTGTTGAGATACATCGACCGGAACTTCAAGAACACAAACGGCGTGCCGAATTGCCCAATCCGCTGCTGGCGAAAGAAGACCGGGCCTCTTGAGGTCAGCTTGATAGCAAGACCGATTAGCAGGAACAAGGGAGCACAGATGAGCAGGCCGCAAGCACTACCCAGGACGTCCACCCCGCGCTTCGTTACGAGATACCACTTGCTGCCATGGTCACGCTTCTCCAGGTCTGGGTATAACGTGGGACTGCTGGGCCTTTGCGGCACTTCGCAATCCCACTCCTCCGGAAAAATATAATGTGAAACCGCGATCTGGTTGAACTGTTCAAAAGCCAAATTATTGTAGAGAGCTCCATTGACTCTCGAGATCATTACGCCGGCAATCAGGCTGCGGCCCTCGGTTGGGACTTCCGTGAACAGGACGCCGAGCACGACGCCGTTCTTGTACCATCCGGTCACGTCGGTTTCCCGCGTGACGGTCGCTAGGGCCGAAAGGATCTTGCTGACGGTGGCGTTCTGATTCTCGTCGTCTGCCAGCAATTGCCCCAGATTCAGCAGCACCAGCAGGAACGACTTGCGTGAGCGTTCGGCCCTCTTCCTTTCCAGACAGATCGTTTCGTGGAAAGACTTCTCCTCGAGCACACGCCGACTCATCCGGGCTTGTCCAGAAGAAACAGGAGCGGCAACCATGTCAGCAAGCGAAGGTTTCACAAGAAGCTCTCCCGGTCCGCTCTAGTGGCGCCCAATTTGATCGATGCACTCAATAACATAGTCTTGCTCTTCTTCCGTCATCTCGTAGAACAGTGGCAACACCAGGGCGCTCTCGGTTACCAGGTTTGTGACGGGCAACCGCTTATCCCAATTCTCATCGCGGTACGGTCGCTCGCGATGAATTGCCATGATTCCGCGACGAGACGAGACTCCGCGGGTCAGCAACCCCTGCATCAGTTGATCCCGCGACACCGGAGCGTCGTCCCGCAAGCGAACCATGTAAGACTGGAAATTGTGGCGGTACTTCGCTGGCTCGGTGGGCACAACCAGCCACTTGATCGCGGAGAGTTTGTCTGTGTACCGCAGAGCCAGCGACCGTCTTCGACCCAGCAGGTCCGGCAGCCTCTCCAATTGAACTAGGCCGATTGCGGCCTGCAGATCGGTCATGCGGTAGTTGTATCCAACCTCGTCATAGCACTCGAGTACTACCTTGTTTGTGCTGTGGCGTGCCAAGTCCGACACGTTCATCGCGTGTTGCCGGAGTCTGCGCAGTCGCGCCGCCGTTTCGCTGTCCCCGGTTGTGATCATCCCGCCTTCTCCAGTGGTCAGGATCTTCCGCGGATGGAAGCTGAAACAGGCCATCGAGGAATACGGCGCTCCGATTCGCTGCCCTTCGTACTCGGCCCCGATCGCGCATGCCGCGTCTTCGACCACGATCAGGCCTTGGCGGAAAGCGATGTCAGAAATCTCCCGTAGTGCACAGGGTAGCCCGATCTGGTGGACGACCAGAACCGCCTTCGTTCGTCCAGTGATGGCACGCTCAACCTGACCGGGGTCGATATTGAACGTAACCGGATCAATATCGACAAACACCGGCGTTGCTCCCGCATATACAATGGCGTTCGCGGTGGCGACAAAAGAAAGGCTCGGACACAGCACTTCATCCCCAGGGCCGACGCCTGCAGAGATCAGTGCCAGATGCAGAGCTGTGGTGCACGACGACACCGCCACTGCTTCGCGCGCACCAACATAGTTGGCGAAGCCTTGTTCGAACTCGGCCACGCGAGGGCCCTGACTCACCCAGCCGCTCCTGAGCACGTCGACGACAGCGCGCTCTTCGGCCGCGCCAAACGACGGCCGGGCAACAGGAACAGTTTTCGTCAGTACTGTGCTCATACTGCCTCCACTCCAGCCAGCACGGCCTTCGCACTCCGACGCCAGCGAATCAGTTCCTGCAGGCCGTCTTGTAGGGACATGCTTGCCCGGAAGCCCAAGAACCTGGATGCTTTCTCGATCGCGGCGCGCCGCGCCTGTACGTTAGCTACCTTGCGCGCTTCCCGGTACTCCGGTCGCACCGATGAGTTGGTCAAGGCCAGAAGCAGATCGCACAACTGGTTCAGGCTGGTCTGCGTCCCGGTCCCCACGTTGAAGACTTCATCGGTCACGTCGCTCTGAGCCGCAAGGACATTGGCACGCGCAACGTCGCCCACGAAAACAAAATCCATCGACTGCTTGCCGTCCCCAAAAATCAGCGGCGGCTGCTCCGCTTCGATCGCATCGAGCCAGCGAATCAGGACCTCTGTGTAGACCCCCACCATGTCCATGCGGGGCCCGTACACGTTGAAATACCGGAATGCCACGTAGGGCAAACCGTATGTCGTGTAATAGGCGCGCAACATCTGTTCACAGGCGATTTTTCCTGCGCCATAAAGTGTCCGATTGTTAAAGGGATGGCTCTCGTCCATCGGCAGATACGAGGGGTCTCCGTACACTGATGCCGACGAGGCTGCCACGACCTTCCTGACCTTGTGACGGACCGCCGACTCCAGGACGTTGAGGGTGCCATTAATCAGAACGTCCACGGCCTCACGTGGCGCTTCCGCACAGCGTGTAATCCGCAAGGCCGCCTGGTGAAACACAAAGTCACAGCCGGCGGTCAGATCGTCGACCAAAGCGGCATCGCAGATATCGCCTGTCACCACCTTGACGCCGCCCCGACCCTGGGCAGACGCGAGATTGGCCCAGGTGCCGCGGACAAAATTATCGAGAACAATAACTTCGCTGGTTCCGGCATTCAGCAGCTGATCGACGATCGTGCTGCCAACAAAGCCGGCACCACCGGTCACCAGGCAGCGAGTACCAAGAATTCCGTTCATGTTTCCTCCAGAAACAATTGCAGTAAGGGACGCGCCCTTTGTGGGCGCCGTGTTTTACGCTTTTCCTAGGCCACCACCGCCAAGGACGTGTCCTGACTCCTGCGTGCGCAGCGTGAGTCGGTCAGCTCGACCGGTTGCCCGTTGGTCATCATGGACTTCTGCGCGGCTTCGAGCAGGCGAACGACGCGGTAACCGGAATAACCGTCGCTGATCGGCAGGCGCTTCTGCGTGATGGAGTCGACGAATTCACAGGCCATCACCCGCAAGGCTTCCTTCGTGTCTAGATCAGGGGCAACCATATCGCCGTTTCGATAGCCGGCGAGCAGGCGCTCACGATGTTCCGGATCATGATCGATGGTTATCCCTTTGTCGTAGATCCGAACCTTCGCCGCGGCCTCCATGTCGTCGTAGACCATCATTCTGCGCGTACCGCCCACGAGCGTCTTGCGAACTTTCACCGGGGCCAGCCAGTTCACGTGAAAGTGAGCGATCATTCTGTCCTCGAAGTGCGCGGTTACATAGGCGACGTTTTCAAAAGGACATCCGAGATGCTTCGCACCGGTGGCCGAGACCGCGACCGGATCCTTTGCGCACAGGTGGTCCATAATAGAAAAGTCATGCGGAGCCAAGTCCCAGATCACGTTGATATCGTTCTGCACCAGGCCGAGACTAATCCGGACGGAGTCGAAATATAAGAGGTCGCCGATCTCCCCGGAGTCGATAGCCGATCGCATGCGGCGCACGGCCCCTGTATAGATGAATGTGTGGTCGACCATGAGGGTGCGGTTGTGCTGGTCGGCGAGTTCCATCAGGTCGAGAACCTGCTGCGTGCTGGTCGCCAGCGGCTTTTCTACGAGTACGTGCTTGCCAGCCCGCAGAGCCTGCCGGGCGAAAGGATAGTGGGTTGACACTGGCGTCGCGATCACCACTGCGTGGATGCGCGAATCGCTCAGAAGCTGCTGGAAGTCCTGTTTCAACTCGACGGCCGGGTAGCGCCGCTTGGTGCGCGCCAGCGCGTTTAAGTTGAAGTCGCAGACTGCCGTCACTTCCACGTCCGCTAGTTCAGAAAAATTGCGGATCAGGTTCTGACCCCAGTAACCACAGCCGATGATTGCAATTCTGAGCTTGCTCATAGGACAGCGCCTGCCTCCCTTATTGGTCCGCAGCTATTACGTTCTTGCTATCTGCTCGAATCATCGCCCGCATGCCGCGAACGAAGCACCCGGGCCGGAACTCCTGCCACGATTGCGTAGGGGGGGACGTCGTGGGTGACAACAGCGCCGGCGCCCACGATTGCATGCGCGCCAACGCGTACTCCAGGAAGAATGGAAGCGTTCATTCCGATGTCAGCGCCGGTTTCCACGAATACCGGCTTGATCACAAGGTCGGTTGTGATGATCGGCTCTCCGATCGGGGCCCCTGTATGCTCAGAACCCAGGACCTTCGCCCCGGGACCCCAGCCCACGTAGTCCTCAAGGATCAACTGTCGCGCGTCGAAGTAGGCTTGCGGACCGATCCAGACGTGATTGCCGATCCGGCAGCTCCCATCGAAGCGGCCCTGGATCATCGCCTGCGATCCGATGAAGACACAGTCTCCGAATTCCATGGTCTCCGGATGCTTGAAAACCACCCCCACTCCAACTTGCAGGTCCTGTCCGGCGACGCGGCAAAGTGCTCGCACCAGGACACGACGCATGAAGGCGTCGAAGGCGCCCTCTCCCATCCGGAAGCGGCCGAACAGGCCATTCAATTCGTCCCGGCTGTGATGTTCACGCAGCCACCCGGCAAACTCGTGCTCCCAAAGCGGGTCTGGCCGAAATTCACGCTTTCCAAAGGTGGCCGCTACTTCACGAATCGACACTTCGCTGTTGATGTGGACGCTAGACATGAGAGATCTCCGAAGACCACAGGGATGTGCCGAGAAGCACCGGGGGGAGGATTTTGGGGAAGGGAACTTTTGCAGCCGGATACTACCTTGCGACCCTAAACGAGCACTGCTTCCCGCATGAGTCGCGCGGGATTCCCCGCCACAACGGCGTTGTCGGGGACATCATGGGTAACCACGCTTCCGGCGCCAATCACCGCGTTCTCTCCGATGGTGATCCCGCAGAGGATGGTTGCGCTGGTACCGATGGAGGCCCCGCGTTTCACCCGCGTCTTCACAACCTGCCAGTCTGCTTCCGACTGCGGCGCACCAGACGGATTGGTCGCATGCGGATACTTGTCGTTGATGAATGACACGTTGTGGCCTACAAAAACGTCATCCTCAATCGTCACGCCTTCGCAGATGAAGGTGTGGCTCGAGACCTTGACGTTTCTGCCGATCCAGGCGTTCTTCTGAATCTCCACGAATGCGCCGATCCGGCTGTTGTCGCCGATGGAGCAGCCGTACAGGTTTACGAATCCGTGGATGCTGACATTCTCGCCCAGCTGAACGTCAGGAGCGATTCGACAGAATTCCTGCATGTGCCCCTCCTGCATAGTGAGATTCCAACTCGACGAGCGTAGACACAACCGGCCGCCGTGGAGTCGGGTCCTTCAAATACACCACCCGGCCATTCTGTTCGATCGACTCCTGGGCCGCTTCGAGCATGCGGACAACTCGCAAACCTGCGTACCCATCACTGAGCGGCGCCCGCTTCTCCGCAATCGAAGTTACAAACTCACGAGCCATGAGCCGAAGCGCTTCGGTGCCATCAAGATTCGGCGCCAGCATGTCGCCATTCCGATAGCCCGTCAACATGCGTTCGCGGCGCTCCGGATCGTGGTTTTGCGTGATGCCTTTGTCATAGACCCGAACCTTTTCGCTGTTCTCCATATCGTCGTACACGATCATCTTCTTGCTGCCGCCGACCAGAGTGCGGCGGACTTTCACCGGAGCCAGCCAGTTCAGATGGAAGTGTGCAATGAAGGTGCCTTCGAACTGTACAGTCACGTAGGCGATATTCTGATACGGGGTCTCGAGGTGTTGGACGGCAGTGGCTGAGATCGAGACCGGCTCCTGGTTGCATAGATGATCCATAATCGAAAGATCATGCGGGCCGAGATCCCACAGCACATTGATGTCACTTTGCACCAGGCCCAGGCTGATCCGAACCGAATCGAAGTACAGCAGTTCCCCGATCTCATCTGAGTCCACCATCGCTTTCATGCGGCGGACCGCCCCGGTGTACAGGAACGTATGGTCCACCATGAGCGTTTTGCCCATGCGCTCCGCCAGTTGAATCAAGTCCTGCACCTGACGCGAGGTCTGCGCTAGCGGTTTTTCCACCAGCACGTGTTTCCCCGCCTGCAGGGCCTGGGATGCGAACGGATAGTGGGTCGACACCGGCGTCGCCAGTACAACCGCTTCCACGCGTGGATCGGCTAGGACATCTTTATACGATTGCGTAACTTCCAGAGTTGGATAGCGACGCTGAGCACGAGCCAGTGCACGGGAATCGAAATCGCAAGCGATGACGACTTCCGCATCTTCCAGCTCACAGAAGTTGCGCAGTAAATTCTGTCCCCAGTAGCCACAACCCACCACTGCTACTCTCAGATTTGACATGGTCTCCTCGGCATCTCCTCCGCCTTTCCATGCGGATGGAATCAATATGGACATCTCGTGAACGAACTAGGGCGTTGTACGGACTGGGGAAGGTTTATATCTACAGCACAGTCAAGGTGGCGCTTCGGGTGGTTCCTCGGTAGGTGCCACGGATAGACGACGAGGTTCCGTGCACCGCGCCAGTGGTTACGGTAAAGGTCACGCTGTTTGCACCGGCGGGAATAGTGGCTGTCGCCGGCACTTGCGCCGCGGTTGTGTTAGTGCTGCTCAGGCTGACCACCGCCCCGCCGGAGGGCGCGGCCCCATTTAGGGTTAGCGTACCGGTCGAGGATGTGCCCCCAGTCACCGTGCTGGGAGACAACGTTAGCCCCGTCAACGACGCAACCGAAACGGTCAGCGTCGTCGTTCTCGTCACGCCATAGACCGCGGTCAGCGTGACTGAGGTGGAAGAGGCGACGCCTTTCGTAGTGATGGTAAAAGATGCGCTGGTCGCACCCGCCGCGATCGTGACAGTGGCGGGTACTTGGGCTGCCGATATGTTGCTGCTGGAAACAGTGACCACCGCGCCGCCGGTGGGGGCTTTGCCGTTGAGGGTCACCGTGCCGGTTGAGTTATTGCCGCCCACGACCGAAGTCGGCGACCTGCTCAGCGAAGATAGTGATGCCGCCGTGACCGTGATCGTTGCGTTCGTGCTCACTCCGAGAGTGGCGGTGATGACCGACGTTGTGGTCGAAGCCACCGCAAGGGTCGTCACCGTGAAGGTAGCCGAAGTACTACCCGCCCGAACTGTGACACTGGCTGGTGTGGTCGCTGCCGCGGTATTGCTGCTATTTAGCGTCACTACGGCGCCACTTGTGGGCGCTGCCGCGGTTAGAACCACAGTCCCGGTCGAACTGTTGCCTCCGACCACGCTGGTGGGGTTCAGCGACACTGAGGATACGACGCGAGCGGGATTCACCGTCAGCGTCGCACTGGCACTTGTTCCAAAAGTGGCCGTGACATTCACGGTAGTGGTCGTTCCGACAGCACCCGTGGTAACCGTGAACGTGGTCGACGTGCTGCCCGCCGCTACCGTCACCGCAGCCGGTACCTGAGCCGCTGTGGTGTTGCTGCTGGCGAGACCAACACTAGCCCCTCCTGCCGGCGCGGGCCCGCTCAGGCTAACGGTCCCGGTCGAACTGCTCCCGCCGGTTACGGACGTCGGACTCAGGGTCACGCTCGACGGTACCGGCGAATTTACGGTTACAGTCGCGTTCGCGCTCGCACCATAAGTAGCGGTGATGACAGAGGTCGCGACCGTCGCTACCGGTGTTGTGGTGACTGTAAAGGTAATCGCGGTGCTTCCCGCGGGTACCGTCACGCTCCCCGGCACCGTTGCTGCGGCGGTGTTGCTGCTCGAAAGAGTCACTGCGGCTCCTCCGCCGGGTGCGGCCCCGGTCAGAGTCACCGTGCCGGTGGAAGAACCGCCTCCCAGCACGCTGGTTGGATTCAGCGCCACGGAAGATACGGCCACCGCGGGCGTCACCGTCAGGATGGCGCCCTGGGTTGTGCCAGTGGGATAAGTCCCCGAAATCGTGACCTGCGTTGCGCTGGTCACCGTACCGGTCGTAATTGAGAACGCCGCGCTGGTGGACCCGGCCGCCACCGTCACGCTCGAGGCCGCCAGCTGGGCAACTCCCGTGTTGCTGCTGGAGAGTGTCACCACAACTCCCCCTGTGGGCGCCGGCCCCGTGAGCGTTACTGTTCCCGCTGAGCCCGAGCCTCCAACGACACTCGACGGGCTTAGCGCAACCGAACTGACCGCCACCGTAGGACCACCTCCACCGTAAACCGCCTGGTAGGAGCCGGAAGTGGCGTTGAACGAGGCGTAGTTAACACCTTTTATTGTTTGCGTAACGAACGATACCGGACTCCCGCCGAGAGTGACACTGCTCAGCGTTCCCGTCGGCCCGGTCATGGGCAGTAGTGCACCCAGATTCCGCGCACCCGTCGCCTGCGTGATGTTGAAGCTCAGCGTATTGCCGCTCCATGCCAACGCCCCAAAAGACGAGGAGTTGCGTCCATCCAGCCAGGTCAGCAGTTGAAGCGCCGAAATGATTGGGACTCCCCGGCTCTGTGCCGATGTCACCACGTCCGGGGCAATTCCCGGATAGCTGCCTTGATCGTCGTGAGCCTGCACCACAAAGGCACCGAAGTAGCCCGACGTGCCCACCGCGTTGTCCAGGTTGGTATCGATATTGAGGGGATACGACTGGCCCGATTCATCGGTCATCTGGGTAGTGGCCTGATACACGTCGATGATATTCCCGTTGCGGTCTGTAAAGCGCATCGGCATGCCGGATCCCGTGAAGAGGCCGGGTTGGTCGTTCACCCAGGTAGAGGGCCAGTAGTAGTAGCTGGTGTCCAGTCGCATTCCATGCTTGAGCTCCACCTGGGGTTGAGAATCGTAATCGCTCCAGCCAATGCAATGCATGCGATGCGTCTTGGGCGCAGGCAAGCTAGGGAATTGCGCTGCCAAGGAAGCCAGCAGGCTCGTGTACTGAGAATCAAGCTCTGAAGTGCTCCAGTCGGAGCAGGTCGGACTCGAATCAACGTGAACGCTCACCTCAAACCCCTGCGCCGTGTAGGAGGCCACTTGCGTATTGGTGAGCGGGTTGCTCGCCAGTGCTTGCGGGAAGACGTACGAAGTGGCGCGGACGCACTGCCAGTCTGGGACCGAGCAGCCGGTGGGACTGGCCGAGAGGAAGTCGCTGAAGCGTTGACTGGTTGCGCTCCCGGTGTAGAACGAGCCATGATCGTCACCGGTCATCACGACTACAGCTTTGGCGCCGCTCGGGAAGTACCAAAAACGTGGCAGAGGTTTGCGTGCTGCATTCATCTGCAGAATCAGGTTGGCCAGCAGGCGCTGCTGCTCGTCGGCCTGCGGGATCGAAACCTTGTTTAGGTCGACCCAGTCCGCCTCCGGATCGAAGCTGGCGGCACCATAATAAAGGTCGTCGGAACGAATGGGACCGGCCTGGCCGTCCCGTGCTTCTCCCGACCAGGCGGGATTTCCCTGCCGCGTGTAAACAATGGATCGCGCCAGGTCGTACGTGAAGGCCGCCGCCTGACCTGCTCCCGCCGTGGCCAGCGTTATCGCCGGAAACGTGGTGGCGGTGGAGGCATTCGAGTACAGAGTGGCGACGCTGGAAGCACCGCTGAGTGTGTACAAATCGGCGAGGCCGTGGAACTGCATCGTCTGTCCGACGATGCCTGCGCCGGGCCCCGTTGAGTTCCGCACGAGCAGGTAGGCATTTGACAGGGTGGACGCGCTCGACGTCAGCCCCAGCATGCTGGCCAGCTGCTTGTCTGGGTGCATGGCGATGAGGTTGCCTCCGCCTGTCACCCAACTGGTGAGCACACTGACCTGCGACGACGACAAAGTCATATCCCCCAGGATTACAACGTCGTAATTGGCGAGAGTGGCGGCGGTAATGTTGGCGATGTCCGAAACCGTATATTCATTCATCCCCTCCGCGCTAAGTATCTCCCCGTAGTAACGGCTGAAGGGATTCAGCGCGCTCGAGATGACCAGAATCGGGCCGCCCGGCCCACTGTTGGCCGGAGCAGCTCCGGTTGTGAAAGACCAGGTGTAGTCGCTTGCCATGGCATTGTTGCTGAAGTCCTTCACGCCGCTGGCTCCGCTCCTGACCGTGGCGGTGTAGATCGTGAGGGACGATAGCTCGAGCGTCGGAGTCAGCGTCGCCGTCGAAGTCGCCGCGTTGTAACTGACGTTTGCTGGAACCGGATTGTTCGAAGGATCCATCAACACTACCGTGCTGGCGTTGATGGTGGATGGCGTCATCGGTTCGCTGAAGACCGCCGACACGGCAGGCCCCAGGCTGGCGCCGGTGCTGGCGTTAGCCGGGGCAACCGAATTCACTGTCGGTGGCGTTGTGGAGCTGGTGGGCACGAAGACCAGGTCGACCCAGTAGTTCGCTCCCTGATAGGTGGACACTGGGAAGGAACTCGCTGAGCCATAGCTATAGGCGCCGTTAGCGCCATCTAATCCCGTCGGCAAGGCGTGAAGCGGCGCATTATCAGCACCGACACCCGCAAAGTAGTTCACGTTATCGGAGTAGCGACCAGCCGGTGCAAAGTAAGAGGCGACATAGGTAGTGTTAGGAGCAATTGCAACCGGAATGCTGAACGATGCGGTCTGCCATCCGGAACTGGATTCCTGGTTGAACGTTACGGTTCCCAGTAAGGTCCCGCTGTTTGTCCATAGGTGACCGAGATGAGTGCCGGTATTGGTCGACGCTTTGTAGAAACGGATGCCCGTGATCGTACCGGCCACATCCGACCGGAATCGCACTCCTAGCTCCACGGCGTCCGGATCCCCGCTGTCCACTTCTGTCGGCAGGGTCGAGGGACCCCAGATCGTGCATGGACATCCCCCGGGCGGAGGAACCGTGGCCGCCGTGGTGAATGACCAGGTGAAGTTCGCGGCTAGGGCATTTCCAGCCAGATCCTTAATCCCGGCACTGCCGCCCGTCACCACGGCCGTGTACGTGGTCGAAGTGGAGAGCGCCGCCGCCGGCAGGAAAGTTGCAGTAAAACTTGCGGCGCTGTAGGTGAGGCTTCCTCCCACCGCCGTATTGCCCGGCCCGAGGACTTGGAATGTGCTGGCTTTCAGCGTCGTCGGGTCGATGGCCTCACTGAAAGTCACCGAGACCGTCGTCGTAAGACTGACACCGGTTGCCGCACTTGCCGGATACACCGAGGTGACGGTCGGAGGAGTCGTATCCGGGGCCGAGCTCGTCGTGAAGACAACGTCCACCCAGTAATTGCTCGACTGGTACCCTGAACTGGGAAACGAGCTTGTCGAACCGTAGCTGTAGACTCCATCTGCG
>Ga0209698_10006985_pt1 | contig 11914 bp, 9 predicted proteins | sample LitLauG_LLR_2012_FD_187203 | JGI IMG/M metagenome (GOLD analysis project Ga0209698, IMG submission 187203) | Freshwater sediment microbial communities from Pennsylvania, USA - Little Laurel Run_MetaG_LLR_2012 (SPAdes) (version 2) | ecosystem: Environmental > Aquatic > Freshwater > Creek >...
CCGATAAGCACCCCCAAGGAGCTCATTAGCAGGCTGCCAAAGAGCGCATTGGCCAGCCCGCCCTCAGTACCCGGTGGCGGGGTGCTTTCCGTGAAAATGGCGGGCGTGAGGGCGTGTATGCCGTTGCCCAGGGTCACCAGCAGGATCCACGTGAGCCAGAACAAGCCGAACACGGTGGCGCCGGTGCCCAGCACCTTGGCAACCACGTCGGCGAGCCGGCGCCGTCCGTACCGGCCTCCTGCGGCGCGGGACATCAGCGTCCGTCCCGTCGTTCCAGCCCGCGCAGCATCAGGCGCGCCAGGGCAAGAACGATGAAGGTGACCACGAAGAGCAGGAAGCCCAGGGCGATGAGCGACGACAGGTAGATGTCGGAGTCCGCTTCGGAGAACTCATTGGCGATGGTCGCCGCGATGGAATTTCCCGGCATCAGCAGCGAGACGCTTAACTGATGCGCATTTCCCAGCACGAAGGTGACCGCCATGGTTTCGCCCAGCGCTCGGCCCAGGCCCAGGAAGATGCCACCGATAACCGCCGAGCGGGTATACGGCAGCACGACCTTCCACACCACTTCCCATGTGGTGGACCCCAGGGCATAGGCCGATTCCTTGAGCGCCGCCGGAACGGTGCGGAACACGTCGCGCATTACCGACGAGATGAACGGTATCACCATGATGCCCAGGACGATACCGGCCGTGAGCATGCCGATACCCAGCGGCGGACCCTTGAACAACGGACCTATCCACGGCATGGCGCCCAGGTTCTGGTTGACCCAGGGCAGTACGTATTCCGCCATGAAGGGCACGAAGGAAAACAGGCCCCACATGCCGTAGATGATGGAGGGAATACCGGCCAGCAACTCGATGGCCGCACCCACGGGGCCACGCAGCCACGCCGGGGCAATTTCCGTGAGGAACAGCGCGATGCCAAAGCTCACCGGAATGGCAATGATCATGGCTATGGCCGAGCTCACCAGCGTGCCATAGATGGGCACGAAGGCGCCGAACTGGTGGCCTACGGCATCCCAGTCCTCGCTGAAAAGAAAATTCCAGCCAAAGGTCTGGAATGCCTGCCGGCCGCCCCACAGCATCGACGCGGCAGCAGCGCCCAGGACCAGCAGCACGACGGCGGCCGACGTCCACAGCAGCCCGCGGAAGAACGCATCCTGGCGTGTTTCACGGATGGCACGAGCCTTGATGCGCTCCTCATCCATGGCCAGATCCATGGCCGCCGGCGGTACGGTACTCACGTATTGATGTCTTTTGTCATTTAGGGCGGCAGTGCGCCGCACCAATTGTGTCGGCCGATTACTTGATCTCCGTGGCCCAATACTTTTCGACGCTGGTGACCAGCGGGGCCGGCAGCGACACGTAGTTGAGTTCCTTCGCGCGCGCCTGGCCCTTCTCAAGAGCCCAGCGGAAGAACTCGAATGCGGCCTTCGAGCGGGCGGCATCCTTGGGCTGCTTGTAAACGATGACGAATACGCTAGCGGCAATGGGCCAGGCCTTGGCGCCCGGTGCGTCCGTGATCACAAGCTGGAAGTCCTTGGCGTGTGCCCAGTCCGCGCTGGCGGCCGCATCGGAGAAGGTCTCGAGGCTGGGCTCGACGTAGTTGCCGGCGTGATTCTTCATCGACGTGTAGGACATGCCCGTCTTGAGCGCGTATTCGAGTTCGACGTAACCGATGGAGTTCTTGATCTGCTTCACATAGGCAGCAACACCCTCGTTGCCCTTGCCGCCCACGCCGACGGGCCACTGGACGGACGTGCCTTCCCCAACCTTGTCCTTCCAATCCGGACTGGTCTTGCTCAGGTAGTTGACGAAGTTGAAGGTCGTGCCCGAGCCATCGGAACGATGCACGACCGAGATGGCCTCCGAGCCCAGGGTGACGCCGGGGTTGAGCGCAACGATGGCCGGGTCATTCCACTTGGTGATGGTGCCCAGGAAGATCTTGGCCAGCGTGACGCCATCGAGACGCAGCTTGCCCGGAGCCACGCCGTCGATGTTGACGACCGGCACCACGCCGCCGATCACGATGGGAAACTGCGCGAGGCCAAACTGCGCCAGTTCTTCGGGCGCCATGGGCTTGTCGGAGGCGCCGAAGTCGATGGTTGCCGCCTTGATCTGGGCAATACCTGCGCCCGAACCGATCGACGTGTAGTTGACCTTGGTCCCCGTGGCCGTGTTGTAGTCGGTGGACCATTGCGAAAGCAGCGGATAGACAAAGCTCGAACCGGCTCCGGTCACGTCCGTGGCGCCCGCACTTTGCAGCAACGCAGCGCCCGCAACAGCCAGAGCCAGATTGCGCCAGACAGCCTTGCCCGCTCCCAAAAGCTTCTTCATTCGTATTTCCTTTTAAACCAAGGGTTTTAATCGTCTTTTGCGAGCCTAGACATCAAATATTTCATACACGTTAAATTCGTAAGGAATTTCGATGACATTTGTGCGCTGTAAGACGGCAGCGCGGGCGATGCAATAACGGGAATTATGTCGTAAATGTGTCATGTTTCAATATATGAAACGCAATACCATTATTTGAAATTTCCTGAAACCGCTGATACAGTTGCTGCGCTGGGCTGCGCGCGCAAGGTGCCAGGCTTGCCTTGCGACCCGCAACTGCGGTGTCCATTCCGAATGCTATGGCTTGCTGCGGCATGTAAATGCCAGAATGCAAAGGCCCCCAAATAATGCTCACGAGGAGGAGACCTCGATGTCTGCCTTGATGAATTCCAGTTCTGCGAACGACGCCGATGCCACCGAAACGCAGGAATGGCTCGATGCGCTCGCCGCGGTTATCGAGCGCGAAGGTCCGGAGCGGGCCCATTACCTCCTGGAAAAACTGGTTGAGCAGGCGCGCCGTTCGGGCGCTTACATCCCGTTCTCGGCCAACACCGCCTACGTCAACACGATCCCGGTACACCAGGAAATGCAGTCGCCGGGCGATGCAGCCCTGGAGGAGCGCATCCGCTCCTACATCCGCTGGAACGCCATGGCCACCGTGGTCCGTGCCAACCGCGGCGAGGGCGATCTGGGCGGGCACATCGCCAGCTATGCCTCGGTGGGAACGCTGATGGAGGTGGGGTTCAACCACTTCTGGCGCGCGCCCAGTGCCGATCACGGCGGTGATGTCCTCTATATACAGGGGCACTCGTCGCCCGGCGTCTACGCCCGGGCCTTTCTTGAAGGGCGCATCAGCGAGGACCAGCTCGTCAATTTTCGACGCGAGGTCGACGGCAAGGGCATCAGCTCCTACCCCCATCCCAAGCTGATGCCGGATTTCTGGCAGTTCCCCACCGTGTCCATGGGCCTGGGGCCCATCCAGGCCATCTACCAGGCGAGATTTCTCAAGTACCTGCACGCCCGCGGCATCGCCGACACCGCGCAGCGCAAGGTATGGGCGTTTTGCGGTGATGGCGAGATGGATGAACCCGAATCCCTGGGCGCCATCGGCATGGCCGCGCGGGAAAACCTCGACAACTTGATCTTCGTCGTCAACTGCAACCTGCAGCGTCTTGACGGACCGGTGCGTGGCAACGGCAAGATCATCCAGGAGCTCGAAGGCGAGTTTCGCGGCGCCGGCTGGAACGTCATCAAGCTCATCTGGGGCTCCTATTGGGATCCGCTTCTGGCGCGCGATAAGGACGGCCTGCTGCTGCGCCTGATGGAAGAGACGGTGGACGGCGAGTACCAGAACTACAAGGCCAATGACGGCGCCTACGTGCGCAAGCATTTTTTCGGAAAGTATCCGGCCCTGCTCGAAATGGTCTCGCGCATGTCCGACGCCGAGATCTGGCGCCTCAATCGCGGCGGTCACGACCCGCACAAGATCTACGCCGCGTACGCTGCCGCCACCGCGCACACCGGGCAACCCACCGTCATCCTGGCCAAGACCGTCAAGGGCTACGGCATGGGCAAGATCGGCCAGGGCAAGAACCCGAGTCACCAGGTCAAGAAGCTCGATGACGAGGCCGTGCGCGAATTCCGCGACCGCTTCCGCATCCCCATACCCGACGACAAGCTTTCGGACCTGCCGTTCTATCGCCCCGAAGCAAACTCCCCGGAAATGAAATACCTCCAGGAGCGGCGTCGCGCCCTGGGTGGCTACGTGCCGCAGCGCCGCCGCAACGCCGATGAATCCCTGGTGGTGCCAGCCCTGGAAACCTTCTCGGCCATCCTCGAGCCCACCGCCGAGGGCCGTGAGATCTCCACCACGCAGGCCTTCGTGCGCTTCATCTCGCAACTGGTGCGCGACAAGGTGGTGGGCTCGCGCGTCGTACCCATCATCCCCGACGAAGCCAGGACTTTCGGCATGGAGGGCATGTTCCGCCAACTGGGCATCTTCGCGCAGCACGGCCAGCTCTACGAGCCCGTGGACCGCGACCAGGTCATGTACTACCGCGAGGACAAGGCCGGTCAGATCCTCGAAGAAGGCATCAACGAGGCGGGTGCGATGAGTTCGTGGATTGCCGCGGCCACGAGCTATTCGACCAACAATCGCATCATGCTGCCGTTCTACATTTTCTATTCGATGTTCGGCTTCCAGCGCATCGGCGACCTGGCGTGGGCCGCCGGCGACATGCAGGCGCGCGGCTTCCTGCTCGGCGCCACCAGTGGCCGCACCACGCTCAACGGCGAGGGGCTGCAACACCAGGACGGTCACTCGCACCTCATTGCCGCGACCATACCCAACAGCGTCTGCTACGACCCCACCTTCGCGCATGAAGTGGCGGTGATCCTGCAGGATGGACTGCGGCGCATGGTCAACGAGCAGCAGAATGTCTGGTACTACGTCACCCTGCTCAACGAGAACTATCCGCAACCGGGCATTCGCAAGGGCCAGGAAGAGGGGATCCTGCGAGGCATGTACCTGCTGCGCGAAGGTCCTGCCGGCAGCGGCCAGGGCAAGTCGATCGCCCGCGTGCAGCTCCTGGGCTGCGGCTCCATCCTGCGCGAGGTGCTTGCGGCTGCCGAAATCCTCGAGCGCGACTTCGCCGTGGCGGCCGACGTCTGGAGCGCGACGAGCTTCACGGAACTGCGGCGTGACGGCATCGACTGCGAGCGCTGGAACCTGCTGCATCCCACGGAAAAAGCGCGTCAAGCCTACGTTACGCGGCAGCTCGATCGCACCGCCGGACCCATCGTGGCCTCGACCGACTACATGCGCTCGTTCGCCGACCAGATCCGGCCCTATATCCCGCACGGCCGCTCGTACACGGTCCTGGGTACGGACGGTTTTGGGCGCTCCGACACGCGTGAGGCACTGCGCGGCTTCTTCGAGGTGGACCGGCATTTCGTGGTCATTGCCGCGCTCAAGGCACTGGCCGACGAAGGCGCGTTTGCGCCGGCCAAGGTTGCCGCGGCGATCCGAACCTTCGGGATCGATCCCGACAAGCCCAATCCGGCGACGTTGTAGTTCCCGCCGGTCCTGGCCGGCAGTTCGATTGAAGCGATTCATTGCGGGCGGTGGCGGGGCAGCATAGCTGCTCCAGCCCCGTGAAATGGGGAGGAACATGGGAAACATGGTCGAGATACGCGTGCCCGACATCGGTGACTTCAAGGAGGTCGAGGTCATCGAGCTCCTGGTCAAGCCGGGTGACACGATTGCGCCGGAACAGTCGCTGATTACCGTGGAGTCCGACAAGGCATCCATGGAGATCCCGTCTTCGGCGGCCGGCGTGGTTCGCGAGCTCAAGCTGCAGCTGGGCGACAAGATCTCCGAAGGGTCGCTTATCCTCCTGCTCGAACCGGGCGCCGGCGCTGTGCCGGCGGCGCCTGCCGAGCCCCCTGCCGCAGCCGCGCCAGTGCCGGAAATGGACCTTGCACCTGTGACCACTGCGGCCACCGTGACTGCCGCCGCACCGGCACCGCAGGCACGGGACGAATCCGTCTTGGCGGCCGTTGCGACCTCGCCCAGTTCCACTGCCTTCGCGGTCGAGATGGGTGCGCGCCCCAATGCCGAGGAAACCGCGGTCATCGTCGCGGCCAGCACCCACGCATCGCCGTCCGTGCGCATGACGGCGCGCGAATTCGGTGTCGACCTCACGCGTGTGCGTGGCACGGGTCCCAAGGGGCGCATCACCCAGGACGACGTCCGCACCTACGTGAAAAGCGCTCTGCAGTCCGGTCCGGCGCGGGCGCCCGCCGCCGCTGCCCTTGCCGCCGGTGGCCCGGGCCTCGCCGTGATCCCGTGGCCGCAAGTCGACTTTGCCAAGTTCGGGCCGGTCGAACGGGTGGAGTTGTCGCGGATCCGCAAGCTGTCGGGTCCGAACCTGCACCGCAACTGGGTGACCATCCCGCACGTCACCAACCACGACGACGCCGATATCACCGCGCTCGAGGAGTTCCGTCTCCAGCTCAATCGCGAGAACGAAAAATCCGGTATCAAGGTCACCATGCTGGCCTTCCTCATCAAGGCCTGCGTGGCGGCGCTGCAGAAATTCCCGGATTTCAACAGCTCCATCGATGCCACAAGCCTGGATGCCGTCATCCGCAAGAAGTACTACCACATCGGTTTTGCCGCCGACACGCCCAATGGCCTGGTGGTCCCGGTCGTGCGGGACGCCGATCGCAAGGGCATACTCGAGTTGGCCCGTGAAACGTCAGCATTGGCTGCCAAGGCGCGCGACGGCAAGCTGTCACCCGCAGAAATGCAGGGCGGCACATTCTCGATATCGTCGCTGGGCGGGATAGGCGGCACGTATTTCACGCCCATCATCAATGCCCCCGAGGTGGCTATCCTGGGCGTGTGCCGCGCAGCCATGCGGCCAGTGTGGGACGGCGAGCAGTTCGCACCGCGCCTGATCCTGCCGCTGTCATTGTCCTGGGACCACCGGGTCGTCGATGGCGCCGGCGCCGCGCGCTTCAATGCCTACCTGGCCCAGCTGCTGGCGGACTTTCGCCGCGTGCTGGTATGACCTTGCCGGTAGTGCCGATCGAGCTGCAGCACATCGAGAGTTTTGGCGATTGCGTGGGTGAAGTGGCCCGCGAGCGCCGCTACCTGGCCATCGTCGATGCCTTCCCCGCCGAACAGAACGCGATGTGGGTCGCCGTCAACCGGGCACGCGGCAACCCGCTCTTCGTCGCGCTCGACGGCGAGCGGGTGGTGGGCTGGTGCGAAGTACGCCGCGATACCCTGCCCGGCCGCGAGCACAGCGGCTCCCTGGGAGTGGGCGTGCGCGCGCCCTACCGGCACCGGGGACTCGGCAGGCAGCTGATGGGAACCGCTATCGCCGCTGCCTGGCAGCGGGGTTTCGCGCGCATTGAACTGTGGGTGCGCAGCCCCAATAGCGCCGCGATCGGCTTGTATGCCAGCCTGGGATTCGTCGAGGAGGGCCGGCGCCGCGATGCGATACGGCTCGACGGCGCGTCCGAGGACGAGATCCTGATGGCGCTGCTGGCCCAGGCCAAGGAACATTGAAAGGTAACGGGAAACCATGAGCGATACTTCCGCAAAGGGCGATACCTACGACCTGCTCGTACTGGGCGCCGGTCCGGGTGGATACTCCGCCGCCTTCCGGGCGGCCGACCTGGGGCTGCGCGTTGCGCTGGTCGAGCGCTATCCGACTCTGGGGGGCGTCTGCCTGAATGTGGGCTGCATTCCGTCCAAGGCATTGCTGCACGTGGCAGCCGTCGTCGATGAGGCCGCGCACTTCGCCGACCTGGGCGTCGCATTTGCGCCCCCACAGATCGACCTGGCCAAGCTGCGCACGCACAAGTCCAAGGTGGTAGGCAAGCTCACCGGCGGCCTGGCGGCCATGGCCAAGATGCGCAAGGTGGATGTCCTGCGTGGCGTCGGTACCTTCATCGATTCCGGCCATCTGCGCCTGGTCGGTCCCGAGGCGGACGCCGCACCGCGCGATATTGCCTTTTCGCAGGCCATCATTGCTGCCGGTTCCCAGCCGGTGGCGCTGCCTTTTTTGCCCAAGGACCCGCGCATCGTCGATTCCACCGGTGCGCTCGAACTGCCATCGGTCCCGCGGCGCATGCTGGTCATCGGCGGCGGCATCATCGGCCTGGAGATGGCGACGGTGTATTCAACCTTGGGCAGCCGCATCGACGTCGTCGAAATGACCGATGGCCTCATGCCGGGCACGGACCGCGATCTGGTGAAGGTCTGGCAAAAACGCAACGAGAAGCGCTTCGATCACGTCCTGCTGCGCACGCGCGCGGCAGCGGTGGAGGCATTGCCCGAAGCACTGCGAGTGCGCTTCGAAGGTGAGCAGGCCCCCGCAGCGCCGCAGGACTACGACATGATCCTGGTTTCGGTGGGTCGGCGCCCCAATGGCAAGTCCGTCGGCGCAGACCAGGCAGGCGTTGCCGTGGATGAGCGCGGCTTCATCGCCACCGACAGCCAGATGCGCACCAACGTCGCCAACATCTTTGCGATCGGCGACATCGCGGGCGCACCCATGCTGGCCCACAAGGCAGTGCACGAGGGCCATGTGGCTGCCGAGGCCGCTGCCGGGCAGAAATCCCATTTCGATGCCCGCGTCATTCCTTCGGTCGCCTATACCGACCCCGAGATTGCCTGGGTGGGCCTGACCGAGGACGAAGCGCGCCAGAAGGGTATTGCCATCACCAAGGGCCATTTTCCCTGGGCGGCCTCCGGCCGGGCCATCGCCAACGGCCGTGACGAAGGTTTCACCAAACTGCTCTTTGATGCGCAGACCCATAGAATCGTGGGTGGAGCCATCGTCGGTACGGGCGCCGGCGACCTGATCGGCGAGGTGGCACTCGCCATCGAGATGGGCGCCGATGCGGCTGACATCGGCAAGACCATCCATCCGCACCCCACTTTGGGCGAGTCGATCGGCATGGCTGCCGAAGTTGCTGAAGGCGTCTGCACGGACGTGCCGCCGGTACGCAAGCGCTGAGTTGCGCGCTCACCCTCTCCCGCTTGCGGGAGAGGGCTGGGGTGAGGGTAACCGCCTCACCCCGCCCGACCGCCCTTGCGCCGGATGCGCTCCAGCCGTTGCCACGCCCGTGTGCGCCGCCTCCAGCCCCCAGGCTTTCCCCGCCACGCCGCAAAGCCGGCCCGCCACCGGGCTACGCGCTCGCGCATGGCCTGCCATAGCGGGTGCGCCGCGATTTGCGCGTAGGCCCAGTCGCGCCACTGCAAAATGCCGGCGCGCACCGCGACGAACCAGCGCACCTGCATCAGCGCGGGCTGGGTGAGCACGTAGATGCGGGCAAAAAGGGCTGTTGCGGCCAGCTTGGCCGCCAGGATGACGAGCGCGCCTTCCAGCAGGCGTCCGCGGGCGATCATGTGCAGTGCGACAAGCTTGACCGGCAGCGCCAACGACGCGGGCAGCACGAAAAATACCGCCGCGCCCGCCGGCGGCAGCTGGGCGATCCAGGACTCGAGTTGCGAGATCACGGGCAGGCGGCCGAGCGTACCCATGAGCGATTGCAGGCTGTCCCAGAGCCATTCCTCGAGCAAAAAGATTACGGTGGCGGCGCCAACGACGCCCGCCCACAGGAAATGCCCGGTCCGCTCTTTTAGGCGCAACAGCCACATCCTCTTATCATCCGGGTTTACGCGCCGTGGGCAAGGGGAGGGTCGTCATGTCGAGCCAGGATCAGGCCAAGCGGGCAGTTGCCCGGGCCGCGTTGGACAGCGTTGCGCCGTGGTTTGGCACGGATGCCGCCATCGGCATCGGAACCGGGTCGACCGCGGATCTGTTCATCGACGAATTGGCTGCCCACCGCGATTCGATCGCCGCTACCGTCGCAAGTTCCGAGCGCAGCGCGGCGCGCCTGCGTTCACACGGGATCCGGGTCGTCGATCTGAATGACGTGACGGACCTGCCGGTCTATGTCGATGGCGCCGACGAGATCGATGGCTCCCTGGCCATGATCAAGGGCGGGGGCGGCGCCCTGACGCGCGAGAAGATCGTCGCTGCCGTTGCGCGCAGCTTTGTCTGCATCTGCGACGCGAGCAAGCTCGTGACCGTGCTGGGGCGCTTTCCCCTGCCGGTCGAAGTCATTCCCATGGCCCGCGCCTACGTGGCGCGTGAACTGGCGGCCATGGGTGGCCAGCCGCGGCTGCGCGAGGGATTCGTCACCGATAACGGCAACCTTATTCTCGATGTGCAGGGGCTGCAGATCAAAGATCCGCGCGGCCTCGAGCAGCAGATCAATCAATGGCCGGGCGTGGTCACCGTGGGGCTGTTCGCGGCTCGCGGCGCCGATATCCTCCTTGTGGGTTCCGACACGGGCGTGCGCGAGATCCGCCGTGGGTGACCTGCCGCGCGGGCCTTTCCTGCGTCACCTGCGTTGCGGTTTGGAAACCGATTCGTCCCATGGGTGAGCGAATACTCTATACCGCCAGTGCGCCCTTCGAGGCGGCACGGCGAATTACTGCCGGCGACACGGCGAAGCTCACCGCCCTTGCAAGCCATCCTTCGGCCCTGCACGGCCACAGTTTTCAGGCAAGCGTGTGGGCGCCGGCATCCGCGGCGGGTGTTGCGCACTGGGCACCGTTTCCCGGCGGAGAAATCGATGCCTTGCGCGATCGACTGCAGGCGGGCGTCGCCCCCCTGGATTACCAGTTGCTCAACGAGCATCTGGCAAATCCCAGTGATGAAAACCTGGCGCGCTGGATCGCGGTGCGGCTCGCGCTGGGCAGCGCCGTGCAGGTGGGCGTGCAGAGCACGCGGGGCCAGGGCAGCGACATCGACATGGGCGGCATCGCCCACGTGTGGCGCCGCTATCAGTTCGAGGCCGCCCACCAGCTGCCACGGGTTGCTGTCGGCCACAAATGCGGCCGCATGCATGGCCACGGATTTGCGGTCCTGTTGCATGCGACGGGGGTTTCGGCGCAGTCGCTCGACCGGCTCTGGGCGCCGCTGCACGCGCAACTGCACCATGCCTGCCTCAACGATCTCGCGGGTCTGGAAAATCCCACCAGCGAACTGATAGCAAGCTGGATCTGGGCTCGACTCCGGCCGCAATTGCCGCAACTGGCCTGGGTAACCGTCCATGAAACCGCGACCTGTGGCGCGCATTTTGACGGCACCTCGTACCGCATCTGGAAGGAGCTGGGCTTTGATAGCGCCGTGCGCCTGGCCAACGCCCCCCCGGGCGATGCGCGCCGCAACGTGCACGGCCACAGCTACCGCCTGCGCCTGCACCTCACGGCTGCGCTCGATACCGTTCTAGGTTGGACGATAGACTTCGGCGATGTGAAGGAAATCTTCGCGCCCGTTTTCACGCGCCTGGACCACCATCCCCTGCACGAGTTGCCGGGCGTGGCCCAGTCGGGCGCGCTGGGCATCGTGCGCTGGGTCCGAGACCAGGCAGGCTCTGCGCTGCCCCAGCTCGAACGCATCGACCTCTACGAAACGTCGGGCTGCGGGGTGGCTCTGGCCTGGGGTGAACACGAGCCGGCGCTGCCGGTCTGAGCGTCGATCATTCGCGGAAAGTTGCATGGCATACGCAGTGAAGGAAATGTTCTACACCCTGCAGGGCGAGGGCGCGCACCGCGGCCGCCCGGCGGTCTTTTGCCGTTTTGCCGGCTGTAACCTCTGGTCCGGCCTGGAACGCGACCGGGCCACGGCGGCATGCCGTTTTTGTGATACCGAATTCGTCGGCACCGACGGCACGGGCGGCGGCAAATTTTCCGACGCTGCAGCGCTGGCCGATGCGCTCCTGGCGCTGTGGCCGGCAGCCGCTGCGCCCGGCGTGCCGCCCTTCGTCGTCTGCACCGGCGGCGAGCCGCTGCTCCAGCTGGACGACGCCCTGGTTGCCGCGCTGCATGCGCAAGGCTGGCAGGTCGCCGTGGAGACCAATGGCACCTGCCCGGCGCCGGCAGGCATCGATTGGATCTGTGTCAGCCCGAAGGCACGCGCCGAGCTGGTGCTGCGCAGCGGCCATGAACTCAAACTCGTGTTTCCCCAGGCCGATGCCATGCCCGAGCG
>Ga0209698_10006986_pt1 | contig 11913 bp, 7 predicted proteins | sample LitLauG_LLR_2012_FD_187203 | JGI IMG/M metagenome (GOLD analysis project Ga0209698, IMG submission 187203) | Freshwater sediment microbial communities from Pennsylvania, USA - Little Laurel Run_MetaG_LLR_2012 (SPAdes) (version 2) | ecosystem: Environmental > Aquatic > Freshwater > Creek >...
CGGCAAGCTGCTCCAGTTCGCCGATTTCCGTGTGTGACTTCACATGCACGCGCTTCGTAAAATCGCCGCGGGCAATGGCCCGGCTGGATTGCGCGAGCACCTCCAGCGGGCTGGTGATCCGCCGCGCCGAGAAAATGCTCAATCCAACGCTCCCAAACACTGCCAGCCACGCCAGCAGGCGCCCCGTGCGCTGCATCTCAAAAATGCCACGGTACGCTTCCTCCTGTGGTTTCTGCACGACTACCGCCCAGTCCAGAGCAGCCACTGGGCTATAAGTGCCGAGCATCTCCGTTTTTCTTTTTCCGTCGTGCGTGGCGAATTCAAGAGTTGCCGCCAACTGCGCCTTCGCGCCCTCGTCTACAAAGCCACGCACGATATCAAAATGGGTCATGTCCTGACCCGTGGCGTATTCCGAGGTCGCGCCCGTTACCAGCCTTCCCTGGCTGTCCACCACGTACGGCATCAGTCCGGTGCGGCTCACTTCCTGCAGTCGCCGGATCAGAAATTGCAAATCCTCCACCGACCCGATCATCCCCAGAAACCGCCCGCCGTACATAATCGGGGTGCTGACCAGCATGACCGTCCGTGCCGACTTCCCGCTGCCCACCATCAGCGGCTGTCCGCTGTAGATCCTCCCTTGGCGGGCGGCCCCGTAAGCGCGTTCCAGCTCGCGTTGCAGAAAGGCGTCCGGCTCGATTTTCCCGGCCGAAATCCCCTTGGCGTCGGCATTCAGCAGTGTGGCGTACGCGATGTCATTCGAGGATGAAACGAAGTTTTCCAGCAGCGCACGCAGTTCCGGCGCCTGAATATTCTGCTCGCCGATATCGTTCCCGCTCGTCACCTGAACCGAAGACGACAAATTGGCCAGCATCATGCGCAGCGTTTCCTGGTGCTGGGAAATGTCGTCGGCAAGCGAGCGCGTTACCGTATTCTGCAGCAGCATTTCGTTAGTCTTCAGCCGCTCCCGGTTTAGGTTTTCGATCTGTACCGAGTAGAAGTACATCGGAAGCACACTGATCGCGAGCAGAACGCCGAGGATGACGTACAAGAGCGGGATGCGCGCGGGAATCGGCAGCTTCAGCGGCAAAAGGCTATCCTGTCGGCCCAAGTGGCGGAATGAGCCGGTCGGTTTCCAGTCCATTTTAAGTTCGATCGGCTCTCTGACCCTGTGTGTTTGTAGTACAGCTACCGTTACTGAAGTACCCCGTCCGCGGTGCCCTTCGCTCCCTAGGCCTGACCGTCACTGTTGTGATTCCTTGCCCTACACAGCGTGCGTTCCATCACCTCAATCCCCTGCCGGGCGTGATACAACCTCTCCATGCCCGGGAAGTCTCCCAGTTCCGCGCAACCCGCCATCACCGCTCAAGCCCCCTGCCGGGCGGATCTGGCCGGAGGCACCATCGACCTTTGGCCGCTGTACCTGTTTCACCCCGGCGCCTTGACCCTGAATTTTGCGGTCGAGATTCTCACCACCTGCCGCATCACTCCGCTCAAGGGATCGCGGATCGAGTTGCATTCCCTCGATACCGGCCAGCAGGAGACATTCGCCACTCTCGAAGAGTTAGTCGCAGCCAACCATCATCGCCACGTTCTGGCGGCATACCTGGTGCGCTTCTTTGCCCCCGACCAAGGCCTGCGCGTTGAAACCAACTCCCAATCCCCAGCCGGAGCCGGGATCTCGGGTTCGTCGGCCCTCATGATCGCGACTACGGCAGCCTTGGCTCGCTTTACCGGCCGCGACCTGGATCCCGAGAAGATGCGCGTCATCGCCCAGAACGTCGAGGCGCAGATCATCAGCGTTCCGACCGGTTGCCAGGATTACTACCCGGCTCTCTACGGCGGCGTCAGTGCGATTCACCTTGATCCCGACGGCATTCGCCGCACCGCTTTGCCAGTGGCTCCCGAGGAGGTCGAGATGCGCTTCCTGCTGGCCTACACCGGCGCGCCGCGCCAGTCGGGCATCAATAACTGGGAAGTCTTCAAGGCCCACATCAACGGCGACAAACACGTATTCCGCAACTTCGAACAGATTGCCGCCGTCGCGCGCGACATGCACCAGGCGTTCCTCCGCCACGATTGGGAGGATGTCGCTCGTCTGCTCGGCGAGGAGTGGAAACTGCGTCGCACCAATTGCGAAGGAATCACCACGCCGCTGATCGATCAATTGATTGCCGTCGCCGGCAAGAATGGCGGCCGCGCCGCCAAAGTGTGTGGCGCGGGCGGAGGCGGCTGCGTTCTGTTCATGGTCGAAGAGGGCGCCAAAGAAAAAGTCGCCCACGCCGTCGCCGGGGCTGGCGGCCGCATTCTACCCCTGAAAGTAGCCCGCGAAGGCCTGCGGATCACGACTAAGACGTAGCACCGGCGTCCCGCCGGTTTTTCGTGTGCGGAACCTTCGCCTCCTGCACCGACGCGTAACCTGCTTGCTTTCTAGCTGGTCTATAATGAACCTATCCCTGGGGTGCTGCATGCCGTGCCGCCGCGCTGTTCCGCTGTTGCTGGCTCTTGCGATCGGTTCCGTTCTGGCCGCAGCCCAAGCCACTCCGCCTCCGCGCATCACCAAGCAAACCCGAGAGCAGATTCTCCACGTGTTTGCCTATGACCTGGTTTACATCCGAACCAATTTCCCCATGGGAAAGGTCGGCCTGAAACTCAAGGACGGTACTTTGACCCCGAGCGGGGCGGAGTTGCAGCAACTTATGGCGCTCTGGGGACCGGCCGCGAAGCCCGGCGATCAGGCTCGGATCACCGACATTGCGTTCAAGGACGACCACATCCGCTTCGAAATCAACGGTGGTCCCATCAAAAAGAAGAAGTGGTACCAGCACATCGAGGTCTCGGGCAATGCTGGAGTTCCGGTCACGCCGTCCGATTCGAACGCCAACGCCCGCGGTTCGTTCGTTGACCTTTACTTTGACAAGTACGTTCCCGAAATGACCGGGCCCGAACTGAAGCAGGCGCTGCGCCCGGTATTCGACTTCGATTCCAAGACGCCGCTCAACGCCTACCTGGAAACGGTGCCGCCCAAGATCAAAGAGGCCATTGAGAAGCATCAAGTGCTGGTCGGCATGAACCACGACATGGTGATCTACTCCAAGGGACGTCCACCCAAGAAGGTGCGTGAACACGCCGACGAGGTCGAGTACGAGGAATGGATCTACGGCACTCCGCCGCAGGACGTGGATTTTGTGCGCTTCGTGGGCGACGAAGTCGTGCGCGTCGAGACCATGAAAGTGGACGGCCAGAAAATCGTGCGCACCGAAAAAGAGGTGGACTTGGCCAAGCCCGCGCTTGCCTCCAAGCAGCCGCCCAAGGAGCGTCCAGCGACCGCACCCACGTTGCGACGTCCGGGGGAAGAGATGCCGGATGCTCGCCCTCAAAATCCTTCCGGCGTCCCGCCAGCGGCTCCACCCCAGCCGCCGGACGCGAATCCATCCCCGAACCCGGCTCGATCAGAATGACCGCACGGTTCGTCGTAGACTTTTGAATGTCCTCGTGAACACGCCAGTACTCTATGTGTAATAACCAGTTAGTATGGTGGGTACCCCCCCACCCCCAGTCTTGTGGAATCATGAAGTTAGGTAGTCAAAACACTCCAAGATCTAGATTCCACGTGTGTTACAGGGCAAAATCTAGACAACAAAGGACTTACAGAACGCCTTCCGATCGGCGATCCTTTAGAATCAGTCAGTTAACTTCGAATCGCTGGCAAATATATAGATTTCAAAGAGCTTAACGCCCGAAATTCGCGGGCGAAGAGCCATATTTGGCCCTTTCCCCTCGGCTCAGTGGGAATTGAATTCCAGTGGACCCCGCTCGATTTGAAGACGAGGGTGTTGGAACTGCGACGTGCGTGGTGCGGCCACCGGTCAGAAAAGCCCCGCCCAAGCGAAGCTTGAGCGGCCCTCAATCAGTCGACGCGGAACCCGAATTCCAGCCCAGCATGCAGCTTCCCAAGTCCCTAAAACCGCGAAACGTGGGCCACCCCGGTTGGAAAATCAGATCGAAGGGCTTTGTACGTCGGGCAGGAAGAGCTTGCGGTCTACTGCGCGAGTTGTTTCTTCAAGTAGGGTACCCAGTCAGCTTGATACTCAGGGTAGATCGTTTGCGCCAAGTTCAGAGCGCGCTCGAAGGCCTGTTTACTCTCGTCTTTTCTTTTCAAGCGGCGTAAAGCGTCGCCCAGCACAAACTGGCTGTACACATTCGTCGGGGCGATCGCTACGGCAGCTTGTGCTTCCGCCAGGGCCTCATTCAGTTTGCCGGCTTCCGCCAACTGGCTGGACGCATTCGCATGGCTGGAGGCGGCGACCAGGGGCAGGTCAAACTGGCCGCGGAATACAAAAACTCCATAGGCGATCATGTCATCCGGCTTGATCTTCCGCAAGGGAGCGTAAGGGTTCAGTTCGCCCGGTCCCCATAATCCGCCGAATAGCTCGGTGGCGCTGATCAGGACCGTTCCTTCCACGCGTTCCTGGACAATCCCGAACTGCGCGTCCGGACCCGTGCTCATCAAGTCCGGCAGAGGCTTGCACGAGATCCCGTAGTATGCGGGATCGGCCACGGTACGGCCAAAGTAATCGAACCAGCAATCTTTGATCCCCTGCCGATCGAGATATTGCCGGGTCGCCTTGAGTTGCTGTCCCCAGTCCACGTTGGAGTCACTAAGATATTTGTAAGTATTTGCCGGCCCTCCCCAGATTTCGTTGGCATAGGGGAGGTAGTTGGGAAATACACGAGCGGAAGAGACTATGTCACACAGCAAAATCGCAGCCACCGCGTACTTCCACGCGGGCCAGCTCGACCCGAGTTGCCAGGCGGCAAACGCCGCCAGTAGGGCCAGAAACGGATAAATGGGGAGGATGTGGCGCACTCCGATGTTAAAGCCGGAACGCATCGCCATCCCAAAATAAAGAACGAGTGGGACGAGCAGAAACACCAATTCTCTCCAGTGGTGTGTGCGGCGCAAGGCGATGGCGAGCGGTAAGAGAAGTAGCAGCAGCATCAGGGCCAGAGTGGACTTGACGGCAAAGGCGGCAGGAAAGTAGAGCCAGCGCCCATGTCCCTGATAGATATCGCCAAACAAGTAACCGGCGAAATAGCGCGGCATAATGATGACGTCGGCAAAGCCATAGAGATACGATTCCGGCAGCAGATGGTAGCGGGCGAAAGCCGAGACCGCTTTCTGGCCGAGCGGCCAGTGCATGTCGGCTACATATTCGGCAAAGGGCGGATTGACCGCCGGGTCTTGCCTCCGCATCCGATATCGGAAACCGTAGCACGCCCATAACACGGCCACGGACAGCACTGCCACGACGCCCAGAGAAAGCGCCAGCCGCCCCGCATGCTTCCTCCGTCCTCCCTGGGCGAGCTTCGAGTGCTCATCGTTCCAAATCCATTCGAAGAGCGCGAGCAGGGGCAGGATGGGAAGGCATAAGAGTCCAGAGTGCTTGGAAGCTAACGCCAGGCCGGCCATCAGGCCCGCACTCAGGAGCCGCATCCAGGATGGCTTCTTGACGTAGCGATAAAAAGCGTAGACGGTGGCAAACAGGAAGAGCGTCATGGCCATGTCGGTGGTCGCCAGCGAGCCGTGAGCGATTACGTTGGGCTCCAATACAAACAAGAGCAGGGCCAGCAACGCCGGGACCGGGCCGAACATTTCCCAGCCCGCGGCAAAAACCACGAGTGCCGCCGCCAGGGCCATGGCCACCACGACTGCGCGGGCGCGGAACAGCATTGCATCGGCGTTGTTGGAAAAGAGGAACTGATGCGCGCCAATATATTCTGACGTCTTGAAATGACGGGCGGGGGGAGCCGGATAGCGCAAAGGCATGCGAAGAAGGGGCAGGCCAATCAGCAACTTCGCCAACGGAGGGTGCTCAGGGTTCAGTCCAAAATCGGCTCTGGTCCAGTAACTGAATCCGGCATAGAGATAACAGCCTTCGTCAATGGTGGGGGATTGCTGCCGCGCAGAGACGATGAGTTCGACCAGGAAAATCGCAGACAACAGGATTGTTGCCGCCCCGAACCATCTGCCGCGGGCCTTGGGAACATCGGGAAGGGGGCCGTTCGACTCGCGTTCTTCGGAAGCCATGTTCTCCTCCCGGCTGATTTTGTGCTTACAACTATTCCTCCCGCTCCGAATGAGTCGTCAGGATATCACCAACTCCACCCGCATCGAGTCCTCGTGCTGCCCGCATCGGACCGACCAATTCCCCCGATGAGTAAGCATCGAACTCCCTCTGTGCGCCCGGCTACGCTGGGTCGATGCGGAACACGGGGTAGCGTTCGGCTACGGCCTCGAACTCCGAGAGCGGCGCATGGTGCGACAGCGGGAAGTGTTGGCGGCCACTGGTGGCGACTTGGCAGTACGCCTTCAGGATTGGGCCGCGTTCCCCGGCGGGGACCTCGGTGAGCTGCACGGGGCGCGACTGACGGCGCTTGACGAAGGCCTTTCCGCCCGCCGCGCGGACGTTGCGCACCCACTCCGAACCATCGCCGAGCATGGACACCAGGTAGCGCCGCCCGTCATACTCGGCGACTACGAGGACAGTATCGCGGACCCAACCGCTGCGTCGCCCTTTCACTTGCAGCGTAAGGAGGACGGGCGGCGTCAGGCCCAGGCCCGATACCCAGGCCAACGCCCCAGTCACGAGTTTCCCCAGGCGGGTCGGACGCCAGTCGCGGTAGAACAGGCGCAGGTAGCCTTGTTCGGCGGGGTCGTGGTGGGTCGGAGGCATGGCGTTATCTCCTCGGGTTCGAGTATACGGCGCGTTCCGACGTCTCGAAAAAGCTGCCAGTCCCATGACATGCTTTACAGTTGTCCCAGGGCATCCTTTGCAGTTTTGGTCACGGATCGGATTTGGGAATCCAACGTGCGACCGTCGTCAAGCGTGGGCTCCCAGGTTAGCGTCCAAAAGACGGATGCGCACCTGGGGCACCAGCCACCAGGCTCTCAGGGATCGAGGGGACTCCTGTCAGGAAGCTTTCCGCGGCTCTTCCACGGCCGGCTCCTTGGCATCCTGGACCTCTCCAGTCTTCAGCGTTTGCCAGTTCAACTCTTCGAGGCGCTTTAGCAATTCACTCCCGCACGTTGCGCGAGCGTTGCAGTGTTCACAGTCGGGGTTGTGGATTCTCAGGCTGGCCAGCACATAGCAGATTCGGGCCCTCACGGTCATAAACCACCTGCGGCTCGGAGTGTCCGTCGTGCGGGCTGGGAGGCTCGTTCCTTCTCCGCGAAGGCGCGGACGCGGTCCATGTGGGGATACGCAGCCGAGATCTGGCGCCCGCCTGCAGACTGGCAGGGCGCCCCTGCGGTCGCTCCGCATTTGGGACAGGTTACTGCCTTAAAGTTGGGCTTCATTTCAGCCAAGACTTGGGGGCCCGTGCGCGGAAACCCAGGGGAGGAACGCGGGTCTCGGGTCGCGCAATTATTCTCCTGCAGAAGTCAAGCAATCGTCGGTGACCTGAGTCACAGGGCCGGGTGCGCCTCATTCCTGGAGAAGGGCTGTTTCGCGTATTGGCATCTTCGCCCTTGGACCTTCTACACTGGTGTCGTGAAGATTGCCCTCGGCCAGATCAACCCCACGGTGGGGGACTTCTCTGGCAACGCTGCCAAAATCATTCAGTTTGCCGGGCAGGCACGCGTGGCCGGCGCCGGCCTGATACTTTTTCCGGAGCTCGCGGTTTGCGGATACCCTCCCCGCGACCTGGTGGAGCGGGCGTCGTTTGTGGCTCGCAATCGCGAAACGGCCGAGAAGATTGCTTCGGAAACTCGTGGCATCGCCGTTATCTGCGGGATGGTTACGCCTGCTGAGGCGGAGACCGGAAAATCGGTGATGAACTCGGCGGCGCTCTTGCGCGACGGGCGCATTGAGTTTATCCAGTCGAAGATGCTACTGCCTACCTACGACGTGTTCGATGAGTGGCGGAATTTTGCTCCGGCGCGGGCGCAGGAATTGTTCAGTTTTTGCGGCAAGCAGATGGCTTTGACGATCTGCGAAGACGCATGGAACGACAAACACTTCTGGAACAAGCGGCTGTATCGCGTCGATCCGGTGGAAGAACTGGTGCGGGCGGGCGGCAATTTCGTGCTCAACATTTCCGCCTCGCCGTTCTGGATGGGGAAGAGGGAACTCCGGCGGAACATGTTGGCGGCGATCGCGCGCAATCGGAACGTGCCGGTCGCCATGGTGAACCAGGTCGGCGGGAACGACAGCCTGGTGTTCGACGGATCGAGCCTGGTAATTTCGCCTGCCGGGCAGGTGATCGCGCAGGGGAAGTCTTTTGAGGAAGACCTGGTTTATTTCGATTCGCAAAGCTTGACGGGCGAGATGCACGCGCAGATTGAGGGCGAAGAAGCCAGCGCCTACGCCGCGCTGGTGCTGGGGACACGGGACTATGTCCACAAATGCGGGTTCGGGCGGGCCATCATCGGGCTGAGCGGGGGCATCGACTCCGCACTTACGGCTGCAATTGCGGTGGACGCTTTGGGGGCGGCGAACGTGATTGGCGTGGGCATGCCTGGGCCTTATTCTTCGCAGGGGTCGATTGACGATGCCCGGTTGCTGGCCAGGAACCTTGGCATTCGCTTCGAACTGCTCTCGATCAACGAAGTGTATGAGGCTTGCCGCAGGGCGCTGACGGGCGTGTTTGCGGGCATGGCGGAGGATGTTACCGAGGAAAATATTCAGTCGCGCAGCCGGGGCATGGTTCTGATGGCGCTCTCGAACAAGTTCGGGGCGCTCGTGCTTTCTACGGGGAACAAGAGCGAATTGGGCGTGGGGTATTGCACGCTCTATGGCGACATGGTGGGCGGCCTGGCCGTGATCTCGGATGTGCCGAAGACGCTAGTGTACCGGCTGAGCGCGTACGTAAATTCGCGTGGTGCCATCATTCCTCGGGCTACGATCGAGAAGCCTCCATCGGCGGAGTTGCGGCCAGATCAGAAAGATGCGGACTCCTTGCCGCCTTACGACGTGCTGGATGCGATTCTGGAGGACTACGTGGAAGAGTCGCGCTCGGCGGAGGAGATCGCTCGGAGCCGCAAATACGACCGGAATCTGGTGAAGAGCGTGATTCGGATGGTGGAACGCAGCGAATACAAGCGGCAGCAAGCGGCGCCGGGGATCAAGATCTCGGAAAAGGCGTTTGGGTACGGGAGGAGATTCCCGATCGCGGCTAAGTCGGAGATCTAGGGGCTTACACAGGAAGAGCAGTGCATGGCGCGTACAAGTCCATAGGCCCTTCGCTTCGCTCAGGATGACACTGTTTGATTGATCTACCGACCCGTGGAATGACAATTCCGTCCAGTTTTGCAACAATCAAATCTCAATCTATGACCCACAAGTTTCGCACTCTGATCGTTGCCACACTTCTAACCGCGAGCGCCATCGCTCAAACTCATCCTGCTCGCGCAGCCAAGGCCCCGGCCAAACCGGCGGCCGTTGCGGCCACCCCGGCTGCCAAGGCGGTCCTGCCGAGTGAAGACACGGTGAGCTCGTTCCTCTTCCAGATGTTCGGCTACGAGCCTACGGTTACCTGGAAGGTTGCGGAGATCAGGCCCTCCGAGGCGGCCGGCCTTGCGGAGGTGACGGTTGTGATCACCGACCCAAAGGGCTCCAACGCTTACAAGCTCTATGTCACGCCGGACGGGAAACACGCGATCATGGGAAATGTTTTTCCATTTGGCGCCAAGCCGTTTGACGATGCGCGAGCCAAGCTCGAAAAAGGCGTGAGCGGGCCGGCGAAAGGCCCGGCTAAAGCTGCGGTGACCATTGTGGAGTTCAGCGATATGCAGTGCCCGCACTGCAAGAACGCCGCGCCGAATATCGAGCAATTGCTGGCGCAGGAACCCGATGTTCATTTCGTATTCCAGAATTTTCCGCTGCCCGCGCACAACTGGGCGGACAAGGCCGCTGACTATGTGGATTGCGTCGGGCGGGCCTCGAATGATGCGGTCTGGAAGTTTATCCAGAAGACGTTTGACGAGCAGAGTAACATCACGGAAGAGAACGCCGACGAAAAACTCAAAGCCATCGCCACCGACTCTGGCGTCAACGCGGACGCGATCGCCGCTTGCGCGGTTAAACCGGACACGAAGATAAGGGTCGAGGCGTCGGTCGCGCTCGGCAAATCAGTGGGCGTGAGCGGTACGCCCGCTCTGTTCATCAACGGGCGTAACGTGAATCCGGCGGAACAGGTTGATCTACTGAAGAAGATCGTGGAATTCCACGCGAACCAGGAAGCAAAGCCTTAAGCACCGAACGCGAATTAGTCTGCGTGGGCTGCGGCACCCGTCTTGGCTTTATCGGGTTAACCAGATTTCCGGAGCTTCTTTGTGATCGGGGCCGCGCACGACGTGCGGGGTGATCAGGATCAACAGTTCGTCGTCCTCTTCCTGTTTCGAGTTTTCTGAACTGAGCAGCCTGAGACCCGGGATGTGGCTGACGGCGGGCAGGCCGCTCAGGCTCTTCTGATCGGACCGGGTAATCATTCCTGCCACCACGGCAGGCTCGCCTTCCTTCAGCAGAATTCCACCTTTAAATTCGCGATTGGAAATGATTGGCACGCCATTCACATTGGTCCCACCCAGGGTGCGGAATTGCAATTCCAACTCAATGGCTACATCCGAATTACCGTGCACGAGCGGTTTCGCCTTGAGGGTGAGCCCGATGTCCTCGTAGCTGACGGATGGAAAGGCGGCGGTGAAGGACTGGTTTTGGATCACTTGCGAGATGGCCGAGTTGTTGTAGATGGGGGCGAAACTGGCGTTGAGGATGGGGTAGCGGGAGCCGAGTTTGAAGGTGGCTTCCTTGTCCTGGGATGCGCGCAGGGTTACGTGCTCCAGCGAGCGGACGGAACTTTCATTCATGGAAAGGGAAGCGCGCAACTGATCGAGGCTGAGGCCCATGAGGGTCAGCCCGCCGCCGAACGTTACGAGGGGCTGGCTGAAGATCGAGTTCTGCTGACCCTGGAGCTGCGCCAGTAGCGCTGCGATGGTTTCATTGCCGGCCTGGTTGATGCCCCCGGAGGCGATCAACTGGTTGATCAGGTCTTGGATGTTTTGTCCGCCGAGTGCGGCCAGTGCACCCGCCGGAATATTGAACAGGTTGAACTGGTTCGGGATATGCAATCCGATATTACGCGTGTAGCTGTGATCGACTTGAAAGACTTTCAGGTCGAGCATCACTTCGGGACGGGAAGAATCGAGTTGTTCCAGGAACTGCGTTGCCGCAGCCAGAACGGGCTGTGGGCCGCGTACGGTGATGGTGCTGGCGGCGGCGTTCAGGCTGACAAATCGGAACTCGAAGAGCGTCCGCAGGGTGTTCATCAGATCGTTCAGTTCCTGCGGGGAACTGCCGCCGGGGATGTAGAACGAGCGCAGGCCCAAACGGTCGTACAGGCGATGATTTTCAGGGGTATCGACGGTGGAATACAGGACATTGTCTTCGAGGGCAACGCTGAAACTTCTGGTTACCTGAGAGGCGGCCTGCATGGCGGTGGCGAAGTCGGCGCCTTCCAGGTCGAAATGCACGCGGCGGTTGGGGAAATTATCGTCCAGGATGACGGTCAAACCGTAGCTCGATGCGACGGCGGTGATCAGGCCGCGCGAATCGCCTCGATAGTGGAAGTCATGGCGGCCACCGATCGGCTTCGCGGCCAGGGCGTCCTCACTCTCGACGACTTGCGGGGGACCCGCAGTGCGTACCGGGAGGGGGCCCAGGGCATCGCGCAGGCGCTGCTGGGCGAATTCGTTCTGTGGATCGAGGGTTTGCGCCATGCGGAATTCGGCGAGGGCTTCGATCTGGCGTCCGCCGAGAAGATCATTGTTTCCGCGCTCCAGATGCTGGGCGGCGAGTTGTTGCCGCACTAATTCGCGGGCGGTGATGTATTCCACGTTCTGCGGTATCAGGCGGG
>Ga0209698_10006987_pt1 | contig 11911 bp, 11 predicted proteins | sample LitLauG_LLR_2012_FD_187203 | JGI IMG/M metagenome (GOLD analysis project Ga0209698, IMG submission 187203) | Freshwater sediment microbial communities from Pennsylvania, USA - Little Laurel Run_MetaG_LLR_2012 (SPAdes) (version 2) | ecosystem: Environmental > Aquatic > Freshwater > Creek >...
GGAGGTAGGCGTGCAGCAGCGGCGCCGCCTGGTGTTGGTGGGCGGGGAGCCCGGGATCGGCAAGACCACCCTGGCCGGCGTGTTCGCCCGGGCCGCCCACGCAGAAGGGTCGGTGGTGCTCTATGGGCGCTGCGACGAGGATCTGGGCATCCCGTACCAGCCGTGGGCAGAGGCCATCGGGCATCTTATGGAACACGCCCCGCCCGGTGTGCTCGACGAGGTCCTGGCTGCGCACGGCGCCGACCTGGCTCGCCTCGGCCCTGGGCTGGCTGATCTGGGCGAGGGGGGCGGGGGGTCGGCGGATCCGGAAACGGCCCGCTATCTGCTCTTTGGTGCGGTGCTGCGGGTGCTGCAGGCGGCTGGAGCCGAACACCCGGTGGTGCTGGTGATCGATGACCTGCAGTGGGCCGATACCCCGACCTTGCAGTTGTTGCGGCAGCTGGTGGCGTGGGATCAGCCGCTGGCGGTCGTGGTGGTGGCCACCTTCCGGGAGTCCGATGTGGGCGCCGAGGATCCGTTGGCGGAGGTGTTGGCGTGGCTGCACCGGGAGCCGGGCGTGGCGCGCATCGGCCTGCGAGGTCTGGGCGACGACGATTTGCTGGCGCTGATGGAAGCCGGGGCCGGTCACGCCGTCGACGCCGAGGGACTGGCGTTGCGGGACGCCTTGGCCGCCGAGACCGACGGCAACCCGTTCTTCGTGGGAGAACTTCTCCGTCATCTGATCGAGACCGGGGTCGTCTACCAGGACGGCGATGGGCGCTGGACGGTGAGGGGGGATCTGCGGGAGCGCGGTCAGCCGGTGAGTGTGCGGGACGTGATCGGCCGCCGGGTGGCCCGCCTGGGCGGCGAGGCGGTGCGGATCCTGTCGATGGCGGCGGTGATCGGCCGGGACTTCGACCTGGGCGCGCTGGCTGCGGCGTCCGATACTGGTGAGGATGCGCTGCTCGACGTGCTCGACGCCGCGGTGGCCGCCACGTTGGTGGTTAACGTCGCCGCCGACCGGTACAGCTTCGTGCACGCCCTGGTGGAGCATGCCCTCTACGACGGGCTCACCCCCAGCCGTCGAGCGAGAGGACACCGGCGGGTGGCGGAGGCCATCGAGGCGGCGTGCGGGCCCGATCCCGGCGCACGGGTGGGCGAGTTGGCCTATCACTGGGCCCAGGCGAGCGATGCGGCCAAGGCCGTTGCCTACGCCCGGGCGGCGGGTGATCGGGCGCTGGCCCACCTCGCTCCGGCTGAGGCCCTGCGCTGGTATGACCAGGCGCTGAGCCTTCTCGACCACCAACCCGACGACCAACGGCTGCGGGCCGCGCTGCTCGCCGGCGTGGGCGACGCGCAACGCCAAACAGGTGATCCCAGCTTTGGCAACACCCTCCTCGCCGCAGCCCGAATGGCCCAGCGGGTCGGTGATACCAGCACTCTCGTCGCGGCCACCCTCGCCAATAACCGCGGGTTCGCCAGCGCTGCCATGCAGGTCGACTCCGACCGGGTGGCGATCATCCACGCCGCGTTGGTCGCGGTCGGCGACGATGACAGCACGGCGCGGGCGCGGTTGTTGAGCCTCCTGGCCCTGGAACACATGTACGACGACGACCATCACGCCCGCAAGAGGATCGCCGACGAGGGCCTCGCCATCGCCCGACGGCTCGGCGACCCGGCCACGCTGCTTGACGTGCTCCTCCGACGCCCCGTCACCATCACCGACCCCGACACCGTGGCCGAACGTCTGGCCGACACCGCCGAAGCCGAAGCTGTGGCCGACATGCTTGGCGACCCCATCGGCTGTTTCTGGAGCGCCGTCGGCCGGATGACCCCGGCCATCGCCTCCGCCGACCTGGCCGAGTTCACCCGCTGCGTCGCGAAGCAGACCGCCCTGGCCGACCGGATCGGCCAGCCCACCCTGCGCTGGTTCTCCACCGTCTATCAAAGCGCGGCCGCGCTGCTCTCAGGTGACGCTCAGCGCGCCGAAGCGCTGGCCGAGCTCAGCCTCCAAATCGGAACCGACACCGGCCAGCCCGACGCTTCATCGTGGTACGACGGGCTGATGCAGCCCATCCGCTGGCATCTGGGACGAAACAGCGGACAGGTCGACGTGGCCGAAGCGGTCGCTGCCGAGCACCCGGGGTTCCCCATGATTCGGGGCGCCCTGGCCCGCATCTACGCCGATGTCGGCCGCGACGGTGACGCACGAAGGCTGGTCGCCGCCGAGACAGCCATAGGCTTCCCCCCTCCCCGCGACTGGATGCAGCTCGGCTGTCTCATCTACTGGGCGGACGCGGCCGCCCTCGTCGGCGATGCCGCGGCCGCCGAGATGCTCTACGAGCGGCTCGCCCCCTGGCCCAGCCAAGTCTTCTTCATCGGGATCGCGGTCTTCGGTGCGCTCGCCCACTACCTCGGCCATCTCGCCACCGTGCTCGGCCGCTACCAGCTCGCCGAAGCCCACTTCACCCAGGCGCTAGCCATCCACCAACGGCTGCACGCCCCCTTTCACCTCGCCCGCACGCATTTGGAGTGGGGCCGGATGCTCGTCGCCCGCAACCAGCCGCGCGACGCCGACGCCGCCAGGGTCCATCTGGAGTCGGCCCGGGATTTGGCCCGCCGCTACGGCTGCGCCCTCGTCGAACAGCGGGCCACAGGCGCTCTTGCCGGACTCTGAAAGGCACCGATGCACGCGGCAGGATGTGTGCGGGCTCGCTGCGGCGACGACCTCACGATCTTGAAGCGGGTGTTGAGGTGAACCGGGTGCCGTCCCGGCTTGGGAGTCTTGATCGTTGTGCGCCCGGGGTCCCCAAGGGGGCGCTGCTCACCCACCGGGTGTCACCAACGTGGCCCGGCTATCCGCGCTGCGTCTGGGTTCTGTTGCCGGCGAGGTGTTCGTCCATCCGTTCCGGCTGTTCCACGTGGGGGGTTGCGTGCACGCCTTCCTGGGCACGGCCCGCCGCGGCGGCGACCTTTGTGGCGCTGCCGGCCTTCGATCCGGGCTTGATGCTCGAGCTGATCGAGACGGAGCAGGCGGGATTGATCGGCGGCGTGACGACGATGCTGCTGCTCGCCATGATGGAGCACGCCGATTTCCGATGCCGCGACCTGTCGTCGCTTGTTGGCATCGAGGAGGGGATGGTTCCAGGCCAGCCGGCCGGTGAGCACGGCCGCCTTGTCGATGAGATCGGGGTAGAACCCGATGCCGTCGAAGCTGGCCGACGATGCGGGCAAGGCGGAGTCGGCCAGGTCGAGTCGCGATGTTGCGGCCACGGTGGCGACGTCGATGCCGGTCACCTGTTCGGCCCGCCACAGTCATTCGGCGAGGTGGAGGTGGCGGATCAACGGGCGAGGCGGTCGAGCAGTTCCTTGTCTCGCTGGAGCAGCTGGTTGGCCCGGGTGGTGAAGTCCTTGTCGGCGCGGACCCGTTCGATCTCGGCGCGGAGGGAGTCCACGATGAGGGCGTTGACGCTGGTGCCTTTGACCCGTGCCACCGCTTCGGCCTGTTCGGCGAGTTGGTCGGGGAGTCGAACGGTCGTCTGCTTCGCCACGAAACCATGATATTGCGACATCACGAGGTGTTCGTGGCGGATGTGGTGGGCTGCCACGCCCATGGCGCCGGGCCGGGGCGGCCGGAGCCATGCCATAACACCTGGTGGGAGCGTTCCCGACCGGGTCCAGCGGGCCCCAGGCTCCCCGGACCCGAGCCGGCACTATCGCGCTCCGAGTACGCAGAACTCGTTGCCCTCCGGATCCGCAAGAACAATCCAGGTCTGCTCACCTTGTCCTATGTCGGCTCGCGTCGCTCCAAGCGCGAGCAGTCGCTCGACCTCGGCGTCGCGGTCGTCCGGTCGGAGGTCAAGGTGCAGGCGATTCTTCGTCGTCTTCGACTCAAAGACCAACGCGAAAAGCAGTCCCGGGAGCCGATCCGCGCTGGGTCTGATCTCGAACTCGTCGGCTTCGTCGTTCACGACAACCCAGCTGAGGGCGTCTCGCCACCAAAGTCCGAGGGCACGCGGGTCGCGCGCATCGACGATCGTCTGCTCCCACTCGAGGCTCACGAGCCGATCGTAGAAGCTCCTGCCTGGTCTGCCCCCAAACGCCGGATCAGGGAGCGCATAGGTGCCGATTTCGCCGTGATCGCATTCGGATGGTGAGCGAGCGCCGCGTGTTCCCGTCGAGGTTGGTGGCCGTGGACGCTCAGGTCGCGATGCGGTAGCGGAGGTACACGACCGTTGCTGAGTCGGCGACCATCCAGCAGCTCGAGGTCGGCGCGAGTGTCGCTCGGCAGCGCGGGCTTGCCTCCGCCGACGACGACGGGACGGATGAACAGATGGCACTCATCGACCAGCCCGGCGTGGACAGCGTGCGCCGCGAGGTGCGGGCCCCCCACACTGAGATCACTGGTGGCCGAGGCCTTCATGTCGCGTACCGAGGCGGGGTCGAAGTTGCGCTCGAGGCCGGTCTTGGCGGTCGACACGGCGTCCAAGGTCGTGGAGTAGACGACCTTGTCCGCTGCCTGCCAGAGGTTGGCGAAGTCGGCCATGAGTACCGACTGGGAGGCCAGCGCGGGGTCGGTCTCCCAGGGGGCCATCGTGTCGTACAGGCGCCGGCCGTAAACTTAGGTGCCCACGGCCGCACAACGTCGCTGATGAACGCGAACAACTCGTCGTCGGGCGCGGTCCACTCGAAGCTGCCGTGTTCGTCCTCGATGTAGCCGTCGAGGGACACGTTCGACACGTAGATCAGCTTGGCCATGCCGCTACACCTCGACGATCGACCGAGACGGCGTAGACACCAATCCGCGTGTTGACGGCGTTCTCATCGAGCACGACCGCACGGTAGACCCGGGATCGCCGTGGACGCCGCGGACCAAACGGTAGGTGCCGCTCTTCGCCGGTCGGGTCGCCCCTCACAGGTGCGCTGACGAGGCGGTATCGCCGGGTCCGGAGCGATCCCGACCGGGTCAGCCACCCCGGCTGGCGGCGGTGGCGTGCCGGTGCCGGCAATCCACCAGTAGGTCTGGTCGGCGCCGGGAGGCAGCTTGCGGTGGTTTGAGACCTCCCCCTGCAGGGCGATCCCGGGGGGCCGAACCCCCATCTCTGCCACAGCACTGATTGACTGGCGTCGATCTTCCACATCGTCACCATCCTCTCGTTCGTGGCGCACGGCAATCCCGAATGGTTGGTTCGGGCGGCTGCGTTCGGGCATCCCGCGGAGGTTGTGGGAGTGCTATTCCTCTTCGTTGTCGGGTGGTGCGCTGGTGAGGAGCTTGCGCCAGTGTTCTTCGGGAACGTGGCTGGGTGTCGTCGTCTTCAGGAAGTCTTCGAGGACGGCCAGGAACCGGTCGGCGTCCCGCCAGGGCAGGAAGTGCCCGGCGCCTGCGAGGATCTCCAAGCGGGCGCCGGGGATGGCGTCGGCGGCTCGGTAGGCGTGGGCGACGGGGATGATGCGGTCGTGGTCGCCCCAGACGATGAGGGTCGGGACGGCCGCGGCCAGGTAGAGGCGGTCGTGGGCGCTGACTCGCTGACCGGCGATGTCGATCACTGAGCGGATGGTGTGGATGAAGGCCATCTGACCGTGTCGATCGGTCAGGGTGGTATAGCTGCGCCACACCTCGGCCAGGGTGTCGCTTGGTCGCCAGCCGAAGCGGTGGGCCATGACGCCGGGCCATTCCGCTGTTTCGCGGATCCGCGCGTGGAGCAGGAGGGGGAGGACGTATTCGGCGCCGGGCAGGGTCACGGCTTTGAGGAGTGGGCTGACCTCCTTGCCGAGCCCACCGGAGGCGACCAGCACCAGCCGTTGCGCCCATTCGGGGAACTGGTAGGCGAACTGCATGGCGACACCGCCGCCGAGCGAGTGGCCGACGAGAGTGACGCGCTCCTTGCCGAGGACGGCGAGTAGGTCGCGGATGCCGCTCGCGTAGGCGCCCAGGGAGTAGTCGCCGCGGGGCTTGGCCGAGTGCCCGTGGCCCAGGAGGTCCGGGGCGATCACGGTGTAGTGCTCGGCCAGGGCGGGCATCACCGCCCGCCACGTCGTCGAGCTCCCAGCTATCCCGTGGATCAGCAGGATCGTCGGGCCCTCGCCGGCCATCCGGTAGCTCACGTCGTGACCATGGATCCGGACGGTACGTGCACGAAACCGCGTCGTGTCCATGGTGTCTGCGCCTGCGCCTGCGCCTGCGCCGGTCGCCGGTTCGACCGCGGTCACACCGCGACCGCTGCGTACCCGTTCATGGCCCCATTTCCGGCCCCGATCCACAAGAACACGACGAGGTCACCCTCAGCGACCCGGCCGGCTCGGCGGTCCTCGTCGAGCAGGATCAGCGTGCTCGCCGCCGATGTGTTGCCGTAGTGGTCGACGCTGATCGGTGCCCGCTCCGGCGGCAGGCCGAGCATCTCGATCGCTTGGCGAACGACCACCCCGTTGGCCTGATGCAGGTACCAGCGGGCCACCGCGTCGACATCGAAGTCGGCTCCGGTGAACGGCTTGATCGTGGTCGGCCAATCCTCCTGGAGCATCTGGAAGTCTCGGGCCATCAACGCCGGGAAGACCTCGGCCACCTTGACGCCATCCATCAAGAACACGTGATCGGCCAGGTTGCTGGCAGACGTGTGATGCAGGCATCCGCCCCCCGGATAAGTGACGAGCCCGATGTCGGGGCTGGTCTCGCCGCGCACCGCCAGCAACCCGACGGGACCGTGCGCCTCGTCGCGCGGTGTCGAGCGCCACACGGCTGCCCCGGCACCGTCGGCGAACATCAGCGGTGCCAGCCATCCCTGTCCGCTCTGATGCTTGTAGTAGTAGTCGTGCACCTCGGGCCCGAAGTAGCCCGATGGGCAGTTGCTCGCCACGACCAGCGCGGTGGCCGGCGCCATCGACACGAGCGACCACGCCGCGGTGCGAAACCCCGCCGACAGCCCCGCGCAGCCAAGGTTGTGATGCACCAGGTCGACGTCGCGACGCAATCCCAGCTCAGCCATGAGGAACCGGAAATGGTCCTGGCAGGCGATCAGGTCGGGCGTGGTCGTCACATGGATCATCACATCGACGTCGGCGGCGTTGATTCCGGCATCGACGAGAGCGGCCTGCCCGGCTCGCAGCGCCAGATCACCGTCGAAAAGGCCGCCGTCGGCCCGGAGGCGTTTGCGCCGCCCGCCGAACTCGTAGTCCAACCGACGCTCGCGGATGCCGAGGTGTTTGACGACCCACTCGGGCTCGAGCGGCCTGCCGTCAGGACGAACGGGACGCAGATACTCGAGAATCTCCTCGTTGGAGACACGGCGGTCCGGCAAGAAGGACCCGACGCCCATCAGCGAGACAGAGACTTCGGACGCCAACCTCGGAATCACAGCACTGGCCATCGGGCCACCTCACCGCTCGCCGAATCGGCGTCTCCGCCCGGTCCGCGTGTCAAACAACATCATGGGATCCTCAAGGCAGGCCGAACAGGGGCGGAGGTCCCAATCCGAGCCGACCCCGACCGCCCCGCTTGACGCGCCGACCGCGTCCCAGCCGAGATCGCTACTGACTCCGAGGCCCGGCCCAGAGGCCCATCCTCAAAGTGCCGGAGGAGCACGCTCCCGGTGCCGAGCGGCCAGGACGTTCGCCGTGGGAGGCTGGCGAGATGGGAGTTGGGGCGCCGTCGGGGACTGTCACGTTCCTGTTCACCGACATTGAGGGGTCGACGCGGTTGTGGCAGTCGGTGCCAGAGGCGATGCGTCAGGCGTTGCAGCGCCATGACGCGATCATTCGGGCGGCGGTGGAGGCTCACGATGGGTATGTGTTTTCGACCGGTGGGGATGGTTTCGGGGTGGGCCGAGCCCAACACAGCCAGCGAGCGGTCCAGCCGGCCCGCCGTGCCGCGTGGGGCTGAAGGCCTACTACCTCGGCGACACCTCGGCGCTGGCCCACATGGCGCAGCCTGCCATCGCGGCGCGTCTGGTTCCGTTGCTGGAGAGCGGCTTGGTGGCGCGTTGCACGCCGACGGATCTCCAAGCGGGGTTCTCGTCTTCGAGCCCGAATGCGCATCTCGCCATGCGTCGCCAACGCGCCGGCTGGCCGCTGGCGCCTATGGATCAAGACGTTCTCGATCGTGCCGTGGAAGTGCAGGACGCGCTGGCCGTGCGAAGCCAACATCGGGGCGCCAAGATCGCCGACTTGTTGATCGCCACCGCGGCCGAGGCCGCCGGGCTGGTGGTGCTGCACTACGACCACGATTACGACCTCATCGCCGAGGTGACCGGCCAGCGAACCGAATGGATCGTGCCTGCGGGCTCGGTGGCCTGAACACACGATCCCACCCACGCGACAGGGCCACGGGACTCACCGCATGTTCGGCGACTTCGTCAGCCGACGTCCCTCGATCCCGGGCGGCATCAAACCGATACCCCACCCGTGCGGGATGTGCCGGCCCGGCCGCTCTGCCCAGGGACGATGCCCATGCCGGACCGATCGGAAAACGTCCCGGCGGGAGTGATCCAGCACGGGTCCAGAGGGTCCTGGCCGACCGGCCGGTGTGCCATCGCCGGCGGGGAGAACACCGCTGGCCGCTTGATACCAATAGGAGCCTCTGCGTCGAGTTCAAGCCTCGGCCGTCGTTCCGGCGTTCGCCGCAACCGGTCGGACGAGTCACACGTCGCCTCCGAGCACGGATCGTCGGGTGGGTTCGTTGCGTCGGCTCTGGAGAGGTGCTCCGAACCCCTGCCAGCGAAGAGCTCTCGGCCGATTTCCACTGCGCACGCAAGGGGCGACGCCCACGCCGTTGGATCGCGTTGTCGTCCCTGGTGGCAGCGTCGCGGGTCTGTTGGCCGCGGCGGCGCTGAGCGACTCGTTCGAGTCGGTCACCCTCGTCGAGCGCGACGAGCTCCCGCTCGACGGGCCGGATACGCGCCACCCCCGTCGCGGGGTCCCGCACGGGTTTCAGGTCCACCACATGCTGTCGCTCGGCAACGAGCGGATCGATGAGCTGCTTCCCGGTCTCGACGCCGAGCTCGTCCGAGAGGGAGGCGAGCATCGCGATCCCGTCTGCGACTTCGGGCAGTTCATCGATGACCAGTGGGTGCTGCACGTGCGCAGCGGTCTGCAGATCACGTGCTTCCAGCGACCGCTACTGGAGTGGGTGATCCGACGGCGCGTGCTCGCTCGTTACAACGTCGTTGTGCGCCGGGGTGTTGGACGCGGGCTGGTCGCCTCGCCGGACGGGCGCCGGGTGGTCGGCGTCACCGTCGGCGACTCACCGGGAGACCGCATCCTCGGGGGCACTCCCCGAGGGCGTGCATGGGATCACGAGCACCAACGGCACGGCCGGCGCCGCGATCCGCCCCTGCGGCGAGGGCCTGCACATCGTGACGCCGAGAGGCGTGATGCGCGACTACCCGCCCGGGACCTCGACGGCTTCATGCGCTACTTCGAGGGCTCGCCACCCCCTTGCTCGCCGCGTTCTTGCGGCGGGGGGAGGTGGTGAGCGACGTCTGGACGTTCCGGATGATCGGCGACCACCGCCGTTACTGGGAGCCGCTCGAGCCGCGCCCCGAAGGGTTCGTCCTCGTCGGTGACGCGGTCTCGTACTTCAACCCATTGTTCGGGCAGGGGGCGACGAGGGCCGCGTTGGGCGCCATCGCGCGCTGGGTCGACGTCGCTTTCAACAACGCCGTCCGGTCCGGCTTGACAGCGCCTACTCCGGCTGCGAGTTCGTCAACCTGCAGCCCCCGCCACGCAACCCCGAGCTCCAACGGGCCCTCACTCGCCTGGCGACCGAGGACCCGGAGATCGCGATCGAGATGCGGCGACCACCCTGGACATGGACAACTCGCTCATGCAGCGCGAGTCCATCCAGCGAAAGATCGCCGACTGGATCGCTCAGGCCGGACGGTCAGTCCTCGCGCCACCGATCCGCGCCCGCTCCCCGAACTCGTCGATGACGTGAACGCCGTCCCTCGTCACCGGATCGATGAGTGAAGCATGACCGCTATCGGACCAGGCGGAAGAAGGACCGCACCTCATCGACGAAGAGCGGGGGCTGCTCCCACGCAGCGAAGTGCCCACCCGCAGCGACGCGGTTATAACAACGGAGGTCGGAGTAGCGGCCCTCGAGCATGCGACGCGAGGCCCGGAACATCTCGCGCGGGAAGATAGACACGCCCGCCGGCACGTCGACGCGGTCGAGATCGATCCCGCCCGCGGTGACCCACGACACCCGGTCCTCCCTCCCAAGGTGTTCCCAGTAGAGACGAGCCGACGACGTCCCGGTGGCCGTGAACCAGTAGAGCGAGATGTTGTCGAGCACCTGGTCGCGCGTCAGGGCCCCATCAGGGTGGCCCCCGCCATCGGTCCAGCCCCACATCTTCTCGACGATCCACGCGCACTGGGCCACCGGCGAGTCCGTCAGGCCGTAACCGAGCGTTTGCGGCCGAGTCGACTGCTCCACGGAGTAGCCGCGACCGTGCCGGGCGTGCTCTTCGATGGCCGCGACAGCGTCCAACTCCTCGGCGGTGAGCTCCCCGAACGCCGACTTGTCGGCGGGCATGACCGCCGACGTCACATGGACGCCCACGACGCGCTGGGGGAACAGCTGCCCGAGCGTGTCCGTCACGATCGAGCCCCAATCGCCGCCCTGGGCGCCGTAGCGTTCGTAGCCGAGCACACGCATCAACTCGTCCCACGCCACCGCGATCCGCTGCACGCCCCAACCTGGCGAGGACGGTCGATCGCTGAACCCGTATCCCGGCAGCGAAGGGATCACGACGTCGAAGGCATCGGCCGGATCGGCGGGGTTCGTCAAAGGCTCGACGACATCCAAGAACTCCACGAACGAGCCGGGCCACCCGTGCGTCAGCACCAGCGGCAGGGCGTCGTCATGCGGGGAGCGCACGTGGAGGAAATGGATGCCGAGACCGTCCAGCACCACGCGGAACTGCGGGCGCGCGCCCAACCGAGCCGCCGCGGCCTCGAAGTCGTATCCGTCCGCCCAGTATCGGCACAGGTCTTGCAGGTATTCCAGCGGGACGCCCTGCGACCAGTCGTCGACGGTCTGCCGCTCCGGCCAGCGCGTCCGACGAAGACGCTCCCGGAGATCCTCGACAGCGCCCTCCTCGAACTCGATACGGAACGGCACCAGCTCCGCCACGCCGACCCCTCTCTCCGGGCGCCCCAGTCGCACCCTGTCCGGCCTGCGCCACGACCGCCACTGCCTAGAGCATTTTCGTACCACAACGCGACGCGGCACGCCATCGCTGCGGGATTCGAACGACCGAGCATCGTGCCCCCGAATCATCCCAGGCGCCGGTCACCCCGTCACTTCTCGATCTGATCTGACCAACGGACGCGTGCCACTCAAGCCTACAAGCATCGTCGCGTACAACAACCACAGATGTCCGGCAGACCGCAACCCCCGTTGCCCAGCGTCGTCGGCAGCACCGGGCGAGACGAGGTCGCGGCGCCGAGGCCTACCGGACGATGATCGTGCACCTGCTGGATTCGCACGGCGCACCCACACGCGGCGCTCAACGCACCACCCAGGCCCGTCACGCAGGAGCAGCGCTGCCCTCCTTCATCGAATCACGAGATACCGTGCGACGGGGAGGTGCAGACCACCGGGACGAAGGCATATCCGAATCCCGAGGTGAGAAAGACCGGGTAGAAACATGGCGGTGGCTGCCTCAGACTGCCACCGTGCGGCAGAAAATACTCGAAGAAGGCGTTCGGGAGGGTGTTGGGCGCACCTAGGTACGGCGCGTCTCCGAATGCGAAGACTCCACCGTCTTCGGCTGGCAGCCAGTACCCCCTGCCGTCAGGCGTAGAGGCGATCGCGAAGACGGGCCCATTGAGCCGGACGTTGCCCGTCGACCCGTAGAAGTGGGCGTCACCAAAGCTGAACACCCCGCCATCTGCCGCGACCAACCAGTACCCCTGCCCATCCTGGGTCGATGCC
>Ga0209698_10006988_pt1 | contig 11910 bp, 7 predicted proteins | sample LitLauG_LLR_2012_FD_187203 | JGI IMG/M metagenome (GOLD analysis project Ga0209698, IMG submission 187203) | Freshwater sediment microbial communities from Pennsylvania, USA - Little Laurel Run_MetaG_LLR_2012 (SPAdes) (version 2) | ecosystem: Environmental > Aquatic > Freshwater > Creek >...
GACCGATACGGCGAACCAGGCCGGAATCATCCCCACCGTCGGAACCTGCGGCATCGACGAGCACACGTTCCTCCGCGTAGAATCGTGCATCCCGCGGGTGTAGTTCAATGGTAGAACGGCAGCTTCCCAAGCTGCATACGAGGGTTCGATTCCCTTCACCCGCTCCAGCTCCAGATAGTCACTTTCGGAGCCCCCTCGGCGAATCGTGGCGACCTCGGGTACTGCTCCCTATGGGCCTGCGTCGGGTTCGGGATAGCCACCGCCGGGCGCTCTGCGCAGCGCCCGCCTGTGCGGTACGCAAGCGAACACGCGCTTGCAGCGCCGGCTCGTGCCAATGGGCATAATGGCGCCCATCCACGGACCCGGAGTTTTCCATGAATTTGCCTTTGCCTACGCATAGCCAGACGATCGCACACGCCCTTCGCGGCGGCCACCTGCAAAGCGGAGGTACCCGGGCAAAGTCCGTTGGGCTTTCCATTGCGCTGTCGGCCGTTATGACGTTTGCGATAACAGCCTTCATGACTGCCCCAGTCGCGGTTCAGGCCGCGCCCGCGAGCACCGCTGCGGCCGGCCAGCGCGTGGTGCTGCCCGCCACCGTGACACCGGACCATTACCGCATCGACATCACGCCGAACGCGGCGGACCACACGTTCACCGGCACCGTGGATATCGACGTGACCGTGCACAAGCCCAGCAAGTCGATCGTGCTCAATAGCGCCGACATCGTCATTGACCGCGCAAGCGTGCAGGGTGTGTCTGCGGCGCCGGCGATCAGCTACAACAAGGATGCCCAGACCGCGAGCTTTACCTTTGACCGGCCACTGGCCGCCGGCGGGCATACGCTGCATATCGAATACCACGGGCAGATCTTCGATCATGCGGCGGGCCTGTTCTCCCTGGACTATGAAACGCCGGCGGGCAAGGCGCACGCATTGTTCACGCAGTTCGAAAATTCCGACGCACGCCGCTTCGTGCCGTCGTGGGACGAACCGGGGCGCAAGGCAACGTTCAGCCTCGCGGCGACGGTGCCGGCCGAGTTGATGGCCCTGTCCAACATGCCCATCACGACCACGGAGACCCTCCCGGGTGGTCTCAAGCATGTGCAGTTCGACACCACGCCCAGGATGTCCTCCTACCTGCTCTTTTTCGGGCTGGGCGACTTCGAACGCATCCACCGCACGGTGGAAGGGGTCGACGTGGGCGTGGTGGTCAAGCGTGGCGATACGGCCAATGGTGCCTACGCCCTGGAAGCCGCTGCCGACATCCTGGGCTACTACAACACCTACTTCGGCACACGGTATCCCCTGCCCAAGCTGGACATGATTGCGGGCCCGGGTGCAAGCCAGTTCTTCGGTGCAATGGAAAACTGGGGGGCGATTTTCTATTTCGAACGCATCCTGCTGGTCGACCCGCGCGTCACAACGGAAGCGGACAAGCAGCGGGTGTACAGCGTGGTTGCGCACGAGATGGCGCACCAGTGGTTTGGCGATCTCGTCACCATGAACTGGTGGGACGACCTGTGGCTCAACGAGGGCTTCGCCTCCTGGATGCAGAACAAGGTCACCGACAAGTTCCATCCGGAGTGGAAGGTCTGGCTGCAGTCGATGGGCGGCAAGCAATTTGCCATGGGCGAGGATGCGCGGGACGGAACCCACCCCATCATTACCCCCATCCTCGACGTGCAGCAGGCTTCGGGCGCATTCGATGCCATTACCTATGTCAAGGGCGCGAATGTGATCCGCACGCTCGAATCCTATCTGGGCGACGATGCCTTTCGCGCAGGGGTGCGCCGCTACATGCACGACCACGCGTACGGCAACACCGTGACGGATGATCTCTGGAAGGCGATGGATGCGGGCTCGCCCCACCCCATCACGCGCATCGCCCATGACCTGACCCGGCAGGCGGGGGTGCCCATGGTCACCGAGGTCTCCTCCACTTGCGTCGGCGGCAAGACGCAGCTCAAGCTCTCCCAGGGACACTTCGCCATCGACAAGGACTCAACCGCGGCGCGGGTTTGGCGCGTGCCGGTGACGGTTGCCACCCTCGACGGCAATACGGCCAAGGCGGTGATCTCGGGGTCGACACCGACGACAGTGACCGTAGCAGGCTGCGAGCCCGTGGTCATCAATGCCGGCCAGACGGCATACTTTCGCAGCCGCTATTCCCGCGAGGGGCTCGCGGCGCTGGCGGCGCGCTATGCGTCGCTGTCACCAGACGACCAGTTGGGATTGCTCAACGATACGGCGACGCTGGCTAGCGTGGGTGACCTGCCCATGGCCACGTTCCTGGACCTGACACGGCATTTTCCGGCAGATGCCGACGCCGTCGTTGTGGCCGCGCTGGTTGCCCGCCTGCAAAGCATCGACAACCTCTACGAAGGCCTGCCAGGGCAGGCGGCATACCGCGGCTATGCCCGTGGCGTCGTGGCGCCTATCTTTGCCCGGATCGGCTGGGAAAAAGCGGCGGGAGAAAGCGACAACACCGCCGTGCTGCGTGGCGACCTGATCGTTGCCTTGGGAGAGTTTGGCGACCCGGATGTGCTCGCCGAGGCGCGCAAGCGGTTCGTGCGCTTCGCGGCCGACCCGGCCAGTCTGGATGCGGCCACGCGCCGGACCGTGCTGAGGGTCGTGGCGGCCAATGCCGATGCCGCCGCATGGGACCAGTTGCACGCGATGGCGCAATCGGCCAAGACGCAGGTCGAGCGCCAGGAACTCTACGGCCTGCTCGCCGTGGCCCAGGACACGACGCTGGTGCAACGCGCGCTGGACCTCGCCCTGTCGGGTGAGCCGCCCAAGACAACCGCACCCGGCATGATCGGTGCAGCCGCCGGGCGCCACCCCGCCCTGGCCCTGAACTTTGCCGTTTCCCACTGGGACCAGGTCGAGACCTACCTGGAGCCCACGTCCAGCGCACGCTTCGTGCCGCGTCTGGCCGCTGGCGCTTCGGACCTGCAGTTGATCGCCAAGCTCGATGCGTTTGCCGACAAGCACATTGCAGCTACCGCGCGTCAGGACCTGCGCAAGGCGGAGGCCAACATCCGCTACTTTGCCGCGCAGCGCAAGGACCGGCTGCCCGAAGTGGATCAGTGGCTCAAGGCACTGGGCGCTTGATCTGGTACGGCTGAATTCGCGATGCGGGCCGGCTACCGGCCGGCATCTCGCTGCAGGCGGTCAAGGGTCTGTCCGTGGAAACGATGATCGCATCGACTTTCGATGCGCCAAAGGGCTGGCGGGTTCGCCTGGCTGCCCTTGGCCCGCGTCGTGCCGTGGTCCTGCTGACGGCTTTTTGCATGCTCTTCTCGGTGCTGTGCACGTTCATCCTGATGACGCTCATGGGGAGCGGCCACTATCAGATGGTGCGCGGTCTTTTCATCGGCGCAGCCGTTCCCGCGGTGGTTGCACCGGCCGCCAGCTATTGGCTGCTCTGCCTGGTGGCAGAGCTCGAGCAGATGCGCGCCGCGCTGGCCGCATCCGTCCTGCGCGACAGTTTGACCAATGTCTACAACCGCCTCTACTACATGCAGCAGCTCGAGCGCGAGGTGCTGCAGGCGCAGCGCTCCGGTGCGCCCCTGTCGTTGTTGATGCTCGATGTCGATCATTTCAAACGCGTCAATGACGCCCACGGCCATCTGGTGGGCGACCGGGTACTGCAGCAGATTGCCGCTGCCTGCAGCGCCTGCCTGCGTCCGTACGATGTGCTGGCGCGTATCGGCGGCGAGGAATTTGCGCTACTGCTGCCCGGTACGCCCTTGGCCGACGCCGGCGACATCGCCGAGCGGATTCGCGCCTGTGTGAACAACCTGACAATGGAGGCGCGGGTGGCCGACGGCGCACACATTACAGTCACCGTCAGCATCGGCGTGAGCCACGTCCTGGCCGGTGATGCAAGCGCTACCATTGCCATCAAGCGCGCCGACGACGCGCTTTATCAGGCCAAGCGCGAAGGCCGGAATCGCTGTGTCGTTGCCGGCGGCTAAGCCTGGAGCCGATTCATGAATGACACTAATCAGTCGTGCGTGATCTGCGCGAACACGTCAGGAAATGTTATCCATCTAACGCGCGAGATGATGTTTGGGACGCGCGAGTCGTTTCGCTACCTTGAGTGTGGAGCGTGCCGCTGCCTCATGTTGCTAGATGCACCTGCAGACATGTCGCGCCATTACCCGTCCGGATACTATGCCTATGCCCGCGACCGCGGGATTAAAGCCATTGTTCGAACCGCGCGAGCGCGCTTCGCCGCCGGTCATTTGTCACCTTTGGGCTGGTTGGTTACCGTGGTCTTCGGTCCAGATTACACAATGCGATCGATAGGAAACGCAGCAATCTCACACAGCGACCGCGTACTTGACGTCGGATGCGGTTCTGGCCAGCTGTTATCCATAATGCACGCGCTGGGGTATCGAGACCTAAATGGGGTCGATCCGTTCATAGACGCTGACATCGAGGACAAAAATGGTATCCGAATTCGGAAAGCTCACCTATCAGAAATTACGCAGCGATACGACGTGATCATGTTCAATCATTCTTTTGAGCACATGTCCGATCCGGTCGCAGTCTTTGCAGATCTGAAACGACTGCTTGCCCCTGGGGGACGGGTTTTGATTCGAATCCCGGTAGCGTGTTCAGCTGCGTGGCAACGCTTCGGCGTCCACTGGGTACATCTTGACCCCCCTCGTCACCTTTTCATTCATTCGACGCAAAGCGTAGATTTACTCGCGCGAGGCGCCGGGCTGGAAATCACATCCATGGTCTACGAGGGCAATGCGTCCCAATTCATCGGCAGTGAACAATACGAGCGAGGCATATCGCACAATGACCCACGCTCGTTCTATTCTGGCGGGTGGAGAAGGTGGGCGTATTGGCTGCGCATGTGGATGCTCGAGGCGCGCGCTGAAAAGCTCAATCGCGATGGAAAGGGCGACTGGATGCGCTTTGAACTGCGATCGCAACTTAATGACTGATTGCGGTGAAACAATTGGGGACGATTGGCCCGGTTGAGAAATTTTCGTAACACGATCACGGCTCGCAGGCAGTCGTAACGAAGCGTCCTCGAGCATATCCCGCAAATTTCCACTCCCTCTATCTAGACCCCCCCATCGCACCATTAGCGTGCACGAGGGCCGTGTCCTATTCTCGCGAATGGCAGCAGAAAACCACCTTTAGCTGCGCTTATGACTTTGCAGATAGGAAGGACGATATCGCTTGTAGGGCGGGGCGCCGTGCACGGCGGCTTCCCAGGCCCGGCCAATCACGCTCCTCCTGGAAGGACAGGTTAGCAATCGTGCAAGGTACTTGCTGAGCAGGCTCATGGGCGCGCCAATCAAAGCCCCGTTAACCCTACTCCCCGGGCCACTGGCCCGCGAGGAGTTGGATCTGCCTTTTCCGGAGACGGTACCGGGCCTGTGCCCTCCCCCGCAACTAACATCTGCTCCGGTCTATTACAACGAGCGTGCTACCGAGCAGATTTCCGTGCGCGTGCGCAGTGCCGTGCTGGAACAGTTGGCGCGCGGCGCACCCCTGGATGAACTGCTGGAGCAGCTCGCCCGCGAGGTCGAGCGCGAGGACGTAACGGTGCAGGTTTCCATCATGCTGCTGCGCGACAGCGACGGCACGGCCCGACTGTACGGCGCCAGCGCGCCCAGCCTGCCCCGCGAGTTCAGCCTGGCCTTTGAAGGGATGGCCATAGGGCCGAACGTCGGCTGCTGCGGCAGCGCCGCCTACTGGGGTGAACGCGTCGTTGCCAGCGATATTGGCGCGGATCCGCTGTGGCGCGAGTATCGCGACCTGGCCTTGCGCCACGGCCTGCGGGCCTGCTGGTCGCAGCCGATCAACGCCACCAATGGACAGGTTCTGGGTACCCTGGCGATGTACTACCGTTCCGTGCGCGCTCCCGCCGAAGCGGATATTGCGGCCATGACCGACGCAGCCAATCTGGCAAGCATTGCGATTGAACGCAAGCGCAGCGACGAACGCATCGCCCGCCTGGGCAGCCTGTATCGCGCCCGCAGCGAGATCAGCCATTACATCGCCAAAGAGGCTGCCGAGGACCAGCTGCTGGCCGCGGTCTGCCGCGTGTGCGTCGAATTCGGCGGCATGCGCATGGCCTGGATAGGCAGCCCCAACCCCGCCACGCAGCGCATCGATGCGCTGGTCAGCCACGGCGAGGGCACCGCCTATATCGACGAAGCCCATATTGCCGTCGCGGCGGACCGACCCGAAGGCCGGGGACCATTGGGTCGCGCCTACCGTAGCGGTGAATGCGTCATTGTCAACGATCTCGACCTGAACGGGAGCACGGGCCCGTGGCGGCAGCTCGCGGCCCGCTTTGGATTCCGCTCGGCGGGCTGTTTTCCCATACACCGTGCGGGCCGCGTATGGTCCGTCCTCGTCGTTTACAACGAGCGCAAGGAGTCTTTCGACAGTGAGGCCGTCAACTTGCTGCGCCAGACCGCGCGGGATCTCGGTCATGCCCTGGACGGAATAGACCGCACCCGGGAACGCGATAGCGCCCTGCTCAAAGTGCGCAGCAGTGCGGAGCACTTCCGCGCCTATTTCGAACAGTCGATGGTGGGAATGGCGGCAATCGACCTGCAGCGGCATTGGATCGAGGCCAATGACGCGCTCTGCGCGATCTTCGGTTACGACCGCAAGGAGATGCTGCAGCACACCCTGCTCGATCTGACCCACCCGGAGGACGTGGCGGTATTCACGGCAGGCTGGGATTCCGTATGCGCAGGCAAGAACGCGGATTTCCACATCGAGCTGCGTTTCCTGCACAAGGACGGCCATACCGTGCATGCACGCATCGCCGGCCGCCGGGTACGATCCGAAGTCGGCGATGCCGGCTACGTCGTGCTTTTCGTCAAGGACACGAGCGAACCGCGCCGTACCGCACAGGCGCTGCTGGAAAAGAACGCCTTTCTCGAATCGATTTTGCGCAACGAGCCCGAGTGCGTTGCGGTGGTTGGCAGGGACGGCAATCTGGTGCAGATGAACGAGGCCGGCCTGAGCATGTTCGGCGCGCGCACCGTCGAGGAGATGCGCGAGCACGGATTGATCGGCTACCTGCTGCCCAAGCACCGCCGGGCATTCCAGGAACTGCACGCGCGGGTCTGCAAGGGCGAAAAAGGCGTGCTCGAATTCCAGGCGCGCGCCAGCGATGGAGCCATACGCTGGATGGAAATTCACGCGACGCCCCTGCGCGACAGCGCGGACCATGTCAGCGCACTGCTGGGCAACGTCCGCGACATATCCGACAAGAAGCACTCGGCCGAAGTCATATGGAAGCAGGCCAATTTCGACCTGCTCACTGGACTGCCGAACCGCTATATGTTCCAGGACCGGCTGGCCCAGGAGATCAAGAAGGCGCATCGCAGTGGCACCGTGCTGGGCTTGCTGTTCATCGACCTGGACTATTTCAAGGAAGTCAACGACACGCTGGGACATGAAACCGGCGACGCTTTGCTGATCGCCGTGTCGCAACGCATCAGTTCCTGCGTGCGCGAGTCCGATACTGTTGCCCGCCTGGGCGGCGACGAGTTCACGGTGATCATGCCCACGCTCCTCTCGGCCGCGGCGGCTGAAGCATCGGCACAAAATATCATCACACGCCTCGGTGAGCCGTTCACGGTGCGCGGTGAAGCCATCGTCCTGTCCGCCAGCATCGGCATGACTTTTTTCCCGACTGATGCCCGGACGGTGGACGGCCTGCTGAAGAACGCCGACCAGGCGCTTTACGTCGCCAAGCGCCAGGGGCGCAACCGCGCCGCCTATTTCACGGCGACGCTGCAGCAGGAGGCGCAGAACCGCTTGCGGATGATCAACGATCTGCGCGGCGCGCTCGAGGGCGGGCAGTTCCGCGTCTATTTCCAGGCACTGGTCGATCTGACCACCCAACGCATCTGCGGCGCCGAGGCGCTGCTGCGCTGGCAGCATCCCAAGCGCGGCCTGGTTTCGCCGGCCGAATTCATACCTGTGGCCGAGGACACCGGGCTGATACTGGGCATAGGCGACTGGGTATTCCGCGAGTCGGCCAAATGGGCCAAGCGCTGGGCGCAGCGCCACGGCAGCCATTTCCAGGTGAGCGTGAACAACTCCCCAGTCCAGTTCCGCGATCCGCGCCTGCTGCTGGCCTGGCCGCAATATCTCGATGAACTGGGGCTTCCCGGCAGCAACATGACGATTGAGATCACCGAAGGCCTGCTGCTCGACGCCGACACCGACACCACCAGCGTGCTGAGCCGCCTGCGGGAAAGCGGCATCGGCGTGTCCATCGATGACTTCGGCACCGGATATTCCTCGCTGTCCTACCTGCACAAGTTCAAGATAGACGCGTTGAAGATCGACCAGTCTTTCGTGCGCAACCTGCTCAACGAACCGGGTGCCAACGCACTTTCGGAATCGATCATCGTCATGGGCCACAAGCTGGGACTCAAGGTGGTGGCCGAAGGCGTGGAAACCGCGGAGCAGCGCGACTTCCTCATTGCGGCCGGCTGTGACAATGCCCAGGGCTACCTGTTCTCGCGCCCCATGCCGGCTGAGGATTTCGACAAGCTGCTCGATCAGGGGCTGACGACGATAGCCCCCCGCCGCACGCTCCAGGGTTCCTGAACGCAGCCACGCTCGCGGCGGGGCGGACGCAGCTCTTTTCGGTTTACGATCTCCGTACCCATGCGGAGCCGCGCGGAATCGCGCGCGCCCGCGTGCAACCGCAACCGGAGACCCGCATGCCCGACGATAAGCCCCAAGCCACCTGCGACGGCAGCCGACGCACGTTTGTTATGACATCCCTCGCCGGCGGATTTGCCGCAGCCGTGTCGCCGGTACAGGCGCAAACCGCCATAACAACGGATTCCATCGGACTGCTGGCCGGTGAGGTGCAGATACCCGCCAAGGGCGGCACGATGCCGGCCTATCGCGCCGCCCCCAGCAGCGGATCGGGTCCGCAAGCCGCGGGCACCGGGCTTCCGGTCGTCATCGTGGTCCAGGAAATCTTCGGGGTCCATGAACATATCAAGGACGTCTGCCGCCGGCTGGCCAAACTGGGTTATCTCGCCGTGGCACCCGAGCTGTATGCGCGCCAGGGCGACCCTTCCAAATATCCGGATATTCCGACGCTCTACGCCGCCATCGTCGCCAAAGTGCCCGACGCGCAGGTCATGGATGACCTCGATGCCACGTCGACCTGGGCGGCTGCCAACGGCGGCGACATTGCCCGCCTGGGCATCACGGGATTTTGCTGGGGCGGACGCATCACCTGGCTTTACACGGCGCACAACCCGGGTGTAAGGGCTGGCGTGGCGTGGTACGGCCGCCTCGTGGGTGACGTCACGCCACTCACCCCGGCACACCCCGTGGATGTGGCGGCCAGCATCCATGCTCCGGTGCTGGGCCTCTATGGCGGCGCCGACACGGGAATTCCCCTGGAAACCATAGAGCGCATGAAAAAAGCGCTGGGCGGCAATGCGGGACCCGGCGGGCGCTCGCAATTTGTCGTCTATCCGGACGCACCGCATGCCTTTCACGCGGATTACCGTCCCAGCTACCGCAAGGACGCCGCACAGGATGGCTGGCGCCGTTGCATTGCCTGGTTCCAGGAAAACGGCGTCCGGTAAGGGAAGGTCAATAACCCCGGTCGAATTCATGGCTTTTCGACCGCTCGAGGGGCGGGTGGTAGCGGTAAGGTAGTCGCACAATTCCAGGGAGACCCGGGAGCGGACATCCGTCCGCACCGCCACCCCATCGAGGTGACCATGAAAATTCGCAACCTGCTCGCCAGCAGCCTTGTGGCTGCGTGCGCAACCATCGCCGTTACCGCCCACGCCGCCGGAGAACACGCCTCGCGCGATGAGGCCGTGGCCATGGTGAAGAAGGCCGTGACCTTCTGGAAGGCCAACGGTGACGACAAGACCTTCGCGGCCATAACTGACAAGAAAGGCCAGTTCACGGACCGCGACCTGTATCTGGTGGTGTATGGCCTCGACGGCGTGGTACACGCCCATGGCGCCAACGAAAAGATGGTGGGCCGCAACCTGATCGACATGACCGACGTTGACGGCAAGGCCTTCGTCAAGGAGCGTGTCGAAATGGCGCAGAAGCAGCCCAGCTTCTGGCAGGACTACAAGTTCACCGATCCCGTCACCAAGAAGATCGAGCCCAAGCAAATGTACTGCGAACGCATCGACAAGAACGTTCTCTGTGGCGGCGTGTACAAGCAGTAAAAGCCCATCGGCGCCGACGCGGAGAGAGCAATGAAGATCAAGGCAAGGATACTGATTCCCGCCGGCGTGAGCCTGCTGGCGACGATCGCCGTGGGCGCCACCGGCATCGTCGCCATGCAGCGTATAGGCACCATGCTGCAGGCCAGTGCAGACAATGAACTGGCGACTTATACGAAGGCACTGAAGGCCAAGGCCGCGCTCGGCGAGCTGCAGGCCTATGTTTACCGCGAAGTGACGGTGGCAGGCAGCCTCAGCAACGATGAGATCAAGCAGGCGCGCGGGACCATTGCCCGATCGGTCGAGACGCAGCACCAGGCGCTCGAGGCCCTCCTGCCCGCGGTTGCCACCAACGCGGCCAGCAGCGACGCGCTCAAGGCCACGCTGGATGATCTGCAAAAATATGCACGTACGGCCGACCAGGCTGTTGATCTGGCGACGGTAGATCCCAACACCGGTATCGCCAGCATGCACAACGCCGACACCATCTTTCATCGCAATGCCGACAACCTGGACAAGATCGTCAGCGCGGGCAACACCGACCTGCTGGCAGCATTTGCCTCCATATCGAGCACGCGCAGCCGGATGGCGGCGATCGATGTGGTGGTGATGGTTGCCGCCACTGCGCTGGTGCTGCTGCTCACGCTGCTGACGATGCGCAAGATCGCCGATGACATCGGCAAGTGTTCCTCGCTGGCCGACAGCGTCGCGCGCGGCGAACTCTCCGCATCGCAAGCGCATGCGCACACCGATGAAATGGGCGCGCTGCTGGGCAACCTGGAGCAGATGAAAGCCGCCTTGCGCGTGGTCGTGGGTCAGGTGCGCAGCGGTGTCGAATCGATGACCAGCGCCACCCGGGAAATTGCCCAGGGCAATGACGACCTGAGCCGGCGTACGGAGCAGCAGGCCGTGAACCTGGACACCACGGCGACCTCCATGGCAAAGATGGCCAGCGCCATTGAACGCAGCGCCGGCCACGCACGCCAGGCCGAAAGCCTGGTGAACTCGGCATCGGCCGTTGCCGCGCGCGGCGGCGCGGTGGTCGGTGAGGTGGTGCAGCAGATGACGGAAATCCAGGATTCGAGCCGCAAGATTGCGGAAATCATCGGCGTGATCGACGGTATCGCTTTCCAGACAAACATACTGGCGCTCAACGCCGCGGTGGAAGCCGCGCGTGCCGGCGACCAGGGACGGGGTTTTGCCGTGGTTGCCGGCGAGGTGCGCAACCTCGCGCAGCGCAGCGCGGTGGCGGCCCGCGAGATCAAGGGCCTGATTTCCCACTCGGTGGACAAGGTGGCATCCGGAAGCCGCCTGGTGAACAATGCCGGCGACACGATGAGTGAAATCGTGGAGCAAGTGCACAAGGTCACGGAACTCATCGCCGAAATCACCGCCGACACGCTGGTGCAGAGCACCGATGCGGGCGCCGTGAACCAGTCGGTAGCCAAGCTGGACTCCATGACCCAGCAGAATGCCGCCTTGGCCGAGCAGTCCGCGGCAGCAGCGCAGTCGCTCAGCCAGCATGCCGAGAAACTAGCGGCGGCCGTTGCGGTATTCAAGATGAACGGTTTGGAACGGGAAGCGGCAGTGGAGAGCTAAAAGGCCGCAACTAAACGACTAGCCGCCCGTCGACGATCTCGACGCGGCGGTCGGCCGCGGCGGCAAACGAGGGATCGTGGGTTACCGCGATC
>Ga0209698_10006990_pt1 | contig 11904 bp, 10 predicted proteins | sample LitLauG_LLR_2012_FD_187203 | JGI IMG/M metagenome (GOLD analysis project Ga0209698, IMG submission 187203) | Freshwater sediment microbial communities from Pennsylvania, USA - Little Laurel Run_MetaG_LLR_2012 (SPAdes) (version 2) | ecosystem: Environmental > Aquatic > Freshwater > Creek >...
CCACCAGACCCGCGTACACGGGAATAAACGAAGCCGAAAGAACGCCTTCGCCGAAAAGATTCTGCAGAAAGTTCGGGATGCGCAGCGCGGCGCGGAAGGCGTCGGCGGCATCGGAGTTGCCGAAATAATGTGCAAAGACGCGGTCGCGAATCAGGCCGGCGATTCGGCTTAAGAGGATACCGGCCGCCACCAGCGCCGCAGATCCGCGCGCACGATGGCGCGGCTTCTGCTCCGCGTCGGGCGTCACCACAAGTTGCACCAGCGTGAGTTGCACCAATGTGTGTTGGGCATCGCGATACTCCTCAGCATCGCACCGGCCGCATTACTTTTGCAGGAGGAAGTTGCCCACGACCAGCGCGTCGATGCCGGAAGACCAGAAGCTCCGCACCGCATCGCGGGGCGTGCAGACCAGTGGCTCACCGAACAGGTTGAAGGACGTATTGTAGAGCGCCGGGAGCCCGGTGGCATCGCCAAAAGCATGAAGTAATTGCCAGTAGAGCGGATTGTCCTCTTTCGATACCGTGTGGACGCGCACCAGATCACTGGCCAGCACGGCCCCTCGGAACTGCTCGCGATATTCCGGCCGCACGCGGCTCACCGTGGCAAGGTGCCGCGCATTGGACCCCGCCTCGAAATACTTTGAAGCGAGTTCCGCCGGGACCGACGCGGCAAACTTTCGCGAAGCCTCACGATGCTTGATGAATGCATTCAGATTCTCGGCGGAATATGGGTCATGCGGGGAAGCAAGAATGCTTCTGTGCCCAAGCGCGCGAGGTCCGAATTCCATCCGGCCCTGCATCCAGGCAACAATCCGGTTATCTTTCAACTGCTGCACGGCAGCATCGATCAGCGAAGGCACAGTGGGCAGCAGAGTGAACCGGAGCTTGCAGTTTTCCAGCACCTGCTTGATCTCTTCAGCCGTAAAGTAGGGGCCGAGCGCATAGCCTCCGCCATCGGCGCGCACGGTCTCCCCCAGCACTTCGTTCCACACACTGAGGGCGGCGCCCAGCGCCGTACCCGCGTTGCCCGCGGCCAGCTGCGCAAACACACCTTTGTAACGGCCGGAATTTTCCAGTGCGGCAACCAGCAAGGCGTTCCACGCAACGCCTCCGCCCAGACACAAGTTCTCCGCACCATAGGCAAGATCCATCACATAATCGACCAGCGCCTGCTGCATACTGGCCGCGATATCGGCACGCTCCACAGGCGTGAGTTCCCCATTCGGGCGAATGCCCAGCTCTTCAAAGAACTTCACACCAAAACCGCCGTGCCCCTGACGCCCCGAATCGAAGTAAGACTGATCGATCGTCTGGCCGTCGATCATCTCCGCAAACACCGCCGAGTATTTCGGCCGACCGCTGGCCGATAGCCACTGAACCCGGTGTTCATCAACCTGAGAGTGCATTCCGAGCAACTCCGTCACCCGGCCGTAAAGCTCTCCGATGGAATCCGGATACAGGACCTCGCGTTCAAGAGTAATGCGATTCCCTTCCCCTCGCCAGCGCGCGCCACAGCGGAGGTCACCTTCGCGATCGAGCGTCACTACAGTTGCATCGGAGAACGGTGAAGCAAGATACGCGGCCGCGGCGTGGGCGGCATGATGATCGATGGAAACAACTCTGGCATTGCGGAATTCGCGCAACGCAATGGGCAGGGCCGAACCCGGGGGAAGGGGCCGGGCGAGAGCAACGAAGTCGACGTCGGGAGCCGAGAGTCCGGAAATCCTCAGACATTCCGCCACGGCTGCCTCCGGTAGCTTTCCCGACTGCGGACGTCGCGTAAGCTTGGCCTCCTCGATTGCGCAGGCGATCCGTCCATTCTGAACGATCGCCGCAGCCGCGTCTCCCAGTACTCCGCCAATTCCGAGAATATTCAAGCGCTATTTGCCTTTCCCGCGTTTTTCGATTCGCGCCCACGTGTCGCGCAGTGCTACTGTCCGATTGAATACAGGCAAGCCGGGAGTCGTATCCGGGTCCACACAGAAATAGCCGAGACGCTCGAACTGGAAATATCCGAACACTGCGGCGCCTTTCAGCGAGGGCTCAAGCTTGCAGTCAGCCAGCACTTCGAGCGACGCCGGATTGATATTTGAAAGGAAGTCCCCGCCCTCCACGGATTCATTCGGATTTTCCCCCGTGAAAAGGGTCTCGTATAAACGAACTTCCGCATCGACGGCATGAGCGGCTGAAACCCAGTGGATCGTGGCTTTCACCTTGCGGCCATCGGGCGCATTACCGCCGCGCGTCGCAGGATCGTAAGTGCAGTGGATCTCCGTCACTTGTCCGGCCGCACCTTTCACCACGCTGGTACAAGTAATGAAGTAACCCCAGCGCAGGCGTACTTCCTTGCCGGGTGACAAGCGATAGTATTGCTTCGGCGGATCTTCCCGAAAATCATCCTGCTCGATATACAGCACGCTCGAAAAAGGAACCTTCCGCGTTCCGGCCGATTCGTTTTCCGGATTATTCACGGCATCCAGCTCTTCTACCTGACCATCCGGATAGTTATCGATCACCACGCGAAGGGGCCGCAGCACGGCCATCACGCGGGCGGCGCGCTTGTTCAGATCCTCGCGCACATGGTGTTCCAGCAGCCCGAGCTCAATGGTGCCGTTGGTCTTTGAGACGCCAATCGACCCGCAGAAATTCCGAATCGCTTCCGCAGTATAGCCGCGTCGGCGGATACCGGACAGGGTAGGCATGCGCGGATCGTCCCAGCCGCGTACATGACCTTCCTGAACTAACTGAAGCAGTTTCCGCTTACTCAGCAGCGTATAAGTCAGATTCAGGCGGTCAAACTCAATCTGTTGAGGATGATAGATTCCCAGTTGCTCCACATACCAGTCGTAGAGCGGACGGTGATCCTCAAATTCCAGAGTGCAAATCGAGTGAGTAATGCCTTCAATCGAATCCGACTGGCCGTGAGCGAAGTCGTACATGGCATAGATGCACCACTTATTACCGGTGCGGTGATGTTCGGCGTGCAGAATCCGGTACATCACGGGGTCGCGCATATTGAGGTTCGGCGACGCCATATCGATCTTCGCGCGAAGCGTTCGCGACCCGTCCGGAAATTCGCCGGCCTTCATGCGGGCCAGCAGATCCAGATTCTCTTCCACGGGGCGATTGCGATAAGGGCTGTCCTTGCCCGGTTCCGTCAGCGTGCCGCGGTACTGGCGCATCTCCTCGGCAGTTAGATCGCAGACGAACGCCTTTCCCGCGCGGACTAACCGCTGCGCCCATTCGTAGAGCTGGTCGAAGTAGTCGGAGGCATAACAGACGGGTTCCTGCCACTGAAATCCGAGCCAGCGGACGTTATCGATGATGGAATCGACATATTCCTGTTCTTCTTTTTCCGGATTCGTGTCGTCGAAACGAAGATTCGTCTTACCGCCGAATTCCGCCGCAAGGCCGAAGTTCAGACAGATCGACTTGGCGTGACCGATATGCAGATAGCCGTTCGGCTCGGGAGGAAATCTCGTATGGACGCGACCCTGGTATTTATTCGTCCGCAGATCGTCCAGGATCCTATCGCGAACAAAATTGGAAGGTGGGCGAGGCGTCTCGGCCTCATTACCATGCGTCGCTGCTGTTGTGGAGTCACTCATGTCGATTTCAGATTTGTGCGCTCAGCTTCGCGGCTGCCTGTTCGATGCGCGCCAGACAGGTATCTTTCCCCAGTACTTCCAGTGTCCCGAATAAAGGTGGCGCCGTTTTTCTGCCACACACCGCCACCCGCACGGGTTCGAACATCTGCCCGGCCTTGATGCCCAACCCCTCCGCAGCCCCGCGAAGCGCGGCCTCCAGCCCGTCGTGCGTGAACAAGGCGTTCTCCAGTACCCCTCCTGCCTGTTGCAGAACCCGGAGAGCCAGTGCGGCATCGCCTTTTTTCGGAATCAATTCGGCGCTGTCATAAGGCGCAAGGTCGTGCACAAAGAAGAAGTCGCCAACGGAGAGAACTTCACTGAGCAACTTAATCCGCTCCCGTATCAGCGGCGTGATCGCGAGCATTTTTTCGGGCGTCGCGTCATACCCGGCACTCTGCACGAACGGCAGAAGTAACTCCGACAGAGCCTCGGGCGCAAGGCCACGGATATGTTCCGCGTTGAGCCACACCGCCTTCGGATCGAACGGATCTTCTTCCGTGAAGTTGACCACCGCATTACTCCGGTTGACGCCTTCGAAAGAAAACGCCTGGACTAATTCTTCCCGCGTAAATTGTTCACGATTGTCTTTGGGAGACCAACCCAGCAGGCAGATGAAATTCATATAGGCCTGGGGAAGGAAGCCCGCATCGCGGTAAGTAGTGACCGACACCACCGGGCCATGGCGTCGTTTGGACAGCTTGCTGCCGTCCGGCGCAACCAGCAGCGGCAGATGCGCAAACGCGGGCGGCTCCACACCGGCGGCGCGGAAGATCAGGACGTGCTTGAACGTATTCGTGAGATGATCCTGGCCGCGCACAATGTGGCTGATCCGAAGATCTACATCGTCGGCGCAGGAAGCCAGGTGATAAGTCGGCGCACCATTGCTGCGCAACAGCGCAAAGTCCTCGATATCACGCGCTTCTTTGGCCTGCTCGCCATAGACCAAATCGTGGAACTTCACCGTCTCGTCATGCTCGCGCGGAACCCGGAATCGCAGGACGAATTTCTCCCCCAGCGCCGCACGATGATCACTTTCCTCCCGCGAAACGCCGCGCTGCCCCGGATTGAAGAGCCACGGTCCGCCAGCGTGGGATTTTTCGGCGTCATCCACGTCGGCAGGTGTGAAATCGCGATAGGCCAGCCCTTTGGCCAGAATTGCGTCCGCCAGCTGTTTATGGAGAGGGAGACGTTCCGACTGCCGGTACTGCTCATCCCAGCCGAGGCCAAGCCATTCGAGACCCTCAAAAATGGATTTCAGTGACTGCTCGGTATTGCGCTCCAGGTCGGTATCGTCAATGCGTAAGATCATGGTCCCGCCGTGGTGGCGGGCGTAGAGCCAGTTGAATATGAAAGTGCGCGCGCTGCCGATGTGCAAATAGCCCGTCGGCGACGGCGCAAACCTCAATCTGAGCATGAAATTGCAGTATAGCGAGCAAGCCGTTGTGGACCCCGTGCACGCGACCCGAAGTTACGCTTCCAGGCGTCCGCGGGTCCGGTCCCGCCATCGCAGGAATCCCACGATCACGGCGAAGAGCAGTACCGCGCCGGCGACAAAGTGCCACACATGCGACCGCAGGAACGCGGTGGATTCCCGGCCCAGCGTGATGCCGAGCCAAGCCTCGCCGAAGTAGCGCAGGCAGCGTGCCACCACCACCACGCCGATAAATTCCCCCAGCGCCGTACCCATGACGCCCGCGCTGATGACGAACAGCTTGAGCGGCATCGGAATCGGAATCAGCGCCGGCACGAAAATCGTCGCCATGCCGTACCGGCGAAACCATTCGCGAAAACGGGCAGCACGCCCTTCCGGGGCGGCGCGCTCCATGAAAAGGCGCCCTCCGCGGTTGGCTGCGGAAAACAGGATCGTGTTGCCCACTGTAGATCCAACGACGGCCAGCGCCGCGCACAGCCATGCAACCGAAGGCCGCTGTACTGCTATGAAGATGAGCAGCGCATCGAAAACACCGGCTACCGGTACACCGGAAGAATCCAGAATCGCGAGGAGAAGAATACCGGCAGGTCCCCAGGCAACAAGGACGTCGGTCAGGTGATGGAGCAATTGCCGATTTTAGCGCGCCGCAGTTCCACCCAGACTGGAAACATCGCCGGATCGCCGAGCCAGACGAGCATCCACTCAGCCATTTCGGCTTTCAGCCGGCGCTTATCATTAGTAATCCGACCGCTGCGGGAAAGAAACTTCGCGCGCTCCCTCGCTTCGATCACCACCTGCCGGCAGTAGCGATGGAGATCTGGCCGCACCAAATAGATAGCCGTCAACTCCCGAAGAGCAGCTTCGAGGTCCTCGAGCGAATGCTGCGCCACGCCTTTCCACGGTGCCTCCACTGCGAGCCCGGCCGCGCGCATCGTACTTTCAGCAATATCGGGCAGAGCGGATCGCAATTCCCCCCACTCGGCCTCGCCGATCAGGCTCCATCCGCGCGCCCGGACGAATTCCTGCACGCGCGATTTCTTAGTGACGCGCACGATGATACTCGGCGACATTCGCACCATGTTTCGCCAGAGAATCGGCGAAATTGTGCCCGCCGGAACCATCGGCCTTTGCGACGAAATACAAATAGCTGCTTTCGGCCGGATGCACCGCAGCCTCCAGTGCGCCGATGCCGGGGTTCGCGATCGGCCCGGGCGGCAGGCCGGCGTGCTGGTAGGTGTTCCACGGGCTCGGATTATCCAGATCCGACCGGTGAATCGTGCCACTCCAGCGATTTTCCAGAACGGCGGCGTAGATGGTCGTCGGATCGCAGTCGAGTTTCATGCCGATGCGCATGCGGTTGGCGAATACTGACGCCACTACCGGCTGTTCCCCGGCAAGATGCGCTTCCCGCTCCACCATCGACGCCAGCGTTACGGCCCGGTGCACGTTGGCGTCTGTATGCAGACTATTCCAGCGCGCACGAAACTCTGCGGTCATCATCACGCAGATCTGGCGGGCCGTCATATAACGATAAATTCGATATTTATTGGGGAACAGGTAACCTTCGAGCGACGGCGCCTCGGGATCGAGATCGCGGATCGGTGAAGGATCTTTCGCCGCGGCCAGAAAGTCAGCAGGCTTCACCGTGCCGAGTCTTCCCACCGCATCAGCCACATCGAAGATATTGAAGCCTTCCGGAATCAGCAGCTCGAGATAAAAAATATCGCCGCGCTGAATACGCCCAAAAACGTCAAGAGGCGACGCCGCGTTCTCGAACTTGTATTCACCCGCCTGCAGTCTCGCCCCGCGCCGCAGAGCACGGGCAGCGAGAAACAGCCATTCATCGCTGATCACGCCCTTGCTTCCGAGTTGCGCCGCGATCTCCCGCGTGCTGGTGCCCCGGGCGAATTCCACAAAAACCGGCTGACTGAATCCTTTGTACGGCTCATGGAGCCGCTTCCACATAAACCCGCCCGCCAGCCCGGCGAGCGACAACACTGCAACGATAACTGCCCCGAGAACCCGCACAAGCCCCCTCACGCCTGCGCCTCCACTGAATCGAGATAGCTCTGCAGCAGCAGTACCGCGGACATGCGATCGATGGCGGGCTTCCGATCGGCGGCGGCAATTCCCGATCCCATCAGGGCGCGCTCGGCCTCCCGGCTGGTCCACCGCTCATCCCAGGATTTTACGGGCAGACCGGTTTTATACGCTAACTCACGCGCGAAATCCTGCGTGTAACGGGATTGCCGGCTCTCTTCTCCGCTCATGTGCTTCGGGTCGCCAATCAGGATCATTGTCACGCGGTTCTCCACGGTGAGGCGCCGCAGCACTTCAATGTCGTCACGCTTTCCCGTACGTTCCATGGTTTTCAGGCCCTGCGCCGTGATGCCCAGTTCATCGCTCAGCGCGAGCCCGATTCTCTTCGTTCCCAGATCGATCGCCAATATGCGGCCCACTACGCTCACGCTTCGATTGTATTGAAAGCCATAGGGTCTTCGGATGCGCTGTTGCGACGACGCCGTGCTAGGCTCAGAAAACAAGGCGGCGCAGGGTGATCCGAACTCAAGAAACGTCCCCGGGTGTGATCCGTGAGCAGCTTCACAGCTACGCATTGCCGATTATCGCCGCCGGCGTTACAATCGCGATTCTCTACTGGGCGCGCGTCGTCTTCATCACACTGCTGGTAGCGATTGTCATCGCCCTCATTCTGGAACCGTTCGTCGGACTGGTGATGCGGCTTCGTCTTCCCCGGACACTGGCGGTTTTTGTAGTGGGCTTAATCGCCACGTTCGGACTGTATCTCGCCGGACTGGGCATCTGGAACCAGGTTTCCAGCCTCTCGGGAGAAGCGCCTGCTTTTGAAGAACACCTCACTGCATTCATCACGAGCATCTCAGACCGCATCACGGGTATGGAACGCGCGAGCACCCGAATATTCGCGCCAGCCCCAAAAGCGCCCTCCATCCCATTGCCGACGCCCAAATCCGGCCGCCGTGGCCGCAAGGAACTGGAGCCGCCGCCGGTCATCGCCCCCCTGCCACTTGGCCCGGCCGCGATTCCCGAAGTGCGGATTCACGAGGAGCGCAGCCCGGTGGCCGACTACGTTTACGCGCGGCTTGGTACCGTCTACGAATTCGTCCTCATGGCATCGTTTGTGCCGTTCCTGGTTTATTTCATGCTGAGCTGGCGGGACCACCTCTACCAAAGCTTCCTGCGTTTCTTTGAAGGGAGCGATCGTGTGGCCGCGGCGCGCAGCCTCCAGGGCGTCGCCGACATGGCCCGCGCCTTCGTTGCCGGAAACTTTCTCATCGGTCTGCTGCTTGCGGCTCTCAGCTGCGTGATCTTCGCGTTCATGCGTCTGCCTTATCCCTTCCTCGTGGGCGTTCTCAGCGGCTTCCTCAGTCTGGTGCCGTACGTCGGGATGCCCCTCGCCTTTATGCCACCGGTACTGGCGGCGCTTGCCGGCGGCTCGCCCACGTCGGTCATCTTGATTTCTTTCGCCGTTGTCCTCGCCCTGCACCTCATGGCCATGAACGTCCTGTACCCGATTCTGGTGGGGGCGCGAGTCCATCTGAATCCATTAGTGGTTACCTTTTCGCTGCTGTTCTGGGGCTTTCTGTGGGATGCCGCGGGCCTCGTGCTGGCCATCCCGATCACCGCGGGAATCAAAGCCGTCTGCGACAACGTGGTGGCGCTCCGGCCCTTCGGCCGCCTGCTCGGAGATTAATGCACCCTTTTACAGAAAGACTGAAAGTCCGCGCACAGGCGGCCCGCCGGCGCATCGTTTTCCCCGAAGGCGACGACCCGCGTGTCGTGGAAGCGGCCAAACTTCTTAAAGAAGACCGCGTGGCTGAACCGATTCTGATTTCAAAGAACACGGTGCTCGGGATTGAATCGGTGTACCCGCCAAGTTCGCCGAGATTGCGCGACTACGCGGCGCATTATCTGGAACGGCGAAAATCGAAGGGCGTCACGGAAGTCGAGGCCGACGCAATTGCACGCAGACCGCTGTTTTTTGCCGCGCTGATGACAGCCTGCGGGGATGCGGATGGCAGCGTGGGTGGGTGCGTTTACACGACCGCCGATACCGTTCGCGCCGCGCTGGCAGCCATTGGAACCGCGCCGGGGATTCAGACCGTTTCGGGCGCCATTATCATCGCGCATGAAAATCCGGAGTTCGGCGCCGGTGGTCTGATGACTTTCGCCGACTGCGCCGTCGTGGTGGACCCGTCGCCTTCCAACCTCGCCGACATTGCCATCGCCTCCGCCGACACCACGCGGCACTTTCTCGAAACAGAACCGCGGGTGGCACTCCTTTCCTTTTCCACCAAAGGCAGCGCGCGGCATGCAGAAGTCGACAAGATGAAAGCAGCGCTCCGCATCATCCAGGAGCGCGCACCGGCGTTGATCGTGGATGGCGAATTTCAGCTCGATGCGGCGCTGATTCCCGAAGTCTGCGCCTCGAAAGCACCCGGTTCGCCGCTCTCCGGCCGCGCCAATACTCTGATTTTCCCGAATCTGGCAGCTGGAAACATTGGCTATAAGCTGGCGGAACGGCTGGGCGGAGCGTTGGCCATCGGCCCGATTCTGCAGGGGCTCGCCAGACCCGCCAACGATCTCTCGCGCGGCTCCACTGCCGACCATATCTACAACACGGCCCTCGTCACTGCCTGTCAGACGCTCTGATCCAGGTCCGACGACCCGGCCGCCGGTGCGATTATTTGGATTGCACAACGCTTCTGCCAACAACCAACCCGCCGTGCGCGTTTCCGCGAAAGGCGCGGCGCGATACCGGTCCGGACACCCGTGGATCTTTCGTTCGGACGTCACTGAAACCAGCGAAGCGGAGCCGGGCGATACCGTGCGGGTCCTTGACCATCGCGGGCAGTTGCTCGGCCAGGCGCATTACAGTTCTTCCTCGCAGATCACGCTGCGCATGCTGACCCGGCCCGGCGATCCCTACGCCGCAGCTCCAATCGACATCGGAGCCCGTATCGCCGCCGCGCAGTTACTGCGGGAGCAGGTGGTCACGGATTCCTCGGCCTACAGGCTCGTCCACACAGAAGCCGATTTCCTCCCCGCGCTGATCATCGACCGTTACGCCGACACTTTCGCCATTCAGACGCTCGACCAGGGGATGGACCGGGCGATGCCGGATATTATCGAAGCGCTCGATCGGCAGTTTTCGCCGCGCGCGATTGTTGCCCGCAACGATGCCGCCGTGAGGACGCTGGAGGAACTGCCCCGCGAGATCGGCGTGGTGGCAGGAAGCCTGGACGCACCGGTACCCATCCACATGAACGGACTCCTGCTCGAAGCCGATCTCCTGCACGGCCAGAAAACGGGCGTTTTTCTCGATCAGCGCGAAAACTATCTCGCCGCCGCCCGCTATGCGGGAGGCCGTGCCCTTGATTGCTTCACGTCCACAGGAGGCTTTGCGCTGCACCTGGCGCGCACGTGCGAGTATGTGGAAGCGGTGGATTCGAGCGCTGCCGCGCTGGCGACTGCGCAGAGAAATGCCGATGCTAATGGCATCACGAACGTGCAGTTCCGCGAATACGATGCCTTCGACGCACTTGCCGCACATGCTTCGGCCCGCCGCAATTTCGACGTAGTCGTGCTGGATCCGCCCGCTTTTGCCAAGTCCCGCAAGCAACTGGAAGGCGCGGCACGCGGCTACAAGGACATCAATGTGCGCGCCCTGCGCCTGCTCGGCCCCGGGGGGATTCTGGTGACCAACTCCTGTTCCCATCACATAAGTGAAGCCATGCTGCTGGAAATTGTGGCCGAAGCCGCGCTCGACGCGGGGAAAACCCTGCGAGTGATGGAACGCCGGACGCAGGCGCAGGACCATCCGATTCTGCTCACTGTGCCGGAAACCCTGTACCTGAAGTGCGTGATCCTGCAGGTTGCGTAGGAGCAGCCTGCGTCGAAAGGCGCAGGTGTCCTTTACTGTTGTGAACCACGCTTCCCTCACCGCCTCCGTAAACTCTGCCTGCGAGGTTCATCCGTCAGTCTGTTTAGCATCGGCCGGATGGCCGTCCGGGTGCTATAGTCTCGACCATGCGGATGAGGCACTTGCCCCTGTTAGTGTTCACCTGTTCTGTGGGTCTGTACGGCCAAGGGGTAGTCACCACAGTTGCCGGTACGGACTGGCTGTTCCCCGGCGACGGCCAGAAGGCGACGAACGCGCCCCTGAGCGCTTCCAATGGCCCCGATATCGCAGTCGACGCGCAGGGCAATCTCTACCTTTGCGACCTTGGTAACGCCATGGTCATGCGCGTGGGTTCGGATGGCGTTATCAACGTGGTCGCAGGCAACGGTCTCGTATCGTTATCCGGCGACGGAGGGCCCGCCGTCAATGCCTCTTTTTACTTGCCGACGGCGATGACTCTTGACCGCAACGGAAGCATATACGTCGCTGACAGTGTCGGCACCATCCGTAAGGTAACGCCCGACGGTATTATCCAGACAATCGGCGGCCAGCTAAGTACAGGACCGCTTGGCGATGGCGGGCCAGCCATTCAGGCGACGTTTAACGCGCCCTACGGCCTCGCTGTGGATGCCGGTGGATCCCTCTATGTTGCCGACACCTCGAACCTGCGAATCCGAAAAATTACTGCTGACGGAATTGTCCATACTATCGCAGGCACCGGCACGAAGGGTCAGACAGGGGACGGCGGGAGTGCCACCGCGGCGCAGCTGCTCGGGCCCACACGGATGGCGCTGGATGGCAAGGGCAACCTGTTTTTTGTGGATGCCGCCAACACACCGGGCCGTATCATCGGACTGGTTCGCAAGATCGACGCCAACGGCATCATCA